>Ga0070730_10000698_pt1 | contig 36359 bp, 32 predicted proteins | sample Coa_R1_3_FD_66447 | JGI IMG/M metagenome (GOLD analysis project Ga0070730, IMG submission 66447) | Surface soil microbial communities from Centralia Pennsylvania, which are recovering from an underground coalmine fire - Coalmine... | ecosystem: Environmental > Terrestrial > Soil > Unclassified ...
GCTCGGAAACTTCCGCCGCTTGGTGGTGCGCTACGACCGCTCGCTCACGATCTATCGCGCGTTCTTTCATATCGCCTGCTTCATGATCGTCTTACGGAGGGTTGTGCAATAGCTTCTAGGCTTCGATGATGTTATTGCGCACGGCGTAACGGACAAGTTCACTCACTGAGTGGCAATCTAGCCGGCGCATGATATTGGCACGGTGTGTTTCTGCGGTCTTGACGCTAAGGCCCAGTTGCACGGCCACTTCCTTACTACTCTTGCCTTCCGCAAGTAACTGCACAATCTCGCGTTGACGCGGCGTCAACCGCATCTTGGGTGACTCGGTAGGCTTCTCTTTCTTAGGGTTTTGATCCAGATAGCCATCCAGAACCATCTGCGCTACTTTGGCGGTAAAGAACGTTTTGTTGCTACGCACCGCGTTGACAGCGGTAACCAGGTCGCGACTCGCGTCAGTCTTGAGGACATAGCCGCGCGCGCCCGCATCAAGGACATCCCGGATGATGGGGTCGGATTCGTGCATCGTCAAAATGAGGATTTTTGCCCGCGCGTCATTCTTCAGCATCTGGCGCGTCGCCTCCAAGCCATTAAGTGAAGGCATCCCGATATCAAGCACAGTGACGTCCGGCCTCAGCTCTTTCGCTTTTTCCACCGCCTCGCGACCGTCACTGGCTTCCGCGGTCACTTGCCAGCCCGGTTGCGCTTCTAGAAGAGAGCGCAGTCCTTTGCGCACTATTTCGTGGTCATCTGCTACCAGCAACCGCAAAGACTCCATTTATGTACCCCCGACCTGTGCTCGATTTGTGTGCCAGCAGGAATCGTTCCTAGGACTTTCGCACACTACAACTGCATCTATCACACAGCATTCCTCCAGCCATTCCTCGACGATTTCGTAAAACGGGGCAAATACTTGCAACCAGCGAGTTTAGCTGCATGCTGCGTTCTAGTACACCCGAACAAATTGAGCGACCCGCGCTGAAGTTTTTACATGATGACCGCCATCAAGATGCAGTCTTTACCGCATGGGTCGCGCGCCCATTCCAACGCCACGGCGCGAGTCTTTCATTCCTACACGATGCTTTGGCACCGGCTCAGGTCTACCCCGTATGGAACGGCACTCAACATTTATGCGATTTTTAGGGAAGAATCGTGGCCTTAGCTTCTCAGCTAGGGACAATCACAGCCCGATTCCGTTACAGGCGCTTTTCCATTTCCACGGCAAGTTATACAGGAGGGCTTACATGTTGCGCTGGGCGCTGGTTTTTTTTGTCGTCGCGCTGGTTGCTGCACTATTGGGCTTTACGGGAATATCCTTGGCCGCAGCGGGCATCGCCAAGATCCTCTTCTATCTGTTTCTGATCTTGTTCCTCGTTACGCTAATGGGTCATTTGCTGCGCAGGTCTTGACGAGAAGAATTTATGAAAGTGATCGGTATCGTTCTGGTGGTAATCGGCATTCTAGCGTTGGCCTATCAAGGGATCACATACACGACGCACAAGAAAGTACTAGATATCGGACCGATTCAGGCCACGAAGGAAGAGCACAACACGATACCGATCCCGCCCATCGTTGGCATATTGGCGCTCATTGGGGGCGTGGTAATCCTCGCTTCTGACCGGCGGGGAACTTGAGGAAAGTAGACATCCTGGTCATCGGTCGAGTCGATTCTAAAAGGAGGCAGTTCTGATGAAAATGAAGCGATTGAGGGTGCTGGCAGCAAGTACGCTGGCGCTGCTTTTCCTGTCCTGGTCGTCAATGACCGCAGCGGCGGCCAAGGATAAAGACGAGAAAGAAACGGACCGCCTGCAAAATGCTGGCACAGTTTTGAAGGAAATTCTGGATATACCCGACAATATTCCTCAGGACTTGCTGGATAAAGCGCATTGCGTGATGGTTTTCCCCTCCGTAGTAAAGGCTGCTTTCGTCGTAGGAGGCAGCTACGGCCGCGGCGCTATGGTCTGCCGCACGGGCAGAGAAATGACCGGACCATGGGGCGCACCTGCCATGATGGCTCTGGAAGCGGGTAGCGTTGGCTTCCAGATCGGGGGTCAGGCAACTGATTTCGTGATTTTGATTATGAACCCACGCGGGGTAGACAGCCTTTTGCACAGCAAGGTAAAACTTGGCGCTGACGCGTCGATCGCAGCCGGTCCAAAAGGACGGGATGCGCAGGCAGCCACAGACGTAACTTTTCGAGCGGAGATGCTGAGCTATTCCCGGTCCCGTGGCGCCTTCGCTGGCGTATCGTTGGAAGGCTCGACCCTGCGTCCGGATGATGACGCCAATCGCCGCCTGTACGGCCGAGACATCACCGCCGAACGCGTCATCAGCGAGTCCAAAGTGGAAGCACCCTCTGCCGCACATGATCTGATTTCAACATTGCAGCGGGTTTCACCTCACGCCAAGTCTTGATCTCTGGGAGTAATAAAGGCGGAGAGAGATTCCTCTCCGCCTTACTTTTGTAGGATCTAGTCCGCCGGGGGCATAGTCATTTCATCGGCTGACGATATCGGAGTGTGTGCTACCGGAGAGTGTTTCCCATCCGCGACGCGAGAGACTCCAATAGACCAGGTAACCCGCAATAGCCGCGCATACAAACAAAACAAATCCTGTAAGCCAGGATTGGAGCACGAATGCGCCAATGCCGAACATCGCGCAGTACACCAGGGTGCAACCCATAACCCAATCGAACGAATTGGCCGCGAAGTCCCGAACAGGTACAACCTCCGGAGCGAGGGCGGCTATGCGCTTCCAGCCGTGAATGGTGGGCTGCACACGCCGATAGAATTTCAGTAAACGGTCGTCGGTCTCCGGCTCCGTGAGCAGGGTGGCGATCAGCCAGACCGCGGTGGTAGCCGCGGTGGTAATCATGGTGCTCTTCGCAAACACCACCGAGGTGTTACCTGAAAAATGTACTCGCTGAAGGGACATCGAAACGATGAATGCAGCGGTCATCGAAGAAATTTCGCTCCAAGCATTCATACGCCACCAATACCAGCGTAATAAGAGAACCCCGCCGGTGCCAGCACCCATCCCGAGTAGAAGTTGCCACGCAGCCTGAATGGAACTGATGTGCGCCGCCGTGTAGCCACTCAAAATGACCAAAAACACGATGAATAACTTGCTGACCAGAACGTAGTGTTTTTCGCTTCCCTTGCGAACAATAAACCTGCGGTAGAAATCATTTATCAGGTAGGAAGTACCCCAGTTGAGCTGCGTGCCGACCGTGGACATAAATGCGGCTAGGAACGCCGCTACCATCAAGCCGCGCAAGGCTGGCGGAAGGAAGTCGCGCAGCACCATCACGTACCCCTTTTCGGGCTCAGCGGCGAATTCCGCGCTAGGGTGCAAACCTCCCACGGGCGAGTACACCGCAACGGCAACGAGCCCGGTGACGATCCACGGCCACGAGCGCATCGCGTAGTGCGCGATGTTGAACCATAAGGTGGCACCGAGTGAATTCCTTTCGTCCTTGGCACTGAACATCCGCTGTGCCACGTAACCGCCGCCCCCCGGTTCCGCTCCCGGATACCAACTGGCCCACCACTGCATGGCTAGATAGAGCACGAAGGTTAATACCGGCAGCGTCCAAATTGCGTCCGTGGTCCAACCCAAGTGAACCGAAGGAAAAAAAGATAGGACCGAGCCAGTCGGCTGGCCGGACTGCCGGGCCATTTCATTTACGTGCGACAACTGAATTTTTAACAGCGACATCCCACCAATCTTGGCGACCGCGACCCAGGCCAGCACGACGATCATCGACATTTTCAAAATGAACTGGAACAAATCGGTGACCAGGACGCCCCACAGTCCGCCAATGAATGTATATATGCCGGTGAAGGGAACCAAAACGAGCACGCAGATCAACAGGGCTGTGCGCGCCGGGTCTCCCAGTGTGTAGTGCATTAAGGAATGTCCGCCAATCGCCACGTCTAACACTCGACCTTTGGCGATGGCTTCGCCCAACAGAACCGTGGTGATGCTGATCATGGCCTTGATGACCCAACCGAGAATCAGGCAGTTCATCAGCGCTCCCAGATATAAAGCTCGGAATCCGCGGAGGAAGGCTGCGGGTTTTCCCCCATAACGCAACTCTACAAATTCCACATCGGTAAGGATTTCCGCGCGGCGCCAATATCGGGCAAAGAAGAAGACGGTCATCATGCCAGACAGGCACTGAGACCACCACAGCCAGTTTCCGGAAATGCCATTCTTGGCGACCAATCCTGTAACCAGTAGTGGCGTATCCGCGGCAAATGTGGTGGCCACCATGGACGTACCGGCCAGCCACCACGAAACATTCCTGCCGGAGACAAAAAATTCCTCGGTGCTGCCGGAAGAGCGCCTGCGGTAATACAGGCTGATCATCAGATTCAACGCCAGATAAACAACAATGACGATCCAATCCGTTGCGGTGAGCGCCATATTTTCGCAATCCCTCTCCACGCGCGTTTCGGCGTGTGACTTTACGGACGTTTTTCTGTTGCCTTACCCTGGCCTTCGACAATCGTTACGTAGCGATCGATGGGTAAATCCACAAAACGTTCGACGGTGCCTCCCGGCAATGGCCATCTAACTTCCAGCCAATCGATCTTGGTACGGCTTCCCAAACCCAAGACCACGCGAGGATCGTGGGAAGACAAATAGCTGCCACCTCCGACCTTCATGTGAGTCCGCTTCAGATCGCCCGCCTGGTAGCTGAGACGTGCACCGATACCGTCAGGATTGGACTTCTTTCCGACCAGCTTGGTGCCGAGCCAGTGATTCCGGCGAGCAGCATTATTCCGCAAGAGAACGGGAGCTCCGTTATTTATGGAGATCAGCACGTCAACCGCACCGTCGTTATCAAAATCGCCTAACGCGAGCCCACGGCCGGCGATCGGTCGAGAGAAAATAGGACCGCTTTCGGCGCTGACATTTTTGAAATTTCCGTTACCGGTGTTCCGAAATAGCAGCATCGGCTCCAGATACTTCACCCCATCGACTCGGCCGTCGATTTTGTCGTCTGGATGACCATTACATAGCAGCAAGTCGAGATCGCCGTCGTTGTCATAGTCGAAAAATTTCAGGCCCCAACCGCTCATCAGCCGAGTGGTAGCTCCGAGCCCGGTTGGAACAGCGACGTCTCGAAAGCTCTCATCCTTATTGTTGTGATAGAGAGAAAACATTTCCTGGTCTACATTGGCTACAAACAGATCCACCCATCCATCGTTGTCGAAATCGGCGGCGTCGACCCCCATTCCGGAGCGCGGGCGTCCATAAGCGCTGAAGCCGACGCCGGACATCAGACCGGTTTCTTCGAACTTTCCCTTGCGATTGGCGAATAGAAAATTTTGTACCGTGTCGTTGGCGACAAAAAGATCCATCCATCCGTCATTATTGATATCGCAAGCTACCACACCCCACGCTTTTCCCGGCGCCGTGCCAACACCTGACTCTTTGCTCACGTCGGTGAACGTGCCGTCGCCGTTGTTGTGAAACAACCAGCAAGGCATGGGGTCGTATACCTTAGGAATGCAATACCAACGCTGCTTCTTTTCGCGGTCTCCACACCACTTGTTTTTGGTTTTATTGAAGTCCACAAACCGGCAGACGAACAGGTCCAGTCGGCCGTCATTGTCATAGTCGAACCACACCGCGCTGGAGGCCCAACCCGGCGCGGCTAGTCCAGATTTTGCAGTGACGTCCGTAAACGTTCCATCGCCATTATTATGGTAGAGAATGCTGTGCGGGTATTGTGTGACATATAGATCGGGCAAGCCATCGCCATCATAATCGCCGACAGCGACTCCCATCCCATAGGCGTTACCGGCGACGCCCGCTTTTTCGGTTACATCCGTAAAGGTGCCGTCGCGATTATTGCGGTAGAGGGCATTGCGCAGCGGCGTCGCAGGATTGTAGAAATCGCAAGGGCCGCTGTTGACCAGGTAAATGTCCATCCAGCCGTCATTGTCATAATCCAGGAAGCCGCAACCGGCACCAGTGGTTTCCGGCAAATACATGTCGGCAGAGCGGCCATTCACGTGGCGCCAAGTAATACCGCTCCGTGCGGTAGGTACCTCGGAAAAGGCTGGGTCCTGCTCGTCGCCCCGCAGCCCCGGCGGCCAAACCGCGATTGCGAACGCTCCACTGATCATTGCGCGCAGGAATTCTCTGCGCGTGGCGGCGTTGGGCCGTCGCTGTGCTTGCCAGGCCTTCAACGCTGCGATTCTCCTTTGGCCGTTCGGTCGCTGCGTTTAAATTGTTGCGCTTCGATCTGATCGCTGCCTTCCCGGATCACATAGAACTGATCGGCCTCAATGTTGTGGAAGCGCTGTTTCTCGCCGCTCGGCCAACTCACTTCAACGATTTCAGCCCGGGTAGCCCCTCCCACGCCAAAGTGCGCACGCAGATCACTCTGCGAAAGATAACTACCGCCGCCCGCAATCTCGCGGATTTGTGCGGTGCTTCCTGCCACAATGCGGATGCGCGCGCCGATCGCATCGCGGTTGCTCTTGTTGCCCACCAGTTTAAAACTGAGAAAATGCGCCCCGTTTCCACCGCTGTTGCGAAGCAGTAATGGCGGATCGCCGTTGTTGGCCACCAGCACGTCGAGAAAGCCGGAGTTATTGAAGTCCGCGAAGGCGACGCCTCTGCCAACATAGGGGGTTTGGAAGCCCGGCCCAGCCAGCTTGGTGACCTCCGTGAATTTGCCGTTGCCCTCATTGTGAAATAAAGAATTGATTTGCTTAAAATGCACTTCGGGCGATGCCTGCTCGACTTCCGGATAAACATGCCCGTTGGCCGCGAAAAGATCGAGCCATCCATCATTGTCATAATCGAAAAAGCCGCCGCCAAAACTCAACACGCCGCGCGTCGGTCCGGTAATGCCGGCGCGGTCGCTGACTTCGTCAAACGATGCTTTCCCATCGTTGTGCCACAGATGGTCGGAGTTGTTTTGAAAATCGGTGATGAACAGATCCAGCGAACCGTCGTTGTCGTAATCCCCGAGCGAAATGCACATCGCCGCCATTACATTGCCGCGGGCCGCCAGCGCCATGCCGCTGAGGAAGCCCACTTCCTCGAAGGTGCCGTTGTGCTCGTTGTGGTAAAGGTAGGCATTGACACCGTCGTTGGCGACGAACAAATCGGGCCACCCATCATTGTCGTAATCCGCCGCGCCTACCGCCAGGTTTTTGCCGTGGGGCTGGAAGATTCGTGCTGCGACCGTCACATTGGTAAAAGTACCGTTCCCGTTGTTGTGATACAGGATGGCCGGCGTACCTTTGTATGCGCTGGGGGGGCAGCTCGACCGTACGCCGCCGATGTTGCAATAACGCGGGCTGTTCGAACCCAAATCAACGTAGCTGCCGACATACAGGTCCAATAGACCGTCACGATCATAGTCGAAGAACGTCGCGCCTGAATGGAATGGAGCGCCAAACTCGAGCGCGCCAACTCCGGCTTTATCCGTAACATCGGTGAATGTCCCGTCGCCATTATTGTGATACAACACATTGCGCCCGAATTGAGTGACATAGAGATCGGGAAAACCATCGTTGTCATAGTCTCCCCACGCGCATCCAAGTCCATATCCGGTGCCGGGAACACCAGCCGCTTGCGTCACGTCCCTAAACGTACCGTCGCCGTTGTTCTGATACAAAGCGTTTTGCCTGGCAATCCCGCGCCCATAAAGGTCGCGGCCATTCACAAAATATATGTCCTGGTATCCGTCGCTGTCGAAATCGGCCACGCACACCCCTGGACCAAATATTTCGCGATTGATGGGGATTCCTTCATTGCCCCGGAAATGGACAAAATTGATTCCAGCAGTCGCGGTTGCATTTGTGAACTGTACGACCGGGGGCCGTACGCCACCTTCATCCCGCTCTCCTAGCAGGTTGGGGCCTGAGAGATTTGCGCTCCAGAGCAACATGGGCACGGCCAGCATCCCAAGCCAAGTGTGCCGTACCATGAATGCGAACGAAAATCGAGGGGAGGCGCCTTGGTGATTTTTCATTCTTGGTATGAGCCGCCCGGGTGCCACTTTATTCGCATGCCTGGCTCCATGGCGCTCCTTTAGCTCGGCGGCGAGGCGGGCTGACCCGCGTCCCCAGGCGGAGGTGCACTCCCTGCCTTCTGCTTCTCTTGCTCGACTCTTTCGTCAGCCTCGCGCTGCCGCGCAGCTTCCCGCCTGGCATCTTCTTTACGCCCGGCGCGGTTGTAGGCGATAGCCAATTGATAGTGCCCTGCAGGATTTCCCGGCTGCAGTTTCACATAGGTTTCCAGGGGTGGAATCGCCTGCGAAGGTTTGCCGTCGCCTAGGAATGAGATGCCAAGACCCAGCCAAGCGTCCGTCAAGCTCGCATCCAGCTTGATGGCCTTGGCAAAATGCTCCTCAGCGCCCGGCCATTGACCCTCTTGCCGCGCCAATTCTCCCAGCACGTACTCAGCTCCGGCGTTTCGGGGGTCGATCTTCAGCTCCTCCTCGAATTCGCGTCTAGCCGCTTCTGCGACTTCCGGGGGCGGATTAGGACGCGACAACAGAAACCGGCCCAACCGGAAATGAATACCCGGAACGTTCGCGTTCTTTTGAAGGATGGCCTGATACTCTTTCTGCGCTTCGTCCCACTTCCCTTGAAGTTCCAGTGTTTCGGCATTTAATTCGTGCGCCTGATAGGAATCTGGCGCGGTCGTGGCCAATTCCAAAGACGCCCGAGTCGAAAGATCGGAATACGCATGAGTTGTAATGTAAAGGACTTCGGGGTTGTGCGGGAATTCCCGGTTGAGCATCTGAATAGCTTCAACGGCGGCCGTGGTTTCTTCTCGGCTGATCGCGCAACGCACCGCAGCCACCCCAGCCTTAAGCCGAAGTTCTTTGTCTGCCGGCTGCGTGGCACTCTTCCTCAGCAGCTGCAGCCCTTCCCTGCATTTGCCGTGTTCGGCGAGCGAAAGACTTTGTTGCGCCGCTGACGTGGGGTCGGCCATTTGTGCCTGCTTAAAAGTCTGCGCCGCAACGGGACGGCTGGGCATCAAACCGGTCGCCACAATCAAAGCAACAAGGCTGGCGTATGGAACGCGCTTCATAAAATCAAAATGGGGCAGGCGGGGTGGACGCCTGCCCCATTATAGGCTCTGCGCTTTCTGCTTAGTAGTAGAGCTTCAGAGCAAACTGGATATTCCTTGCCGGTTGGGAAGCCTGAATCACGCCGGTGGTGGACGTAGCCACCGTCGTATTAGGCACCGCAAGGTTCACGGCATTAAACGCATTCAGGAAGTCAGAACGGAATTGCAGCCTGAATCGTTCTGTTAGCTGGAAGTTTTTCTGCAAGCTGAGATCCCAGTTGTAATATCCAGGACCACGCAGTCCACCAAGTTGCGGTGCACAAGTCCCGAACCCGGCCGCATTGGAATAGTTGGTGGGATCAAACCACAGGAATCCTCCCCCCGTTCCCGCAGGAGCGGGACTGCGGCCAAACACTTTGTTCGTCCCGTTGCAGTCCGGACGCAGACCGCGCGAGTTGGTGCCGGTCTGGTCCGTGCCGTTGTTGTAGAGAGCCAAGGGGAAGCCCGTATGGAGCGTTACGATCGGGCTTACGGTCCAGCCGCTCACTATGGTGTTTGCAACCTTGTTCATGTCGCCGCCAAATTGCTTACCCTTGCCGAACGGCAATTCGTAGACAGCATATGTTGTAAGGTTGTGGGTTTCGTCGTAGTAACAGGGCGCCCATTCCGCTGCCGGATCGTAAATGTTCTGCCAATATGGCGAAGCGGTCGAGGATGCTCTCGCACCCGACCAGGTGCCGTAATACCCAGTATTGTTGGACATGCACTTGGCGAATGTATAGGACACTTGATATTGCAATCCGTGACCCGGTGTTTTCTGTAGAACGGCTTGCAGCGCGTTATACATCATCCTGCCATTCGATTGGGTACCAGAAACCGTGCCCCCTCCGTTATTGATTGCGGCCAGTAGCGCCGGTCCTTGACCATTCGCAAAGAACGGACTCGGCGAGGTGCAAGGCGCCTTAGCGCAAGAACTGGCCGGTTCTGCCACAGCCTGGCCGTAGTAGAACGGAACCATCAAGTGATAAGCCACCTGTCCCACATACCCCACTTGGAGGGTTGTGGTCGGGTTAATTTGGTGCTGCACGGTCAAGTTCCACTGATCGTCGATGGCTGGTTGCACGTTCTGGTCCCAAAGACGAAAGATTTGCCCATCGAAGCAGCTCAGATTCGGACATGCCGTACCTGTCGGCGGCGGCGCAATAATGCCTTGCGATGCCGTCGTCCCGGGCAGAGGCTGCAGTAGATATTGCGTCTGGAATTCGCCACCTGCAGCGGCCCCTCCGTCAAACGGCGGATTGATCGGTAGGCGTAAGTTGGTGCCGGTTCCTTCCAAATAGTCCGAGACGGTGAAAGCCCCGCGCAAAACTGTGTGGCCATTAAACCGCCCGGGCGTCCACGCAAATCCGAGGCGCGGCTGGAAATCCTTAGGGCCATACACACCTTTATAAAGCGCACGGCCGACGCCGCTTTGGCCCGCAATTTCAATCTGGCCGGTTACCGGGTTGAAGTTTGATTGCTGATTGTTGCTCTCAACCCATGGCGTATGGGCTTCATAGCGTAAGCCAAGTGTCAGGGTAAGACGGTCCGAGACACGCCACGTATCTTGGCCGTATCCGGAAAAGATGCTCGAGGTCTGCGTCCAGCTGCCACTACTGAGGCCGCGTCCAAACGCCGTCGGTAAGCCAAGAAAAAAGTCCGCCATCCCCTCTCCGGTATTCGTCACCGGGTTCACTGCAGAGGATGCTGTGAAGTTGGGACCAAACACCATTCCACCCAATTCACCGCTGTTGCCCGAGTAGAATACGGTAATATTGTCGTACATATATTCTCCGCCGAATTTGAACGTGTGGCGGCCGCGAATCCAGGTAATCGAATCATCACCCTGGTAAACCTTGCTATTAAAACTCTGCGTGACCATGCTGTTTCCGATATTGGTAAGCGTTCCCGTCCCCGGACTGGTGGGCGTTCCTCCACCAAAATCGAGGCCCAACAGACCGATGAGACTCGACGGATTCGAATTCGGGATTCCGATCGTTTCACCAAAATTTCCGACAGAAGGGTCCCAGGCTGTACCCGTATTAAGGACTATATGGTTCCATCCAAAGCGCGCATCGTTAATGAGGTTATTGGAAATAGATCGCGTCCAATCACCCACGGTGCTCCAAATCGGCGCCGTAGCCTGGCCATTGCCGAAGAGGAGTTGCGAGTTAGTCGAAGGGTCAATCTGAAAGGCGCGAGTGAAGCGGCCCGAAATCAAATCCTTGTTAGAAACTCGATAGTCAATCTTAAAATCGCCCTGGTCGCTGTTGAACGCCTGACCCCTTTCCTGAATCGCATTGTTTGTCAGGTTATTATTAATGGTCTTCGGGTAGAGTGCGGATGCGAACAGTGCAGCCGCGACCGGGCTGATCATGCTAGCCGGAATGATGTTGCCCGCGAAGGGTGCCCGCGTCGTAGCCGCTACGCAGGCTGTGCCATTCTGCCCTGTTGTCCCTTGACAGGGATTGTAGAGCTGGATCGGTGTAGAGGCGGTTAAAAGCGCTCCAAAATTGCCCCCTTGCTCAGCAGGCGTGAATACGGATATGAAACTGCCCGCCGGCGGATGGTCGAACCGCTGCCCTTGATAGTCAACGAAGAAGAAGAGCTTGTTCCTGAGTACTGGCCCGCCGAGGGTTCCCCCAAACATATTCCAGCGCAGCGGTGCCCGAGGAATCGCCGCGGAGCTTGGATTGATTTTGTTCTCCCACTGGTTGGCGTTCAGCTTGTCATTTCGGAAAAACTCCCACACATCGCCGTGATATGAGTTTGTGCCGGACTTGATGGTCGCGCTAACAATGCCGCCCATGAAATTCCCAAATTCCGCGGGCGCGTTATTGCTAATCATGTTGAATTCTTCAATCGCGTCCGGAGAGGGGGTATAACCAAGAAGGTTGTCAGAAACTTCATTATTGTCCATTCCATCCAAAAGGAAGTTGTTCGCCTGCTCGCGGTTGCCGTTGATGAACGGCCGTGCCCCACTCTGCACATTGTCGCCGTTATTGAAACTGCTGGGGTCGGGATGGACAGCGCCAGGCGAAAGCAGGGTCAGCTCGACGTAATTTCGAGTCGCCAGCGGCAGTGCTTCATTCGTCTGCGAGTTAATGATGGTATCAACTTGGGTGGCTTCGGTCTTCAGAATCGGCGCGCCACCGTTCACCTCCACGGTCTCGCTTACCTGGCCAACTTTCAGTTGGATATCGATGCGGGCAATCTGATTCAGTGCCAAGGTGAAAACGGGATACAAGGCCGTCTGAAACCCGTCTTTTTCCACACGTAGGTTATAATTACCCACCGGCAGCTGGGTGATGCGGAAAATCCCCGAATCGTTGGAAACATCTTTGAAGGTGGTACCGCGCTCTACGGACCTAGCCGTCACCGCCGCCCCCGCCACCGCCGCGCCGCTCGAGTCCATAACCGTGCCGGTTATCGTGGCGGTTACATCTTGGCCCCGAGTGACGCTCGCGCCGCCCAGCAGCGCAAAAGCAATCGCCAATGTGCATACCACCGCAAAACTTCCGCAATTCCTTATCTTCATGACCGTCCTCCGATGGCAAGCCACAGAAGTCCTGTGACCGTGCCGCCCAAGCTTTCCTCGACTACTCCTTGCACCATGTCTCGCTATACATCGATTTGTTGCGTAGCTATATAGCACCAAAACATGGTTGTCAATAGAAAAGTTTTGATTTATAAGTCTTAGGTCGGTTGACGCCGGTCGTACTCTATAGCTGACGGATGGACCGCGCTATAACACCTCACCGGCGGGGGCGGCGCTCGTCTATAGCTCGGCGGTTCGGGGCCCATGTAGTGCAACCGACCTTAAGGTTATGACCTCTTACGCCCCCCAGTATTAGCGGCTGGGGATGGTGCTAAAACGACCGGACGTTTAACGCTACCCTTAGATTGGGAGAACGAATGGGTCAAAAGAATGGAAACGGGGTGCCTGCCTATCAAAGAATTCAGGGGGTAATTCGCAAGCGCATCGAAGCCGGGCAGTTGCGGATCGGAGACCCGGTAGCTTCCGAACGAGACCTTGCCAAGATTCATCAGGTCAGCTTGATGACCGCCCGTCATGCGTTGGCCACCCTGGAGCGAGAGGGCATCGTAGAGCGGCGCCGGGGGATCGGCACCTTCGTGGCCACCCCAAAAATTCATTTCAACAAACTCATGAGTTACACCGAGCAAATGGCCGGCCGCAGTCTGACGGTTAGCTCCAAAATATTGTTCGCCAAGATCATCCATGATGAACAAGAGATAGCAGCCCGCCTGGCACTGCCCGCCAGCATCGGCATTATCAAGCTGGAACGTCTGCGTGCCACGTCCGACGAGCCCTTTGCACTCGAAACCTGCTACTTTTCCTCGGTGGAATTCCCGAATCTACTTTCCGCGCCGCTCAACCGGGAATCCCTTTTCAAGATACTGGAACGCGAATATCAGGTGGAAATTGGCTATGCCGACGAAGAGGTCGATGCCACCGCCGCCGACGCAAGGACCGCGGACTTGCTTTCGGTTCCGCGCGGGGAGCCCCTCATGCGCATACGCCAGTTGATATACTCCACCAAGGGAAAAGCGGTTACCTATGTTCTCGGCTTCTATCGGTCCGACCGTCATAAGTTGCTGATCAGGCGTTTCCGATAAAAACCCGTTCTTTCTGCACTTACAGCAGATCCCTCAAAGGCGAACAGATGCTGCTGGTCCTCAAGACGAACGCACAAGATGTCGGGCGCGAAGCCGCGCGGGTGGTGTCGCAGTCGATTCGCCGGAATCCCGCGGTGCGCCTGGGACTCGCCACCGGCACAACCATGGTTGGGATGTATCGGGAGCTCGTCCGTCTGCATCGGGAGGAGAAGTTGGATTTCTCGCGTGTCGTGACATTCAACCTGGATGAGTATCTCGGCGTTTCCGGGGATCATCCGCAAAGTTTCCGTCAATTCATGCGGCAGAATTTCCTTGGACACGTAAATGTACCTGCCGCCAACATTCATATCCCGGACGGGTCCGTCAAAGGCGATTTCCTTCGCTATTGCGCATCTTACGAAGAAAGTATCCGAAATGCCGGCGGCATCGACCTGCAGATCCTGGGCATCGGGCGCAATGGCCACATCGGATTCAACGAACCAACCTCCAGCCTTGGGTCGCGCACCCGCTTGAAAGTGCTTAGCAAAGAGACCATCGAAGACAACCGCAGGTTTTTCCCAAGGGCAGAAGAAGTTCCCCAGTGCGCCATAACCATGGGTATCGGCACCATCCTCGAGGCCAAGCAAATTCTCCTTCTGGCCAGCGGTTCCTCAAAAGCCACCGCCATCGCCAATGCCATCGAAGGACCGCTTACCGCTTCGGTTACCGCTTCCGCTCTCCAGCTTCACCCCGATGTCACTTTCATCGTCGATCGCGAAGCGGGAGCACAGCTCAAACAACAGGAGTATTACCAGCGCGTGCTGGAAATGACCATGACTCTCACTCCTGGCCGCCTGTGACCGTATTTTGTCGCCGCTCTTCCGTATCCGGTTTCCTCCTGCGCTAGAATCAATTTGCCAATCCTGTTGAAACTGGAGTTACCTATGGCGATTATGCTGGCGGAGAACAACTATGGTTGTTCGCGGATTCATTTGCTGCGTGTCTCCAGGCAGCAGGGACGCCACGATATCCGCGAAATTGTATTGTCGATTCGCTTGGAAGGCGACTTCGAATCCGCGCACATCCAAGGCGACAACCGCAAGATCCTTCCTGCCGACACCATGAAGAACACCGTGCATGCACTGGCTCGCCAGCATTCCATCGAGCCTTTGGAAAATTTTGGTCTACACCTCATCGAACATTTCCTCACCTACAACGCCCAGATCACTGCCGTTATAATCGACGGCAGCGAGAGGATATGGGCCCGTCTTACGCTCGGAGCTAAGCCTCACCCGTCGGCTTTCACGCGGACCGCAGGCGAAGAGCGCACTGTTTCGCTACGGGGAAATCGTGATGGCACGCACGTACGCGCCGGCATCGCAAATCTCCTGGTCCTAAAAACCACCGGCTCCGCTTTTAAGGATTTCAGAAAGGATCCTTACACAACCTTGCGGGACGAAGTTGATGGTATCTTTTCAACCTCCATCCATGCCGATTGGCTGTACTCCGATGAAGAAGCCGAATTCGGGCAGCTCTGGCATGGTGTACGAAATATGCTGTTGGAGACATTCGCCGAGCACGACAGCCAATCGTCTCAGCACACTCTCTACGCCATGGGCCAAGCAATCCTCGACAATTTCGCGGGGGTACGGGAGATTCATCTTGCATTGCCTAGCACGAATTTCTATCCAGCCGACCTCAAACCGCTAGGGATGGATAACCCTGGTACCGTCTTCCTGCCCATACCCGAACCCTATAATACGATAGATGCCACCCTGCGAAAATCCTGATAGGCAAGGAACTTACGGGACGACCGTAAATAGACTCTGCATACCGCCTTCAATGTGATCATTTACGTGACAGTGAAACAGCCACGTTCCGACATTGTCCGGCACCATGTCTGCCACCACCATCATCATCGGCTCTAAATGCACCATATCAGTGCGCATGCCATTGAAGATCACGGTTTGGCCGTGCCAATGAGGGGTATGCACGTCATCTTCATTTCCATTCGCGAACAGATACCAGCGCACCCGCTCTCCCCTCTTCATTGTTGGCACGGGGAGATTGCCTTCGATCAGTCCATTGATCGTGTACATCAGAAATTGACGGCGGAACGCGGGGTCCGTGAAGCGTAAACCTTGCGCGTACTGCCTTCGATTCATTGCATTGGCCTGGAAGTACCAGCTTTCGGTCTCATCGAAGACGGCAAAAGCAGTAATGAATTCGCGATCTACATCCTTTGGTGTTCCATCCGGCTTGGTTGTTCCCTTGGCGCTCACGATGATCGGGCCAATGAGGCCGGCATTCATATCGCGGGGTTCGACAAAATGCGAATGGTAAACCCACAAAATGGAACTGCCATCACCCGCGGCCGGCCCCGCACGCTCCGGCACCGTCCAGGTATAGGTAAAATTTTGGCCCGGCGGAACACCGTCCCCCTTTTTCATCTCCGCTGGGTTGCCGTCAGCGTACATCGCTCCCTCGGATTCCTTTACATAAGAAAGGCCATGAGGATGCATGCTGCAAAAAAACTTGGTGTTGTTCTTGAACACGATTTTAATCGTGTCGCCGACTTCTGCGCGAATCAGGGGTCCCAGGATTCCCAGATGTTCCCACTCCTCAGGGCGCTTCTTGAGGATGCTAAAGGTGGCATCCACATATTCGTGGTACACCGCTTTGCGAAACGTCGTGGACGTTGACACCCCTTCATTTTCCGGGCTTGGGGTACCGGTAAGATTTCTGCCCATGGGCGCGTAATTCCAATTTACGTCGTCAGCGGCTATGTAATACAGGTGAGTTTTTCCGGGCGTCTTTTTCTGGTCCGTGGTCTCTTGCGCGAACGTTAGCGGTGAATGGGTCGGCGGCACGCTGACAGAAAAAACAACGAGAATAGAAGCAATTGCGAAGCGCAAGTATCCCCAGGTTTGATCACGCCGTCTCATGAGCATCCACGCTAGCAGACGCAGGCAGATCGGGAACGCCAGGTCATATAGGTCTTTGCCGTAACACTAACCGTCCACGGCAGAAGGTTATGCACGTCTGCGATCAGCTATTTCCTAAGGCTATTTCTTGCGGCACACCGCTTCGATCGGGCGCCGGGGTACAGTTTTTGACTCGGGGGCTTGCCTGCACCAAAACTGACCCATAGGGCAATGGCACCTTTCGCCTCCGTTTTCTACTCTAGTTAAGCATTCGGGACAAAGTTGTGCAGTATCTGTGACCTCGGTCTCCCCCCCTCGGTTTGGTCTCAGGGCTGTTTGGATCCCATAGGAAGACAATTGATGATGAGATCAAAAAAAACGGTACGCGTGTGTCTCCGGGCATTGTTGTTGGCAACGATTTTGTCCGCCGGTGGGCGTGCCATTCAAGCCGCAACGGAAACTCTGCTCACCACGCAGACACCGCAGCTAACCAACGTAAGTGACGGGTCCACCACTAATTATGAACTGGGCGCAAAATTTACCAGTGGCGTAGCGGGCCACTTCAATGCGATTCGTTTCTGGAAGTCCAGCAAAGAAACCGGCACTCACGTAGGTCACATTTGGAACGCGGCGGGTCAACTTTTGACCTCGGTTACTTTCGCGAGCGAGACCGCTTCGGGATGGCAACAGCAGTCTCTTGCGTCTCCGCTCGCTGTAAACGCCAATACGGTTTACGTAGTTACCGTAAATACCGGAAGCACATACTACGTCGTTACCGACACAGGATTCGCCACTAAGATCGTCAACCATGATCTCAGCAGCGCAGTCGGCGGTAACGGAGTGTATGGTCCGCCTGGTAAGTTTCCTACTTACACTTGGGAGTCTTCCAATTATTTTCGTGACGTAGTGTTTACTCCTGATACCTCGACCGGCCTGACTTCCAGCCCGAGCAGTGTGAACCTTGGAAACGTAAACGTAGGCAGCAGCGCTTCCCAGACCGTTACCCTTACCAACACCGAGACGGTTAGCGTGACGATTTCAAAGGTCGCCTCCAGCGGCACCGGCTTTAGCGCAACGGGTATAACCCTTCCCCTCACCCTGGCGGCCGGTAAGACGGCTTCCCTAAAAGTCACTTTCAAACCGACTTCCATGGGCAATGCCACCGGGAGTGTCACCGTGACCAGCAATGCCACCAATCCCACTTTGACCATCTCGTTGAGCGCAGTAGGAATGCAGCCGGGGATCTCGGACGTGCCCTCGAGTATTAGCTTTGGCAGTGTTGTAGTGGGAGTGTCCAACACCCAGACCTTGACCATTAGCGACTCAGGAAACGCCAATCTGACCGTATCGCAAGCCTCGATCAGTGGCACGGGGTTTGCCCTCAGCAGTCCAACGCTGCCGGCCACACTGCTGCCCGGCAAGTCCATCGCCTTTACCGTGCGGTTTTCTCCCACAATCGCGGGCAGCTACTCGGGAAAGGTCAGCATCACTAGCAACGCGCCTTCGGCGACGCTCTCGGTCCCACTGACGGGTACCGGCGTAACTCAAAGCCTGCAGTTGTCTGCCACTCCTATTTCGGTCGCTTTTGGGAATGTTACGGACGGTTCCCGCAGCAGTCAGACTATTACATTGAAGAACACTGGGAACTCCTCGGTGAGCGTCTCCAAGGTTACGCCCACGGGAACTTACTTCAGTGTCGGCGGCCTGACATTACCGGTAACGATGTCGGTGGGACAGACCACCTCCTTCAGTGTCGCTTTCGCCCCCACCACCGTAGGCACTTTCTCAGGCACCGTCTCGGTCACCAGCACTGCAACCAATTCGCCGCTGTCCATTCCCCTCACAGGGGCCGGCGTTGCCTCCACCACTCACGAGGCTGTGTTGAGCTGGACACCCAGCACCTCAATTGTGTCGGGCTATAACGTCTATCGAGGCTCGCAAAAAGGCGGTCCATACACGAAGATCAATACATCCCTTGTCCCCGGATCAAACTATAGTGATCTCACCGTCCAGGCTGGCCTCACCTACTACTACGTAGTCACCTCAGTGACCTCCAACGGCACCGAAAGCGTCTACTCCTCGCAGATTTCAGCGACAATCCCGTAGCCGTGTTGCAGCATCACCGTGAGGGCGCGAAAGTGCCCTCACGTGCGATGCGCTTGACAACCCGTTTAGCAACCTGCGGCTTGCTCCATCGCTGTCGACCCCAAGCGTCTATTCCGCTATTCTTTCAGTCCTATGCATGATTTGAGCTACGTTCGAGAGCATTTGGCTGGTTTTGCGGAAATGGCCCAAAAGCGTGGCGCTGTCCTGGATATCGAGGGATTCCGCGCCTTGGATAAAGAGCGCCGCGAACTGATCACCGCAACCGAGCAACTCAAGGCCCAGCGCAACAAAGCCAGCGACGAAATCGCGCGTCGAAAGAAGGAAAAGCAAAACGTCGATGCCCTGATCGCGGAAATGAAGCAAGTGTCGGAGCGCATCAAGGTGGCGGACGAGAAAATTACCCAGCTGGACTCCACCCAGCGCTCCCTGCTTTTGACCATTCCCAATGTGCCCCATTCCAGCGTACCGGTGGGACATAGCGCAGCGGAAAACGTCGAGGTCCGTCGCTGGGGAACGCCTCCCAAATTTAATTTCCCACCAAAACCTCACTGGGAAGTCGGCGAGCGTGCGGGAATCCTTGACCTTGCCGCAGCCACAAAGATCACCGGCGCTCGTTTCGCGGTTTACAAGAGTTGGGGTGCTCGTCTCGAGCGGGCCCTGGCCAATTTTTTCCTCGATGTGCACACCCGCGAGCACGGCTATACGGAAATTCTTCCCCCTTTCCTGGTTAACAGCCTCTCCCTTCTAGCTGCCGGCCAACTGCCAAAATTTGCCGCCGATCTTTTCAAGGTTCAGGACACCGATTTCTGGCTGACGCCTACCAGCGAAGTCGAGCTTCACAACCTGTACCGTGATGAGACCCTTCCCGAGGAGAAATTGCCGCTCCTCGTCACCGCTTGGACCTCCTGCTTCCGCTCCGAGGCCGGCGCCGCGGGAAAGGACACGCGCGGAGTGTTACGTCAGCACCAATTTCAAAAGGTTGAGATGTTCAAATTCACTCACCCCGACAAAAGCTATGAGGAACACGAATCCCTGACTCGCAACGCGGAAGCATTGCTCCAGAAACTTGGCCTGCACTACCGCACCGTGCTTCTCTGCACCGGCGATATGGGCTTTGCTTCCGCGAAAACGTACGACCTCGAAGTGTGGCTGCCTTCCAGCAACGAATTTCGCGAAATCTCCTCCTGCTCAAATTGCGAAGCCTTCCAGTCGCGACGCGCGGGAATCCGCTTCAAGCCAAAAGGCGGCGGAAGGAGCGATTTCGTCCACACCCTGAACGGTTCTGGCCTGGCCGTCGGTCGTACCTGGATTGCCATCGTCGAAAACTATCAGCAAGCCGACGGTTCAGTCGTTATTCCAGAGGCATTGCGCCCTTACATGGGCACTGACCGCATACCGGCGGCATCTTGAAGTGGCTGCCGCCGAAAGTTTCGGCGTGGACCTGATGCGCAGTCCAAAGCTCAACATTTCTATCTATCTGTATGATAAAAATGGACTTGCGAGGATGGAAGGCAGGGCGGCATCCATCCTTCCGCATTTACTCCCTTGGCGCAACTCATTGAAATCAGAGGATTTCGTTTGACTCCACCTTTTCCCCTTGCATACGATGGCAGCAAGGCCGATGGGGCCGGATGACTTATTTCTCGGCGATGCGACTACTTTTTTTGCTGGTAGTGCTTTTCGGGGCCGTAGTCATGCTGCGGCGCGCGGTACGGTGGGCGTTGTGTGGACTTTTTTCGCTTCCGCAAAGCGAGCCAGCATCTGCGAACAAGCAACCCGCAACGGGTTCCCGTCGGCTCGTACGTGATCCGGTTTGCGGCATCCATGTCCCGGAACAGCGAGCGATTCCGCTTCATGCGGGGAGTGAGGTCGTACATTTCTGTTCTATTGCGTGTCGCGATCGCTACTCCCGCAGCGAACAGAAGTTCGCCGCCAACGGCTGAGGTATCTTGTAACGTTTTGTTTTCGAGTTACCCAGAAAAGTATGGTAGCAGCACAGGCGAGCGAATCTTCGTCCCGCCGCCTAAAGGAAAGGACCGAAGCCGATGGCCACGGTCGCAAAGCCGACAGTTGCACCCATGATTCCCCGCATTGCGCCGCGCGAGGATCTCAATCCGTTTCGCATCGCGCAGATTCAATTCGACATGGCCGCGGAATTCCTGAAGCTCGATCCCGGCCTCCGCCAGATCTTGCGCACTCCCAAGCGCATCCTGGAAGTCTCCCTGCCCACCAAAATGGACAACGGTCAGGTAAAGGTTTTGACCGGCTTCCGAGTGCAGCACAATGTCGCACGAGGCCCAGGCAAGGGCGGGATCCGCTTTCATCCCAACGTTACCCTGGACGAGGTCAAGGCCCTCGCTGCCTGGATGACCTGGAAGACTGCCGTGGTCAATGTTCCATTCGGTGGTGCCAAGGGCGGCGTCATCTGCGATCCGAAACGCATGTCCAAGGCCGAGCTGGAGCGCATGACCCGCCGGTTCGCCAGCGAAATCCTGCCACTCATCGGACCCGACCAGGATATTCCCGCGCCCGATGTTTACACCGACTCGCAAACCATGGCTTGGATCATGGACACCTACTCCATGATGGTCGGCCACACTGTTCCCGGCGTGGTTACCGGGAAACCTATTTCCGTCGGTGGTTCCGTCGGACGCGCCGAAGCCACCGCACGCGGCTTGGTCTTCGTCGTGGAAGAAGCTTGCAAGCTGAAGAAGATTTCCTTGCGTGGAGCGACCGTTGCCATCCAGGGGTTCGGAAACGCCGGCGCTACGGCAGCCCGGCTTTTTGTTGAAAAGAAAGCGAAGGTTATCGCGCTCAGCGATACCCGCGGCGGCGTCACCAATTCCCGGGGCATCGACCCTATCAAAGCCATTCGCTATAAGGAGCGCTCCGGCACCGTCGTGGGCATGCCGGGAGCATCGCGTATCTCCAACGATGATTTGCTGACCATGAAGTGCGACATTCTCGTTCCCTCCGCTTTGGAGAATATGATCACCTTGAACAATGCCGAGGCCGTTAAGGCCCGCATCGTGGCCGAAGCGGCCAACGGGCCGACCACTCCCCACGCCGATGAAATCCTCGCGCGCCGCGGTGTTACCGTCCTCCCGGACATTCTGGCCAACGCCGGTGGCGTCACCGTCAGCTATTTCGAGTGGGTACAGAACCAGGAAGGGCTGCTGTGGGACAGCGACGAAGTAAATCTGCGTTTGCAAAAAATCATGGTCCGCGCTTTTCACGAGATGGTGGACACCATGCGCAAGCACCATGTCCCCCCGCGGGCTGGCGCCATGATTCTCGCTGTTGGCCGCGTCGCGGAGGCCACTCTTATCCGCGGCCTGTTCCCGTAATCGCCTTTCGTCGGTGCTATGCGGATTGCAATCTGCCGTAGGCGACCGGCACAAACCTCTACCCCGTAGCTATCGCCGTCCAGTTCCGCTCTACTTTGTTCAAATTTTTTCTTGCGCCGCAGAGAGAAACGTGCGTACATTCGCACTTGCCGGCCGCCGTTGGGCGTTGCCGGCAATTTTCGCTTAGGTTCAGCAAGCCGCTGCTAACTTCGCTGTAGCACGCCTGAGAGTTCCGGTAAGGCCGGATTCTTCGGCCGATGAGGGAACAAATAAGAGCAATGGGCACGAACAACAATCACACAAACCTGACTCCGCCAATCCTGCTGACCATTGCAGGATTCGACCCGTCCTGCGGCGCCGGAACCGCGGCGGATTTGAAAACTTTTGCGGCGCACGGGTGTTACGGCATTGCCGCTATCACTTCGCTGACGGTGCAGAACACGCAGGGCGTCGAGGATGTGCAGAACACCCCAAGCGCAACGCTGCGCGCGCAGCTCGACATCCTTGCCAGAGACTCGGAAATCTCTGCGGTGAAGATCGGCATGCTGGGAAATCGCGCCAATGCGGCGGTAGTGGCCGAATTTTTGGACGCTCACAAGTTCGCTCATGTAGTGCATGATCCGGTGATGAAGTCCTCCACTGGAACCGAGCTGTTAGACCCTGCGGGGGTCAGGTTTGTCGCAACGGAGCTGCTGAAACGCTCGAGCGTGATTACTCCCAATGTTCCGGAAGCTGAAGTGCTAACTGGCTTACCGATCAAGGACGTCGCGGATATGGAATCGGCGGCGCGAAAGATCGTGGAGATGGGCGCGCAAGCCGTGATCGTCAAGGGCGGTCACATGGAAAAAGCCGTGGACGTTCTTTTCGATGGCGCTGAGATGGTTCACTTAGCCGGGGACCGCCTAAAAGAAGAAACCCTGCACGGCACAGGATGCACCTTCGCCGCGGCGATCGCCGCGCAGTTGGCCTCTGGCCGGTCGCTGGTGGAGGCCGCTACCTTGGCGAAGGCGTACGTAACGAAAGCTATCGAGAAAAGTTACGCAACCGGGAAAGGCCCGGCCCCCCTCGATCATTTCTACCGCCATAAGATTGAGCCGCCGGCGCGCGGTCTCCATGAAGTACCGCAGCACGGCATGCATCCCGCCGCTGAGCCCGCCGCGCACTAACTCTCGAAATCGAGTCCTCAGTACCGCTCGACGCCCGGTCGTGAGCTTGACGTCGCCTTCATGTCTTGTGAACTATGCGACCGGAGACAATCGTGGCTACCGGGCCGCCTTTGAAGCTGCGTCCCTCGAACGGCGAGTTGTGCGACTTGCTCGGGGAGTTCGCTGCCCGGAAGGTCCACGGGCGATCCAGGGAAAATATCGTAAGGTCCGCAGGCTGGCCCGCGGCAATACTTCGCTCCAAACCCAGCACATGCGCCGGCCCGGACGTAAACAGCTCCACCATGCGCATCAAGGGAATTCGTCCGCTGTGCACCAGCTGCTCAAGCGCCAGGCTCAACGCCGTCTCAAATCCAGTGATGCCAAACGGCGCGCGATCAAACTCGACGTCCTTCAGCGCTGGCTCGTGCGGCGCGTGGTCGGTGGCAATCGCGTCCACCGTGCCGTCCGCCAGGCCCGCCAATAGCGCCTCGCGATCTTCGCGCGCCGCCAGCGGCGGGTTCATCTTGTAGCGGGAATCGTATTGCACGTCTTCGTCAATCAAAGTGAAATGGTGCGGTGTAACTTCGCAAGTGACATTCAGGCTACGCTGCTTCGCCCAGCGAACCTGTTCGAGTGAACCCTGCGTCGATAAATGGGCGATATGCAAACGCGCCCCCGTAAGTTCGGCGAGCTGCACATCACGCGCGACGCAAACAGATTCCGCCGCCGCTGGCATTCCCACCAAGCCCAGTCGCGTGGAGGTTACGCCCTCGCGCATGACCGCTCCTGCCGCCAAGGAAATATCTTCGGCGTGCTCGATCACCGGAAGGTCCAGGGAACGACAATAGTCCATCACCTGTCGAGCCAGCTTCGCTGTGGCAATGGGTTTCCCGTCGTCGCTGACCGCAACGATCCCCGCTTGCTTCATGGCCGCGATCTCCGCAATCGCTTCGCCCTTGCTTCCCACGCTGGCAGCCCCAATGGGCCACACGCGAACGCTGGCGCCCTCCTTTGCGCGATCCAGAATGAATCGCGTGACACTGGCGCTGTCGTTCACCGGTTTTGTATTGGGCATGCAGCACACCGCGCTGAATCCTCCGCGGGCCGCCGCCCGCGTTCCTGTTTCAATCGTCTCGGAAGATTCCTGGCCCGGTTCCCGCAGATGTGCGTGCAGATCGATAAATCCCGGGGCCACGATTAATCCCCCCGCGTCGAAAACCTCGAAGCCATTCCTCGACGAAATTTTCCCAGCCGCCGCGGTCTCCGCGATGCGATCGCCGGCCAGCAAGATATCTATCGCCGCATCTGTCTTCCGCGTGGGGTCGAGGACCCGTCCATTTTTAACGAGCAGCATGAGATGAGTCCTTTACGTCTGTGACACGTCGATTGCGCGACTGCTCAGCTCCGCTCACCGGATGCGTTCCCTGTTCGCCGACACCAGCACCCAACAAGAACAGCAGCGCCATGCGCACGGCAATCCCGTTGGTCACCTGATCCAGCACACATGACTGTCCGCCATCGGCCACCTCCGGCGAAATCTCAATGCCCCGATTCATCGGCCCCGGATGCAGCACAATCGCATCCGTCTTGGCCCCCTGCAATCGCTGGCCATTCAATTGGTATAGCAGGACATAATCGTTCGCCGAAAGCGCCGGCTCGTGCAATCGTTCGGTTTGCACCCGCAGCACCATCACCACGTCCGCTCCTTCTAGCGCCTCTTCCACACGGAAGACCCGCCGGATCAACGCTCGTGGGGCGATTTGCTCCAATTCTCGAGGCACCCACATCGCCGGGCCGCAGAGCGTAATCGAACAGCCGAACTTTCCAAGCAGATGAATATTCGAGCGCGCCACCCGGCTATGCTGGATGTCCCCCAGGATGGTGACATTCAAGTGGTCAATCTTGCCTTTCCGGTCGCGGATGGTGAGCGCATCCAACAAACCCTGCGACGGGTGCTCGTGCGTGCCATCACCCGCATTAATCACCGGTATATCCAGATGCCGCGCCACAAAGTCTGCCGCCCCGGAAGCCGCATGGCGCATCACGAGGCAGTCTGGTTTCATCGCATTCAGGGTGTGCACCGTGTCCAGCAGGGATTCGCCTTTTTTTATGCTTGACGCTTCCGCTTGCAGATTCATGGTATCTGCGCCTAGTCGCGCCGCCGCCGTGCCAAAACTGATGCGCGTCCGCGTGGACGTCTCAAAGAACGCCAGCGCCACCGTCTTCCCGCGCAGGGTAGCTAATTTCTTCAATGGATGTTTTTGGATTTCCTGGAATGGCTTGCTTTGGTCGAGAAGAAATGTCAGTTCGTCCGCCGTTAGCGGTTCAAGCGCAAGCAAATCACGGAAACGATGGCTCACATTTTCACTCAAATATCGGCAGACTCATTCTAACCGAGCAGCCCGACCTCAAGTCGCTCCTGGTAGTCCTGAGCCTATCCCTGAGAAAAGCCGAAGATCCCCAAGCGCCCACATCGCAAACACTTTGCCAAACCATTAGCCATCCACCCGATCGACCAGCACCACCCGCTCTTCGTTGTCGATCTCCCGCAGCCGTACCTCGATTATCTCTGTGTTGCTGGTCTGCACCACCCGCCCGGTATACTGCGCCTCAATCGGCATCTCCCGGTGCCCACGGTCGATCAATACGCACAGTGACACTCGTTTCGGCCGCCCTAGATCAAAAAGCCCGTTCATCCCCGCGCGAATCGTGCGTCCGGTGTACAAAACGTCGTCCACCAACACCAAGTCCATATTGTCCACGCCGAACGGTATATCCGACGACTGCAGCACCGCATGCGACGCAACTTTCGATAAATCATCGCGATACAAAGTAATGTCCAAGGTGCCCACCGGAACTTCCACGCCGTCTATTCCCCGCATCGCCAATGCAATGCGCTGCGCCAGGGGCACCCCCCGCCGGCGGATGCCGATGAGTGCCAGGTGCTTGGTGCCCCCGCTCTTTTCCACGATTTCGTGAGCCAGTCGCTGCAACGTGCGGTCGATCTCCGGAGCCGACATCAGCTGTGCCTTCTCGACGATACGCATGGTCGCGCAATCGTAGCACAAGAAAAGAAGTTGACGCAGTGCTGCCCGATTTCACCGCCACGGCAGAACTGTGCCAGGCCGCCGTGGTACACTGCCGCGCTGAAAAAAAAAGGGGCCCCATGCTTAGAGCAAATCGGAATTCTTCTGCAGTCGCCTGCCTGACGTTTCTCCGCTGCACGACAGCGATCGTAGCCTTGTTCACCGCCGTGGGAAGCGCGCACGCTCGGTCGGGCGATGCGCAACCCGCGCCAGCAACTTCTCCCAGGAAACCGGCGGCGCGCCCCAAATTGGTGGTCCTCCTAGTGGTCGACCAAATGCGCGCCGACTACATTGACAAGTTTCTGCCTCAATGGACCGGGGGACTCCGCCGCCTCGTATCGGAAGGCGCTTGGTTCCGTGACGCCGCTTATCCCTACGCCGCCACCGAGACCTGCGTGGGCCATTCCACCATCTCCACCGGCGCCTTCCCTGCTTCCCATGCCATGGTGGCTAACGCCTGGTGGGATCGCGAGGCTCAGAAGATGGTCACCTGCACTTCTGATCCCAACGCCAAGAATCTAGGCTATGCAGGAATTAGCGCCAAGGGCGGCGACACTGCCTGGCGCATGGAAATCCCATCCTTTGCGGAAGAGCTGAAATTCCAGACCAGCGGCGCAACCCGTATTGTCACGTTTTCGCTTAAGGCGCGCGCCGCGATTGCCTTGGCCGGGCACAAAGCGGACGCAGTAACCTGGGCCGACGGCGGGGGCTGGGAAACCTCCAGCGCTTACGGCATCGCGCCGTTCGTCGAGAAGTACGCTAAGTCTCACCCTGTAAAGGAAGATTTCGGCAAGACTTGGGCCCCTTCCTTGCCAGGCAACTCCTATTGGTACGACGAAAAAACGATAGGTGCCGTCGCACCCGAAGGCTGGGACCTTACTTTTCCGCATGCCCTTCATGGAAAATCCTCCGCAAGTGAGCCGGACGCCGCATTCTATGAGCAATGGGCCTCCAGCCCTTTTGCGGATACCTACCTGACTAAATTCGCGGAAGCGGCCGTAGATGCCATGCGGCTTGGCAAAAACCGCGGAACGGATTTTCTAGGCGTGGGTTATTCCTCCCTCGATTATGTCGGTCACGAATTCGGCCCGCGCAGCCGGGAGGTCCAGGATCTCCTCGTGCGTCTGGACAAGGATTTGGGTGACCTGTTCGACGATCTGGACAACAAAGTAGGCCGCGGGAATTACGTTGTGGCCCTCAGCGCCGACCATGGCGTCGCCCCCGTTCCGGAGGACATGCAGAAGACTGGCGTTGACGCCGGCGTCCTGCACATTCCGGAGTTGCAAGACAAGCTGGAAAAGGTCTTGGATCCGTTCCATTTCGCGAAACCCGCAATCTTGCGCATCACCGGCAGCGATGTCTATTTCGCTCCTGGCGTTTACGAAAGACTGAGACAAGACCCTAAGGCACTGCAAGCCGTCACCAGTGCCGCGCTTTCTCAACCCGGAGTGGCCCAGGTCTTTCGCGCAGAGGAGTTGCAAGATCGCCCTTCGACGCAAAGCCCCACCCGTCGCGCGTTCTCCGACAGTTACTTCCCGGGGCGCAGCGGCGACCTGTTCATCGTTTCTAAGCCATACTGGCTGATGGATGGCACGCCCCCAGGAAAACCTCGATCCTACGGGACAGGTCACGGCACTCCCTATAACTACGATCAAAACGTACCCGTCCTGTTCATGGGATTCGGAATCCAGCATGGCCAATATTTCGACGAAGCAACCCCGGCAGACATAGCTCCCACGCTGGCGTCGCTCTGCGGCGTCACTCTGGCCTCCCGGGACGGACACGTCCTGGCCCACGCCTTGCTCAAATAGCGCGTCCACCGCCTGCCCATGCTTCATGGTAAGCTCTCGATGAAGTGAGCTCCGCCGACGCTGTCGATCTCAGCGTACAGATTGGCGCCCTGCGCCTGCGCAATCCCATTCTTGCTGCCAGCGGCACCTTCGGCTATGGGATTGAGTTTGCCCACTTAGTCGACCTCAACCGCTTGGGCGGCTTCGTGGTCAAAGGTCTTTCCCGCCACCCCATAGAAGGTGCCCCAGCCCCTCGCCTGGCTGAAACCGCTTCCGGCATGCTCAACGCCGTCGGCCTCCAGAACATAGGGGTTCAGGCCTTTGTCAAGGAAAAGCTGCCCGTACTAAGAAATTACGACACAGCCGTGCTGGCAAACATTTTCGGATACTGCCTCGAAGACTATGTCGAGGTAATTCAGATCCTGGAAGACTCACATGGCTTGGCAGCGTACGAGCTCAACGTTTCCTGCCCCAATGTGAAAAAGGGTGGGATGCAGTTCGGAAATGATCCCGGTCAGATCTCCGAAGTCGTATCCGCCGCCCGCAAAGCCTCCGTCCGACGCCCGCTCTGGGTAAAACTATCGCCTCTTGTTGCAGATATTGGACTTATTGCTCGTGCCGCCCAGGACGCCGGCGCCGATGCCCTCACTATTGCAAACACTTATCCCGCGATGTCCCTGGACCCCCGCACCCTAAAGTCACGTTTGGGGAATCTAACGGGAGGACTCTCCGGGCCGGCCATCAAGCCCATCACCCTCCGCCTTGTCTGGGAGGCTTTGAAAGCGGTGACGATACCCGTTATTGGCCTGGGTGGCATCGAGACGGTGGACGACGTGCTGGAATACCTGGTCGTAGGGGCCTCGGCCGTTCAGATAGGGACAGTCACCTTTACTGATCCGAGGGCCAGTCAGCACCTTTCGGGTGCCCTTACCAATGCTCTAGTACGGCTTAACATTAGGACTATCAATGAGATAAGGGGCAGATTCGACTCCGAAATTGGTTGACATAATGACTCTTTTTTGCTACACTTTTTTGGAACTTGTAGCACAAAAACAACACTATGAGAAACCGCCTCTTCGTTATCTGGGCTGCACTCCGATGGGTTCCTCTACTCTTTCTTATCGCTCCGGCGATGGAAGCGCCTCTAGTGGCGCATTTGAGCCAGCCTCCCAAAGCCATCAAAGCTTGGGTGGGAAATGCCAGTTGGTACGGTCCCGGCTTCAACGGCCGCAAGACCGCCAACGGTGAGATATTCGATAGCGAGGCCCTCACCGCTGCTCACCCCCACCTGCCTTTTGGCTCCCTGGTGCGCGTGGTGAACACTCGGAACGGAAAATTTGAGCTGGTACGCATAAATGACCGCGGCCCCTATCAAGAAGGACGCGAAATTGATGTATCCTATCGCGTCGCCCGGAAACTCGGCCTTATCCATTCCGGCGTGAGCCAGGTCCGGCTCGAATTAATGGAGTTGCCGCAGAAACGTTGAGCTTCGACGCCCATCCCCGCAGCAGCCTGATCGTAGCTCTTGATTTTGATTCTTTATCTTCCGCTCTGAAATTTGCCACGCAAGTAGCCGATCTTGTCGGCATGTTCAAGATCGGCAGTCAGCTGTTTACTGCGGCAGGCCCGCAGGCAGTACGAGAAGTATCGGCCCTTGGTCCAGGCGTCTTCCTGGACCTGAAATTTCACGACATTCCCAATACGGTCGCCGGCGCCATCCTCTCCTGCGCAGCCATGCCCGGAGTTCAGCTCATCAACGTGCACGCCTTAGGCGGCCGTGCCATGCTCCACGCCGCGGCACAAGCTATCGGCGCCGCACAGGCCATGGGTGCCGACCGGCCCCGCCTTCTGGCCGTCACCATTCTTACCAGCATGGACCAGAAAGCCATGCGCGAAGTCGGCATCGGAGGCACCGCACCAGCTCGCGTACAGAAGCTCGCTCAACTTGCGAAGAAAGCCGGAGCGGATGGCGTAGTAGCCTCCGTAAGAGAAGCCCGCGCCATTCGCAAAGCCTGCGGCCGCGATTTCCTCATCGTCACACCCGGCGTCCGTCCCAGGGACAAAGCCACCTCCTCCAAAGACGATGATCAAACCCGCACCGCAACCCCCACCGAAGCCATTCGTGCCGGCGCCGATTTCCTTGTGGTCGGCAGGCCCATTCTCGCAGCCCCCGACCCCCGCACCGCCGCCCAAGCCATCGTCGACGAAATCACCTCGGCAAAATAATCTGCCCTCCACCGTTTTCCCTTTTTTGGGTGTGATACCGTTTGAACGATGGGCGATTCCACTGGGATGGCTGACCAAACGAAGAATATCATCGTCGGCACTGCCGGCCATATCGACCACGGCAAGTCTTCCCTGGTCGAAGCCCTCACGGGCACTCACCCCGACCGCCTGGAAGAAGAGAAGCGCCGCGGTATTACCATCGATCTCGGTTTCGCCTTTCTGGCCGAACACGGCATTCGCTTCGGATTTGTCGATGTGCCCGGACACGAGCGATTTGTCAGCAATATGCTGGCTGGCGCCGCCGGAGTGGATATCGTCCTGCTCGTCATCGCCGCCGACGAATCCATCAAGCCGCAAACCCGCGAGCATTTCGACATTTGCCGCCTCCTCGGCGTCCAGCACGGCGTGGTGGCACTTACCAAGAGCGATCTGGTCGATTCCGACACCGCCGGATTGGCACGCCTGGAGATCGAGGAATACTTGCGTGGCTCTTTCCTCCAATCCGCTCCCATTATTCCCGTCAGCTCCAAAACGCAAGCCGGCCTGCCCGAATTAAAGTTGGCTCTTCGCTGCGCCGCACAGGAGCTTGCGCAAAAGGATCTAGCTCGGTACTTTCGTTTACCCATCGATCGGGCCTTCGCCGTCAAAGGTTTCGGTGCCGTGGTCACCGGCACCCTGATTTCTGGAAGCGTATCCTCCAATGATGAGGTCGAACTTTTTCCCGCCGGGCAACTCTTGCGTGTGCGCGGCGTGCAATCCGGCGGCAAAGCCGTCGAGCGTGCCGCCGCCGGCCATCGAACGGCCGTAAACCTGGCTGGCATCGAGCACACCGCATTGCGGCGCGGCATGGTGCTCGCCACTCCCCGCAAATTTCGAGTCACCCGGCGGGTCGATGCGCGCGTGGAGCTGCTTCGTTCCGCAGCCAAGCTAAACCACCGCAGCCGCGTCCACTTCCACGCAGGCACCTGCGAGACGGTCGCGGAATTGCTGCTCTACGAACAAAAGGAACTCTCCCCCGGCCAGAACGCGCTCGCGCAACTTCGTTTGCAGGACGACACGTTAGTCCTGGCTGGCGATCGCTTCATCATCCGCCAATTCTCGCCGGTGACCACCATGGGCGGAGGCGTGGTCCTCGACCCGCTGGCGCGCCGCCCTACGATTCGCGACCGCACGCGTACCGCCTTCCTCAAAGTCGTGGAGCGCGGCGACCCCCTCGAACTGCTCGCCACCATGACCGAACGCGCCGTCCTCGGCTTAGGTTTCGACGAGGTTGTTGCGCGCACCGGCTGGCTCGCAAAGGAAATTCGCAGCGCTGCCGAGAATTTGGCCCAGGCTGGACGCACCCAAATTGTTTCCTCTGAACCTCTATTGCTGATATCCGCAAAGAGCTTTGAGGAAGTTCGCGTAAAACTTATCGCTCGCGTCGAGAAATTCCACAAAGAGAACCCGCTGCTCCCCGGAATATCACGCGAAGATCTCCGGGCCAGCCTCGGTCGGCGGGTCAGGCCGGAAGCTTTTCGGGCGGCCCTCGACGATCTGCTCGCCCAAAAAAAACTCGTCGCCCAGGGCGAAATTGTCAAACGCGCCGGCGCCACCATCAGCCTGGACCCGGAAGAAGCCCGCGCCAAGGAGCAGATCGAAAAGGCTTTCGCCGTGGCCGGCCTGGCGGTACCCTCCGTGAAAGAAGTCTTGGGCAAGTTGCCCGTAGAGCCTAAGCGCGCCGAGAGGATTCTGCAAATCCTCCTGCGCGATAAAATCCTGGTTCGCGTCACCCTCGAATTGATCTTCCATCGTGACGCGCTTGCTCAACTCCGCGATCGTCTGGCCACCTTCAAAAAAGCCAAAGGAGAGCGCATTTCTGTCCCTGCTTTCAAGGAATTGACCGGAATTTCCCGCAAATACGCCATCCCCCTTCTGGAGTACCTGGATCGCGAGCGGGCAACCCGCCGCGCGGGGGACGAGCGTGTTATCCTATAAGGGGCGCGACAGTGCCGCAGCGGTGCTTGCCGTGGAAGGCATTCCTGCGTTAGGGTTGTGATAGCGCGCCGCGGATGGTGCGTGGAGGCATTTCATGGGTGAATTTAGTCCGATCCATTGGATGATAGTTTTGGCGATTATACTGCTCCTGTTCGGGGGTCGGAAGATTCCTGAGCTTGCGCGGGGATTAGGCGAAGGTATTCGCAGCTTCAAAGAAGGTATGTCCGGCTCGCATACGACAGCGCCTCCTCCCGCACAACAGACTCCTGCTTCAACAGACAAACCTGCGGAAGATAAGAAAACCTGAGCGTAAGCTCGAAAGTTGCCATCGCAATCGTCATGGGGCGGCCGCCGAGCCGCCCATTTTTGTTTTCTGCGGCCAGTCAGTACTCCGATTTTGTGCCCAATCGGTACTAGAATGAGCACTCGCACGGCAAAAACCTGTCCCTCAGAGCAGTAGACCACCCGCCGCGTTACCCTTCACAATTCCGCTATTCCAAATCCCCGGGGTTTACACGCGTTCCAGTAAGATTAGGAGAATCTAATGAATGTTACTTTTTTGAAGTGGAGCACAGTTCCGCTGGCCCTGCTCATTAGCACCGCAGGAGCAATCACGTTAACGGCACAAGATCAATCCGCAGCGCCAAGCTCGGCAGCGTCTGCACCGCAACCCGAGAAGAAGGCCGACCCCAGCATCGCACAACGCAAGGAAAATCAGCAGGACCGCATCGCTAATGGCGTCAAAAGCGGCCAGCTGACCCCCGGCGAAACCGCCAATCTTGAAAAAAAGGAAGCGGCCATCAACAAGGAAACTCGCACGGACCGCGCCGCCAATTCCGGAAAACTGACCACCGCGGAGAAGACCCGGATTAATCAACAACAGAATCACGTCTCAAAGCAAATCGCTCAAGACAAACACAACGCCAACACCGCGCATTACGGCAACAATGCCGTAGGCCAGCGTCGCGAAAATCAACAGGACCGTATTGCGCAAGGCGTTAAGAGTGGCCAGCTAACTCCCCGCGAAACTGCCAAGCTGGAAAAGCAGCAGCAGGGCATCAACAAGCAGGTTGCCACGGACCGCAAGGCCAATGGCGGCAGGTTGAACGCCAGCGAAAAAAGACAGATCAACAAGGAACAAAATCAGGCATCACGCAACATTTATCGCAAAAAACACAACGCCGCCACGCAACCTGCGGCCCAGTCCAAACAGTAGCAATTTTCCTGCACTCGAACACTCCGAGGTGCTCCTTCGCAAAGGGGGCGCCTCTTTTTTTAACAAAATGGCACCCTTTGCCCGGGCGTTCCGGGGGCGCGCTTTGGTTTGCCCTGAGGCGCAAAGGGTGCGTCCCAGTCTGGCCGTCAGGCCCATGCACATAGTAAATCTCACAATCGCTACTTTAATTCTCACTCCAACTCCTCAGACCATCCCAATTCGTTCAGTGCCTGGCACAATCGGGCCAGCGGCAACCCCACAATATTGAAGTAGCATCCTTCAATCCGAGGAACGTAACGGCCCGCTCGCCCCTGAATGGCGTACGATCCCGCCTTATCGAACGGTTCCCCGGTCGCCAAGTACCGAGTGATCTCTTCGTGAGGAATCGGCGCGAAGTACACCTGCGTGGTTTCGACGAAGCGCCGCCGTTCGATGTCTGGAAGCCGTACCACCGTGACACCGGTTATCACCGAGTGCATCCGGCCAGAAAGCTTCACCAACATCTGCCGCGCGTCTTCGCTGGTGCGTGGCTTGCCCAGGACGTGCCCGTCAAGCACCACCTCGGTATCCGCCGCAATGATAATGGCCGGACCGACCGCGCGCGCCGCCGCCAGCTCCGCTTTGTCGTCGGCTAGCCGCTGCACCAGTTCCGCCGGCGCTTCCCCCGCCATCGGCGTCTCATCCACCGCCGAGGAAAGCACCGCAAACGACAGCCCGGCGTCATGCAGGATTTCAGCCCGGCGAACCGATGCGGAAGCAAGAATCAATTTCATGATGGAATTCGCGCCAGCATACTACAGCGCGGCGCAAAGCGGCTGCGGGACTAGATGACAACGGATTCCTGATATTCGCCAAATACGCGGCGCAATGAATCCGAAATTTCACCGACCGTAGCATAGCTTTCCACTGCTCCGAGAATTGCCGGCAAAAGATTTTCATTCGTTGCAGCGCGCCGCTCAAGCTCCGCGATAGCTGCCTTGGTTTTATTAGTGTCACGCCGGAACCGCAATGCCTGCACCCGTTGTACTTGCTCCCGCTCCGTCTCCGGATTGATACGCAGCGTGGGAATGCCGCGTTCCGTTTCCGCCACGAAATCATTTACTCCCACCACCACCTGCTCCTTCGTTTCGACCGCCCGCTGATACTCATAAGCCGCCTTCTGTATTTCCGTCTGCACAAATCCGGATTCGATCACCCGTAGCATACCCCCCAACGCATCGATTTTCTCGATGTACCCCACAGCGCCGCTTTCGATCTCGTTGGTAAGATGCTCGATGGCGTACGAGCCCGCCACCGGATCAATCGTATTCGCCACGCCCGTTTCGTTCGCGATAATCTGCTGTGTCCGCAACGCAATCAGTGCTGCACCCTCCGCGGGCAGTGCCAGCGCCTCGTCCATCGAATTCGTGTGCAGCGACTGGCAACCGCCCAGCACCGCCGCCAGCGCCTGAATGGCCACCCGCACAATATTGTTTTCCGGCTGCTGCGCAGTAAGCGACGATCCCGCCGTCTGCGCATGAAACCGCAGCAGCAGCGACCTCGCGTTTCGCGCCCGGAACCGCTCGCGCATCAACCGCGCCCACAAACGCCGCGCCGCCCGGTACTTGGCAATCTCTTCCAGTAAATCATTATGCGCGTTAAAGAAAAACGAAAGCTGCGGCGCAAAATCGTCGATAGCCAGCCCTGCATCCAGCGCTGCCTGCGCATACGCAATGGCGTCGGCCAGCGTGAACGCCACCTCCTGCACCGCCGTCGACCCCGCTTCTCGAATGTGATACCCGGAAATCGAAATCGTATTCCACCTCGGCAAGTTGTCCCGGCACCAGCTGAAAATATCCGTAACAATACGCATCGCCGGCCGCACCGGATAGATATACGTTCCCCGCGCGATATATTCCTTCAAGATATCGTTCTGCACCGTCCCGGAAAGTTTCGCCAGGTTCGCGCCTTGCTTCTTCGCCACCGCTACATACAGCGCCAGCAAAATCGCCGCCGTCGAATTAATCGTCATCGACGTCGAAACTTTCTCCAGCGGTATGCCCTCAAACAGTCTCTCCATGTCCTCCAGCGAATCGATCGCCACGCCCACCTTGCCCACTTCTCCCAGCGCCAGCGTGTGATCCGAATCCATTCCAATCTGCGTCGGCAAATCAAACGCCACGGAAAGGCCGCTTTGCCCTTTGCTTAACAAGTATCGGTAGCGCTGGTTCGATTCCGCCGCCGAACCAAACCCGGCATATTGCCGCATGGTCCATACCCGCCCACGATACATCGAGGGATAAATTCCGCGCGTGTACGGAAACTCCCCGGGATACCCCACTTCGCTCTCGGCATCCCAACCCGCCAGGCTCTTCTGGGTATACAGTCGGTCCACGACGATCCCGGACGGCGTTGTAAAACGCTCCTTCCGCTCCTTCTGTTCCTTGGTGGATGCTTTCCGGTCAGACATGTCAACGCACTTTGCGTGCGCGCCGGAATTGCGTCACGGAAAAAAAGCCAAACAGTGCGGCGACGCCAACCGCCACTGCGATCAGCCAGTGCGCCACGTCCCGCGTCCATGCGCGCGCCGCCGCGTTCAGCCAGGCCAGCGCCAGCACCCCGAAAATCGCGCCGATCACTTCGTGAAAGAGTTGCTTGAGCGCTCGCCAGAGCCGCCGAAATCCCGCTTCCTCGGCCCCTGGCTGCACCATCCCGCTGATTGTGCCCACCGAAACATTTTAGCGCAGAATCAGGCCCGCAATGTATTGCCAAACCATTCGAAAAGGCGCAATTTCGCTTCTAAGCGCCTGTGCACACTTTGGAGACAACACCTCCGAGCTCGCTTGTATCCAATACCGGGTG
>Ga0070730_10000699_pt1 | contig 36255 bp, 29 predicted proteins | sample Coa_R1_3_FD_66447 | JGI IMG/M metagenome (GOLD analysis project Ga0070730, IMG submission 66447) | Surface soil microbial communities from Centralia Pennsylvania, which are recovering from an underground coalmine fire - Coalmine... | ecosystem: Environmental > Terrestrial > Soil > Unclassified ...
GCAGGATCAGCTTTCTGGGCGTAACGCCGCTTTCGACCACGAGCACCACGCCTTCCACCATGGTGGAAAGAATGGTGGCATCGGTGACCACCAGCAGCGGCGGCGAATCGATAATAATGTGCTGAAACCGGCTGCGCAGCGTTTCGAGCATCTTGTTCATCGGTTCGGAAGAAACCAGTTCGGCGGGATTCGGCGGCGACGGCCCGGAAGGAATCACCCAAAGATTTTCCTGCTGGGTCTGCTGTATGACGTCGTCGATCTTGTCGTTGCCGGTTAGAAAAGTGCTCATGCCGCGCTGATTTTCGATGTTCAGCATGCGCGCCACGTACGGACGGCGCAGATCGCAATCTATCAGCAGCACCGAACTGCCGCACTGGGCGAGAGCCAGCGCGAGATTCACCGCCGTGCTGGTCTTGCCTTCACCGGCATTGGCGCTGGAGACCAGCAGCAGCCGCGGAGCACGCGATGCCGCTGAAAGCAGTATCGACGTCCGCAGCGCCCGATAGGCCTCGGTAATCGCCGAGTTCTTCGTCTCATGCAGCATGGCGACACTGGATGCGCCGTTGCTTCCGGCGCTGCCTGGCAGCAGCCGCTGGTTTTGCGCCGGGATTTGCGCCAGAGCCGGCGCTGCAATCAGCGCTTCCACGTCTTCCGGGGTCTTCAGAGAGCTGTCGATCGCTTCCTGAACGAATGCCGCCATGGCGCCCAGCACCAGCCCTACCAGAAGCCCCATCATGATGTTGAGTCTCGTTTTGGGCCGAATGGGCGATACGGGGGGAAGCGCCGGATCGACCATGTGGATATTGGTGGAGCGCAGGCCCGCGGTAACCGTGGCATCCTTCAGATGCTCGAGCAGCTTTTGATAGAGCTGCTGGTTGGTCTCAAATTCGCCTTTAAGAATATTGTGTTCCACCAAAAGACGGTTGAAGTTGCCCAGTTCCTCTCTCTGCTGCGCCACCGCCTGCTCAAGAAGCTGCTCGCGATTTTTGGCCGCGATATAAACGTTGCGATAGCGCTCCACCGCGCCATCGCGCTCGCTGGAAACCTGCGCCTCGGCCTCGGCCACGTCTTTACTGAGACGCACAACTTTGGGGTAATTGGGGCCGTACTGATTCAGAGCGTCCACATACTGGCTGCGCAGGTCGGCCAGCTTTTCCTGCAGGTGCTGCAGCGGATCATCGTGCGTAAGGCCGTGGACCCGCTCCGGGTTGGCTTTTACCTGGTTGTAAATCGCTTCTTTTTCAATGCGCTCGTTCTGCGCCTGGGTCAGGTCCGTGCTGAGCTGTCCCAGCCGCTGCTCAATCACATTTTGCTTGTCGCCGGTATCGACGATGGTGTTCTGCCTCTGGTATTCCACCAGGTCGCGCTGGGACTTTTCCACCTTGGCTTTCAGCTCGTCGAGCTGCTGTTCCATTCGTCCGGCGGCCTGCCGCGTCACGTCATACTTCTGGCGAAAACTGTAATCGGTGTAGTTATCCACCAGAGTATTGGCTACTCGCGCGGCGAGCTGCGGGTCGGTGCTTTCATAGCCCACCGTCATGATCCGGCTGCCGGGAATCAGTTCCACGCTGAGGCGGCTTTTGAACAATCCCATCAGCCCCAGTTTGCGGGCGTCCGATTCCACCGGATGCGGGTCCACTTTACCCACAAATGCGGAATTCTGTGCAAGCCCAAGCTCCTGTATGGTGCGCCAGGCCAGATTGTCCGTCTGAATAATCTGAATTTGCGTGCGCAGGAAATCCTGATCGTTCTGAGTCGGCTGATACACCTGATTCAGCGTCTGCACCTGAGGAGTATCCGGCTCTACTTCAATGCGGGCCACGGCCTTGTACACCGGCCTGGTCTTGAAGGAGGAAAGCGCTACCAGGGTGGTGACGGCCACGGTTATGGCCAGCACAGTCCAGCGGCGGCGCAGCAGCATCTGCCAGTAGGCGGCCAAAGAGGCCGAAGCATCCTGTTCGCTCATGGCGGAAAAGCCTGGAGGCGGCAGGCGCTGCGGCCAGACTTCCGGCGCCGAGGTATCGAAAGGAACAAGCTGCTGGTCTTCCGGTGGCATGCGATTACTGCTCATGATTATCCATTTCTACAGACGAAAGAGCGCCAGCCCGGTGGCAAGCTGAATCGCCGCTTCCGCGCCACGGCGCAGGGCCTTGCTCCCGGCGCTGTCCGGAACAAAGAGAATGTCGTTGGGTTCAAGAGGAATATCGGGACTCTTCCCCTTTAAAACTTTTTTGAGATCAATGGCAATTTCCTGGCGTTCCAGGTCCTGTGGCTGCCTGCGGCGAATGATAATGGTGTGCTCGCGCTTCGCCGTCGGCTTAAGGTCCTCCGCCAGCGCCACCAGTTGCAGCACCGTCAGATGCTCACGGCTGGTATTCAGCACAAAACCACCGGGACGATTCACCGCCCCCACCACATAAATCACGCCCGCGCGCGCAACATTGACCCAGTCGCCAGGATAGACATCGGCATTGAGCAAAGGATTAATACCGGCAAACAGCTCATTCAGATTAACAGTAATGACTCCGGTGTCTTCGGCATTCGTATTGGTGGAATTCACAATGGCGCTTCCCAGGGAAGCGTTAGCAGCCCCGCCACGCACGATTTTCACCTCGCTTCCGGCATCGTCGCTGATTCCGCCTGCCTGGGTGAGCACGGCCAAAAGTTTAGTGGGGCCGAGAAGAGGATAGACCTGCGGAGTTTTTACCGCACCGGTAATCGAAATTGCATGCAGGCGCGACTCCTTAATGCTTACGCTGATATGAGGATCGCTGATGGTCCCGCTCGACTTGAGTTCGCTTGCCAGCAGATCAGAAAAAGCGTCCAGCGTCAGTCCCGCAGCCGTAAGTGGTTTGGGAAGCAGAGGAAATACCAGCTGCCCGGACTGATTTACGCGATACATCCGCGATAGCTCCGGAACATCGAGAATATATACTTCCAGCACATCGTCCGGACTAATGGTGTAATCCGGGATGGTGACGGGCGATGCTGGTTTTGCCTCCGTGCCGGCAGAAGTTGGCAGGTTAGCGCTGGAAGTTTGACCATCCGCACGCAGCCCGGAAACCCACACCAGACAACACAGGACAAAAACTATCCCGCAAAGCGCGCTCGGGAAGCATCTACCGAAATAACGATGGGGCAAAGCCATTTTTAAATTACCAGCATGGAGAAACAGAATGCATTCAGAGTTTACAACCTAAAACCGTTAGAAGAGCTTAAATTCCTGCCTGTAGGGCTGAGTGTGTATCGCATTGCAGGAAAAAGAGTTATTAAAATCCGCTGGGCATCGGGGGCCAAAAACTCTCAAAGCTTCGCCCTCGTCACTCACATGATGAGTGATCTCTATACCCGGTCACAGTTACACACCAGCTACCCCTTTTAATTTCATAAAAATACTGGGGAATCTGCGGTTGTGGATCGCTGAGTACTGCTGCAAGGCTAGATGGCAATCTTATTTCTCCTGTATTTGCGGTGTCAAGAAATTGTCGACTTCCTGGCGTTTAAATAAATGATATTTAAGAACTTTACCCGAGCAGTTGGCTTGATTACAGCCAAAAAGTTCCGCCCGTTGTCCCGGCCTAAATGTCTGTGCGGCCAGATATAATCATGGGTTTTCGGGAGACATACTCTTTTGACAGCCATAGTATTGAAGCGTGCCCGTAATTCGTTTCAAAGTTGTACTTTTCGGCTTCTCCTTGTGCTGATGATAGGTGGGCTTTCGGCCACAGGCCAGGCCGGCACACAACAGGACTCATCGTCATCCTCTTCTTCTGCCGCTCTCACGCCGGAAACAACTCATTCGGACACTCGCGAGGCGACGGCCGCGCCAGCCGGCTTTGTCCGCAATATGGTTTTCGATCAGAAAAATATCTGGACCAGCCCGTTCAAGCTTCGTGTACAGGATGCGAACTGGCTCGTTCCCCTGGCTGGTTTGACGGCGGGAGCCATCAACGCCGACTCCGAGCTTTCCTCCCGCGTTTCTACCACCGGCGCCTTCAGCCGCCATGCCAACACCATTTCCAATGCCGGTCTGGCAACCGCCCTTGGCGGAGCCGGTGGCCTGTACCTGCTTGGAAAACTTCGCTCCGACGATCATGAACAGGAAGCCGGCATTCTCTCCGGAGAAGCCGCCGCCAACAGCCTGGTCGTGGCCGAGGTAATCAAATTCGCCACCCAGCGCCAGCGTCCTCTCGATGGCGGTGGCCAGGGCAAATTTTTCGCCAGCAGCTCCCTCACCAACTCCGCCTTTCCCTCGAACCACGCAATTCTGGCATGGTCGATAGCCAGCGTGATATCGCACGAATACCCTGGAATCCCCACCCAAATACTCACCTACGGCGGTGCCTCGATCGTAAGTCTTGCCAGGGTTTACGGCAAAGATCACTTCCCCAGTGACGTAATCGTGGGCAGCGCTCTGGGCTGGATGATCGGCCGCCAGATCTATGCCTCGCATCATGACGCTGGTTTGCCCGGCGGCGGCTGGGGTACCTTTCATCATGACCCTCCGGAGCATTCGTCCTCCGAATCGCGCTTCTCGCCTTACGTTCCGCTGGATAGCTGGGTGTATCCGGCCTTTGACCGCCTGATCGCTCTGGGCGCGGTCCAAAGCCAGCTTCAGGGACTGCGTCCGTGGACGCGCGCCGAATGCAGCCGCCTGCTGCAGGAAGCCGAAGACGCAATCGTCGACAGCCCCTCCGGCGACGATGAAGTTTCCCGCCTCTACCAGGCGCTGGCCAAAGAATTTGCGCCGGAAATCGCCGGCGATGACGTCAATTACATCTCTCTTGACTCCGTGTATGCCCGAGCAACGGGCATCTCGGGAAAGCCCCTCACCGATGGCTATCACTTCGGTCAAACCATCGTGAACGATTTTGGCCGGCCATTTCATGAAGGCGTCAACGGACTTACCGGCTTCTCGGCCAGCGGCTCCAGTGGCGCTCTGGGCTTTTACGTTCGCGGAGAATACGAGCACTCTCCCTCGGCCCCGGCAGTCTCCAATGCCGTGCAGCGGGCCATCGAAACCGCCGACCAGAAACCGCAGACCAACCCGCTGGCAACGCCCACGTTCAATCAGTTCCGCCTGCTCGATAGCTACCTCACTCTCAACATCAGCGGCTGGCAGGCCTCTTTCGGCAAGCAGAGCCTCTGGCTCGGCCCCACGCAGGATCCCTTTCTCCAAAGCGACAACGCGGAGCCGCTTTATATGTTCCGCGTGGACCAGACCACGCCGCGCACCCTCCCCAGCATCTTCAAATTTTTGGGCGAGTATCGCTCCGAGTTCTGGGTGGGCAAGCTCACCGGCCAGCACTTTATCAATACTCAGGACGGCAACATCGCCGTCACTCTGGGCCGCACGCTTGCCGATCAACCGCTGCTCAACGGCGTGAAATTCAACTTCAAACCCACGCCCAATTTTGAATTCGGAGTAGGCCGCACCGGCCTGTGGGGCGGCCCCAACTTCCCCATCACCTTTGGCACTACCAAAAACTCTCTTTTCAATGCGGGTAACGCAGTAGGCCGGCTGAATGATCCCGGCGACCGCCGCTCCACGTTTGACTTCAGCTATCGCATTCCTGGCCTCAGAAACTGGCTCACGCTCTACGAAGATTCCTTTGTGGAAGACGAAATCTCTCCCATCGGATATCCCCGGCGTGCCGCTCACAATCCGGGCATCTACTTCAGTCATCTGCCCGGCTTGCCTCATCTCGATCTGCGTGTGGAAGCCGCGTTCACCAATCTTCCCGGCCTCCGCCAGGGTGCCGACGGCTTCTTCTACTGGAACGTGCGCTACCTCGATGGCTACACCAACCAGGGGAACATTCTCGGCAATGCCACCGTGGGACGGCGCGGCGTGTCCTTCCGCGCCCAGAGCACGTACTGGTTCGCCTCCGACAAGACCATCCAGGCAGGCTTCCGCAGCAATTACGCCGATGGGGCCTTCGTCGGCGGCGGCGACTTTCGCGATGCCTTTCTGCGCTCGGAATGGAGCTTTCGTCACAACGTCTCTCTTTCCGGTCTTCTGCAATACGAGTGGTGGGACTTCCCCATCCTCTCCCTGGGCAACCGGGTCAACAATGTCACCGCCTCGCTGCAGCTTACGTACTGGCCGCACTGGCGGCTCAAAGGCTCAGACGCGGGCAACTGATTTGCCGCGCTCATCGTTGAGAGAACGCTGCTGCATGACGATCTGCAGCAACTGCGCCAGCTGCCTGGTTCTCATGTCCCATGTGCCGTCGCGGACAAAGGCCTGCCGGCGCTCGCGGTCGGCGGGGGAATCAAATTGCAGCGCGTCCTCCACCGCCGCGACGAACTCTTCCGTGGACTCATAAAAGCGCACCGGCGCGTCTTTGTACTCATAGAGCGGGGCCATCACCACCGGCTTGCCCGTCGCCAGATATTCGCGCACCTTGATCGCGCTGCCATAGCTGGTGAACGTGCTGCTCAGCTTCCACGGCAGCACGCAGATATCGAAGCGCCGAATGTACTCCGGCAGCTTTTCATACGGTTTTGGCCCGGTAAAGTGGACGTTCGGCGCATCAATCACCGTAAGATTCGAGCGCAGCCCCACCAGCACCCAGTGCCATTCCGGCCGCAGCCGCGCCACCTCTTCGATCAGCTTCACGTCCATCACAAAATCCATGGCGCCGAAATATCCCAGCACCGGTCCTGGAATCGCGGCAACCTCGGGAGCGGTGGCCACAGCCTCGTTGGCAAAATGCGGATAATCCACCGCCTGCTGCAAAAAATATTTGCGCGGGTCGCTCGACTCTTCATACAGCCTGCGTCCCGAATAAACCACCAGGTCGGCCATCTCCCGCAGCCGGCGGTCGAAGCCGCGAATCACATTCACGTCCAGCGCACTGTCTTCATTGGCGTCATACTTGTCGGACACCTGGTACATCACCAGCTTCGCGTCCAGCGCCTCCGCCACCACCGCCGCCGAAGGTATCGCCACCCACAAAACAGGCCGCGAAATCCCGCACAGCCGCATCGCCCAGCGGATTTGCACCGAGAGCAGCCAGCGGTTCAGCGTTTGCGCCCAGCGCGGACCATAAATGGGCAAATTGATGGGCGTCATCACCCACAGGCCCTCCGGCGCCCTGCGCAGCCAGCGCATATAGCTGCGCAGCTTTCTCCGGATCTTCAGAAAAAAATCCGGATTCGACAACGCCGGCAGCCCCATGCTCAGCGAATTGATGAACAGCACCTTGTTCCGCTTCGCCAGCCGCTTGAGAATGTGGTTCTTCGAATGCGGATGGTGATACCACCAGTCCTCGCCGGCGAAGCAAACAATCGATTCTCCTGTAAGCCCGTAATCCTGGTCGTTCATGGTTTCCACGAAAATGTTGTTACGAATGTGGCGGGCAGCGTGGTCGTCGCCGTGATCCGCAGCATACCGGCAGGCACGGTAGTTCCGTATACCCACGAGATCCCGGCTTCTTCTTTTTCTGCCCGCATTTCGATTTCTACAGGACGCCGACGCCGTTCGGCGCGCAGCCGAAACTCTACCGTGCGCGAGCCGCGCAATTCGCACGTGACGCCATCATCACCGGCGCGAATATCGCCAATCTCCCAGCCCAGCCCCGCATGGAAGCACAGCTCCAGCCGATGCTCGCCCTCACCGGAAATGTGGTCTTCGAGAAGAACTTCGCCCGGCACGCTAAACCTTGCAGAGCGCGTGTGTACCATGCCGCGATCTTCGTACCCGAAATGCGAAGCCTTCAGCGTTTTGCCGTCAGAGGAAGCCTCAATCCGGCTCACCCGGGCTTCATTTCCAATCGAAAAAAAGTTCATGCGCGCACGCGGAATCCGGTTCTGCTCCACGCCATCCACCCTTACGGTGTTGTGCGCAGTGGTAGAGCGGAAGCGGTCGCGCGTCGCCCGGTCGCGTGTGTAACAGCCCGTTCCCGAATCGCACAACACCTCTTCGCCGTCCATGCGCAGAATCACGCTCAGCTTGTCATTGTGGGTATGCGTTCCCTTCCCCTGGATGCCATTGGGCACAGCCAGAAAAAGCAGATCGCTGCTCCCCCAGCGGGCCAGCGCAATGCCCGAATCGGCAAGAACTTTTATCTCCGCGCCAGCACCAGAATCTTCCTCCGTTGTGCGCGGCTCTTTCAACCCTGACTTTGGCAAACCAGGCTCTGGCAAGCCAGCCCCGCGCAAGCCAGGCTTTCGCAAGCCAAACCACGGCAGCTCGGCATCACAGTAGCCCGCGGGACGCCCCAGGGCCGCCCTGCCCAGTCCCAGCAAGCTGCTCACGCGCAGCGAATCGCGTCGCGCTGCCGGCATATCCATTTGTTTGAGATCGTCAAACAAAAACTCCACCCGGCCATCGTCGCAATCGCCAATGTGCGGCAGCCTGCCGGACGAGTCCGCCAGTGTCTCCATCCAGGTAAACATCGCGCCCAGCCGCCGGGTAAAACTCTCTGCCGGAACCACGTTCTCCGCGCGCATGAGCTGATGCGCGGTCAAAAACATCTGCGCCACCAGCACGTGATATCCCGACGAAGCCTCGTAATTCCCGCCATCGGCATAGACGTGCAGCAGTATCTCCTGCTCCAGCAGTGCGCGGTAGCGAGCGCGCCGCCGCTTCATCCCCGGCCCGTCCAGAAACACCGCCAGTCCGTAAAGCCCCAGCAAATTGCTCAGATAATGGTTGCCGCGCACAATGTGGGAAAACTCAAGGTGCGCCTCGATATAAAGAAGATGCTGGCGCAAACCGCGCGCCACCTTATCGAGCCACGGCTTTTCCTCTTCGGCGAAAGGCCAAAGCAGGCTGGTAAGAAAAGCAATGTTCAGCCCGCGCAGCGCCACTTCCATGGCCACAACCCAGTTCGCGCCCCGGCCCACCGGGTTTGCTTCCATCCAGTGCTCCACATAGCGCCGCGCCGTCTCCCGGTACACCGGCTTTGGGTCGAGACGATACGCCTTGCCCAGCAGCGGCAAAAACTGCAACCGCGAAAGCTCCCAAGGCGCCTTGATGTCCGACCCATCCAGTCCCACCACCGTAAGCGACCCGCTGGCCTCCAGCGGCCACTCTTTGCCCGAAATAAAATCCCGCCCCCATCGCGGCTTAAGACCGCAATCCTGCGTCTCATAACTGACAAACGGAATCCGCCCCGCGCATACCCCGTCAGCCAGACGAAGAATGATCTCTCGCTGCTCGCTGCCTATATCCGTAAGTTGGGGACGATAGTATGGAACCTCCCGAACTCGCACTGTCTGCCCAGTTTGCTTCGCTGTCCGACCTAAAGACAGGGCCCGCCACCGCGAGGGTCGTGTGGCACAGGCGCCCTCGCCTGTGTCCCCTTCCGCCAGCTCACGCATTAAATACTTAGCCCGCCACGGCTTGTAAAACCGCCAAGCCGCCTCGCGCGCCACGGTCATCGGGCCTTCACGACTAAGAATCTGCAGGATATTTCCCAGACTTCTCATGAATTTACCAGGTACTCCCGCTAAATCGCTTCATATTCCGTAACTACACCCACGCCGGAGGGGGTACCCGCCTCCCCCTAAAACTCACACTTCTATTGAAAACACGGCACTTAGCCCGTTTCGGCCCAAGCGTGGCCCTTGCGTGGCCCAAGGGCCACCCAAGCTTTTTACCCATAAAAGCCAAACGCCGCAACCGGATGGAAAATCCGATTGCGGCGACTTCATAATCCTTATAGCAAATAAATAGCGAAAAAGCCAGCACAATTATTGCTACGATAATGCGGTCACGAACCGTAGCAACTTAGTGAAATCCTTCAATTCAATAACTATATGGCCTTGAGGTGGGCACAAGACTATTCTTGCCGAGATGACCTTGTCCATGGGTTGGAATTTAAAGCTCAACAGATGTCTGGAACTGTTGTTTGACAGTAGTGTCGCACTTTCACATCTGGAAGCCTTGACCTTCATTCGACGACATCAAGAAGCAGGTAGATGAGGTGCATGGGGAAATGCGCAATTTTCACGGTCCACAAATCTGTCTCCCCGAACCATCGGCACGACTAACACCCCAAACAAAATTCCACTTGCTCGATGGTGGGATCGTCTCCAAGTTCATGGGTACCGCACGCGGAGCAGTACAGCCTGCGGCTATTCCGGTCGCAGACGATTCGTTCGCCCTGAATAATGTCCCCGGCGCACTGCATGCACTGGCCGTCCTGCTTTGCGGTCGTCCAGTACCGCTCCTGCCGGTCGGGTTTGGTCGTATGAATCATGGCGCACTTCCTCGTGATCAACAGATGCAACACACAGGCATTAGTGACAGGCAAAACCAGTTTTTACTGCCCGTTTTCCGCATTGGCCGGGGCTTTGGACTGCGCCTCCAGGTAGTTCAGGATGTACTCGGCATCGAGATCGTCCACCATGGTGTTCGACATGCGCACGCCATTGTACTTCTTCAACAGGGCGGTCGCTATCGGGTCTTTTCCATCCAGCATCTCGTCCGGCTTCTGGATCATGTGCAGCAGCCACTTGCGGTCGCGGACGCGGGTAACGCCCATCAGGTCCGGCCCCACGCTGTCGCCGTGGCCAATGGTGTGGCACGCGCCGCACTGCCGGCTAAACAGATATTTGCCCTGATCGAAATTTTGCAGTGGGCGTCCGTCCGTATTGCCCGTCTCCCCCGGTTTGAAGTGTTTAAAGTTGTCGAGAAAATCGCCAATCATTCTGGCCTGAAACGAAGGATTGTCGAGCGCCGAGCTGCGGCTCCACTGCCCGGTGGTTTCATTGCCAATCAGCAGATACGGTAGATGCCCGTCTTTATTGATCGAAGGGTCGGAGTAGAGCCCCAGCTGCTTGCTGAGAAAATCAATGTCCTCTTTTTTGCCGGTAAGAAAGGTCCATCCCGCGCCTACATGGAATTTGTCCATATAAGACCGCAGTACTTCCGGTGTATCGTGTTCCGGATCAATGCTGATGGAATAAAAAAAGATATCCGAGCCAACGCGGCTGCCCAGCTTCTTCTGCACCTGCACCATCCTCGCCGTTTCCAGAGGACATGAGTACGAACAGGTGGTGTAAATCAAATCAATCGCTACGATCTTGCCTTTGATCAGATCGTCATAAAAATGAACTTTTTTGCCGTCCTGCGTGGTGAGCTCGACATTGGGAAAATGGCTGCGGTCCGTCTCCACGGCTGCCGCCCGTGTATTCCATACCAGAGCCAGCGCCGCGATCGTGAGCGCCAGGCCCCCTGCCATCTTTCTCCAGTTTTTCAAGAACATGTCCTGCTCCTTCCTGCTTCTTTCTGCTTCTTTTCTTTGCGGCCTGATGTATCCAAATTAAAGAACTGGCGTGCGCCGTGCTGCGCGCACGCCAGAGTTTCAGTTCAGGCGGTTACGCGTCCGGCAGAATATCGTCCGGAGCCTGAAACGTAACGCCCGTCGGTTTGGAGATAGGGGTCGGCAGCGGGTTCAGGAACGGCTGGCCCGCATTGTTCAGGTCCCACCTCAGCAACATGGCATTGTCTTCATGCATGGTGTTGTGGCAGTGCTCCATGTACATGCCGCCCCAGTCGCGGAACTGTATCTGGAGAACCACCGTCCCATTCGGATGCAGGCGATATACGTCTTTTCGTCCGCTCTCCGCCAGCGACGGCGCGCTGCCATTGCGGGAAAGGATCTGCCCCTCTTCAAAGTGGATATGAATAGGGTGGTCCCAGCCCGAGCCGCCCACCAGTGTCCATATTTCCGACGTGCCAAATCCCGGTTGCGCCGAGATTCGACCATAGTCGCCTTTGAGAGATTCTCCTTCCGTCCCGTTGTTATTGGTGCGAATGCCCCACGGACCGCCACCGGTGTAGGTAGTGATCGGGTCATTCGTGGTTACATTTCCATTGTCATCAAAGCGGAACGTGCGCTGCCGGACGGCCGTCGGGAACACTGGATTGGGAATCAATACAATGCCCTGTCCATTGCCCGAGGGGTCCACGCTCTGGTCCGGCTGCGGCGGCGGTCCAATGATGTTGAAGCGCAGGAACGCGCCCACGGCAGGATCACAGGACGTACCGCTCAGCGCGGTTGAAACCGGCAGGACTTGCCCAGGCAACTGTCCGCTGGCCATCTGCTGCAGGTTCACCAAATCGACCGTCTGGCCGGACTTGTAGCGAGAGAAGTCGATGACGATGTCATACCGCTCCGCAATGCCGAGCTGATCGGTCTGCGTCAGGTTTGCCGTGCGCGGCAGCAGATTGCCGTCATTGGCGATCTGCACGAAGCCGGAGCCATCGCTCAGCGCCAGAGCGAAGAACCTGGAGACGCTGGCGTTGAGAATGCGGAAGCGGTACCGGCGCGCGTATACGTTGAAGAACGGCTTCCAGGCGAAGTTGACGGTCATCTGATCGCCGAGGAATCCGTCAAAAGCCATGGTGTCCATGGTGAGCTGCCCGTTGGCGTCCCACGCTTTGTCGGAAAGGGCAAGATTCACGTCGTAGTCGAGATTGCCCCAGTCTTTGGAGCAGCCGCTCGGCATCCGCAAATTCACGCCATCATTCAGCGCCTCGTTGCCACGGTCAAGCGAGCTGTAGATGTTGTTCATCCCGAACTCGCCCTTGTACACGTTCTGGTCGGTAAAGCTGAACATGTGGTCGTGGAACCAGTGCGTGCTCATGGTTTCATGCCAGTCGCCCGGCAGTTTGTTGATGCCGCCATTGCCGTCCGGCGCGCCCGCGCGGGGATCGGTGGCCGACGTATTGATGCCGGTAAAGCCGGCCAGCACCCAGGGCCAGTGGTAATCGTAGAACTGGTTGGGCCAGAAATACGCTCCGGTGAAGCCATCGTTCTCCGAGCCATGGTGGCCATTGTGCTCGTGCGTGGTAAGGGTATACCGGCCAAAACCGCCGTTATTGGTAATGTCCGTCGGCAGGTTATTGTGGTGCCGGAAAAGAATCGGTTCGCCGTAACGGGACTGGACCAGCTTGGGAGGAAATGTGCCGTTGAACGTCCAGATACGATTGGAGTTCTGTACCGGAAAGCTGGGATGGAACTGTGGAGGCACGGGTGAGCCCGAGCTGATCCCCGAATTCAGATTGGAAGTAACGCCCGGATTGTATGCGTTATTGGTAGTGCACGGCTTGGTCGTGACCTCAATCGCCACTTGCGGCGGAAACTGGGCAAAGCGCTGGTGTGCCCAGGAAGGTCCCGGCGGACGCCCTTCAATGGGGCCGGTCAGGCCGGTTTGTCCGCCGACCAGGGCCGGATCCACCGCCTGTTGTGTCTGGTTGGACTGGGCTTGTGGCGCTGGATTCAGCGTGGAAACCGCGTTGCGCGGCAAAACGTCAAACCGCGGCATCGGCTGGGTAAAAGGTGACACGCCAAAGGTCGGACTGGCCGGCAGTCCCGTGGGAATGGGAGCGCAGTTACCACCACCTCCAGGGCCAGGGCCACCGCCAGACAGCGTTGCGCCGCGCATGGCTGGCACGAAAGGATTCAGGCCACCGATCGGCGCCATGACTCCCGCGGCGCCAAATAATCCCCATTTGATCAGATCACGGCGTGAAACCTTGCCGTGCGACAATGCTGCGGTAATCTCGGCGCGGTTCCGGCGTGCATTCTCAGCGTCCCGAATGCGTTTTTTGTCTGAGTTTTCTCTCAGCCAAAAAGTATCGTCTCTTCCAGTTTTTCGCCCCATGTTTCTCCTTCTTTCTCGCATTTTGAACATTCTTTACAGGTGTTCAGTACTGATCGAGGCCAAAGTTTCGTTCATAGGATTAGGAGAGTCAATAGACAACCGGCCAATTGACATGAAATTGACATCATGCAAACCGAATAGTTACTTAAATGGGATTTATTTATAAGTATGGCTTAATTATGAGATGAAACCGCCGTTCGCAGCAGGGTAACAAATCTCCTGTATTTATTGATGACAGGGGCTGTATTTGTTCAAGCTGTTGTCCCTGCCTGGGTCAAAGTTTCTTCTGGATTCAGGCAATGTCGGCGAAAGCCAGAGAATGCCTGTACGCGGACGCGCCGTCTAGAGCGAGCGCACGGCTGGGTTTGCAGATATCAAGGCCGGAGTGCAGCCTGCCGCATTCTTCACAGTCCACGAATACTGCCGGCAGGCTTCGCGGTACAGGCAGCTTTTGCAATTCGTTGTATAAACTCTCGTTGATCGCTGCACGGCGGGCTTTCACTTCCACGTCGTGCAGCAGAGGATTTTGTCTTCCCGCTTTCAGCTCCGCAGCGGAATCTGTTCCTCGCTGCATCTCATTGCCCATGGACCACACATAATGCCCGGCGGGAGAGTGCTCTGGCAGCCGATTTTTAAAATCGCATCCTGCCATTGGCTCATCCAGTCCCGAGAGCTGCGGATTGGCGATAATGTCCAGCAAAGCAACACGGTCAAATCCCATTCGCAGAAGCGATCCAACCTGAGCGCGAGTATGAGCGGCACTGGCTTCGGCGGATTTGAAATTCGGACGGGATGCAGCCGTAACTTCCAGAGACAAACATTTTGCCTCGATCGCCACCAGTTTATTGGGCGAGGGCGGCCACTTGATGCGGCCATTCTCGGCCATTTTGGCCGCGGTCAAAAGCGCGACCTGCGTGGGATGCCACTCATACCTTGACTTTCTTTCTTCCACAAAACGAGAGACGAATTCCGCCTGGTTATCGAATTCAAGAGGGCCAGCCAAAACACCTATGCTGCCATTCTCCGGCCAGCCCAGGCGCTGCTTTTTTAGCCCTAATACATACCAGCAGAAGGCAGCATCCAGCCCTGCTGCCGGACCAGCCGCGCTGGCTGCAATAAAGGGCATGGTGGCGAGAATGTGAACTGCCTTGTGCTCCCGCTCCGTCTCTTCCACCCAATATCGCTTTGCACTCATATTGTTTCGATAAGTCATGACATTCGATCTCCTGGGCCGCAGGCTCTCCTCTGAAAACGCATCCAGTTTGAATGGGGCGGCGAGTATGGTGACCTGTGTCACCAGCCAACGCTCATAGCTGCGTGCGCCGTGGCGTCCGGCTGTCCGAAGGATCAAAGTGTCGTCGATAACAGAATTAGCTGTCAACAGAATCGAGAGAGAATTGACATTTAATTGACAACCACAAATATCGGCTTTGATTTAAAGAAGTGAGCTAAGAAAAAGTATAGGTTTAATATTAAATCTATCTTATCTGCCCAATATCCTATTCAATCCAGTGAATCGCGGCACCATGTGTATTTTCGAGCATATCTTCTAATCACGAATACTGGCATCAGCATAGCGTTTGACAAGGAGTAGGTCTAAAGGAGGATCTCTGAATTTATAAATTTTAACTCTTCAACATATACACCATTTTCCAAACATTCCCTGGCCGCTACGCCGCGTTCGGCCGCGGTGCTTCCAGCATAGTCTTCACCGCGGCAATAATCTGCTCCGGATAACAGCGCACGGTGCGGGTTGCGTATTCATACTGCTGCCCATCCATGTCCGCGATCAGCACCACGGGCGTCGAAGGACTGTAGTTTTTCACGATGCCGGCCAGCCGTCTGCGCTCTTCGTTGGATAATGAATGGCACAACAGCACCAGGTCAAAATCCCCGCTCAGCAGACGCTCAATGGCTTCGTAGGAACTGCTCGCGGAAACAACGGTGTAGCCGGCCTGGGTCAGCGCATCATTCCTTTTTTTCAGCAGATAAGGATCACGGCCCGCAGAAAGGATTGGATTGTGCATATTATCCACCCGCTTCGTTTGCTCAATTGCCTGAGTTTAATCCGCTCTCACCAGGATTAAAAAGCGCCGACTTCCGCCAGTCATCATCACTTTTTTTCGGCAATTGTTCTCCGTGCAATGCAGGGAAGACAAGTAGCGAAGAAAGTACTGCTGCGAAATATATGAAATATGCGTGACGCCATATTTAGCCTAAAGAGCCATGGCTTTCATTTTTTGATCGGCATCAGTGAATCAATGTGAATGCTTTTCACGGTCCTCGCCAGCCTGAGACCTGGAACCTGCGCCCCGGAAATTCTAGAATGGGCAGGGTAACCTCTTTACCGGCTACTCTCATCCAGTAGTGTTAGGAGAATTGATGACGATCAAAGGAATTGCCAGCCTTTTGCTGGGCAGCGCCCTCACCCTGGCCGCACAGCAAGCCCCGTCCGGTCCCGCGAGACAAACAGCCTCTGCGTCCCGGCCTGCCAGCGTCAGTCCGGTCCTGTCTGATTTGCAGCGCACCCTCACCACCGCAAATGAGGATATTTCCCGGCTGCGCATTGAAAAATGGAAGTGTGACAGCGCTCAGAAACAGCAGATGGTCCAGGTAGCGCAGTCACTGCAGCGCAACATTACCGGCGCGATGCCGGGACTGCTCAGCGACGCGCAAAATCAGCCGCAAAGCGTTGCCAGTTCCTTCAAGCTGTATCACGACATCAATATTGTGTATGAATTCCTCAATTCTCTGGCCGAGGCGGCGGGGGCTTACGGCAAAAATGACGAATACGAGCCTCTGGCCCGCGACGCCGGCGAGCTCGATAAAGCCCGCCAGAGTCTCTCGGCAGTCATAGAGCAGTCCTCCACCGCCCTTGAAAACCAGCTCCGCCAGGCCACCGCTGCGCCCGTGCAGGTGCAGGCGGCACCGCCCAAAAAGATTGTCGTGGACGACACACCCCAAAAAGCGGCCAAAAAGACCACCAAAAAGAAGAGCGCTCCCACCCCGGCCCCCGCTCCACCAGGAAACGCACAATAAACTTGAGCACTGCTGGAACCTTCCCCCCGCCGCCGGGGTCTATAGATGAGTATGGGGCCGCGGGGGTGGCAAATTACGGCAGTAATCCCAAGCGAGGTTGTAGCTGTAGCCCGAATCCTGATACTGTTTGAGGTGACGCCATGAGAAAAATGGCGGGAGCAGTAACTTTGGGCAACATAGCCAGCGCCATGGCAGTTCGGGCCGAAGAAGCCTCGATTGTCGAGGAACTCAAATCGGGCTCGGAAGAGGCCTATGCCTGGCTGATTGCACACTATCACCAGCCTGTTTACAGCCTCATCTACAGAATTGTCAGCAATCAGGCGGACGCCGCCGATACCACTCAGGAAGTCTTCCTGAAAGTGTTTCGCGGTATCAGGCATTTCAATGGCGAATCCAGCCTGAAAACGTGGCTTTACCGCATTGCCATACACGAGGCTTCCAACCAGAAGCGCTGGTGGTTCCGGCACAAGAGCCGCGAAACCTCCATGGAGACGCAGCAGGATGCCGAGGGCAACACCTTCGGTCTCGGCGACGTTTTAGTGGACCAGAATGATTCTCCTCTGGACGCCTTCGCCCACGAAGAGGTGCGCGCGCGCGTCGAGCTTGAACTCAAGCAGGTACCCGAACCCTACCGCACCACGGTGGTCCTGCGGGATATTGAAGGACTTTCGTACGAAGAAGTGGCGGACGTGCTGCAGATCTCACTGGGAACGGTGAAATCACGGCTCATCCGCGGCCGCGAGGCTTTGAAGAAACGGCTGGAACCATTTGTTCGCGACCTGGCCCCTGGCTGGGCGAAATGGAATCCGGCGGCAGCGCCTGCGGTGGAGGTACAGAAGTGATGAAATGCACAGAAGCTCGTCCGCTGTTTTCGCTCTGCCTTGACGACGCCGCCACCGGCGCCCAGAGGCACGAGCTTGCGCAGCATCTGGATGCGTGTCCCAACTGCCAGTCGGAATACGGTTCACTGAAGATGACGCAGTCGCTGCTGGCGTCGCTCGCCCAGCCGAAAGCGCCGGCCGACCTTGCGCTGAAGATTCAGCTCGCACTCTCTCATGAACGCTCCCGCAGCCTGCGCTCTCGTCTGGAATCGTGGGGCGTGCGCCTCGAAAATGCGTGCAGTGCATTCATGCTCCCGGCCACCGTCGGCCTGATCGCGGCGATTTTCTTTTTCGGCGGTCTTTTCGGAACTTTTGTTCCGGCGCAGGCCCAGGCCGGTACGGATGACATTCTCGCCAGCTTTTATACTCCGCCGCGTCTGGAGTCGTCTGCCTATACAGACACGCTGCCTACGCTGGACTCGTCCGTCGTCCTCGAAACTGCCGTGGATGCCAACGGCCAGGTGCAGGACTATCGCATTCTCTCCGGACGTGACGACGAAGAGATTCGCCAGCAGCTGAACCGGGCGCTCCTGTTTACCAAGTTCGTTCCGGCGCAGGCCTTTGGCCGCCGCGTTCCAGGAAAAGCGGTCATCTCCTTTTCGCACATCAATGTAAAAGGATGATTTCCGCCAGCGGGTTGCCGCATTGACCCTGCTGTTTTCCTGGCCTAAACTGGAGCTTCCCTGCAAATTTTGGAGGGTTGCCTGAAGGCCACACTGCAATCGCTTTTTCTATGCCTGCTTCTCGCTGCTGCCAGCATGCGCTCCGCGGGCCAGACGACTACGACACGGGCCCAGCTTGAATTCAGCGAATCCATCTTCAGTATGGCCGTCGCGCTGAACAGCTGTGGCTATAATGACGGACTGGAAAGCTCCCTGCCCCTGCGCCAGGCCATACGCCTGGACGTGCAGCAGGTTGTCCAGCAATCCGAGGAAGCGGCCGCGGCGCAGCGCGTTTTTTGCCAGTTCGAGGCAGAGCACCACGCATCCGATACCAGCCATGACATTGCACAGTATGTCTCCCTGGCTCTCGACCTGGGCCCCCCACCGGACTTTGCGCCGGTGCTGCCGGTCGCCGATCTTCCGCCGGATGCCGCCTACGTTCAGGGTTCGATACCGCTTCTCAAAAAGTTTTACAGTGCCGCTGGCCTGCATGCGATATGGCTGAAACATCAGCAGCAGTATCAGGCCGAAATTAAAAATCAGCATAATCGCGTTACCGAAGCCATCACCGGTACCGACCTTTATTTAAAACTGCAGTTCAGCGCGGCGCCGCAAACCCGTTTCGTTATTTTTCTGGAGCCGATGCTCGCGCCCGGCCAGGTGAATTCCCGCAACTACGGTGATAATTATTTTCTGGTCGTTTCGCCTTCCACCGACGGACTGCGTCTTCAGGAAGTGCGGCACACTTATCTTCACTACGTTCTGGATCCGCTGGCCCTCCAGCACACTTCCGGACTCAAGCGGCTGGAGCCCCTGGTGGAGACGATCAAAACCGCTCCTCTCAGCCCGGCATATCGGTACGACTTTATCCTGCTGGTCAACGAATCTCTGATTCGCGCCATTGAAGCACGCACCCTGCCCGGCGGCAAAACCAATGCTCAGGCCCGCGATGAGTCCGTGCAGCACTCCATGGAAGAAGGCTTCATTCTCACGCGCTATTTTTATGAAGCCCTGGCGCAGTTTGAAAAAGATTCGACCGGCATGAAGGACGCCTACGGCAACATTCTTCATGACATTAGTCTGGAACGCGAGACCAAACGCGCCCGCGAAATCGTGTTTGCCTCGCAGGCTGCTCCTGAAGTGGTCATAACATCCAAACCAGCACATCGCGAAGAAAGCCTGCTGGACGCCGCCGAGCAAAAGCTGGCTACCGGCGACCACGACGGAGCACAAAAGCTGGCGCAGGAGGTGCTCAGCAGCCCGACCAAAATAGAAGATCTGGGACGAACGTACTTTATCCTGGCGCGTGCCGCTACCCTGGCCGGTGATATGCAGGGCGCGGAAGCATATTTTCAGCAAACGGTGGAAGGGGCGCATGATCCCAGAACTCTGGCCTGGGCCCACATTTATCTCGGACGCATCAGGGACATTCAGTCCAACCGCACGGAAGCAGTCGCACACTATCGCGCGGCGCTGGCGGCTGGAGATCCCACACCGGACACCAAAGCCGCGGCGGAAAAAGGGTTGGCCACGCCCTATGAACCACCCTCACGCGCTCCGCGCTAATCCGTAAACAATCATCCTGCTATGACTCAACCGGGTTATTCATTCGTCATTTGGCTCATGGTGCTGGTTTTTCCGGCAATCGCCTCGGCCATCTCTCAGGCGGCCCCGGATCTGCCGAAACCGGCGGAGCATAAGCCTCAGGCTAAAACTCAGGCGGAGTACAACGACTACACCCACGCCTGTGCTCTGTCAGGCGGAGCGGTGCTGGAAAAAAGCGCATTCGAATACGCCGCCAAATATCCGGCCAGTGAACTTAGCGGCTATCTCTACTCCAAAGCCATGCACGAGTATCAGAATGAAAATAATCCCGGCAAAGTGCTGGCCATGGGAGAAAAAGTTCTTGAACTCGATCCGGACAATCCCATCGCTCTGGTGCTTACGGCCACGGTTCTGTCTGACAGTTTGAGTGACGGCGATTCGGACAGAGCAAAAAAAAGTGCCGAAATCCGGAGGAACTCCAATTGCGCTTTACAGGTTGTGGAATCGTCGTTTGTTCCGCCGGCGGGAGCAACGCCGGAACAGACCGCGGCCTATAAAAATACTCTGCGCTCCATGGCCAAATCGGCGCTGGGAATCATGGAATTAAAGACGGCGGATGACCGTGCGGCGGAAAATGATCTGCAGGCAGCCGCGGAGCTCAACACCACGCAGCCCGATCCTTATATCTGGTACCATCTGGCGCTGGCCCAGGACCATCAGGCAAAATACGAAGCTGCGCTCGCTTCGGTAAACAAGGCGCTGCAGCTTACGGCATCAAACCCCGATTTGGGACAACTTGCGAAAGGCGAGCAGCAGAGGCTGCTTAAGCTGACAGGCAGCGCCGCTCAAGCCCCGCAAAAGTCTTCACCGCAGTAAACCGGAGAATTTTTGAACAGGCCACTCATTCTTTGCGTCCTGATTGCGCTGCTGGCGTACTCGCTTCCCTGCGCCCCGGCCCAGACCACCCGGCGCGTGCCGGAAGCCAGGTCGCGGCAGGAATACCAGGACTACATGGCGGCCACCGCGATTACTGACGGCGCGTTACTGGAAAAGGCGGCGGACGATTTTGCGGCCAGATTTCCCGCCAGCGAACTGCGGGTGTATCTCTACTCACGAAGCCTTCATCAGTATCAAAACGAAGACAATCCGGAAAAAATGCTGGAGGCGGCAAACAAGGTCCTTACCCTCGACCCGGACAACTCCGTGGCCCTGGCCACCAGCGCACTGGTAATGGCCGACAGCCTCACCTCTTCCGATCCCGCGCGCGACCAGAAAATCTGGCTGATCCGGCACAACTGCGATCACGCTCTTGAAACCATGGATTCCTCTCTGGTGCTGGCCCCCGGCGTAACCGCGCAGGATGTTGCCGCGTACAAGGCACTGCTCGGCGCCAGAGTGCATTCGGCTCTGGGCATTATGGAGCTGAAAACGGGCAATGACCGCGACGCGGAAAACGATCTGAAGCTGGCGGCTGGTTTGAACCGGGTGCAGGGCGATGCGTCGGTTTACTATCATCTGGCCCTGGCTCAGGATCATCAGAAAAAATACGCCGAGGCCGTGGATTCGGCCGAGCAGGCCCTGCAACTGGCCAGCGCTTCGCCCGCCCTGCAGCAACTGGCGGAAGTCGAACTCGAGCGGCTGCAAAAACTGGCGGTCCGCAGGAACCCGCAGTAATAAATTTTAGCGATGAACACTACATTCTCCCGAAGCGAAGATTTAAGCGAGCTGCAGGCAGCGCTGGGCCACGCCTTCGCTCGCCCGGAACTGCTGGAGCGCGCGCTTACCCACAGCTCCCATGCCCATGAGGAATCGAAAGCCGCCGGACAAGCCACCTCGGCCCCGGAAAAACTCGACAATGAGCAGTTTGAATTCCTCGGCGATGCGGTGCTGGGTCTGGTCGCCAGCCAGCTCCTGTTTGAGCGGTTCTCCCGCTTCCATGAGGGCCAGCTCTCCAAACTCAAAGCGCATCTGGTGAGCGCGGGCCATCTGGTACACGTGGGCGCCCGGCTGAATCTGGGACAATATCTTAAGCTGGGGCGCGGCGAAGAACGCAGCGGCGGACGCACCAAATCCACGCTTCTCTCCGACGCAGTGGAAGCCGTAATTGCCGCGCTCTATCTCGATGCCGGCCTCGAAAAAGCCCGGGACTTCATCATCACCCACATTCTTGGGCCGGAACTGGAACGCATTCAGAACGAAAACGACGGCGATCTGAGCCTCGCAGATTACAAGTCGGCGCTGCAGGAACTTTTGCAGTCCAGCGGACGCTTACAACCGGTCTATGCCACCGTCAAAGAAGAGGGGCCGGACCATCGCAAGACTTTTACCGTGGAAGTTCGCGTCTACGCCCAGCGGCAAAACCGGCCGGAGTTCGTTGCCCAGGCTGAAGGGGCAACCAAGAAAAAAGCGGAGCAAATTGCCGCCAAACAGGCGCTCGACCATCTGCGCTCACAACCCAGGGATGTATGACTTCGCCTCTCCCCCAGCTGATTCCACCGCCACCGGAAACTCCTGCCCGGTATTTCCGGTCGAGAGTACAGACTGTGCTCGCGATGACAGTGATTATTCTGTTCGCCGTGACCTTCGTGGTGCAGGCATTCCGTGTACCGACCGAATCCATGGAGAACACGTTGCTCGTCGGCGACTATCTGCTGGCGGACAAGCTTCACTTTGGCGAGGCGGGCCGAATAGGCTGGCTCCTGCCCTATCGCAATATCCAGCGGGGTGAAATCATCGTGTTCCACTACCCGGTGGACGGCTCGCAGTACTTCGTAAAACGCGTGATCGGCATTCCTGGCGACCGTATTCACCTGAGTAACGGCATGGTTTACGTTAACGGCGTCCCGCTCCAGGAAAATTACGCCACTTACAAAACCGGCGCCGCTGATAGTTACCGCGATGATTTCCCGGCCCATCTTTGGACCAGCCTGGCCAGCGCCTCCTGGCGCTCACGGCTTCCTGAACATATAAGCAACGGCGAACTGGTGGTGCCCGCGGGCAACTACTTCGTTCTGGGCGACAATCGCGAGCGCAGCTCCGACAGTCGTTACTGGGGATTCGTCCCCCGCGCCAACGTCATTGGACGGCCACTCGTGGTCTATCTCTCCATGCGCGGCGAACAGCCGCCCCTCTCCCGGGGGCCGGATGATAAACTCTTCCATTCAGGAAGCATGTTCGCCCATCTGTTGCAGTCGGCGCGATGGAAGCGCACGTTCATCCTGGTTCGTTGACCAGGAGCTGTCCGGGGAGACCAGTGGCAAAAACGGAAATCAAAACGGAAATTAAACCGCAAAAGAGCAAAAAAACAGAGCACCAGGAGACTCCTTCCGAGTCCGTGGCCAGTTTTGCCGCGACCTTTGTAGCTGGCCTGTTCATCATCACGTTCGTGATGCAGTTGTTCACGATTCCCTCGGGCTCCATGCAAAAAACCCTGCTGGTGGGCGATTATGTGTTCGTGGACCGCCTTACTCCGGCGGCCAGAGCCGGCTACAGCGGGCCGGTGGTGCCGTATCGTGATGTCCATCGCGGCGACATCATCGTCTTTCTCAAGCCGTCACAGCCGGGCCTGCATCTGGTAAAACGCGTCATTGGCATTCCGGGAGACAAAATTCATCTGCGCCAGGGTGTGGTTTACCGCAATGGAGAGCGGCTAAACGAGCCTTATGTGATCCATAACGGCACATACGAGTCCGTACGCGATGACTTTCCCAGCGTGGAACTGCCGCCGGGCTTTGACAGCTACGCTCCCGAATGGCCCTGGCCCTCTGAAATACACAATTACATTCACGGCGAAGACCTGGTTGTGCCGCCGGACAGCTACTTTGCCATGGGTGACAATCGTGAAGACAGCGTGGACAGCCGTTACTGGGGTTTTGTTCCGCGCTCCAACATCATTGGCCGGCCTTTGTTCATTTTCTGGTCGCAGGATGTTCCGCCAAGCTCGGAAACCGCTCCCACGATTGGCGAGCGGATCGGCAATTTCTTCTATGCCGTGCGCCACTTTTTTGACAAGACCAGATGGACGCGGACGTTCCACATAGTGCGCTGATCCACGCCGTTCCAGATCGAAGATGTAACGGACCAGCAATGTACTGATTTCAGGGTGTGCGGTTTTATAAATAAATGCAGCAGGAAGTTTTGACGGAAACACAGAATCACAAATCGCAAAAAAGGCAGGAGACTCTTTCCGAGTCTATCGCCGGGTTTATCGCCGTCTTTGTGATTGGCCTGTTTATCGTCACCTTTATTTTTAAGAACTTTGAAATCCCATCCGGCTCCATGGAAGATACGCTGCTGATTGGCGATCACGTTTTGGTGGACCGCATTTCGCCCCTCCCTGCAACCGGCTATACCGGGCCGCTGGTTCCCTACCGCCATATTCAACATGGCGACATCATTGTGTTTGTCTCGCCCGTGGAGCCGGGGCGTTACCTGGTCAAGCGGATCATTGGGCTGCCCGGCGACCGCATCCATTTGAGCAATGGAGCTGTGTACCGCAACGGCGAAAAGCTGGTTGAACCGTACATCATTTCCGAGCTCGGGCTGGCCTCGGTCTATGCTGATAATTTCCCCACCGGGCCGCGTGGCTTTCGTGATCCGGTATCTCCGGAGTGGCCCGCCGTCATGAGCATGCACATGAAAGACGGGGACCTGGTGGTGCCCGAAGGCAGTTATTTTGGAATGGGCGACCATCGCGAGATCAGCCTCGACAGCCGCTACTGGGGTTTCATACCGGAAAGAAATATACTGGGACGTCCGCTCTTCATTTACTGGTCGTTTGTCACACCCAGAAAAGTGTATGACCGGGCATCATGGCGTGATCGCGCCAGTTTTATGCTTCATATTCTTCTTCATTTTGGCGGCGATACCCGATGGTCCCGCATGTTTCGCCGGGTGCGGTAATGGCAGGCCGTCGTCGCAAACCGCTCATCACCGTCCTGGTGTTTGTTCTGCTCGCCGCGGGAATCTTTTTGCCGCCCAGGATTAATGGTTCACGTTTCAGCAATAAGCTGCGCACCGCTCTAAGCTCGGCGCTGGGGCGAGAGGTAAGAATTCGCGAGGTCAAGTTCCGTCTGCTTCCCCGCCCTGGATTTGATCTTTACGACGTGCGGATCATGGATGATCCTGCCTTTGGCGCCGAACCGCTGCTCTCCTGTGGTGAAGTCACCGCTAATCTGCGCCTCACCTCGCTGTGGCGGGGACGCCTTGAAATTGCCAGCCTCACCCTGCAGAACAATGACGATTCCACTCCCAGCCTGAATCTGGTTTATGCCGGCGGACACTGGAACATGGAATCCATACTGCTCCGCGCCGGGCAGGTTCCCAGCGCACCCACCACGCGCCACACTGCCGAGCAGCGCCCGCGCTTTCCGTACATTGAAGCCAGCGGTGGACGCATCAACGTGAAGATCGGCTCGGAAAAGAAACCGTTTGCCGTCACCAACACCGATTTCGCCTTTTGGCTTGAGTCGGAAGACCAGTGGCATGTCCGCCTCGATGGGTTTCCCGTGCGCACGGACATGAATCTTCGCGACATTGGCTCCATACGTCTGGAAGGCGACCTCAGGCGCGCGCATGACCTGCGTGAACTGCCGGTCCGCATCCAGGCGCAGTGGCAAAACGCACAAATGGGGCAGCTTTCCAGCCTTCTCTTCGGACAGGACAATGGATGGCGTGGACGTTTGGACCTCAATGCCCAGCTCTCGGGCTCGCTTTCCGATCTGCATCTGGTGGCCAATGCCGATCTGCGCAACCTGCGCCGGTACGACATCAAGCGCGACGACATGCCCCGCCTCACCGCACACTGTGAAGGCCAGTACGCCCAGGCAGCGCTTTCCTGGAACTGCGCGGCCCCGGCGGGAAATGGCGCGGTGCAATGGAGCGGCGGGAATTCTCAGCTGATGCCAGGGTATGACTGCGCCCTCGCTTTCCAGCACATACCGCTCGAGCTTTTGACCACGTTTTCCCGTGAGAGCCAGCGCCTTCTGCCGGATGATCTCAGAGCCACCGGCGAAATCAACGGAACATTCGGCTGCCATTACGAAAAAGGCCGCCCGATAGAATGGCTGGGAAGAGGCATTGCTACGGAGTTCGTGCTGAGTTCTTCCTCGTCCTCAAAGCCGTTTCTGGTAAGCGCCATTCAGTTTCATGCCGGAGAGCAGGCAGCTCCGGCAACGCTGAAATCGAGCAAAAAAGACCGCTCGCAGCCAAAGGCCGTCGCGCCGCCCGGGGCATTCACCATCGATCCTTTCTCTGTCCAGATGGGGACTGACTCCGCCCTGCGGGCAGAAGGCCTGGCAGACTCAAGCGGTTATCACCTGCAGATAAAGGGCGCTTCCTCGCTGGAGCGTCTCCTGGAGTTTGGCAGGACGATCGGATTGTCCTCGCGGATTACCAATACCACCGGGTCCGCAACCATCGACATGGCAGTCAATGGAGCGTGGACCTCCTTCGATCCTCCTCGCCTCAGCGGAGCCGGGCATCTTCAAAATGTGAAGGCTCTGGCTTCAGGACTGAAACAACCTTTGCTGCTCTCCGCCGCCGATGTCCAGTTCACCGATGCAGCCCTCATTCTCAGCCACATCAGCGGCAGATTCGGCAATTCAGACATTGCTTTCACCGGCTCCACCAGCCACGGATGGATGTGTCCAGGAGAGGCTTCCTGTCCTTTTCAGTTTGATTTGCTTCTCGAATCGGCCGGCATTTCCGAGGCAGCCGGCATTTTGGGATCAACGCAGTCCTCGGGCTGGCAACTGCCCTTTTTTTCCGGTTCGTCGCAGCATCTGCCCGAATTTCGCGCGAACGGCACGCTGCGGATCGGCTCGCTGAAGCTGGGCAGCCTGCAGGCGGAAAAATTCATCGCGCAGGTAGACGTCTCGAACCATGCGCTGGCCTTGAGCCATATCGGAGCGAATATCGCCGGAGGAACGGTTGTCGGCAGCTGGAGTGCGGACTGGGGGTCCTTGCCGGTTCGCTACAGCAGCACCGGCACACTCAGCGGAGTGCCTGTGGAGCGCCTGGCGATCTCGCCGACTGCCGCCTCTCTTCTGGCCTCATGGATAACCGGCAAGAGTAACATCAGCTACTCGCTGCAGATGGAAGGCAACAATGCCGCGCAGCTGGTTTCAGGCGCGAAGGCTCGGATTCAATGTACCGTGCTCAACGGGGCTTCCCGCGCGCTTTCACTCGAAACCGGAAAAGCCATGAAATTTCGCACGCTCGATGCAGTGGTGGAAGCCGGCCACGGCGTCCTGACCGTGCTGACGGGCAAAATGCAGGCAGAGAAGCGCATCTATGAGATCAGCGGAATCATCACCCTGGCCGACAGACAAACCAGGCTCAAAATCGGCAATAAGGGCGCGGAATGGTACGTCACAGGCGCCCTCGAAAAGCCGCACGTGTCCACTCATGCCGTAGCCGTGAGCGCCGGGGTAGACCACTCACAATGAAAAATAGTATCGCCATCACAGTCTTGTTGTTGCTTGCCGCGAACCTCAATCCATCGGGCAATGCCGTATTGGCCGCACAGACCAAAGCCGGCACGCAATCCTCGCATCGCCTGGCAGCGAGCATGCAGAAAAAGGTGGACCACATCCAGGCCAATGGAGAACGCGCCCACCCTGACCCAGCGCCGACGGTTATGACCGAAGAAGAAGTTAACGACTACTTTGCGGCGGGAAAAGTGGCCCTGCCTCAGGGCGTAAAGAAAATCTCGTTTCAGGGTCAGTCGGGCGTGGTTACGGCTTTTTTGACCGTGAACTTCGATGAAATTCGCGCCGGGCAGCGCTCATCCAATCCTCTGCTCTCCATGTTCAGCGGCACGCATGACGTCCGCGCGGAAGGCGACGTGGCCGGCTCGGCGGGAACGGGAACGGTACATATTCGCAGCATCAGCATCGATGGCATTGATGTCCCCCGAGTGGCGCTTGAATTTTTTATCAGCAGATATATCAAGCCCCAATATCCCAACATCGGCATCGATTCCTCTTTCAAAATGACCAACCGCATCGATACGGCAACCGTCGGATACCACAAAATAACCATTGTTCAGAAATAAGCGGCAGGCGCGGGCGTTGACTGTGCTGGCCGTTTCAGTCATCTTTGTTCGAGTACACCTGTCTCTGCGTGTATCATAAACAGATGGGGCAGGCAGCGCCGGTCGCTCTGGGTTTGCTCTCCTTGTTCCGGGTGGTTTGTCTTTAAATTCAAATTGATTGGGACTTAAATGCCGCGCTACGAGTATCGCAATTTACAGCCAATGCCGGGGGTGGAAAAAACCCTGCTGGACTGGGTTCAGAAACTGGACGAGCAGTTCTCTAACCGTGACGTCGAACACCGCTCCATCGTGGTGCGCGATACTCTTCACGAGCTTTATTTGGGGCGCCCTTATGCGCCGCCCTCGCCCTCGGCTCCTCTGGCGGAGCAGGCCCTGGTCCATAACTTTGACCCGCGCAACGTGACGCTCGAACCCGAATATTATGGCGATGTGGACGGCCAAAAATATGCCGAGCGCAAGCCGCTGATCTGGTTCTGGATGATGTATGACCGTTCGCCGCTTGGGCTGAACCACTGGCTTGGCTACCGCGTGCGTCACATGCTGGCCCGTCACATTTTCAAGCACATCGGCAAAAACGTAAAGATCTTCCACGGCGTGGAAGTCTCCTACGGATACAACCTCACGGTCGAAGACAACTGCGTGATTCACAAGTACGTTTTGCTCGATGACCGGGGCGAAATCGTGGTCCATGAGGGCAGCTCCATTTCCGACTACGCCAACGTGTACTCCCACGAGCACGACCTCAATGACGGCATGATCGTGACCAATTCGAAGACGGAAATCGGCCCTCGCGCACGCGTCACCTATCATGCAACCGTCATGAGCGGCGTTCGCGTGCACGAGCACGGATTGGTCGGCTCCATGGGCGTGGCTACCCGGGACGTTCCGCCATTTACCATTTCCGTGGGTATACCGGCAAAGCCCGTGAAGACCAAATCCATCGCGCCGCAGCCCGAAGAAGTGAAAACCCGCGCGTGATAACATCTTTTTAAAGACAGATTTCTTCATTCTTCACACGCTATGGCAGATAATCCTGGAAATTCACGTCCGCGCGTTCTCAGCGGAATGCGCCCCACTGGAAAGTTGCATCTGGGCAACTATGTTGGCGCACTCCAGAACTGGGTAAAGCTCCAGGACACCCACGACTGTTTCTACTTCATCGCCGACTGGCACGCCCTCACCACGGATTACGACGAGACGTCCCGGCTGGCCGACAACACGCTGCAGGTCATTCTCGATTATCTGGCCGCCGGTCTGGATCCCGAAAAGTGCACTATTTTTGTGCAGTCGCACGTAAAGCAGCATGCCGAACTGCACCTGCTGTTCTCCATGATCACCCCGCTCGGCTGGCTGGAGCGGGTGCCCAGCTACAAAGACCAGCAGCAGAACATGCCCAATAAAGACCTGCACATGTACGGTTTTTTGGGCTATCCGCTGCTTCAGTCTGCCGACATTCTGATCTACCTGCCGCAGTTCGTCCCCGTGGGTGAGGACCAGGCAGCGCACGTCGAGCTGACGCGTGAAGTGGCGCGGCGTTTTAACGGTTTTTTTAGTTTTAAAGGCAAAGCGATTTTTCCCGAACCGGATGTCCTTCTCACACCAACGCCCAAACTACTGGGCATGGACAAGCGGAAGATGTCCAAATCGTACGGCAACTCCATTCTGCTCAGCGAAGAAGCGGCCGTAGTAGCGGAAAAAATTAAAAACAGCGTCACCGACCGCCCCGCGCTTTCCGACAAAGGCAGTCCGGACCGGTGTCCGGTGGGCAATCTGCATCAGATTTTCAGCAACAGCCAGCAGCTGACTTACATTACGCAGGGCTGCACGCAGGCGACGATTCCCTGCACGGAATGCAAAAACCTGGCCGTGCCCGCCGTGAATGCTCATCTCGAACCGATTCGTGAGCGGCGGCGCGAGCTGGCTATGCATCCTGACCGGCTGAAGGAAATCATCCATCATGGTACGGAAAAGGCCACAAAGGTAGCCGAGGAAACCATGAGGGCGGTGCGCGAGTCCATGGGACTCTTTGAGACTTCCGCTGTCAAACGCATCGCGTTTGAAGATTCCTCTCGCCCCCTGCGCGTGCCTGAATCGATTTCGGCTGCGGCAACCGACGACGCCCGCTGGGAGATTCGAGCCACGCCATGGCTGGAGCGAGTGCAGAAAAATCACCCTCTCATCCAGGATCGGCCACGGACTTTTATCACGCGCCGCAAGCGAAAAGTCGGCGTGCATACGGCCTCCGAGCAAAATGGAATGTGGACCTTTCACCTGCAGGATCGCGCCTTGAACGTCCTGGTGCTGCTTGCTCAGGATCAGGACCGATATCTGCACGACTTTGTACTGCCGCCCAAGATGGTCCAGGAATACTGGAAAAAGCTGCTCCGCGAGAACGGCAATGTGGTGATTGAAGTAAAGAAAACAGCCGGCGACATACTGCTGGCCACACCCGCGGGCGATGTTTCCATTCAGCAATACAAAAGTGACTACAGCGAGTTGCAATAGGAATGTCCGAGACGCAAAAAAACGCCGCCCCTAAAGTCAGTGAATTTCCCTTCGCGGTCACCGTGGGCCAGGTGTACGACGGCCCGCTCGATCTGCTGCTGGACCTGGTCCGCAAACAGGATATTGATATCTATGATATTCCCATCGCCAGGATCACCGCCCAGTATCTTGCCTATGTGGAAACGCTGAAGAATCTGGATGTGGATGTGGCCGCCGAGTTCATCTACATGGCCTCCGTGCTGATTCAGATCAAAAGCAAAATGCTGCTGCCCCGCGATCCGGACGTGCCGAAAGGCCAGGAAGAAGACCCGCGCGAAGAGCTGGTACAGCGGCTGCTGGAACACGAGAAATTCAGGAACGCCGCCCAGATGCTGATGCAAAAGCAGCAGATTGAGGAAGCGGTCGTCAGCAATCCATCGCTCAGGGAATTTAAGGACGACGAAGGCGCCGAGCCGGAACTGGCCGCTGATGTAATCGATCTTGTGCGCACCTTTCAGCAAATTTTGGACCGCGCCAAAGCCAAACCGGTTTTTGCGGTCAACGAAGAAACGGTGACCGTCGGCCAGATGATCGAATTCTTCCGCCGCCGCCTGATGATGGAAGACAAGCCAATCCGTCTCAAGCGCCTGCTGCAGCACATTCATTCGCGTCATGCGCTGATCTCGTCTTTTCTGGCCATGCTGGAACTGGTGCGCCTGCAGGCGGTCCTGCTGCGCCAGGACAAAGTTTTTGGCGACATCGTGATCAGGAAAGAGCCGATGTTCGATACCATAATGACGGAGCGCGCTGCTGCCGTGCGCGACGACTGGAAATAAGCAGCTGGCCATGAGCAAATCGCAATGGTCCGGAATGCCCGGCCCGCTTTTTCTGATTGCCGGTTGCTGATTGCCAACGACTGATTTTCATGCCCATTAAACCTAAACTGGAAGCACTCATTTATGCGGCGGAAGACCCCATCTCTCTCGACCAGATGGCGGCCCTGCTCAAAGACGATCTGCTGGCGGAAATGACGGCGCTCGTCCCCGAGACCGTCGAAGAGCCTGCCGAGGCCACGGAGCCCGGAGCCGAGCCTCCGTCCGGCAAGCGCACGCAGGAAAAATCGGAAAAGGCCGTTCTTCGTGCCCTGCTGAAACCGCATCTCGAAGAACTCATCGCCGAGTTCAATCAGGAGCAGCGCGGCATTGAAATCCGCCAGTTGGCCGGCGGCTACCGCATGTCCACCAAGCCGGAGCACCACGATGTTGTCCGCGCCTTTGCCAAGAGCCTGAAGCCGCCGATCCGGTTGTCACTGCAGGCCCTCGAAACGCTGGCGGTGATCGCCTACAAGCAGCCTGTGACCGTCCCCGAAATCAGCGAGATTCGCGGCGTGGATTGCGGCGGAGTCATCGCTACTCTGGTGGACCGCAAGCTCATCAGTACGGCGGGACGCAAAGCAGTCATCGGCCGCCCCATACAATACAAGACCACCAAGGACTTCCTGCTCCGCTTTGGCCTGAAGGATGTAGGCGATCTTCCCAGCATTGAGGAGTTCGAAAAGATCGCCACCAGCGAAATGCAGGAAGAACCGGTGATGGCGCAGGATGCTGCCATCCCCGACGCTACCGGCGTTCCCGATGATGCCGGAATGACATCGTTGGCTGAAGAACATCCTGGCGAAATGCAATCTGCGGAAGCTCTGCCGGCGGAAGAGCAGTCAGTGGCAGCGCCGTCCGCTGAAGACACTGCCGATGCTCCGCACGACATGCATGAACATCCACACTCCTCTGACATGCCCGAGGATGTGCATGAGCATGCAGCATCTGCTGAGCTGCCGCACAACGTAAATGAAAATGAGTCTTCCCCATCTTCTGCTTCTGACCTGCCCGAAAACGAGGCAGGCGATCCGATAGCCGGCGAGACCGTACCGGAAAGCACCGAGGGTTAAATGGCTGAAGAGCGTTTGCAGAAAATCATGGCGGCCGCCGGGGTAGCGTCACGCCGCAAGGCGGAAGAGCTGATCACCCAGGGCCGCGTCACGGTCAACGGCGAGATTGTCACCCAGCTTGGCGCCAAAGCCGACTCCGAGCGTGACCACATTAAAGTTGACGGCAAACTGCTTCGCGGTCCCGAGCGCCACATTTATCTGCTGCTCAACAAACCCAAAGGTTATGTAACCACGGTCTCCGATCCTGAAGGTCGGCCGACCATCATGGACCTGGTCGCGAAGGTGGACCGGCGCATCTATCCCGTGGGCCGTCTCGATTACGCCAGTGAAGGCCTTCTGCTCCTGACCAATGATGGTGAACTGGCCAACAAGCTCACCAAAGCAGCCTCCCACGTTCCCAAGACCTATATGGTTAAAGTCAGCGGGCAGCCCGCGGAAGAAGATATCGATAAGCTGCGGCACGGCGTAAGAATCGGCCATAAACCCGAGCCGGCGGGCCGTGCTCGTATCAAACCAGTGCGTACCGCGCCTGCGCAGATTCGCATCATCAAAGACGCGACCAATCCCTGGTACGAAGTTACCCTGATTGAAGGTCGCAACCGGCAGATTCGGCGCATGTTCGAAGAGATTGGCTTCCACGTGGAAAAGATTCGGCGCACACGTTACGGCCCGCTGGTCCTGGATGTTCAGCCCGGCGAAGTGCGCGAGTTGCGTCCCAAAGAAGTCGCGCTGCTGCGCCAGGCCGGTCCCGGAAAGTCCACTTCCTGGAATAACCCTTCGGCGCGAGGCAAGAAACATACAAATAGCCGTTCTGCCACCAGGCGCACCAGCAAAAAATCGGGCAAAAAGCACAATTAGTCTTAAGTTCATAAAGTCATTACAGAAAAGACGCAATATTTAAAAATTAAACTCTCAAAGCTCTTTTCTTCATGTCACAAAGGCAGTAATCTTTCTTTGCCATGAACAAGACCATTCTTGATCTGATTCCTGGGCACATTCAGGCGCTCACCGGCTATGTTCCCGGCAAACATATCCGCCAGGCGCAGCGCGAATCCGATGTTGCCGTGGTCAAGCTGGCCTCCAATGAGAATCCGTTCGGTCCATCTCCGCTGGCCATCGAAGCCATTCGCTCTGCCGCCAGTGAAGTAAATATTTATCCGGACAACGAAGTTAGTCTGTTGCGAGATGATCTGAGCACTCTGCACCAGCTTGCGCCGGAGCAGATATTCCTGGCCGATGGCTCGCTGGGCATCCTGGACATTTTGGCCCGCACCCTGCTTGCGCCGGGGCTGGAGCTGAACTGCATTACCAGCGAACACTCGTTTATCAGCTACACCATCGTCACCCAGGCGGCGGGGGGCAGGCTGATTCGCACGCCCATGCATAATCATGCCTATGATCTCAAGGCCATTGCCGCGGCCATCAACGGCGATACGCGCCTGGTCATACTCGCCAACCCGAACAATCCCACCGGCACAATGTTTGACGCGGACGCCTTTGACGCTTTCCTGCGCCAGGTACCCAGCCACGTGCTCGTGGTCCTCGACGAAGCTTATTATGATTTCGCCGAATCTTTTGCCGCGCAGCGCGGCTTAACGTATTCCCGCGCGCTCGACCACGTACGGGCCGGATACCTGAATCTGATTGTGCTGCGAACGTTTTCGAAGGCCCATGGCCTTGCCGGGCTGCGTGTGGGCTATGGCTGCGGACATCCCGAACTGCTGCAGTATCTCGCGCGCGTGCGCAACGCCTTCTCCGTTTCCGGAGTCGCCGAAGCTGCCGCGGTGGCAGCACTCAAAGACCACGCCCACATCCGCAGGACCGTGGACAACAATCTGGCCGAATCAGCCAGGCTCATGGATCAGCTTGCGGAAGTCGGCATACACGCCGTTCCCACCAGCGCCAACTTCATCTATTTCGAAACCCCGGAAAGCGCCGCCACACTGGCGAAGGCCATTCAGGCAGAAGGCGTCATCGTACGGCCGCTGGGTCCGTGGGGCATTCCCAATGGGATTCGCGTGACCGTAGGCACGCCCAATGAGAACGACATATTTCTAAGCGCGCTCCGTAAAGTCGTGCGCCAGGCCGTAAGCTCTTAACGCTGCTAATATCTTGCCATGTCGTTCATGGCGGCCTTTTCGGGAATCCTAACATCCAGCCGGCGTAATCCACTGGCCACCAGCGGTGTGGTGCTGGTGACAATCTTCGTTCTGTTCGCCTTGTTTGCCCCGTGGATTGCGCCGCAAAATCCCGCGGCCATTGATCTGCCGGCACGCCTGCAAGCCCCCACGGCCCATCACTGGTTTGGCACCGACGAACTGGGGCGCGACATTCTCTCCCGCATAATCTATGGCGCACGAATTTCCATGCTGGTGGGTACCGGCGTAGTGGCCGGCTCGCTGCTTTTGGGGCTGATCTTCGGCTCCATCGCCGGATATTACGGCCGCTTTGTGGACCGATTCTTTAACGTGATCATCATGAATGCCTTCATGTCTTTTCCTGGTATCCTGCTGGCCATTGCGATTGTGGCCTTTAGCGGCCCAGGAATCACCCGGCTCATTGTGGCGCTGTGCATTGGAGGCTGGGTAGGTTATGCGCGTCTGGTGCGCGCTCAGGTGCTGGCGGTAAAGGAAAAGGAATTCGTGGAAGCGGCCCGGGCTCTGGGCGCCAGCGACTGGCGCATCATCACGCGCCACATTCTGCCCGGCATTATTCAGCCGGTGATTGTGCAGGCCGCGATTGGCATGGCTGGCGCGGTTCTGGCGGAAGCCACCATGAGCTTTCTCGGTCTGGGAGTTCCGCCGCCCACCGCGAGCTGGGGCGCCATGCTGTTTGACGGGCGCACGCACCTGTTCGATGCGCCGCATCTCGTGCTCTTCCCTGCCGCAGCCGTGATGCTGGCCGTGCTCTCGTTCAACTTTATCGGCGACGCCCTTCGCGACTTCATGGATCCGCGCTCTCGCATGGAAGCGGGCTTGTGATGCGGATCGGCGTAATTTCAGATACCCATGGCCTGCTCCGTCCGGAAGCATGCCAGGCTCTGCAGGGCGCAGAGCATATTCTGCATGCCGGTGACATCGGTTCGCCGGACATTATTCATGCTCTGCGGAAGATTGCTCCGGTCACAGCCATTCGCGGCAATGTTGACCGCGAGCCGTGGGCAAAGGTTTTTCCTGAAACCGAGGTCGTCGAACTCGCAGGACTGCAAATCTACATGCTCCACGATGCCAACCGGATCGATCTGCATCCCCAGGCCGCGGGCTTTGCGGCTGTGATCAGCGGACACAGTCATCAGCCCATGCAGGAAATTAAAAACGGAGTGCTCTGGTTCAATCCTGGCAGCGCCGGACCCAAAAGATTCAATCTGCCGGTCAGCATTGGCGCTCTCACAATTGAAAATGGAAATATCACCGGCAAAATTCTTATGCTGCCAATCAAGCCGTGAGCTTACTGCCTGATTCTGGGATTCGCCAGCGAGTACAGCAGATCGGTCAGAAAATTTACGGCGACATAGGTGAGGCCGATGGTCAAAATGCAGCCCTGCACCAGATAGTAGTCGCGGCTGCTGATGGCCTCAATGGTCAATCGTCCGATTCCTGGCCAGGAAAAAATCGTCTCGGTGACAATCGCTCCGGCCAGCAGCGCTCCGAACTGCAATCCCACCACCGTGAGCACGGGAACCAGCGCGTTGCGCAGCGCATGTTTGTAAACCACCACGTTTTCCGAAAGACCTTTGGCCCGCGCGGTGCGAATGTAATCCTGCCCCAGTTCTTCGAGCATGGACGTTCGCACCATGCGGGTCAAAATAGCCGCGAGTGAGCCGCCCAGCGTGATCGCAGGCAGAACATAGTGGGCCATCGTCCCCGCACCCGATACCGGCAGCAGCGCGAGATGTATAGAGAAAAAAAGAATCAGCACAGGGCCAAGAGCAAAGTTGGGGAATGACAATCCCCACAGGCTCACGAAGCTAAGAACGCGATCGTCCCAGCGATTGCGCCGCCGCGCCGAGCGCACGCCCGC
>Ga0070730_10000702_pt1 | contig 36236 bp, 25 predicted proteins | sample Coa_R1_3_FD_66447 | JGI IMG/M metagenome (GOLD analysis project Ga0070730, IMG submission 66447) | Surface soil microbial communities from Centralia Pennsylvania, which are recovering from an underground coalmine fire - Coalmine... | ecosystem: Environmental > Terrestrial > Soil > Unclassified ...
GCCGACAGGGCGATCACCACTTTTCGACGCACCGTTCCTTTTTTTAGGTGCATGAGGCTAGCGGGAATTTTTGTGAAGAAGTTAAAGAGCGCGTCTGAGCCGACTGCCACCAGCGCCGGCACCCTCAATCCGAAGATCAGGATGGGGAGCAATAGCACGCCGCCCCCCACTCCGCTCATGCCGATGAGGATGCCCACGAAGAAGCCAACCACAATTTTGGCTGTCAGCAATTCCATATTCGACTCTGACTTCTCTTACGCCGCAGCTCCATTCACTCCGATGAAGCCTTCGCGTTCAAGGTGCAGAATAATTTCCTGCGCCGCTTCCTCCGGTGACCGTTCGCCGGTGTTAATTGTTACCTCGGCATCAGTGGGAGCTTCGTAGGGATCGGAAATACCCGTGAATTCTTTCAGAATGCCGGCTCGCGCCTTGGCATAGAGGCCTTTCCGGTCGCGCTGCTCGCAAACCTCGACTGAAGTCGCGATATGCACCAGGATGAATCCGCCGTAGGGCTCGATCATCTGGCGCACGTGCTTGCGGGTCGCGTCATAAGGCGCGATGGGCGCGCAAATCGCGATGCCGCCGTTCTTGGTGATTTCCGATGCCACATAGCCGATCCGGCGGATGTTGATGTCGCGATGCTCTTTCGAAAACCCGAGCTCCGAGGAAAGATGCTTGCGCACCAGGTCTCCGTCGAGCAGGGTCACCGGACGCCCACCGACTTCCAGAAACTTCGTCAGCAGCACGTTGGCGATGGTGGACTTGCCCGAGCCCGAAAGTCCGGTAAAGAAAATGGTCACGCCCTGCCGGCTGCGGGGCGGGAAGCTGCGCCGCAGTTCGTGCACAACCTCCGGATACGTGAACCAGCCCGGAATCTCGCGTCCTTCATTGAGCCGCTGGCGAAGTTCGGTTCCTGAGATATTCAGAACACGATCGCCCTTCTTGACCTCGTCATCGGGCACATAGCGATCTTCATCTTCCAGGTACACCATCATGCTAAAGGGCACCATGGTGACGCCGATGTCGGACTCGTGCTTCTTGAACACTTCCTGAGCTTCATAGGGGCCGTAGAAGGGCTTGCCGTCGGTGTCCTTCCCCGGTCCGGCATGATCGCGCCCCACGATGAGATGAGTGCAGCCATGATTCTTGCGAATCAGCGCATGCCAGATCGCTTCGCGCGGTCCACCCATACGCATAGCGAGCGGAAGCAGCGACAGTTTCTGCGTGCCTTGCGGATACTTGGAACTCAGCAACTGATAGCAACGCACACGCGTGTAGTAGTCCACGTCTCCGGGCTTGGTCATTCCGACGACAGGATGGATCAACAGGTTGGCCTCCACCTGCTTGGCCGCGCGGAAGGTGAGTTCCACGTGCGCGCGGTGCATGGGATTGCGAGTCTGGAAAGCAACCACCCGGCGCCATCCCAGACGGGCGAACTCTGCCCGCAGTTCTGCGGGCGTAAAGCGCAGCATGCGGAAGTCGTAATGTGAGGGCGCCTGCAGGCCCTCAATTCGCCCGCCCACGTACCAGGGATTCGCCTTGTTCATGGCGTAGTCGGCGCCGGGATGTGCCGTGCTGGTGCTGTTGAATACCGCTTTAGCTTCTGCCTTCCGGTCGGGCTGCCAGACTTCCTCGACGTGCAATACCGCCAGCATCACGCCCTCGGCATCGCGCAGCGCCACTTTGCTGCTGCCGGGTGTCAGCTTCTTGGCAAAATCCTCAGTTACGTCCAGCGTGATTGGCATTGGCCAGAGAACTCCGCTGGCCAGGCGCATGTTGTGGCATACGCCTTCGTGGTCGGCTTTGGTCATAAAGCCGCGCAGCGGAGAAAAGCCTCCGCTCATAAGCAGTTCAAGATCGCAAATTTGACGGGCTGTGAGATCCCAGGACGGCCACTCTCGGGAATGGGCTTTCAGTGCGGCGGCCTTTTCCGGCGCCACGATCAGGTTTACCAGTTCGCCGCCGTGCGGCGCGATCAAATGACTACTAGTCGAAGCAGACAAGTACGTGAACCTCCCAGGTTCGATGATTTGAATTTATTGCATGTAATTCAGTGTCTCGCAGAAGAATCGTTCGATGACTTCCAGATCTTCTTATGTTGGGGGGACATGCTAACGAGACCGCAAAGCTAATGCGATCACTTCACGTTGCTCTCAGTGTACAGCAAACAAATCCGTGTTCTTATACCACGCAAGTGCCATGCCGAAGCGAATCCTGCCATTGTACTGTAAGTTGATAAGGATAAAAGCCCAAAATGAGTTGAACATTTAATGCGATGATTTTCACCAAAAGGTATGCAAAAAATTGCGCAGTTGGACCCAGTTCTTACTGTTTCAGCGGTCCGAAGCCTTCGTACATGGCGGAATTGACGCCATCTTGGAATGCGCATCATCCGATTACACTGTCGATCGGTACTGCCCTCTATCGTTTGCAGGCGTAGCAACGCTCGATTAGACTCAGAACTCTGCTGTTCCTGCTTTGTCTGACGTCTGAGCAGCGCAAGTCCTGAAAGTCACCGTTGCGACTCGAGCACTATCACCGATCTCAGAGATGCTACTAACAGTAAAGCTCGCCACACTCACTCTGCTGAAGAACTTGGGTATCTCCAAGCTGGTTGCTGACAGCAGTTGGCGACGCAAGCGTCTGCTGATTCTTTGTTATCACGGAGTCTCTCTCGATGACGAGCACCTGCGACGACGGGCACTGTACATGGAAACCGCAAAAATGGACGAGCATCTTGCCCGGAATAGCTTTTCCGAGGATGCAAACTGTTGCAACATGCGGAGGAATTCAGTGAAAGCGACGCAGCGGGAATTCGTCCCCAATCTGAGAATATTCTCCTCTAGAATGTTTCGCATAGCGGGCCCAACATGGCGCGTTGTGCGCTTGGACCGGGGGGTGCAGAAGCTAACATCGCTTTTATGTTTGTTTCCCTGAGAACACGGCAGGATGCAAGCCGTTTGGACGTTGCTGTGGAGTATAAGCTTATTTGGCTGCCGCGGGTTAACGGAAAGTATTTCTCGGGAGCGGGCTGCCATGTTCAAGCCCGTTCAAGCGAGTGCCGTGGCTCGATGAGGCTTAAAACGGAGTCTCGCACTTTTCATCCCATGCTTAGAAAAAGTAAGCTTTCGGTCCTCGGCATGCTGAAACGAGCCGGGATCTTCGAACTGGTGGCGAACAGCCGCTGGCGTCAGCAGCGTCTGCTGGTCCTTTGCTATCATGGAGTTTCGCAGAAGGACGAGCATCTGTGGCGGCCTTCCCTGTACATGCCGTACACAGTCCTGCAGAGGCGGCTTGCAATCCTGCAGGAAACAGATTGCGCGGTGCTGCCGTTGGCCGAGGCTTTGAGGCGACTGCGTGCCGGGGAACTTCCGGCACGCAGCGTAGCTATTACGTTCGACGACGGAATGTATGATTTCTACAAGCTGGCTTATCCGCTGCTAAAGGGATACGGCTTTCCTGCTACTGTTTATCAAACTACGTATTACACGGAGCACGAGCTGCCGATTTTCAATCTCATGTGCTCCTATTTGTTGTGGAATCGGCGTGGGGAGCAGTTGAATGCTGCGCAGGAACTCGGGCTGATTGAGCCACTGGATCTGCGCACAGAAGCCGGACGCCATCGGGTGGTGCGACGTCTTGTCGATTTTTCCGACCGGGAGAATTTGACGGGCCGGCAGAAAAACGAGCTTGCGACGAGGCTGGCGGCTTTTCTTGGGATTGATTATGGCTGCCTTTGCTCGCAGCGGATTTTGCAGCTGATGAATGCTCAGGAAGTCGCGGAAGTCGGCCGCAATGGAGTCGATGTACAGCTCCACACGCACCGGCACAGAACTCCGGAGGATGAGGTTCAATTTCGACTAGAAATTCGCGAGAACCGAGAAAGAATTCGCGCTTTGACCGGTACGGAAGCGCGCCATTTTTGTTATCCGAGTGGAATCTACCAGGAGCAATTCTTTAGCTGGCTGGAAAAGGAAAACGTCCTTTCAGCTACAACCTGCGATGTCGGCCTGGTCAATCACCATGATCCACCATTTCTGCTTCCAAGATTGGTGGATACTTCATTCCGGACAGAACTGGAGTTCGAAAGTTGGCTGACGGGAGTAGGCTCTCTGCTCGCAGTGCGACGAGCAGCGTCGCAGCGCTACATGCCTCAGGATTGAAATCCTCTCGGTTAGACTCGTCGGGAAGGGGAATTACTTTTTTTTGCATGCGAGACTGGTTAAAACGCAGAATCCTGGACACGGCTGCGCTGCGGCTGGCTGCCCGCCTTCGCGGTCCCGGCGTGGCAATTCTGATGTACCACTCGGTTCTGCCCGACCCTTCCGTATGCCGGGATTCTCTGGGAGGTATCATCCACTCCGAGGATGTATTTCGCGGGCAGATGGAAGCGCTCGCCAAGCATTTTCATCCGGTTAGCCTGGCGCGTGTGCTGAAGTATCTCCGAGGCGGCGAAACTCTGCCCAAACGAGCGGTCGTTGTCACATTTGATGATGGCTATGCGGACAATTATCTGGTCGCGATGCCGGTGCTGGACAAGGTTGGAGTGCCAGCTACCTTTTACATCACAGTGGATTGTCTGGAAAGCAGGATCCTGCCATGGCCAAGCCGGCTCCGCTATGCCTTTCGCACCACGAAACGCAGGGAATGGGTCGATTCCACTCCCAAAACTTGGAGCTTAAACGACCGAGCGGCCCGCGAACAGGCATTCCTCGCGGCTTGCGATGAAGCCTGCCAGCTCAGTGGAGCGCCACAAGCTGAGTTTGTTACGCGCATTGAGCAGGAGCTGGAAGCTTGCCTTCCGAAGGAATTCGGCGCTCTCATGATGGATTATGAGCAATTGCGAGCTCTCGTGCGGCATGGACACATCGTTGGCTCGCACACCATGACTCACCCCAACATGGGCTATCTGAAAGAGCACGAGGCGATGTGCGAGCTGCAAGAATCGAAACGGCGCCTAGAAGCCGGGCTTGGCTCGCCGATGCGGCATTTTTCCTATCCGTGTCCAGCTCTTTCGCCGCACTGGACTCCAACAACGGTGGAGCAGTGCCGGATCGTGGGCTATGAGACGGCAGTTACTACGGAAAACGGGGTTGCGCGGAAGGGAGACAATCCGCTGTGCTTGAAACGCCTCCGCCCCACAAAAACCGTAGAAGGCTTGCGGTGGAACCTGGAGAGCGCACTTGCGGGACATACCGGATAAATCGACTGCAAACGGGGCGAGCAGAGTGGCAAAAATACTGGTGTTGGACGGTCATAGCGCCGCCGCACTAGCCATTACGCGTTCCGCAGGACGCGGAGGCCACTGGGTTGCCGTAGGAGCAAATCGCAACCTTTTTGCCGCGGCCAAACTTTCCCGCTACTGTCGCATGGGATTTGACTATCCGGTTTCGACGGATGAGCCGAACGCCTTTGTTAATTGTGTGCTAGAGTTTGTCCGCAAGCACGCCATTGACCTTGTTCTCCCCGTTACGGACTGGACGCTGGGGCCATTGTCGGATCAACGTGACCGCTTTGCCGGAGTATGCATCGTTGCGATGCCATCCGAATCTGCGCTCAGCCTGGCTTCCGACAAATATCGCACGATCGAGCTGGCAAGATCGCTGGGGATGGAGGTTCCGCGCAGCGAACTAATCGCGTCAGCAGCCGATCTCTCGCCATGGGAAAGGAGCGAATTTCCTGTCGTGATCAAAGATCGTTTTTCGGCACGCTGGGCGCAGGACCGGGCTGTGTTGGGTTCCGTAACGTATGCTTACTCGGCAGCCGAACTGCGAGCCAAAGTCGCGGAGCGCCTAACGACCGTCTGCGACGTATTGGTTCAGGAGTTTGTTTCCGGCACCGGCATCGGCTTTTCGTGTTTTGCGGTCGGAGGAAAAACGGTGCTGCCGTTTCAATGGCAGAGGGTGCGGGAGATCGATCCGCGGGGATCGGCCAGCAGCGCCCGAAAATCGGTTCCGTTGGATTCTTCTATTGCCGCAGCCAGCACGGGCCTGATTCTTGCCATGGGCTTTGAAGGCCTCGCGATGGTGGAGTACAAGCGGACGACTGAGGGCCGGGTTGTATTGATGGAGATCAATGGACGTCCGTGGGGATCCATAGGGTTACCGCTAGCCTGCGGCATCGATTATCCGCGATGTTGGATTAATTGGTCTCTGAATGGAACATTACCGCCCGAAATGGTTTCCTACCGCGACAATCTGCTGTGCCGCCGTTTGGTTTCAGAGTTAACTCACCTTGCGAATATCCGTAGGGGACGGCCACCCAATTGGTCGGTGCCGTATCCCAACTTTTGGACTACTCTCATCCGCATGGCCGTGCCCTGGCGTCCGGGCATGTGCTACGACGATCTCTGGTTGTCAGACCTACGGCCGGGAGTGGTGGGAATCAGTCATTGGTTTCGATCGCGAATGAGAAGGAAATCGGGAAATTAGGGCTGGAGTATCTGCGAGTCCCTGGATTCGCGCCGCGGAATCCGCGCCGCCGAAGGAAAGATGGAAATTACCAGGTTGCGAATGCATATTTGCAACTCGCGAGCACAGAATCGAGTTGCCTCGAGGTCTCCGAGGTAGGGGTCGGGGATCTGGCGGTACTTCCAGGAGCCTTCCGCGTAGGCGCTCAGCATGTAAATTTTGTCCTGCGATTCTGGATAAAGCGTCAACAACTCCGCTTTATTTTGGAAATCCATAGTGAGAATGCAGTCGGCCTGTTCCACCATGGACTCAGTCAATGGCTTGGCCCGGTGGCTGTCGAGAGTGATGCCAAGTTCCAATGAAGCAGTTTGCGCCCAGGCATGCGCTTCCCGCCCAGGCACCGCGTGGAGACCGGCGGAAGTAATACAGATCTCTTCTTGCACGCCTGCATCCCGGAGCGCCTGGCGCATCAGGGACTCCGCCATCGCGCTACGCATGATGTTGCCAAAGCAAACAAAAAGAAACGATCGCACGGAAGGTGGAACCAGGCGCTGGTTAGCAGATCGTGCGCCAATCGCATCGAGCAGACGGAAGCGGGCATAGATGTGGCCCGCTCTTGGCCCGAGCCGCTGGATGATCCCCCGTTGTTGCAGAACGTAGTTAGGGATCAATCTCCGCAGAAAAGTTTTTGATAGCGAGGCAATGGTCCGAGGCTGCTCCTGGGTCACGAGGGTAAACCTGTCTGGGAGATGGCCTCTAGTGGCACACGGCTCTGCTCCGAAACTAATTCGTATCCAAGACGCTGCATCAGGTCGCCAAAGGCGGCTTCAATGGCGGCTATAGACTCGGGAGCGAGTTGGGATTTCCATCCACCTGCTGTCGCGGAACGAACAAAGGGCTTGTCCTTGCGGGTTCTTTTGGTAAGAACCCAACTCGCGGCTTCTTTCTGTTCGAGCGCGCGCATTCTCTCCGGAGAACTCAACCCGCTGGCGCGCCAGAAGGCTTCCGCGGTCGACTCGATGTTGGGAAAGGAGCAACGTTGGAGAAAAGCAACAATCTTCGAAAGTTCGTGCGTCAAATCGCGCTTCAAATCTTCATAGCGGACCAGCAGGAAGGCCTGATCATTTCCGCGCAGAGCCAGCCAGCTTAGCACGTTGTCGCGCCAGGAGCCGAACTTTGGATCGAACTCGCCGGCGATGAAGCGAGGCACGAACTTGACCAGCGGGCAGTCATCAGTAATGTTCCCCGCTTTGATATGGTGGTGATAGAAAGAGATCGCCACATCGCGCGGATCGCGTACGATGTAAATCACCCGCGGATAATGAGGCTGGAAGCACTCATGGCTCTTGAGTATGCGGGGACGTAGAAGTTTCCGCATGAAGCGGTCGGGATTGAAATAGATTTCCGGAATGCGGGATTCGATGTTGGAAAATGTGACTGGTTGCGTTTGATCGATCAGGTTTCCAATAAGAAAACGGGTCCAGGTGTTGCCCGACCGCGGATAGGAGACGAGAAAAACGTCGTCCGGATAGATAGTCAGACCGCGACCGGCTATCTGACGTCCGGTGAGCACACGGCCGGCCTCGGCGAGTGCGCCAACCATCCTTTGCCAGCGGTTTTGAGGATAGGACATGGCCGCTCAATGCCTCACGAGTTCGTGCTCGGCGGCGGCATCGGTGATGAGCTGGTAGTCGAGTTCCTTCATGGTTGCTCCCCAAGCCTGCTCGATGGTTTTCACGGCAGTGGGCGAGAGCTTGTCGCGCCAGCCCCCGGATTTGGCCTCGCGCACAAAGGGAATGTCCTGACGGGTATCTTTTGTTGCGACCCACTGCTGTGACTGTTTCTTCTCCAGAGATCGCATGTGACTGGCTGAGCTCAATCGGATCGCGCGCTCGATTCGCTTGGGATCGGGCTCAATTCCCAGCAGCGGTGCCAATCGAGTGAGTTCCCTGGCAGGATTGCTAAGCAGATCTTCGTAGCGCACCAGCCGAAAGCCTGGCTTGCCTTCCCGCAGACGAATCCAGCTCAGCACATGATCTTGCCAGCAACCGACGCGATCAGCATAGCCGACCACGTTGGCTGCGACAAACCTGCTTACAAAGTCCTCCATAGGGTAGCCATCGGGGATGACCCGCACTTTCAAATTGTAAAAATAAAAAGAGACCACGACATCGCGGGGATCGCGAACGATATAAATTACGTGCTGGTAACGGGGATCAAAGCACTCGTGACTCTTCATGACCCGAGGCAAGCCACGCAGGACGCGATCGGGATGACTGTAAATCAAGGGCGCGAGTTTTTCCATGTTGGTGAAAGTGACGGGTTCGCTTTCATGTATGAGATTGCCGAATAGAAAGCGGGACCAAGTGCTACCAGAGCGGAAGTAGCTGACCAGGAAAATGTCGTCGGGAAATACGGTCAAGCCACGTCCTGCGGGCGTCCGGCCCAAAGCGGCGGATGCAACCGTTTTCAAGTAACTGTGAATTCGACTCGTCAGGTTCACGTAAATTCCTCTTATCCTTGGAACCTCAAGTTTGTTCCTGATAGGTTTCGACCAACGCGGCAGTGACCTCATTGTCCTGATTTGTGCCCAAATTTCCCACGTCCCAAGCGCGATGAGTCCAGAACGCCCAAGCCAGTCCCAATCCGTAGACTAGCCCGGCTATTACGAGTTGCACCAGAAGCTGGCTCAGACGGTGCGGAACGAACCAGCGCTGCATAAGCAGCAGAGCTGCAACTAACGGTATGCACATTGCGATGGGCAAGGCAAAGGCGCGATACAGGTATGTTCTGAGTTTGATACCCAGCAGGTGGCAAAGGTGGCGAGGAAGGAACAAAACCATAGAACAGGTCAGCGGAATGGCGGTACCAATTGCGTCCCCTAAGATGCCATAGGGCCGCACCAGAATAATGCTGAGAATCAAATTCGAAATACCTTCGGCCATTACTACCCAAGCCCATGTCTGATGTTTCGCCATCCCCCAGAGAGTTCGCCCGGAGGCCGACTGCGCCAGCATCAGCGTGGCTGGATAGAGAAGCACCAGCAGCACGGGATAGCTGGTGGCGACGTATTTGGGTCCCACCCAAGCCTCAATCACCGATTTGCCCAAGACGGTAAGGATGGCGGTTATGGGAAAGATGATGAAGGCACAAGCGCGATTACCCGCAACGAAAATCTTGCGCAGGGCATTCAGGTCGCCCTGTGCTTGAGACTGACTCGACATTGGCACAAAAATCTGCGCCAGACTGCTCACCACTTCCGACGCGTAGTCCACCAGGCGTGAGCCGATGGTGAAATAGGTGACAGCGGTGGCGGAAAGGAAAGTGCCAATGACCAAGGCGTCCGTCTTAAACCGCAGCCGCCCGGCGACGATGATGAGAAAGGTGGTCCCGCTGTAGCTGGCAATCCGCCGCAGGCTGGAGCGACTGACGTACCTGAAGCCAAATCGCATCCGCGAGTGGCGGAAAACCACAGCTCCATTGACCAAACTGTTCAGCAACGGCAGACTGACTGTGATCAAGGCGACTGTCAGTAGACCTCCGCCGTGCTGCAAGGCAATCACGATGAGCAGGGCGCGAAGCAGCGTCGAACCGATGCTGGTGAAGTTGAGCAGATAAAAACGTTGCAGACCTTCGAGGATGCCACCAAAGACGCCGAGAGGAAATCCTAGGGAAACCGAAGTTCCCACCATCAGCAGCAGCCAGCGCGCCGTAGCCACGAAATCTGGCGGAATGTGGAAAATCGAGTTCACATAGTAAGAGGTAACCAAGGTGATGGCGATGGTCACCAGCCCGATGCCGCTGTAGCTGAACATCGCCGTATTGACCAGTCGGTTCAACTCGTCTTGCTCGTTCGTGGCTGAATACTTCGCGACATAGCGAACGATGGAAGAACGGATGCCAAGATCGAAGAGACCGTAGTATCCGGTGGCTGAAAAGATGAGAATCCAAAGCCCGAAAGCCTCATCGCCGAGCCGATGAAGAATGTAGGGAGAAAGGAAGATTCCCACTACGACGTTTATCCCCAGGGAGAACCAACTCGATCCCACATTTTTCACGATTTGGTGCTTGTCGAATTTCATGGATTCTGCCGCCTCGACGATGCGGCCACTAGCGCCGGTTCGAGGGTATCGGCCGTCAGTGCAGGCACGGCTGAAATGCGGGCAAGGTACTTTGCTAACTGCTGGCCAAAGACTTTGACCTGCGGTTCGCGCAGAATCTCGACATGATGAAAATCGATTTCGTGGATTTCAACTCCGCCCAGAGTTCTTCTACCCCAGCCCATCTGCGAATCGTCGATGTAATAGAAGGGCTGTTTCGGGCGCTTGAACAGAACCACTGGAGCACGGAAACGCCAAGGCGTGAAGCGCTCCGGCCAGTAGGCCTGCTGCCAGTCGGTTCGTGGGGTCTGGTCCCCCAACAGAGTTTGAACTTTATTTCCGGCGACGCGTTTATACGAAGCGAGCTTCTCTTTAAGACTCTGTCCTTTCATTTCCTGCAACCGCTGGCCGTAATAGTGGATCTTCCACAACCAGCGATTCTGGCTGTGTTGCAGGACCCAAGTATCGAAGATCGCAAACAATGCAACCTCCTCTTCTTGCGATTCCAGGCTGCGAACAATCTGCTCCGCAATGTGGGTTCCATCGCAGAGCCCACCAAGGCAATACGGACCGTGCGGCCGCACCGTGCGCATGGCGGCGATGTACTCACTGGTCAGCGCCTGCATTTCATCGCTGGTATACGGACGCTTGCCGCGCGTAACCGGGGTGTGGCCCTGGATTTTGTAGACCGTCTGCTCCGGCCCCATGTGCCGGGCCAGCATGGCGTAACCCAGTGACTCCTCCCCCGGCGGGACGATGGCAAAGAAGGGCAAGCGGTCACCATGGCCGTGCTGAATCTCCAGGAGGACCGGATCGTGCTCGAGTTCTGAATGCCGGTCGAGCAATGCAGCCAGAGATTCCACGGTTGCTCCCCGGAACATTGCGGAGAGCGGGATCTGCCTGCCTGATAGTTCGTTCACCTGAGCCAGCAGACGGCCGGCCAGAAGGGAATGTCCTCCCAAGTCGAAAAAATTGTCGGTTACGCCGACCGAAGGTAAGCCCAGAACGCGGGCAAAAAGAATGGCCAGTTGCGCTTCAGTTTTCGTTCGCGGCGCAACCATCGTGTTGGCATCCCCAAGTTCTAGCGGGGGAGCGGGCAGGACCTTTCGGTCGACCTTGCCGCTGGTGGTCATCGGAAACTTTTCGACTTGCAGGAATCGTGACGGCACCATGTATTCGGGCAGTTGTTTCTTCAGCCGCTCTCGCAGGTTCTCGATGTCCACTGCTGTGCCGGCGGCAGCAGTGAAGTATGCAATCAAACGCTTGTCTCCGGGATGATCCTCGCGCACCGTGACCACCGCCTGCAGAACTCCGTCGCACTGTGGAAGCGTGGCCTCGATCTCGCCCAGTTCGATTCTTAAGCCGCGAAGTTTCACCTGAAAGTCCGTGCGCCCGAGATACTCAATATTTCCATCCGGGAGAAAACGAGCCAGGTCTCCGGTCTTATACAGGCGAGCTCCGGGAGTGTTGCTAAAGGGGTCATGAATGAATTTCTCTGCGGTTAGCTCAGGTCGATTCAGATATCCACGGGCGAGTCCGATTCCACCGATGTGCAACTCCCCCGGGACTCCGATGGGCACAGGTTGTAAAAAAAAATCCAGAATATAAATCTGTGTATTCGCAATTGGCCGGCCAATTGGAACGATTGCTTGGTGAGCATTCGGTCGACAACGCCAATAGGTAACATCGACGGCTGCCTCGGTCGGGCCGTACAGGTTGTGCAGCTCTGCCTTCATTCGCCGGAAGAAACGCTGCTGCAATTCGACTGACAGGGCCTCACCGCTTGCAAAGACCTGCCGTAGGGAACGGCAGCGCTCAAGCCCGTCCACCTCTAGGAAGATACCGAGCAGTGAGGGTACGAAGTGGAGCGTCGTAATCTCTTGCTCTGCGATCAAATTCACTAGGTAAGCGGGGTCGCGATGTCCGCCAGGTCGCGCCACGACCAGCGCTGCTCCGGTCAGCAACGGCCAAAAGAACTCCCACACGGAGACATCAAAACTGAATGGGGTCTTTTGCAGGACGCGATCTCTGCCCGTGAGGTTATACATATCCTGCATCCAGAGCAATCGATTCACGATGCCTTCGTGAACGTTAGGTACACCTTTTGGTCTGCCCGTCGACCCAGACGTATAAATTGCGTATGCGAGATTCTTACCGCCGCCTGCCGAGGTGGGGTTTTCAGGACTTTTCGACTCCAACATCGACCAGTCCCGATCGAGACAGAAAATGTCTTTTGCTCCATCAGGCAAACGATCCAAGAGATGGGCCTGCGTTAGAATCACTGGCGAGTTGGCATCTTGCAGCATCGTCTGCAGTCGGTCCTTTGGGTATTCGGGATCGAATGGCACGTATGCTCCCCCCGCTTTCATCGATGCCAGTAGCCCAATCACGAGTTCCAGTGAGCGTTCGGCGCACACCGCTACCAGTACGTCGGGGCCTACACCCTTCTCCTGCAAAAAGTGGGCAAGTTGATTCGCACGGAAATTCAACTCGCGGTATGAAAGTCGCTCTGAGTCGTAAATTACTGCTACTGAATCGGGAGTTTTTTCTACCTGCGCCTCAATCAACTTGTGAAGAGGAATATCCCTGGGATACGGCACGCGAGTGTCATTCCATTCCACCAGCAATTGGTGCCGTTCGGCGCTGCCGAGCAGCCGCATGCGCGAGATAGGGACATCCGGATTCTCCGCCGCCGCTTCGAGGAGATTCCGGAAATGCCCCATCATCCGGTTGACGGTCGACGTGTCAAACAGATCGGTGTTAAATCGGAAGCGGATTTCGAGTTCGTCGCCATTTTCCCTAGCGTCAAGGGATAGATCAAATGCTTCCCGCGGGTTTTCAACTTCAAACAGGGTCACCCCCGGTTCAAGATTGAGCCCGCTCGTATTTGGATCTTGCATCGAAAGCGTCACTTGAAATAAAGGATGCCTGCCCATGTCTCGCTCGAGACGAAGCTTGCGGACTAACGTTTCAAACGGCACCTTTTCATGGGCGAAAGCGTCCTGAACGACGTCTCGCGTGCGCATCAGCAGGTCAAGAAAGCTCATCTCAGCCGCTACCCCAATGCGAAGCGCCAGCATGTTCTCGAGAGGCCCGATGGCTTTCTCGCATTCGGGCAGCGTACGTCCGCCGATACGAGTGCCCAATACCAAGTCTTCTTGCCGAGAATAGCGGTGAAGGAGAACCACGTATGCGGCGAGCAGGACACTAAACAGGGTTGTGCCTTTGCTCCGAGCAAGGCTTCGAAGTTCATCTCCCAAGGAAGCTTCAATCAACATTTTTTGGCTCGAGGCGCCGAAGGTCTGCACCGCAGGCCTCTGACGATCTGTGGCCAAATCAATGCTGGCTGGTGCTCCTGCGAGCTGGTGCGTCCAATACGACAGGTCTTCCGGCAATGGCGTGTCCCGAAGCGCAAGAGCTCGATAATCCGGAGCAAATCGCTCGTATTGGGTGGTACGGCTCGGCCCAGCCAAGCAAAAAGAATGTAGTTCGGCCAGGAGCAATCTCAATGACCATCCGTCGCATACGATGCGGTGAGCTACTAGTAGAAGCACATATTCCTGATCAGACAGGTGGAAGAGTGTGGCGCGGAGCAGAGGACCATAAGCCAGATCAAACGGAGTGCCGATTTCCTCCTGTCCTAGCACGCAGAGTCTTGCCTCGCGCTCCGGTTGTGGCACATGCTGCAAATCGACCCCGGCTACCCCGATGGCGGAAGGCGCCGAATCCACAATCTGCATTGGAGTCCCGTCTACCAACCGAAACTGTGTCCGCAGAATTTCGTGGCGCTTGATTACTTCTGCTAGTGCGACGTCAAGCGCAGCCCGGTCAATTTGTCTGGTAAAGCGCAGGCCAAAGGCTATGTTGTGAACCGCGCTATGTGGATGCAACTGTTCCAGCACCCAGAATCGCTGTTGGGTTGCGGAGAGCGATCCGCCTTCGGAGATTGATTGACTCTGTCCCATGGCTCAGAAATTCGTTTGAAACACGCAAATGCTGCGGCTTAGGCGGTCGAAGATGGAGCTGCCCTTGCTACGAATGAACGACGTCTGCAGGCAACTCCGTAATTTCTGCGGCACTGCTCGACGCCTGCCAAACCCCAAGAATTTCACCCCACGTAGTAGCAACCGTCCAATAAAACCTTTCATGCCCGGTCAATTCTGAGTAGCGCCTTAAGAACCGCGAGCAGGCGTCCGGAAGAACATAGACTCAGTCTACAATGCCACTGTTGCTTCGAGGTGACAAGTCCCCATCCTTGCGGGGGAGTGCCTTTCGTGAACCGCCATGGCTTCGGTTTTCTGCGGGTGGAGGGCGTTTGGCCCACCTGCCTAAAGGACAAGCGATTGAACCTGCTCCTCTGCTCTTCTCCGGCTCATGCCCTGGCAATTCAGGATGTTCTACAGTCAAGTCCCGCCGGTTACGATTCCAAACCGAATCCAGGGTTGTAGACAGCGCCGCTTTTCATTATGAATTTTCCCGCCGACACGCGATAGATTAGTGCAATTCCTCGACCATTGTATGAACCGTATTTACCAACCACTATGCTGGAATAGCTTTTCCGAGGGTGCAAATTGTTGCAATAGCGCGCGGATTTTGGGAGCGCAATGCAGGCAGGATTCGTCCCATCCGAGAGCATATTTCCTTTTGAATGTTTCGCTTAGCAGGCCTACGTGGCGCGCTGAGCGCATGGACCGGGGAGTGCAGACGCTAGCACTGCATTTATGTTGAGACCTCTTAAGAAACGGCGGAGTGCTTTAACCGTCTGTTTGTTGCTGTGCATTGTCAGCTTTTTTGGCTGCCACGGGTTGACGGCGGATCCGCCTCCCCCTCCTGCCCAGGACTTCACGATTTCGCTGTCTCCGGCTACTCTTGCGGTTGATGCGAACAGCTCCAACTCGACATTTACGGTTTCGATTGCCGGTCAAAATGGTTTCGTGAATCCCGTAAGTATAACGATTTCTGGAATCCCCGCCGCTGCCAAGACGTCTCCCTCCTCTCCATTCAACGTGGCGTCGGGCGGCAGTCATACGGTGACTCTGTCATTCCCAACGACCATACAGGCCGGCAGCTATGCTCTGACGGTTAATGGCACGTCCGGTGCTCTAACCCACTCGGTAAAACTTCCCTTGACAATCACAGCTGCGCAAGACTTCACCATCGGTCTGTCGCCAACTACGCTCACTGCCGCCCCAGGCAGTTCCAACGCAAACTTTTCGATTTCGATTTCAAGCCTAAACGGGTTTGCTGGTTCTGTATCTGTCAGCCTCACCGGATTGCCCAGTGGCACGACAACGTCTCCAGTTTCCCCATTCAACGTCGCGTCGGGTGCCAGTCAGACGGTGACTCTATCTTTTCCAACAACCGTACAGGCCGGCAGCTATGCTCTGACGGTAAACGGTACGTCCGGTGCTCTAACCCACACAGTAAATCTTCCGTTCACAATCACAGCTGCGCAAGGCTTCACCCTCGGTCTGTCGCAAAATGCGGTAACTGCCGCTGCCGGAAGTTCAAACGCCAGCTTTACGGTTTCGATTTCAAGCCTAAACGGCTTTGGTGGTTCCGTAGCTGTCAGCCTCACAGGGTTGCCCAGTGGCACGACAACTTCTCCAGCTTCCCCATTCAACGTGTCGGAGGGCGGCAGTCAGACGGTGACTCTCTTGGTTGACAGTACCACGCAGAGTGGCAACTACACGGTGACAGTAGGCGGCACGTCCGGTGCTTTGACGAATTCGACGAACCTGGCATTGACGATCACTCCTCCGCCAGACTTCAGCATGGTTCTGACGCCGACTACGGTCACCGCCGATGCCGGAAGTTCCAACGCAAGCTTTACGGCTTCGATTTCAAGTCTGAACGGATTTGCTGGCTTCGTATCTGTGAGCCTCACCGGATTGCCCAGTGGCGCGACAACTACTCCAGCTTCCCCATTCAACGTGGCGGCGGACGGCAGTCAAATGGTGATGCTGTCTATCCCCTCCACGGCGGTAGCTGGCAACTACAACCTGACTGTCACCGGAACTTCTGGCGCGATTACACACTCTGACCCACTTGTTCTGACCGTGTTTGGTCAAGTACAGGTCACAACATGGCATTACGACAATGCGCGAACCGGTGCCAACACGTTTGAAACCACGCTTACTCCATCAAATGTAAACAGCACGAGCTTTGGGAAACTTTTCACATATCCCGTAGACGGGTTCGTGGTTGGACATCCATTATTTCTTCCAAACGTTAGCGTTTTAGGTCAGGGCGTGCACAATGTGGTGTATGTGGCCACAATGCATGACAGTCTCTACGCTTTTGATGCGGACAGCTCCAGCACCACGCCTTTATGGATGACGAGTATTCTGAACTACAGTCCTGCGGGAGCGACAACCGTGCCAGCGACGGTGAAGAAGAATACCGGAACTACAGGGTGGACGGAGTTGGGCATAGTCTCCACTCCAGTGATCGATCCGACGACCGGCACATTATATGTTGTTGCCGAGACCTACGAGAATGGCACCGTGGTGCATCGGCTGCACGCCTTCGACGTCAGCAGTGGGCTGGAAAAGTTCGGCGGGCCGACAACCATCACGGCGACCTACACGATCAACGGAATTACGACGACGTTTGCGGATCTTTACGAGATGAATCGTCCGGGGCTGCTTTTGGCTAATGGGCACATTTACATTGGGTGGGGCTCGAACGGCAACAACGACTATAGCCAAGGCTGGGTGCTTTCCTACAATGCGTCGACTCTGCAACAGGAGGGTACGTATACGGCGGAGCCGGGGAAGACCCTGGCTTCGATCTGGCAAAAAGGAGCAGGCCTTTCGGCCGACAGCGACGGAAATATCTACGTGGAAGCGGCGGAAGGTTATTACGCCACGGGCACGAACCTTTCGACAAGCGTACTAAAGCTCAACCAGGCTGGTACAACGCTCACGCTCGCTGACTGGTTCTCTCCTTACAACGAGGCAAGTCTCGGCGCAAGCGACTTGGACTTGAATAACGCAGCGCTGCTTTTGCCGGACCAGTCAGGGCCTTATGCGCACGAACTGATCGCGAGCGGCAAGGAAGGCACGATTTACATGCTGAACCGCGACAATATGGGGCAGTTCTGTTCGACGTGCACGACAGGGGATCCACAGATTGTGCAAGAGATACCGAGCGCAGCTAAGCGTACCGGCTCGCCAGTCTATTGGAACAATACCGTGTATTTCACCGGTGCTTCCGCTTCTGTGACCGCCTATGGGCTAAGCGACGGCGCCTTAGTGGCGCCTCCTTTTTTGCAATCTCTCCTAGTTGGCGGCGGAGGTAGTGCCATCATTACGGCAAATGGGAACACCAATGGCATTCTCTGGTTTATCGATGGCGGAGGACCGCTGTGGGCGATGGATGCGACTACGCTGAATACGATTTATACCAGTAATCAGGCTCCGAATGGCCGAGACACCATGCCATCTCTAGCCCATTTCGCTACCCCTATCGCAGCTGATGGGAAGATTTTCGTCGGTACACAGAATAGCGTGGTGGTCTACGGTCTGCTATCTGGCTCGGCAGCGCTCGAACAAAACGACCAGTTCGCAAGGATCGCGCTCCATGTCTCTTTTCCGCCACCATCGCAGGGTCGAGAACGCTAGGGCAGCCTGTTCGAACCTTCCATTCTTCCCTTCTCTCGTTTGGCGCGTCCTCTTCCAGCCATCCCCAGTTGTTGAACGAATTGTATTGGCGTAGGGCGCGGACTTTTGCCTGCGCGGCTACAAGTTGCTCAACCAGATGCGAGCCGATGAAGCTATTGGCGCCGGTCACAGCGCGCGAGATTGTTTTAGGGTGGGTATATTGAGGCTTTGTAGATATCATGAGCTTCGAAGTGCGCCTACGCACCATGTTTAAGACCAACCGTATTGTTTTTAACAGGTTGAACCCGATAGACGATATCGCACCCTTGGTTGCTTCGACGCGAGGTGTGCGTGCTTTTTGGTATATTCTGACCGGGAACGATAGCGAGAATCGCTCGATCTTGGCTGGCTTTGTGGCGAGAACAGCAGATCGGCCAGATAGCAATTCCGCAGTATCTTTGCCAGCCTGATCGATCAGGCGTCCGGAGTAAGCTATTTCCGAACGAATCGATGAAATTCCGTTACTACTGAAGCCATGCCGCGCCTAAGAATCGCCATCCTCATCCCTTGCTATAACGAAGAACCGACGATTGGGAAGGTGGTGCGCGATTTCCAGGCCGAGCTGCCGGAATCCGAGATTTATGTGTTCGATAATAATTCGACCGACCGGAGCCTAGAAGAAGCACGTGACGCCGGCGCCCATATCGGCCAGGAGTACCGGCAAGGCAAGGGCTACGTTGTGCAATCGATGTTCTGCCGAGTGGAAGCTGACGTTTACGTCATGGTCGACGGCGACGCCACTTACGCACCGGGTGATGTCCACAAGCTCATTCAGCCAATTCTTCACGGCGACGCGGACATGGTTGTGGGTTCGCGGCTAACGGAAGGTTCCAAGAGCGAGTTCCGTCTGCTGAATAAAGTGGGAAACAGTTTCTTCCTGAGATTCATTAATTTTATTTTCAAGGTGAAACTATCCGATGTCCTTTCCGGATATCGGGCATTCAATCGTGAATTTGTGAAGAACATTCCAGCGTTTGGCGGTGGTTTTGAAACGGAAGTCGAGTTTACGATCAAGGCTCTGACTCGCGGCTACCGCATCAGGGAGGTGCCGGTGCGATTGACCGCGCGGCCGGAGGGAAGTTTTTCGAAGATACGTATGGTTTCAGATGGATTTGTAATCCTGAATACGATTCTTACTCTGTTTCGTGACTACAAGCCGCTCACTTTTTTTGGAGGGATGGGACTGGCTCTCATTGTTTTCGGATGGATACCCGGAGCATTGGTAATCGCGGAATTCATCAAGACCGGTTTGGTTAAGAGTCTTCCGTCGGCTATTCTCGCCGTTGGGCTGGTTTTGTTCGGGATGCTGCTGGTGGTGGTGGGATTGGTGTTGCACACAATCACGCGGCGGTTTCAGGAATTGGAGTACCAGCTCAAGTCGGGAAACAAAGAGTCCAGTTCAGAGCGAATTTTGGAGCACAGACAAAACTGATTATGAAACAGTCTAACTCTCTACTTTTTTGGCAGGCATGGGGTAATCAGCTTGAGGCCAGACCCGTCAAGAAAGCCGGTCACCGCAGCACAGCGGCGCGGAGACGGTCGTATATCGAATTTCCCAGCAGTTTCTTAGTCGCTTCCCGCAGTTGAACTTCCAGTTGCATTCGCCAGAAGCTGCTTCCCGTGCAAATTTGCTCAAAGCCGTGCAGAGAAGTGGAACGCATTACCGCCACACGGCCCAATGCGAGCAGGTCCGAATTCCCGGAATTTTTTTGGATGCGGCTGGTCGCGACAGTGTGATACCCAGCCTTGCGAGCGGCCCATGAAACCCGGCGATTATGCCGGCCTCCGGGGCAGGAGAAGTGGTCTACAGCTGTGCCAAGAATCTGTTCCAGTTGTGTCTTGGCATCCGCCACCTCGCGATGCAGATCTGTTTCGCTCAAGTCGGTGAGATACGCATGCGTCATCGAATGGCAACCGATTTCAAAGCCGGTGCCAGCAAGTTCTCGGACCTGGGAATGGCTGAGACAACCGGGTTTTCCCAGAAATCCCGTCGTGATATAGAAAGTACCGCCAAATTTCATTTCGTGTAAAAGGGGGGCGGCGTAAAGCAGGTCAGTCTCACAACCGTCGTCAAAAGTAATCGCGACAGATTTCGTCGCGAAGCTTCGAAGTGCCTCGCCAACGCTCATGCCTCGCCATCGCTGCTCGTGCAGAAGTTGCATCTGCGAGCGGAAATCGGAAGTGCGTACGATGTAGCGAACGTATCCCGCTTCGCTTTGGCACAGGGGACGGCCTGGCGACTCCAGTTCGTGATACATCAAGAAAACTACGCCCCCGTTACTCATTCCGCGCTCTCCGAAACGATTCCATCCACTAGGGTCCAGCCGGTCCCCGAGACGCAGATCGCCGCCGCGTAGCCCTCGGGAACCGCAATATCCCGCATGACCCACTTGGCCCGTTCGCGTGGATCCGGCCGGCAGGCCAGTAGCGCGTTCTGTTCTTTGGGAGCGAGTGACACGTCGAATTCGTGAAGGGGCAGCGACAACCCTTTGCCGGGCGCCTTGATGTAGGCTTCTTTGCGCGTCCAGCACAGGAAAAATGCCTCGCTGCGCTGCTCCTCGGGCAGGGCTGCCAGCTGTTTTTGCTCGGCAGCGGAAAAGAAGCGGGCTGCAATCTTGGCCGTGTCGAAGTCCCGGCGAATCTGCTCGACATCCACACCGATTTCTCTCTGTCGCGCGAACGCCAACAGAGCAATCGAGCCCGAATGCGAAATGTTGAATTCAATCCCGCTGGCAGCTTCAGTGCCCCCAAGGGACGGCTTTTCTTTTTCTGAGTATGCAAATATTAGAGCCGCAGGATCGGTCTTGAGATAGGAACCGAGAATTTGCCGCAACGTGGCCCGCGCTGCAATGAAATACTGCCGGTCGATTTCCCGATGATAGCGGGCGGCTCTGCTTTTCTCATCGGCAGAAAGAATCGACTTCCACTTTTCTACTCCGCGGGCTCTGGCTTGCAGGTCCAAGCGCCACAGGTGCACCGCATTTACCTCGAGTTTGCGGGGAGATTCTATGCGGAACTCCGCCTGCCCTATGTTCGTTGACAAATTCAATGTGCCTGGTCCTGTTCCATTTTACGCAACAACGTACAACATCAGCGGGACATTCCCGACTCGCTCGAATGATAATTCAGCATTGCCAGGCAGGTCTGTGCCGATATCGTGATTCCCCATTCTGCCCGTGCTACTTCGACCCCGCAAGTGCGAAACCGGCCTCTCGGTTGCCCCAAGCGGCATCTGGCCCAGGGGACCAAAATATAATGCACGAGAGCGAGCAAGAATCGCTAAGATGAAAAGTCAACCTTCGGGCTCCATGAATCTTCAAAGATGGCGACAAATCGGACATCGCATCGCTCGTATGGATCGAGCCGAACTAGGCGACCGCCTCCGGCAAGAGTGGGCCAGCCGGCAGGATGCGCTCCTGGCGCGCTGCGGGCACGATTTTGGCCGCAACGCTGGCCGGCAGGATGCTGCGCCTGGAAAGTTTTTCTTTTCGCCGGATTCGGTGGATTCCATACTGGCGCTGATGCGCCAACATCTTCCCGGACACGCTGAGCGCATCGTGCAGCAAGCCGATCAGATTTGCCGTCACCATTTCGATTTGCTGGGATATGCCGACCTTTACTACGGTACTCCGATCGATTGGCATCTGGACGCGGTCCATCACATACGCGCTCCCAGGAAGCCGTTTTACAAAGTTCACTACCTCGATTATGCCGAGGTCGGCGACAGCAAGGTCACGTGGGAACTGAATCGCCACCAGCATCTGGTCACGCTGGCTAAGGCTTACCGCCTCACAGGCGACCGACGCTACGCCGATGAGACGCTTCGCCAGTGGCGGCACTGGCAAGCGGACAATCCATATCCCATCGGCATCAATTGGGCCAGCAGCCTGGAAGTTGCATTCCGCAGCCTTTCATGGATCTGGACGTATCACCTGTTGCAAAGTGCGGCAGGAATTCCCAATTTGCGCAACGAGTGGTTGCGCGGATTGGCGGTGCACGGACGGCACATCGAACGTCATCTCTCGACATATTTTTCCCCCAACACTCACTTGCTCGGAGAAGGCGTCGCGTTATTTTTCCTGGGGGAGCTGTGCCCGGAACTCAAAGCGGCAGGACGCTGGAAGTCGCGGGGATGGAAGATTGTGTTGCAGGAGGCAGAGCGCCAAGTCCGGCCCGATGGTTTCCACTTCGAACAATCCACCTACTATCACGTGTACGCGCTCGACCTCTTCCTGCACTCCGCCGTGCTGGCCAGCGCGAACGGCGTAGCGACGACAAAAAGCTTCGAAGACACGATCGACAAAATGCTTGCGGCTTTGTCCCTGCTCGGGCGGGGCGGCGATGTCCCGCGGTTCGGCGATGACGATGGCGGTCGGCTCTTCGATCGGCAGCGGAATCTCGGCGAACATCTGCTCGATCCGCTCGCGACCGGGGCCATCCTGTTTCACCGAGGAGACTACAGGGCTGCCGCGGGCGCACTCCGCGAAGAGACGCTTTGGCTACTTGGTGCGGAAGGTGTTCGCCAGTGGGAAGCGCTTACGGAGGCTGCGGTTCCAAGCCAGTCGGGTGGCTTGCCGGATACCGGTTTCTACATCTTGCCGGCTGAAGGCGAAACTCAGCTTGTCGTGGACGCAGGTCCGCTCGGCACACAGAACGGCGGTCACGGCCATGCGGATGCTCTCAGCGTGTGCTTGCAAAGCCAGGGGCACTCGTTGCTGATCGATCCAGGAACCTACGAATACGTCGGCGCCGGCCCGGAGCGAAATCTATTTCGTGGGACCGGCATGCACAACACTATGCGCGTAGATGGGACGGATCAGGCACTGCCGGCCACTCCATTCTCCTGGCGTAGACTGACCAAAACGCGCGTTGAGCGGTGGACTCAGGGCAAGAGCTTCGATTGGTTAGTCGCGAGCCACGATGGGTATTGGGATTTCGAATCTCCCGTGACGCACCGCCGCGCCGCTTTTTCGCTCAGAAACGGTATCTACCTGATCCGCGATGTTGTAGAAGGACATGGCACGCATAAGCTCGAGTTGGCATGGCACTTGGGTCCGAATCTGCAACGAAAAGACGACGGCACGTTTCGGGTTCCAAACACCGCGCAGGGATTGGCGATTTTGCCTTTTCGTGGCAACGGATGGAGGGAGGAGGTCCATCTGGAGTCATGGTCGCCCGCTTATGGTCAGAAAGCTCCGGCGCTGGTACTCAACTATACTGCCCAGGTTGCACTGCCCACGGAATTTGCCGTCCTGCTTGTAACATGGAAGGAAGCACAAAACACAATGGGTTCGTTTAACCGTTTGCCGGATTATGCCGGCGCGGAAGTTCATGGCTACCGGTATTCCGGAAAGGCGAGCGAGTATTCTTTTATCTTTGGCGAAGGCGGCGAGCCCTGGCGCAAGGATTACTTTGCAAGCGACGCGGAATTTGTATGTTTGCGCAAAGCTCCAAGCGGAGAGATGCACCTGATGCTTTGCGGCGGGAGCTATGTGGAGTTGGACGGCGGTGCTCAGTTGCACTGCGTGCGACCGGTCGATTGGGCCGAACTGATCCTGAAACCAGGCGAGCGTGCCGTGTTCTCATCTGATTCAGCGGCAGTAGAGGAGTCCGCATCCGGAATGCAGCATACGGATGCGGCCTCGCCGATCCTCGAATGAGATAAATCTGGCATGTGTGGAATCTGCGGAATCTTCTTTCAGAACCGTGATTGGCGCGTGCAGGGCGATGTGCCGGCCCGCATGAATCGCAGCATCGTGCACCGCGGACCCGACGATGAAGGATTCTTCGTCGAAGAAAACGTGGGGCTGGCCATTCGGCGGCTCAGCATCATTGACGTCAAGAGCGGCCATCAGCCGCTGTCCAACGAGAATCGCGATATCTGGATTGTTTATAACGGCGAAATTTACAACCACGCCGACTTGCGAACCGATCTCGAGGAGAAAGGTCACCATTACCGCACCCGCAGCGACACGGAGACCATCGTCCATCTTTATGAGGAGTATGGGCGAGAGTGCGTGAAGTATCTGCGCGGCATGTTCGCTTTCGCGATCTGGGATCGCCGCAAGCGCGTGCTCTTCGCCGCTCGCGACCGTCTCGGCATTAAGCCCTTCTACTATCGTTGGGATGGCAAGGCATTTCTGTTCGGTTCTGAGATCAAAACGATTCTTGCGTATCCCGGGGTAGCTGCGGAATTCAACCAGAACACGCTCGCGGAGTATCTCGCGTTCGGCTACATTACTGGGCCGGAGACGATGTTCGCCGGCATTCGCAAGCTGATGCCCGGGCACACGCTGGAGCTTTCCGAACGCGGTGAGCCGAAAATCGAGCGCTACTGGGATCTCACGACCGAAGTGGATGAGATTCCCCGCGGTCGTGACTACTATGTGACGCACTATCGCGAACTGCTGGAGCACGCCGTCGGATCGCACCTGATGAGCGACGTGCCTCTAGGCATGTTCCTCAGTGGCGGGCTGGATTCCAGCGCGGTTGCCGCCTTGGCGACGAAGATCCGTGGAGATCGCATCAAGACGTTTGCCGTCGGCTATGGCGAAGAGGCCTTCAGCGAACTCCGTTACGCGCGCGAAGTGGCCGAGCACATTCGCTCCGATCACCAGGAGGTGCGACTGACGCGTGAGGAATTTTTCGAGAGCCTGCCGCGCCTGATCTGGCACGAAGACGAGCCCATCGTATGGCCTTCCAGTGTTTCCCTATATTTTGTGGCGCGCCTGGCCCGGCAGCACGTCACCGTCGTGTTGACAGGGGAGGGAAGTGACGAGACTCTCGGCGGTTACACGCGATACGCGTGGACCCTGTTGAATTCGCGCATGGACAATGCCTATCGGGCTATCACGCCCAAGGGTTTACGAGGCCTGGTGCGAAAGGCAATCCGAGCCACTCCTTTGAGCGCCTCGCTGCACCGCAAGCTGGATCACACCTTCCTGATGGGTGATGGAAATTCCTGGCCTTCTTTTTATTACGACAACTTTTATTCCGCGATTTCCGGCGCTGAGCAAGCCGGTCTGCTGACCGACAATGCACTGGCCGTCGCAGGGGACGCCTATGCCGGCTCGATGCAGGCCTGGGAACGATCGCACGGCGATCTGCTCCATCGCCTGCTCTACGCCGACATCAACAGCTATCTGATCGAACTCCTCATGAAGCAGGATCAAATGAGCATGGCGGCTTCCGTCGAGAGTCGCGTGCCGTTTCTGGATCACGTGCTGGTCGAATTTACCGCGAGAATTCCGGCGCAGTTCTCCATCTCCGGCATGGCAGGAAAGTTTGTGCTGAAGCAGGCGGTGGAAGACTTGCTCCCCAAGTCGATCGTTTATCGGCAAAAAATGGGCTTTCCCACGCCTTGGGAATATTGGCTGGCAGGACCGCAATTGGACGACCTGGAACGAATGCTGCTCGAGCCGCGAAGCGTGGAACGGGGATTCTTTCGAGCCGAGCCCCTGAAGCGCATTTTCGCCGAGCACCGCAGCAAGTTCCGCGATCACGGGAACCGCATCTGGAGGCTGATTAACCTCGAAGTATGGCAGCGGGTCGCGATCGACCGCGAGCCGGCCGAAGCCGTCGCCCAGCAGCTTGGCTCACGCTCAGTCGTTCAGGTTAGGAGCGCCGGCCGGCTGTCGTAGGCAGATGGATCAGTTATTTCGAACTTGTTGTCGACGGACCGTGGCGATTGCTTTTCTCCTCACGAAGAAACCCAGAGAACTTCAGCAGGTCATGTCGATCGATCTCGTGCAGGTAGATCTTGCGGCATGATTCCGTGAAATAACTCAGAGCGACATCTGCGTCACGTATATTTACGCGCGCCTACTTCGAACCCAAACCGCTTATCCCTTTTGCTTTCTATCATGTACTGAGGTGTGACACTCGGCGCACAGCGTCATCAGATTCTCTTCTGCGTCAACGCCTAAATGGCTGCGAAACTCTTTATGGTGGATCTCGAGATTCGACATCGCTCCGCAGAATTGACAGCGCCACCCATCCCGGCGCAGCACTTGTTGGCGCAGATCCTCGTACGAGGCGGGTTCAAGTCGTAAGCGTGGAGCTTTTGGGCGAATGCCATTCATAATGCTTTCTCACTGAGATTCTCGAGGAAAGCCTGCCTTTGGTCTTCTGGAAGCAGCCGGAAGAATCGCGTCATCGAAAACAGCAGAGTCTCGGGATTTCCATGGTCCAGATTCGCGCCCGCAAGAAAGTCGGCACAGATCATCTCCAGGCAATATCCACGAGACTTGTCCGATCCGAGCATCAGTGCCGCCGTTTCGATGGCCCGCTCGATGACCGGAATCTGGCTCTTGTACAGCTTGAAGTAGACCAGCTCCGACGCCTCGGTTTCCTTCCCCGTCAGTTCCTTCTCCACCTCCCGCCGGAAGTCCTCGCGCGGCATCTGCCGAGCCTTGTGCACCCAGGGTGCACAATCGAAGTGCTGCTCGTCCCGCCTTGCCAGCTTTACCAACTCCCGTCCCTTGGTCCAGCCGATTTCCTTCAGTTCCTTCCGGACTTGCGGCGGCAGGTGCTCGTGAATCGACATCAGGTAGTATGCTTTCCTGCGGGACTCCGGAAACCTTCTCTCCAGAAATTCGTCGAACGACTTCAGATTCTCCAGCCGCCAGTACTGTCCCGCCCGCACCTCGCAAAGATACCTTCCCAGTTCCACGAACTTGGTGTCGCGCTCTGTCTCCTTCCGCTGCTCCCACGCCAGAATCTCGTCAATCTTGGTCAGCACGAACAGCGCGCGTTGACGATTGAGTTTCGGCGGCATGGGCGGATTCCTAGTAAGTAAGCTCGTCAAGCCAACCAAGGTCTTCTGCTCCTGGACGTCGCACCAGAGCGGATGCGGCGAGTTCCTGCCGTCCCAGACAAAACCCCACATAAGGACAGGTGCTGCAGGGATTCTGCGGGAACCGTATGCCGCTGTGGGGCAGGAACTGCGCGGATTGGATCCGGCGGATCGTGTCGTCAACCAATTGGCCGAACTCTTGGCGCTGCTCCTCAGTGATCGTGGTGCGGAGGTACTGGACTTCCGCCAGCCGCTTACGGACGAACACGACCTGCGCGACCTCAGAGATACTCGTTATCCACGAGTAGCAGACCAGTTGCGGGTCGAGGGCGAGTAGCCCGTCCGGTTGCTCAGGATAGCGACTGGAACTCGTCTTCCACTCCAGCAGACAGCGCGTGCCGTCCAGATGGCCAATGGCATCGATGTAGGCGACGAAGTCGTTCGTGCCGGAGAGGTGCTTGGTTACTTTAATCTGCAGATTGCGGCTCGGGTAGCGGATGCGAACGCGGTCTTCCTGGCAGAAGCGGGTGAGGAGCAGGATGCCTTGTTCGAGCATGCGATCCCACGTGTCGTTGCCTGAAAACTGCAGGCTCTGTTTGCAGCTCGACCATTCGCGAAAGAGGACATCTCCGGGATCTTCGCGACGGAAAAGCGCACCCAGCGCCTGCTCGAAGGCACGTCCGAACAGCATTGCGGCCCGGTTGTCCTTCTGCTTCCAGCCATCAAGATAGCGATAGCGGTAACGCCGAGGACAGGTCAGGTACTGGCTGATCTGGGTGTAGCTGTAGTTCATTAGGCGGCCTCCGGTCCGCTCGCACGTTCAGGCGAGACGACCGACATTTCTTCCCACTGGCTGGCCGGAGCAAAACCGTCCAGATTGAGCAGTGTCGTGCCGTTGAGGACGGTGTGGCTGATCTTGACCACGCCGCGGAGCCCGACCAGGTTCTTGTCATCCACTTCGTCGTGGCCCAGCAAATCAGAGTCGTAGCCGAAGTCCCGCAAGAACCAGGTCAGCTTCCACAGTGCTTTCGGAGTGCAATAGACGCGTCCGGTAAAGATCTTGCCTTCGAACCGCTTAGGCTCAACGACAACGAAACGGGCAAAATAGAATGGTTTCTGTGCGTGCCAGCGATATTGGGCCCGCTGGATGCGAACGAAGAACAATCCATCCGGAATGTCGCTCGCTGCAGACTGATCGGCCTGGTGCAAGCCTTGAAAGCGCCGCTTCATGCCACACCTTCCTTCGCCGGCATGTAGCTGTTCAGCTGGCAGAGCAAGGCATTGCGATCCTTCTCGGCCCAGTCAGCCAAGTGCTGAACGAAGTTCTCGACTTGCTCGCGTGTGGCGTCACGCAGAGCTCTCACTCCGCAGAAATCGACGGCATAGGACTTCACCAGATTGGGGTCGAGTTCATGCTGGCGGATGAGCTGGCAGAGGCGATCGCGAATGGTGCCGCCACCGTGGCCGTTGCCATTGGTGGAAGGTTGCGGAAGTTTCTTTGCTTCTGCAGGAACCGGTTCCGCATGTCGATCGAGGGAACCAATCTCTTCCACCGAGCAAATGCCGATCCCGTAGGCCTTCCGCAGAGCGCGGTTGACGGCGCGCGTTTCGGCCACACGCATCTCGGCGCCGTGTACGAGGAACGAAACGTTCGAGGGATCCGCATCACCGTACCCAACGAAGCCGCGACATGTTCGTGATCTATAGACGGTAGCTTTAAAGGCCCAGCGAGTTGAGGTGGGATCGCAAAGGGCCGGGACAGGGCGCACATGGATCCCCGCACAGCGTTTCCGCTGTGATAGGCGAAGCAATCCTGAGTGCGTCACATACCAACGTCCGTCCAGATACAATACGTCTCCGAAGCTAACGGAAAGCGAATACGATTCGATCAGCTGCTTGAGCATGTTCTCGCTTGTTTCCGGCAGTGGTCCCCATACGGCATGTGCCAAGCCAACTTCTGACTTTGTGTGTTTCTTCATGCGAACCTCCAAAGGAGGCGACGGTCATGAGGAACAGGGCTAGCCGCCACTCCTGTAGAAATATTTGGGTACAGTTGCTTAGCGTTAAGCATAATGCATAGCGCTAAGCATTGTCAAGAGATTATTGCTTTTACTACCTGGGTCGGGCTAAGGTTCACAGTATCCGAATGGAAAAGAAGAAACAGAAAGAAAAGGACCCGCACGCCGTTCACCTTGGACAGTTGGGAGGTACGGCGCGGAAGCGCAAACTGACCCCCGAACAACGCCATGATATTGCACGAAGGGCGGCGGAGGCTCGGTGGGCGAAATCGAGGAAAACTTCCCCTGCTTCCCCGAGCACAACATGACTCTCTGAGTTTCGGAAGTGGGTCAGTTCAAACTGACCCACCACCAATGTGGTAAACTAATATCCGGAAGACCATTTGTCCAGAAACTCCTGACTCGGCAACAACGTAGCAAATCCCCAAAATCCTGATAGCGTTTGCGGTCGAAGTGTCTTTACGACGAGCGGTCCTGCGAGACCGGATCTTCAGAGGCTTCGATTCTGCAGAGGATTGAGATGTTTACATAGGAGGATAATGACGTCTCCCAGAAAAGTGATTTCCAACCAGCGGAATTCGACGAAGAGCACCGGTCCTGCGTCCAAGATCGGAAAGAAAAACATGGCTTCGAATGCTCTCCAACACGGCTTTTACTCGCGGGAGCTCATAATTTCGGAACAAGAAAAAGACGAATTCGACTCGCTGCGCGAAAGTTTGTTCGGTCAATTAGCACCGATCACCCCGCTACAAACTGTTGCGACGGAGCAAATCGTCGCATCGAGCTGGCGGTGCAAGCTCGCAATACGTTCGGAAATGCATCGATTGGGTAGGTGCTTTACGTCGACGGCGAAGAGTAGCTCGGTTGAGCCTGAAGCACAGAAAGACCCCCGTGCGATCAGATGGTACGGAACGAGCAAGGAAGACCTCCGCAAAGCAGAAACAATACTTGCAGATTTCCGAGAGGAAGTCATCCAAACGGAGGCGTTGCACCTCACAGATCGGAAAGAACAGCTGGTCAAGGCATTCGGAATAGAATTTTACGATGCGCTTGAAGAGTGGAGGCCAACGAACTTGATTGCGATCGGACTCGCAGAGATGATCTGCGCACACGAGGAGAAATTCGGGTCTCCTGCGATTTTATCGCGTCCCGCATCGCCAGAAATGCCAAGAGTTGTTCCTGATCAGAAGCAGAAAATGCAAATGCTGGTGAAGTTAATCGACATGAAACTGCAACATCTCGCGGATCTTCGAGTTACGGATGCTCTGCGTGCTCAAACGCACGACCAGGTTCCGACGGACTTCACTCCTCGTTACTTCGCAAGCGCTAGTCGGGACTTACAGCGCGCGGTTGACTGGTTGATTTACATCAAGTCCAAGGGCCTGTAACTTCCCCGTGACAGCTCGCGTTCTGCCGTTGTCGTTGGGGTCGTTTGATGGCACAAAATTGCTGAAACAAAGCCAATAAGTTCTTCATTTTCTTTGTGCGTGTTGTATCTACATGAAAATTGCACCTCTGTGTCATTGCACCAGGTGGCTCTCTGCGCGCAGCCTCGGCGATGATGAAGTTTTTGCTTGATATCTCGATTACCACTTGAGGAGCGGTCAAGCAAAGGTGGCATGCTTCGTACTGCTCGCAGAATCGTTCCTGCAGGAAGGAGGCGCACCCACGAAATAAGACCTGAGCCTATGGACCCCCACCTTTCAGCTGTTGCTTCCAGCCTAGCACGCGAGCCTTGGCGCCCTCCGCCTCGGCCTCTGGAATCATGCCTTTTTTCTGGTAGAGCACCGAAAGACTGGTGTGGGCCAGAACATCATCAGGATCGATTTCGGCAATCTTTGTGGCCACGGCAATGGCTTCATCGTATCGCTGCAAATCCTGCAGGGCCCGGGCCAGCCCATGCATCGCCTCGGTAAAGGTTGGGTCTGCGGTCACCGAGTCCTGATAAGCGGCTACGGCCTTCTCCAGATGCCCTTCGGCCATCAAATCGAGTGCGGCGTAGTAGTAGTCTTCCGCTTTTTGGCGGGCGTTGGCGTTAGGCATGCAGGAAACATCCAAGCAGAGCTAGGATTCTAACACGCGTGTCATGTGGGTATAGCCGCCCCCTGCTGTCAAGCCGCGCTCTTTCGTTCATGTATCTTCTTGCCCTTTACGGTTATCATGCCCTCATGCGCTACAAGCTTCGCTTTCTTTGGAACGCCACCAAGGGCCATCGCCTGGCACCCTGGCGAAGTCCTTATCTGCTGTGGCGCATCGAGACCTATACCGGCGTCAAGATGAAGCAGATCGGTTTTGTGGAATTTTGGGAGTTCATTTGGCGCGAGCGCCGCGAGCTATGGGGTTTCCTGAAATGGACTGGTGAGATGGAGCGCTGGGTCAATCCCAAACCGAAGAATTCCTGATCTCGGGTTCTCACCACAGAGACAGAGAGGCACAGAGAAAAACAAGCTCAAAGGATTGCGCTGGGACTCTTTTGTGAAAAGGGCTACGCGCCTTTGCCTGCCGCGGCGCCTTCGCCCAGCACAATGCTCACCTCGCTACCCTTGCCTGCGCCAGTGAGTTGAGCGGCAGCTGCCCGGTTGGCGACGATCTCCAAATATCCCATGCTGCCGAGAATGCCAAAGACTTCTCCCGGCGCGCCTTCTGCGTACGCCGTGCGGATCTCAGTAATCTCCTTGCTTCCGACGACAATCTTGAACCCGGCTGGCTGGCCGCTAAAGAGCGCAGGTGCATCCTCGGGCTTCACATTGGTAATCAGGTTGCCGAAGCGATCCACCTTCAGCACCACGCCACGCAGCCGGTTGTCTCCCGCGGGCTTCGGCCGTGGCGCCGCGAAGCGGACGTAGTCTTCAATCTCATCGCCGAATTTGTGCGAGTCCACCAGCTTTGCTAGATATGCGGCGACCGGCGCAAAAATGTCGCGCGCATGAAACGTCGTACTGATCGGCTGCCTGAAATAATGCTCCGAAGTGACGTGCCGCACGTGGATGCGCTCTTCGCGCGCATAGACCATCGAGAGCACGCCGTTATCGGGTGCAACAAAGTGATAGCCGTCGCTGGAAGCGATAATCGGCCGCCGGGTGGTTCCCACGCCCGGATCGATGACCACCATGTGAATCGTCCCGGTTGGAAAATACGAATACGTCTGCGAAATTGCCAGCGCGCCGTCGAGCACGTCGAAGGCCTGTACCGCGTGCGTAATATCGACGATCGCTGCCTCCGGCACAATGTCGAGAATGACCCCTTTCACCGCGCCCACAAAGTGGTCATTGGTGCCAAAATCGGTGGTGAGTGTAACAATCGGACGATGCGGCAAATTCCCCTCGCTGGAAGACAAAATTCTCCGTACAGCAAAATTAATTGGCGCCAAGCGGAAGGTCAAGGCACCTAGGTAATAGGCGGACATTCCACCTCTCCGCAAACCTTATTGAACCGCCAAAATAGAGCCCTTGCGCGCACGCGGCAGCCGCATTACACGCAAAATTATGCCTTCCTTTTTTGCGTAGCTGTCATCCAAGCGTCGACATTTGCGAGGACCGGCGGCGCAGGATTTCTCCGCCGGCTTGGTTCTCAGGATGCAAGAACTTTCGCGCGAGGTTAGCCCCTGCAGTGCCCTCCCGCTTTTTGAGGTAGGTATGCTCGTCTCGCCTGCTTTTCCGTTTTTCCATGCGGTTTGCCGTTCCTTCAAGTTAGGACTTCTGCGGAGTTGTGCCGCGGGCCTGTGCGTAGCCGGTGCCGCCTTTGCGCAGACAGCATTGCCGTATATGAACGCCGGCCCCGACTCTGCTTTTGTGCAAGTTGATTTCTCACAGTTGCACCTCGACCAGCAAATCTGGGACTGGGCAGGCAAAGACCAGCGCGATCAATTGTTTGACTCCGGCGCTGTCTCAATGCGCGATCTGGAGGCTTCCGATAAGGCTTTTCAGCAGTTCAAGCGCGCTATTTCGTGCTTGAGAGGACAGAACATCGCGGAAGGCATCAGGTTCCTGCAGAAAGCGATTGCTCTCGACCCGCAGTTTGTCTCAGCCCACAATGCCTTGGGGCTCGCATACCTTGAACAGCAGGATCCTCGCGCCAAGAACGAATTTGAAACGGCCAGCAAACTCGACGACAAATTTCCGGGGCCCTTGCTGAACCTGGGCATGCTGGCCCTGATGTCCAATGACTTTGTCGCCGCCGATTCCAACCTTGAAAAAGCGGCTGCCCTCACACCTGGCGATCCGAGAATTCTGACCGCTTTGGCCTTCGCGGAGAACGGAGCCCACAAATACGCGGAAACATTACGGACAGCGCGTCAAGTACATTCCCTGAATCATCGTGGTTCTTCCAATGTGCATTACATCGCCGCCGCAGCGGCCATGTCTCTTCAGGATTTCTCGGCGGCGCAGCAGGAGTTGAACACGTTCCTGAGCGAGGATTCCGCCAATCCCTTGGCCCCTATCGCTCGCCAGACTCTCACCCACATTGCCCACGGCATCAACGTAACGCCACGCCCGGTCACAACTCTCCCGCCGCCAGCGCCCGCCAGTTCGGGTAAGCACCTGGAGACGTATCCGAACAGCGCACACTTACGGGCGCAACTCATTGCGTTCAGCAATGATCCAGATGACAGCCACTGCGAAAATTGCGACGCCCCTGACGAGTTCGCCAATAGCGATCCGGCTCCCATTTCCGCGCCTACCCCTATCGTCCAGCCAGACCTTTTCACCATTCATGCGGCCGTGGATGAAACGGCCTTGTTTTTCGCGGTCAGCCACCACGGGCACATGGTCAATGATCTCTCGATTAACGACATTCAAATTCAGGATAACCACGCGCCCCCTGAGCGAATTTTGCAATTTATTCCCCAATCGAAGCTTCCTCTTCGCCTTGGCTTGCTGGTCGACATGAGCGATTCAGTCGAATCGCGCTTCTCGTTTGAAAAACGAGCGGCGGCCAAATTTGTCGAGAAGGTGCTCAATCCGGATTCTGACCTGGCGTTCGTCGCAGGATTCAACAGCGAGGTTTCCGTAACTCAGGATTTCACGCAGAATACCGCGGCCCTGAGCGGGGGCATTGAGAGGCTTTCCGATACGGGTGAGACTTCATTGTTTGACGCGGTCTATTTTGCCTGCTGGAAACTGGCCGCTTACCCGGATCAAGGACGCGTAGCGCGAGTTCTGGTGGTTCTCACGGATGGCGAAGATAATTCCAGCCACCGAAGCCTTAAACAGAGCATCGAGGCGGCGGAAGCCGCGGGCGTTACGATTTACCTGGTGAGCACGGCCGAGCAGGTTGGGCCGCTCCTCGATTCATCCCAAACCGATGCCAACAAAGTTCTCAAAATACTGGCTGAGGCCAGCGGAGGAGAGGCTATCTTCCTCGGCAATCTGAATGCTCTCGATTCGCACCTCAGTCAGTTGCGTGATGTGATCCGCAGCCGTTATCTCGTCGCATACAAAGCCGCTAATTTCGCGCCCGATGGAAAATTTCATCGCATCCGCGTAAGCGCTGAACAAGACGGAAAGCGCCTCCACGTTCAGGTTCGTAAGGGCTACTACGCACGCCTTGCCAGCAACTGGAAGTGATGAGGCCCGTGATTGGAAACGAGTTCCCAATCGATGCCCTGCGTAACAAAATTGCTGGAACGCAGCTTATCAATCCTCTCTCAACGCCTGCATCGGCTGAATCGATGCCGCCTTCCGCGCCGGCAAAAGTGCTGAAACCAGTCCTATTGCAGGCAGAACCAGAAGGACCGCGACATACGTCCACGCATCCAGAGGACGCACGTGATACAAGAAGCTCTGAATCAGGCGCTCCGAGGCAAACGCCAGGATCAGTCCTGCGCCAAGTCCAACTCCAATCAGAATCGATCCCTGCCGTAACACCATTTGCGCCACGCTCTGCCGGGTTGCGCCCAGCGCCATGCGCACGCCGATTTCGCGCCGCCGGTAGCCGACCAACTGCGACAGCACTCCGTAAAGACCCGCGATCACCATTGCAATCGCGAGTCCTGCGAACGATCCCACTAGATACAGTCCTAGGCGTTTGCTGAACGTATTGAGCTCGACTGCATCCTGCATGGTCCGAAAGTTATCCAGAGCCAGCCCCGGGGCGACCTGATGAAATACCGACTTCATCTCCGTCGCCACGGGAATGTTGCCTCGGGTTTTGACCACGAAGCTCACCATAGTTCTCAAAAGCGCCTGGTAGAAGAGCGAGGTGGTGGGGATCTGCTGTTGAGACAGCATAATGAAGGGCTGCACTTCCCCGCCCACGCTTTCGTCGACCTGATCGGCAAGAACGCCCACAATGGTGTACGGCTTGAGCATGCCCGTATCTTTGCCGCCGAGGTCGATCTGCTTCCCCAGCGGATCTTTGCCCGCGAAATACTTGTGCGCCAGGGTTTCATTGATCACGGTCACGAACGGAGCACTGGCTACATCATCGTCGCTGATCATGCGGCCGCGCATGATGGGCGTTCCCAGAGCGCGGGCGCAGTCACCGCTGATAGCCGCCACGCGAGCCTCAGCAGGATTCGCCGCGTCTTTGGGCTGCCCTGCAATCTCGAAGCTCGACCCCACGTTCGTATCGGAGAGTGGCGGCGCGCTGGTCAGGGCCGCACTCTCAACCCCGGGCACGTGCCGTATTCGTTCGAGAACAGGCTGATAGGTAAGGGCGGCGACAGAGGGAGGTGCATTTGCCGTATCTTCGGAGACACTCATCGCCGCGAAACCCGACGAATCGGCAGGAAAAGCCGTGAAAGTGGTGATGTTTGCCGTTTCAAACCCCAGTCGAGACTGTTCAAGGTTCCACAGCGTATGAAAGAGCAATCCAGTTCCCACCAGGAGCAGCGTGGAAAGCGCCACCTCGATGGCGACCAGCCCGCCACTGAGTTTTCCTCCTACCGACCTGGAGCCAACGCCGCGTGACGCCGCCTGGAGAGCCGCTTGAGGATTCGCCCGTGCGACCAGCAGTGCCGGCAGGAGTGAGGACAGAATAGTTGTCAAAACCGCGATGCTCGCCAGCACCATCACGATGCTCCAATCGATGGCAATCGAATCTGCCCGTGGAATAGTCCCCGGAGGCAGCTTTCGAAGCCCAACCATCGCCAGTTGCGCGAGCACCCAGCCCAAGCCGCAGCCCAACAGGCTCAAGGCCAATCCTTCGGCCAGCATTTGCCGGATAAGGCGAATCCGCCCGGCGCCTAGAGCGGCCCGCACGGCAAACTCCTGTTGCCGCCCCAGGCAGCGTGCGATCAGCAGATTGGA
>Ga0070730_10000705_pt1 | contig 36211 bp, 31 predicted proteins | sample Coa_R1_3_FD_66447 | JGI IMG/M metagenome (GOLD analysis project Ga0070730, IMG submission 66447) | Surface soil microbial communities from Centralia Pennsylvania, which are recovering from an underground coalmine fire - Coalmine... | ecosystem: Environmental > Terrestrial > Soil > Unclassified ...
ACCGGATCGCTACGGGCTCACGCCTTCACTGGGCTGAGGCGTTCGGCACCCGAGTAAACGAAATTGAGAGCCGGTACCCGCGCAGACTCCCTCCACTGTTGGGCGGTAATGCCCCTTACAAGCGTTACCGCCCCTACTTTGGTACAGGAGCAATACACGCGTGTCCCGAGCTTATCGGCCTGCCGACTTTGAGGCCTTTCTTCGAAAGCATTCCGGTACCTCTTCGTCTCGACAAATTGAGCATACAGATCGCGCTCAGGTGAGTCGCGGCTCGCGAGCAAGTTCAGCTATCGACCGCCAGAGTCGAGATCAAAGAGACTCCAACAGAGACAATTCTGATCGTTTCCGCACCACCTACCGCGACCGCCATCGAGAGTATTCGCTTCGCGAGTCGGAAGTTCAAACTCTCATCGAGTTGGGAAAGTTTCGGATCGTCCCAGCCGATGACCTCGCCCGGTTAGGTTACAAAGGCGACCGCTCGCGGATGGAGAACGATGTTAAGCATCTCCGTCACCAAGGACTCATCGAGCCGCGCAGCATCGAAGGACACGAATCCTACTCGAAGCAAGTCCTTGCTCTGACGAAAGAGGGACACAGGCTTCTCTCGCGTCACAATTTTATTCCCGATGGACAAACGATCTATCACGGTTTCGTCAAGCCCAAAGAGGCCCGCCATGACGCCGATCTCTACCGCCTCTATCACAAAGTTGCCAGGGAGATTGATGATGTGGGTGGAAAGGTTCGCCGCGTCATCCTTGACTACGAACTCAAACAGGAACTCTACAGGAAGCTCTCTCGGGTCGACCCGAATAAGAAAATGGGGTACGAGAGAATCCGGGTAGCAAACGAATTCGACCTCAAAGTTGTAAACGACAAGATCCCGGTGCCCGACCTTCGCATCGAGTATGAAGACGACTGCCGCGATGTTCGCCGTCTCGATCTCGAAATCGCCACGCGCGACTACAGGCCCCAGGGGCTAGGCGAGAAGGCCAAAGCTGGATTCCATTTGTTCGCGCGTCAGCAAGACCACGCCAAACTGCGCCGCGTTCTCGACACTCAGGAAATCAGCGCGAGGATCTTTGCTCTATGAAAATCCTCCCCATTCACACGGAAGCGCTACGTTCTTTCGGCTATACGGAAGAGGAGTCTCGTTTCCTCTACCTTGTGGCTACGCATTCCGGGTATTTCACCTGCCAGCAGTTTCTTCAGTTCATCAAGAAGAAACCCGGCAAACGCAGCGTCGTCTTTGCCAAGAAGATTGTGGAAAAGAAACACGCCAGCTCAAAGGAATATCTTCGGCATGGCCGCGTCTTTCATCTTTTCTCGCGGAATCTCTATGAAGCCATTGGCAGGGAGAATGTCCGTTTCCGCCGTGTGCACTCCACCGAATACATCCGAACGCGGCTCATTGCTCTCGACTTCATTTTGCGAAATCAGGGCTTCACTTATCTTGAATCCGAGGGGCAGAAGCTCTCTTTCTTTTGCGACCAACTGGGAATCGACAAGAAAATCCTGCCCCACAAACGCTATTCCGGAGCTATCAAGGGCGGCTTCACCGACCGCTATTTTGTGGATAAATTCCCCATGTTCTATAACCCTAGCGCCTCTCTCCCCCCTGTGATTACCTTTAGTTTCATCGATCCGGGCTTTGAGAGCATGGACAGCTTCAGGACGCATTTGGACGCGTACTTGACGCTCTTCACGAAGCTTTCGCAGCTCCGCTTCTACTACGTCGCCACGCGCGACACGAATTTCGAGCGCGCCAAGAAGCTGTTTCATGGCACGTTTCAGAGGCTTTGGAACCCGGCAGCCCCTCGTGGATTGTTCGCCTATTTCCGTACGCGGCGAACATGGGATGAGAAGAACTACGGCAAATTATCCGAGCACGATGTCCTGTTCATGAACCAGGGAAAAGAGCGATTCGGCAATCCCGGCATCGAGAATCTGTACCAGCGATGGCGTGCCGGAGAGGTCACCGAGAACGCGGTGCGGTCTGAATCCGTGAAGTTCCAGATGCCGTCCCAGGTCACATTTATTTGCGCAACCGTAAACGGACAGGCCGCGTTGTTCGAGCGGCATCCACATCAGCCAGTGAACTTACCCGGGAACAGTTCCGAGGCCACATCTTTCTCGGGGGATTTCACCCCCGAGATCACCCTGGCATGGAGATAAGCGACAGAAAGAGCAGGCAGATGCGACAGAGACGGCAAGAAAACGGAGCGCGGCCAAAACACGATCAGAGGCGGGAGCGACCCCATTGCGCCGCAAAATCGCGGCCCGATCCCTTCGGGCTTCGGGGGTCACTCCCGCCTCTTGCTGCTGGAATACGCAGCTCGTGTTTTGGCCGCGAACGAAGAAGGGAGTCTGGAACTCTGTAAGACGTGATGTAAGACAAAACCGTAAAGGAGGAACAAAAAAAAAGTATGGCGATCATTAAAGCACCACCCAAGCAACCAAAGTCAGTGACGATCCAGGCACGAGTGGAGGAGTCGGTGAAAGCGCAGCTCGATCAATACGCAAATTTCATCGACTCCAGCCCATCTTACGTCATTACGGAGGCTCTGAAAGTCTTATTCAAACGCGATGACGAGTTCAAAGCCTGGCTAAGCCAACACGCTAACGACGGGAATCCTGCTCGGAATCAAGGAGAAACTCTCACGAAAACGGCGTAACAACTATGAAGCTCCGTCCAATCCAATTCAGTGAGCGCGTGAATACAGCGTCCCCAAGACAGCATGCCTCGCGCCCGGAAGTCGATCCGCATTCGAACGGTGATTCACTGCTAGCAGTAGATCCGGAGACTCCGCTGATTTCGCAGCCCCACGCGCTGTCAGCGGGAGTTTCGGAGAGCCCTCAAAATGCGGCGTCCCAACACGCCGCCACAGGGAAAATGGAGAGGGACGAGGGCCCTCTTCTGAACGTGCAGGAAGTAGCTCAACTATTGCAGGTCCCTGTGTCTTGGGTCTATGAGCGTGTTCGCAGGCGCTCGCTGGAACGATTGCCGGCATACCGTCTCGGAAAATATTGGCGCTTTCGCGAGGCCGACATTCGGGCCTGGATCGAGCGTCAGCGGATGGGAGCGCGCTTCCATGCTTGACGCGAGCGCTACAATCATTGTCGACGCAGAAAGAGGCGGAAGAGTCAGCCGAAAGGAGCGTATGACTCGACCGCGTTATCAAGAAGGTTGTTTGTGGACTCGTGGTAAACGAAGAAAGATGTGGGTGGTTCGCTGGAGAGAGAACGTTCTGCAACCCGATGGCTCGGTGCGAAGGATACAGCGCGCCGAGACCTTGGGGCCGGTCAGCAAGATCACCCGGCAGCAGGCACGAGCGTTCCTGCAAGACAAAGCAGCCACCATCAATCTATGCCAGCGCCGACCTCGCGCAACCATCTCACTCGAAGAGTTCATTAGAGCGGAATGGCGGCCCAATGTTGCGCTGGCGCTAAAGAAGAGCACGGTGAAGTATTACGGCTACCAACTCGACAGGCACATCATCCCTGCCCTCGGCACTTGTTCGCTTTACGACATCAGCAGAGCGCAGATTGAGGTAGTCCTGTCAGACCTGAGGCAGAAGGGACATGCGAGCGGAACGCTCCGTGGCGTTCGAACAACATTTTCAGCAGTGTTGCAGTCCGCCATGGAACGGGGCTATCTCGACAAAAATCCGGCGCATGGCATCCGTATTCGCACGACGGGAATTCGGGTGGACCCCCGATTCTATTCTCCCGCACAAGTACGTCAGCTTTTGCCAGAGCTAACGGAGCCATGCCGCACCGTCGTTCAATTTGCCGTGCTTACCGGGCTGAGAATTGGGGAGATTCTCGCTCTTCGATGGAAACGCGTGGACCTGCTTCGCGGCACGATCCAAGTCGCCGAGACATATTCTGACGGCGAGTTTGGTCCGCCGAAAACTCGCAGCAGCAACCGCGTTATCCCCATCAGCGGATTCCTTCGTGATCTATTGGAATCCTATCGGGGCAGCACGAACTGCAGAGCGCCGAACGACCTGGTGTTTTGCACGCCGAGCGGGACGCCTCTTAACCAAAAGAACCTCTACAACCGCGTGCTTGCGCCCGCGTGTGATCGGATAGAACAGCCTCGTGTTTCCTGGCACTCGTTCCGTCACACACACGCAACATTGCTCACGGAGGTAGGAGAGTCGATCAAGACCGCGCAGGCTTTGCTGGGCCATTCGGATCTTGGAACGACGCTCAACACCTATGCTCACGTGATCCCGGACTCGCAAAGGCGTGCAGTGGAAGGGGTTACGAAAGTTTTGTTCTCGAATGTTCTCGAATCTGAGGAAAACGCACAAAGCGGGAAAACCAACTGATTGCAAACGCAGGACTTAAAAATTGGTTGGTGGGCCCGCCAGGATTTGAACCTGGGACCAACGGATTATGAGTCCGCTGCTCTAACCGCTGAGCTACGGGCCCCACGCTTACTGCAACATCTTACCGCGAAAAGGTTTCGCACGGTTCGGGAGTTGGTCACATTCCCGAGGAGTTCTCGCGATCCTCTTCTAGGGCGGAGGAATCCGTCATTCCGCAAAGAGATAGAGCAACTATTGTTCTAGTTGGGAGTTCGCCTTAGCTAAGGAGCGCGCCGGGCGCATTTTTTTGCTCCCGCAACAACTCACATTGCTTGAGTGTTCAATCCAGTAGTATGAATCCATTTGCTCGCACCAGAAAAACTAAAGTCGTTGTCGGAAACTCAGTGTTCAAACGACCGACTGATGCAGAGAGACGATCCACTCCTGGCCACCAAATTACATCTCTTCGCCTATGAAATCAGTTGCGTTTTCGATGTCAGAATATTCGGTGTCGCCCCAACGATTTGCCGAAGAGAGTTCGCCGCCAAATTGTACCAAATGATCGCTGCACCTGCCGCCGCTTAAATCCCCGTTTACGGAATTTAAGGATCTAAGTTATTGCTAGACAGGGACTTAACTGGTCGCCGCCGAACTTTCTCAATTGCGTGCGGTGCTCCCTAAGAGTCCCGGAATTGTTGCTCCAAGTGGGACAACCGACTATGCTGCTAGTGCCGCATCGGGTGCCGCCGAGGGCGCTCCGCGGGGTGCCGACCTCATGCAAAAATTGAAGAAACTTTGCGCCTGCTTGGTGTGCGTTCTTTTGTTGAACGCTGTCCCCTCTTTCGCCCAAGCTGAATCGAATCCACAAACAAGCGCTCTCGATCAAATCCGGGCCTACATTTCAACGGGCTGGGATTCGCTCACGCGATCGCTCACGGATTGCGCCACGGTGGTGGACACCAAGCTCGCTTCCGCTTCCGTTCTTTATCTTCCCGCCGGTTTTGCGGAGCCTGCCTCGGTGCAGCAGCTTCAGAAACGGTGCAAAGTGAATGTTCTGCACTTGCCTGCGGTGATTCACCACATCGGGGAAATGGATCCCGGGAAAATCGATCCCGCCGGGCTGCTCTTCCTCGAGAATCGTTATGTCGTGCCTGGCGGGAGATTCAACGAAATGTATGGCTGGGACAGCTATTTTATTATTCGTGGCTTGGTCCTCGACGGCAGAATCGCTCTTGCCAAAGACATGCTCGAGAATTTTTCCTTTGAAATCGAACACTATGGCGGAGTGCTCAACGCTAATCGCACCTATTATTTAACGCGCTCCCAACCGCCTTTTCTAACCTCCATGATCCTCTCCGTTTACGACGCGCAGAAAGCCAGCGGGCAACAGGACACCAAGTGGCTGGCAAAAGCCTACAACTACGCGGTCAAAGATCACGAATTGTGGACCAGCGAACCACATCGTGCGGGTTCGACCGGCCTCTCCCGCTATTTCGATTTCGGAAACGGCCCTGCGGCGGAAAGTGTGAAGGATGAAACCGGCCATTATCGGCAAGTGGCGGCCTATTTCCTCGGACAAGAAGACCTTGGCCGCAATTTTCTCGTGGAATCGAGCGCCGCCAAGCCCTCGCCGCTTGCGGCAGGACCGCTGTTCGCTCTTCAGATATGCGATCTGGCCAAAACCATGGCGCAGCCGGGTTGCGATCCCGCCGGAACATTTGCGCTAACTGCGGACTATTACAAAGGGGACCGATCCATGCGCGAATCCGGCTTCGACATCTCCTTCCGCTTCGGTCCTTATGGTGCTTTGACGCATCATTTCGCTCCCGTGTGCCTCAATAGCCTGCTCTACAAATCCGAAAAAGACCTTGAACAAATGAGCGCAACGCTGGGACGTAAGGATGAATCGGAAAAGTGGCGAGAGCGCGCGGAGCAACGCAAGGCGGATATTCAAAAATATCTGTGGGATGAGGAACGCGGCCTGTTTTTCGATTACGACTTCGAGAAACAGACTCGATCCACATACGATTACGTGACCACGTTTTATCCGCTCTGGGCGGGCGTTGCAACGCCCGAGCAAGCGCGAAAAGTTGTACAGAACATCGGCATCTTCGAGCGGCCCGGGGGCCTTGTGATGAGTCCCTACGAAACCGGAGGCCAGTGGGACTATCCGTATGCCTGGGCGCCAAACCAGTTGATGGCCGATGAAGGGATGCGCCGCTACGATTTCAATGAGGAAGCCGACAAGGTCTCCTATGAATTCCTCTCCATGGTCATGGAGAATTTCCGGCGCGATGGCAACATTCGCGAAAAATACGACGCGGTGAAGCGCTCATCGGAAACGCAAGTGACTGCCGGCTATCATATGAACATTGTGGGCTTTGGATGGACAAACGGCGTCTTCCTGGCGCTCTTGCACGAACTGCCGCCGGGCGAGGTCACCCGTCTGGCCAAGGCACAGGGACAAATTCCCGTCGCGGCTCACTAGAGCTTTGCTTCCGGGTCGTTCAAATTTCCGCTGAGCGGATTTTTTGGAGCCAGGCTTCGTCCCGCGATGGCGTTGCTCCCGCCTGGCTCGCCACCCATGACCCCATCCGGTTCGCCGCCTCATTCATGGTGGCGAGAGAGCCGCGACGAAGAAAGTGATAGACCAGTGCGGCGGTGAACGCATCACCGGCGCCCACCGTATCCGCCACTTGCACGCGAATGCCGGGATGCTCGTGTTTGCCATGCTCGCTCACGAGCAAGGAACCTTCGCCGCCTCGAGTGACGCAAACAAGTTTGACGCGAAACGTGTGCAGCAGCCACTGCGCGGCGGACTCCTCATCCTGAGAAGGGAAACCCAGCAGTTGAATGACTGTCGGGAGTTCGTCGTGGTTCAGCTTGATGATGTCCGCCTGCTTCGCGGAATCAGCGAGAATCTCCGCGGTATAAAAAGACTGGCGGAGATTGACGTCGAAAATGCGAGTGGTCTGCGGCCGGATGGCTTTTAGGAAGGAATGAATGGTCTGTCGCGATTTCGGCGAGCGCTGGGCAAGGGAGCCGAAACAGACCGCGTCCGCTTTCTGGGCCAGCGCCTGCCACGCGGAGGTCCATTCCAAGAAATCCCACGCCACTGGCTCTGCGATTTGAAAAGCAGGCTGGCCCTTCGCGTCAAGTTGTACTTGCGCGACTCCCGTGCGATATGTTTGATCGGTCTGGATACAGGAGTTGCTGAGCCCGAGTCGCTCCAGCCGGCGTCTGGTCTCGAAACCGAGTTCATCGCTGCCGACGCGGCTGGCGACGACACCCTCATCGCCGAGCAGGCTTGTCATGTAGGCAAAGTTCGCAGGCGCACCGCCCAGCTGGCGGCTATCTGGAAGAATATCCCAGAGCAGTTCGCCAAGCCCGATCGTCGTGAACTTTCGCATGGACGAGCCGCTCAAGGCTTCGTGTTTTGGCTTTGTTCCAGTTGGCCGGCCAACTTGAGTTCGCGATCTGCCTCTTCATTTTTTCCCAAGTCGCGGTACGCCTGCCCCAACAGGTGGTGTGGAATCGGATTGTTGGGATCCATCGCGAGCGCTCGCTGCAGCGCACGCACGGCTAGTTGCGTCTCCCCTTTTTTCTCCAGCACTTTGCCGAGCAGGATGTAAGGCCCTGTGGAAGTGGGGTCAAGCCAGATCGATCTTTGCAGGAGCTGCTCCGCCTCATCGAATTTCTGCACGCGCGAATAACCGTCCGCAAGCTTGTAGTACGCCGCGGCATAGCCTGGGTTTATCTCCAACTCTTTTTGAAACTCAGCGATGGCCGCGTCAATTTGCGAATGATAGAGGTACAGCTCTCCAAGCAGTTCGTGCACCAACGGAAGCTTCGGATCAAGCGCCGCAGCCTTGTGCGCGTACTCTTCCGCCACCGGCCCGAAATCCTGCCGCAGCAGCATTCGTGCAGTGAATAGATAACTGGCTGCGGATTCGGATGGCACATTGAACATCTTCGCAAACGCCTTCCGGGCGTTTGGATAGTCCTTCGTCTGGATATAGCAAATTCCAAGGATGTAAGACGCATCCACATTTGCGCTGGGAAACCATGTCCGTACCTTTTCCAGTTCGGGAATCGCGTCCGCAGGCCGCCCAGCCAGATAGTACGATAGACCCAGTAATTGGTCTGCTTCGCTGTCGCTCGGATTCTCCTCCAGCGCTTTCTTGAGGAAAGCGATCGCATTCATGAAATCGCTCTTCTTGTAATACGCGATTCCAAATTCGTAAGACAGCCCTTTCATCCCGGGATGGAGCGATTCGAGCGCATGCAGTTTGGCGAGCGCCTGGTCAAAGTTGCCCTGTTGCAAGAGCCGCTCTGTCTCCTCGAATTCACCGCCAGGGTCTCGCGATTGAGCCGGCCGAAGAGAAGCTTCGTTTGATTTTTTCTCTGCTTCCTGTGTGAGCCCGGCTCCCGATGGCAACACACCCGCGCATAAACCAGCGATTAGACTCAGGCGAATCCAATATTGCTTAGCCATGCGACCCTTACTCGAAAAGAGCAAAACCGATTAAAGCATAAAAAACGGGGAGCCCGTGAGGGCTCCCCGTTGGTTCGGGGTGTGTTGTTTTTCCTTCTTAGAAAGAGAACCGAAGCCCAAATGTGAGCAGTCTCATCGACGTGTTGTTCTCGATATTGGTGATTCGTCCCGCATCGGTGCCAACACAATCTATGCAAGTGTTTCCCTGCGTGTAATTGAAGCCCATCACGGGGTGGTTAAAGATGTTGTTTGCATCCATGCGAAACTCCGCGTTGTAGCGTTCGGTAATGCGGAAGCCCTTCGCAAGCGAGAGATTTGACGTAAAAAGGTGCGGCCCACGGAACGGGTCGTACCCTATGTTGCCGAGTGTGCCAGGCATTGGCCTGGAGAACTCTCCAGCGGTTGCCCCGTTGGTTGCCAGCACCGGAACCGGCGTGAACCACGTGAGGAATCCGCTGGCATCTCTCTTCAATCCGAGTGGGAAGGAGCCAGACGCTCGATTTGGACGGCAAATGCTGACATCCTCGTCCGCGCTGCAATCCTTGTAGCTTGGCGTCCAGGGCAAACCACCACTCCAATCCGTAATGGACGTCAGTCTCCATCCGCCGATGGCGTAGTCCTCCCATTTGTTGGCATCGGTCATAAACCTCTTGCCCTTGCCAAACGGCAGTTCATAAACCAAGCTTGTTATCCAAGCGTGATTGCGGTTCACGTTCATCGGGCCATACCCGACCGAGGGATCGACGGAGTAATAATTATTGTCGTGGAATCTCGCCCGGGACCAGGTGTAATGCGAGACAAATTGGAGCCCCTGCGAGAAACGCTTTTCCACTTTGATCTGCAGTGCATTGTAATTGCTGCTTGCATCCATGCCAAAGTAATTGCCCATGTCCGAAGAACAACAGTGCAACTGATCGGCCAGCGGTACATTGGCAAGGCCGCAAACTCCCATCGAGACGGAGCAATCTGGATAGGTGAAACGATTGAAGAATGGGCGCCGGCTATCCGGATTCAGCCCCGGAACTCCAAAACCGACGATGCTTCTCTCATTGGCGTTATACGCGGGTCCGTCGCCAGCAAATCCGTGCGTGCCCTTGTTGCCTACGTAAGCCACTTCCACGGTCATGGTGGAGGTCAGTTGATGCTGAACAGTGGCGTTCCACATATCAATCGAGGCCGGGCGCTGCACTGTCGGACGAATGCGAGGATCTACAGCGTTTTGAGGCCCTCGCAACGGAATCGTACCGTTTGCGTTGGGTGTCGGGAACTGAACAGGCGGAGGTCCAGTGGCAGAATCCATCTGGTACACGGGAACGTTGTCATTGATAGCATTCGGATTGAGGTCGTGCGCCCCGATCGCTTGGTGTACAAGGACGGGGAGGTTTTGCGTCACGGCATGGCCAAAATTCGACCCAAAAACGCCTATGTCGAAGCTGCGCCCGTAGCCGATGCGTATTACCGTCTTTGGCTGCAATTGATACGCGATGCCAATTCGTGGTCCGAATGCACCGTAATAGTTTCGAATGTTGCCGTTCAGTCCGTATGGACCAAATCCGCCAACTCGGATAACGCCTTGCTCAAGGTTGGCAAAACCTCCGTTACCCTTGGCATTCACGGATTCGGGCAGATAGTCTTCCCACCGCATTCCATAGGTGAAAGTCAATTTGTTGGTCATGCGGAATTGGTCTTGAGCATAGAAGAAGAAGCGCTTCTGACTTTCCGCAGCCGTCTGACTAACACTCGCGAACCGCTCGAAGTGGGAAACATCACCGAGCAAGAACGAGGCGAGGTCCAACCCCCCTGTGTTGCTCCCGGTAACCGGATCGAATAGTGACGTTTCCTTGTGGTTGAAGACCAGTTGCCCCGTCCGATTGGCATCGCTCGGGAAGCGCAGGTTATGCGCGAACCGAAGGTCCACGCCAAACTTCATGCTGTGGTTGCCCGCAATCTTGGTCCAGTTGTTCACGAACTGGTATTGATGCTCGTTTTCGATCAACGGGCAGTTGCAGCGGGAGGGGTCCAGACCGTCGCCGAAATTCGTTAGAGTACCGTCAAACTGGAATGCAGGAAGACCGCCAGTGGAGGAATCGCTCGGGATATTCAGGCCGTTCAGTCCCAAAGCTTGCGCGGCCGCCACGGTAGCATCCGGCTTAATCGAATGCGGATTGTACTGGAACCAGCCAAAGCGGAAGTCCGTCAGCAATGTGCTGCTGATCGCCTTGTCAAATCCTGCCGCCAAGCTGTGGTTGTGAATGTTGGAACTCCCGCTCAGTCCTCCGACTCCGCCGCCCAAACCACCGAGACCGATACCCAGATTGGGTGATCCCGTGAGGCTGTAGTAAGCACGCGTATAGCGCCCAAATATATGCAGATTTCCGCGCGCTTGATAATCGCCTCGGGTGTCAAAGGAGTTCCCGTGAAACGGACCGGAACCGGATCCGAAAAAGTTGCCACCAGTCACTGTGTTGTTAGAGGGCTGCGGGAAAAGCTTTAATAGCTTTACCGCCACCGGAGAAAGCCGGCTCACCGGTATCAAGTTGCCTGCGAATGCCGTGCGTCCCGCTCCTGTATTGGGATCGCCTGTCGCTGGGTCGTAGATCTTGCCGTTACCGCTGATCACCGATGTGTACTGGCTTAGATCGCACATCCCGGTCGCGGCGGTGCACGTGCTCAAAACCGTGGATGTTGGAATTGTGATGTTATTCGTCACACCATTTGCTTGTCGCGTTCCTTGATAATCGGCGAAGAAGAACAACTTATTCTTCATAACCGGGCCACCCAGCGAACCGCCAAATTGATTCCACTTCGAATGCGGCAATGGCGAGGACGCAGGTTGTGTGAAGGGATTGCGCGCCTGGGTAGCGTCCGAGTTCCGGAACCAGAAGGCACTGCCGTGGAAATCGTTCGTCCCGGACTTGGTTGAGGCCACCATCATGCCCGCGATGGACTTGCCGAATTCGGCGTCATAATCCGACAGCGTGATCTTCGCTTCCTCAACCGAATCCAAATTGGGATTGATGACAATGATTCCCAGAATGGGGTCCTGGTTGTCCGTTCCATCCAGTTCGTATCCTGTCCCGCTGAAGTGTTGGCCCTGTACGAATGTCTGTTGCGAACCCTGCGGGTTTTCCGTGGCCGCGTGGCTCCAACCGATTTGTTGCGTGCCCGGAGCTGAAAGTAGCAGCGACTGAAAATTGCGATTGACCAGGGGCAGTTGCTCAACTTCGGTGGAATTAAAATCAATCGAAACATCCGCCCGGTCCGTCTTTAGCTGCGGAACCTCACCAGTGACCTCTACGGATTGAGTGACAGCGCCGACTTGCAGCTGCGCGTCAACTCTGGCAGCTGTGTCAACCTGCACCAGCACACTCGGGACATCGTAAGCCTTGAAACCTGCCGCTTCGATGTGCACCTTGTAGGTATCCGGAATTAAGTGAATGACCGTATAGTTGCCGCTTTCATTTGTCGTTGTTTCTTCTGTGGTTCCCTTTGATATGTTCGTTATCGTGACTTTTGCGCCCGAGACTGCAGCCCCTTGTGGGTCGTTTACAGTACCGACGATACTCCCGTAGACCGCCTGTCCAAGGGAGCTGCCCGCTCCCAGACCAATCGCGAGACACAGAATCAGAAACGAACCAATAATCGCTTGCTTCCTCATCCCACCCCTCCTTGCAGAAACTTTTCGAGCTCGTCTGGAATTGCCCGCCAGGCTCCCTCCATAACTCGCAAGGTAACCGCACCTCGCTAAGCCACGGACCTGCCCAGCTGCCAGCTCTTTTAATTTGCGTGAAAAAAATGGAAGGCTGCGCCAGGACTCGCGCACAGAGAGCCAGGCTCAACCGTTAAAGGCACCCCCACAACTTAATTCAGGCGCCCTCGACGTGCGCCTCGCACTTAAGCACCAATATGAATGACACCCGCTCGGCCGCCCCCACGCAAAGTACACGTCTGCACCAATACTCCAGCGGCTTATGCGGCTATATTGATGCGTACTATTCGTTTTTTGGGTTCCCGATTGAAGTTTCAATGCGTCTGATACGGTTACATCCAATAACTCTTTGCCTTGTCGAGAGATGCGCCGCTTGTTACACTCCTGTTACTCCGTCGTATCCTGAGGTAACAGTGAGCGAACGAGAGCTCCTGCTCGAGCAGATCAATCGGCTCGCCGACAGCCATGCCCTCCATGGCTCGGAGTCCCTCTGCAAATTGCTCCGTTACTTGGCCAAGCACGCCGTGGATCACCCGGGTACTCCCATCAAAGAATTCCAGATCGCCACCGAAGTCTTTGGACGCTCTGCCGATTTCGATCCTCAGCTTGATTCTATGGTTCGTGTCCAAGCGGGCCGCTTGCGTTCTAAGCTCGCCGAGTATTACAGCTCGGATGGTCTAGATGATCCGTTCGTCGTGGAGTTGCCTAAGGGTACTTACCTGCTTTCCTTTCATCCGCGGAACTCCAGCCCCGTCAAACCTTCCTCGGGAAACGTCAACGGCCTCACCGGCAAAGAGGCTCTGGCAAAAAGCTCGGAACGCAGATGGGGAACCGAAGTCATTTCCCTCTCGATCTTTTTGGCGGCCGCCATCGCCGTAATTGTTTGGCTGCTGGCGACTCGAACCACCCCTCCAGTCAGCCTCGCCAGCCAGAGCGAGTCAGCGCCCGCCGCGTTTCGCGTATTTTGGAAAGGTTTTGCCTCCGGGCCGGACGAGCCATGGGTTGTCTTCAGTAATGCAATGTTTGTCGGCCGCCCCGAGACGGGAATGCGCTACCGGGACGCCAAACGGGACGCGGGCGCCCCAATTCTGGATCACTACACCGGAGTCGGTGAAGTCCTGGCCGTGCACCAACTCGACGGCGTGTTTGCTCTTCTCCATCGCCGCATTCGCGTAAAGCGTGGCAGCCTGTTTTCCCTCGACGATGCCAAGAACAACAATCTCATTTTCATTGGCTCGCCTTCGGAAAATCTCTCGCTGCTGGAAATCCCCGGGACCCAGGAATTCGTTTTCCAAAGACTGACTTCCGGTCCACGCAAGGGAGATCAAGCGATTATCAACGTCCATCCCAAGCCCGACGAAGCAAAGGAGTTCCTTGCCACTCCGTCAGGTTTGCCTCTCACAGAGGACTACGCCGTTCTCGCCCTGAGCAAGGGGATGTCTCAGGGGCAATTCGTGTTGATTCTGGCGGGGACCACGACGATAGGAACTCAAGCGGCAGTCGAATACGTTTGCCGGCAAAGCTCTGTTGAGGAATTACTATTGCGTCTTTCCGTTTCGCAAGACGGCGAACTAAAGCCTTTTGAAGCTGTCATCCGCGTGAAAGTAGCCCGCGGCGTGCCAGTGGAAACGGAGTTGGTAGCCATTCGGAAGACGGCAGCATAACGCCGCAATGGCACTTGTTGTGGTTATTGGCTCGGAGCTTTCAGATGTGGGTCGAGTTCTGCCGCCCTCTGAAATTCCTTTGATGCCTCTTCCTTGTTTCCCTTCCGCTGCAGCGCCAATCCCAACTGATAGTGGGCCGTCGCAAACGCCGGCAAGGAGCGTATTGCCGATCGGAACTGCGAGATGGCCCCGTCAAGATCCCCGGCGTTCAAGAGCCGGCGTCCTGAGTTTGTAGCAAACGTCGCCGCCTGCTCGCTCGACTTCTGTTTCAAAAGCTCCATGCCCTTGCGGCTCTCGGTCGCCGCTCCGTCAGCGTCGCCGAGTTGCCGCAACACGGCTCCCAGGTTTGTGTGCGCTCCGGCAAAATCCGGTTGCAATCGAATCGCTTCCCGCAACGCGTCCGCCGCCGGCTGCAAGTCCCCTTTTTGTTTCAGCACCGAACCCAGCGTGTAGTAAGCCTCCGCATAGTCTGGTTTTGCTCGGACCGCGGCGCGCAGTTCCTCCGCCGCGGCCTCGAGATTTCCCTGCTGCCATAGTGTCACGCCAAGCGTATAGTGCGCATCGGCCAGATTAGGATCGAGCTCCTCCGCCCTCTTGAATTCCGCGATTGCTTCGGTTAATCGGTCTCTCATCTTCAAGGCCAAGCCCAAATCGTAGTGAAACGAAGCGTCTTCCGGTGCGAGTTTTAGTGCCGCCTGAAAATGCGTTTCTGCGGCGTCAAAATCCGCTTTCTGCAAGTACGCTGCTCCTATATTTCCCTCATAGGCCGGATCGTTCGGCCTTTCGCTCAAAGCCGACTGAAATTCCTGAATGCTGCTCTCCCCGTCGCCCGTCTGAAGCAGGGCCAGTCCCAAATCGTTGTGAGCTTCTGCATCTTCAGGCCGAAGCTTGACTACCCGCCGGAACGCTGCCACCGCGCCATCCGCATTGCCCGCGCGCTGCAATAGCAGCCCAAGATGATGCTGAACATCGGCATTATCGGGATCCAGCTTTGCCGCATTCTCGAATTCCAATAACGCGGCATCCGGTTGCCCTTTCTCTTCCAGCGCCTGCCCCAGATAAAAATGCGCAACAGGATTTGTGGGTTCCAGCGTGACCGCTTCCTGCAATTCGGCTTCGCCTCCTGCAACATCCTTTTGCTGCAGCCGCAGCACGCCAAGGTGCATGTGCGCCTGAGCAAATCGCGGTTGAAGCTTGAGCGCTTCCGAGAACTCGCCGGCCGCTTCTTCGAACTTTGATTGCTTCACAAGCAACGCGCCGAAATCATCATGGAGCTCGGCCCGGTTCGGCTCCAAATCAATCGCGGACTTCAATTCCTGCGTCGCACCGGTCAAATCTTCGGAATAAGAGAGAGCGCGCCCCAAAATGTGGTGGGCCTCCGAATCCTTCGGAGCCAGCCGAACCGCTTCGCGCGCTTCTCGAAGGGCGCCCTTCGTATCGCCTTTTTGCAGCAATGCGCGCGAAAGATTCATGCGAGCCTGTGCAAAATCTGGCTTCAATCTCAGTGCGTCTTTGAACTCCAAAACGGCAGCATCGGTCTCTCCTTGCGCAAGAAGCACCCAGCCAAGCGAATTGTGCGGTTCGGGACTCCGCGGGACCATCTGAACGGTTTTTTCAAATGCCGCGCGCGCGGCCGTAAGATCGCGTCGTTGCAGGGCATTCATCCCCTGGCTATAAATCGAATTTGCCGCGGTGGCGTCAGCCGCGGCCTTCGAGTTCTCACCCTGGGCATGCGCGTAAGTGGAAATCAGAAGAATCGCCAGAACTTGTATGCCAAGTCTCAACGCAGCCCTCGACTCGCGCCAAATATCGGATTTACCCACGTCGAATCCCTTCGAACGTTCAGGGCGAAAGAGTCCGCATAACAAATGCTACTGGATCAGGCAAACACTGCCGCCGTATCCGTAGCGCCGTTCTCCGCCTTGACCGTGCTTTAGCCCCACCTTAGTATGCCAAGAGTTCATGATTTCCGGTCCAATGCATCGTTTCCGGTTCCGCTTCAGGGGAACTTGGCTTTCGCTGGCTTTGCTTCTGCCAGTTTCTTTTCTCATTGGCGCCTCTCAACTTCCAAAGGCCGCGCCGAAGCCTCTCGCTCATTTTACGGACATCGCCACGAAAGCCGGACTAACGGACACCGAGATTTTTGGCGGTGTGAACACCAAGAAGTACATCATCGAAACCACGGGAACCGGCGTCGCCATCTTCGATTACGACAACGATGGCTGGCCGGACATCTTTATCGTCAATGGAACCACACTCGATGCCCTTCCCGGCAAAGCCCCGACTAGCCATCTCTATCACAACAATCACGACGGCACCTTCGCCGATGTCACTAAAAAAGCGGGCCTCACTCACACCGGCTGGGGCCAGGGCGTCTGCGTCGGCGACTACGATAACGACGGCTGGGAAGATCTCTACGTCACCTATTATGGAAAGAACGTCCTCTACCACAACAACGGCGACGGCACTTTCTCCGACGTCAGCGATAAAGCCGGCGTCTCCGGCTCCGGCAAAGCTTGGGGCAACGGCTGCGCCTTCGTCGACTACGACCGCGACGGTCATCTTGATTTGATGGTCGCCAATTACGTCGATTTCGATATCTCCACTGCCCCCGCTCCCGGTGACCGGCCTTCCTGCGTCTGGAAAGGCGTTCCGGTGATGTGCGGCCCACGCGGCTTGCCGCCCGCAAAAAACATTCTCTACCACAATCGCGGCGACGGTACCTTTGAAGACGTCTCCGCAAAAAGCCACATCGACAAAGCAGACGGCCACTATTCTCTGAGCGTCTCCACGCTCGACTATGACGACGATGGCTGGCCCGACATTTTCGTTGCCTGCGACAGCACCGCCAGCATCCTCTATCACAACAATCGCGACGGCACCTTCACCGACGTCGCCATCACCGCCGGCGCCGCCTTCAACGAGGATGGCCGCGCCCAGGCCGGTATGGGCTCAACCGTTGCCGATTACAACGGCGATGGCCGGCTGGACATTTTCAAAACAAATTTCTCGGACGACACCGCGACGCTCTATCGGAATAACGGCAACGGCACTTTCGACGACGTCACTTTCCCTGCGGGACTCGGCCTCAACACTAAATATCTTGGCTGGGGCACCATGTTCTTCGATTTCGATAACGATGGATGGCCCGACCTCCTCCTTGTCAATGGACACGTCTATCCCGAAGTCGACAGCCAGCATCTCGGCAGCACTTTTCAGGAGCCTCGCATCCTCTATCACAACAATGGCAACGGCACCTTCACCGACATTTCCGCCGACTCCGGTCCCGGCATCACCACTCCCCAGTCCTCCCGCGGCCTCGCCATCGGTGATCTCTGGAACGATGGCCGGCTTTCCGCCGTCATCAGCAACATGAACGCCCCGCCCAGTTTGCTCGTCAACGACGTGCGCACTCCAAATCACTGGGTCGCCTTTCGTCTGATCAGCGGTTCTTTCGCGTCAACCTCGCAGAAACTTCGCACGAACCGCGACGCGATCGGCGCCCGCATCACCATGAAAGCCGGCTCCCGTCTCTTCGTGGACGAAGTCCGCAGCGGCTCCAGCTACGATTCCAACAACGACATCCGCGTGCACTTCGGCCTCGGCTCCATTAAAGCGATCGAATCTCTCGAAATCCGTTGGCCGAGCGGACTCTTCGAAAAATTCGGCAATCTCGCGGTTGACAAAATTCATACGCTCAAGGAAGGCGCCGGCGCGCTCATCAAGCCTTCCTCGCAAAAGTAACTCGCCGCTTTTCGTCTCTCATACTAGAATCCTCCGCGTTCTCTGAGACGCCTCGATGAAGTCGAAACCGAAATCCAAATCCAAGCCGGGGTCGCAGCCCAAGCTCGTCAAAAAATCGTTCCATGCCTCTCTCGAGCGGCTTCGCTCCAATCTCGGTTGGGTTGTCATTTGGATTCCGTTCGATGTCTACAAAGTTTGGGGCAGCCGCGGCCGCCTTAAAATCCGGGGAGAAATCAACGGCTTCCCCTTCCGCACTTCCCTCTTTCCCACGCGCTCGGGCGATCACTTCCTGCTCGTTAACAAAAAAATGCAGGCTGGCGCCGGCGCCAGGGAAGGCTCCCGCGCCGAAGTCGTGCTTGAGCCCGATACCGAGGAGCGCTTCGTCATCACTCCTGACGAGCTCAATCAATTCCTTGCGGAAGACCGCGCTTTTCGCCGCTGGTTTGACGCGCTGAACTATTCCATTCGCAAGTGGATTGTCGACTGGATCACGCAGCCAAAAAGCGCCGGCGCCCGCGTTCGCCGCGCCGAACAAGTCGCTGAGCAGCTCTTCTCCGCTATGGACGCGGAGCGCGAACTGCCGCCCTCGCTGCAGCTGGCATTCACGCGTGAACCCCGCGCTCTCGACGGTTGGAACCTTATGTCCCCGTCGCGTCGACGCGGGCTGCTCATTGCCATCTTCTACTATCGCTCGCCCGAAGCTCGAGCCCGCCGCTTGGAAAAGGTAATTGAGGAAGCAGTCGCACTCGCCGAGAAAAAATCCGCAGGATAATCTCTGCGGTCCATCCTACGTCTCGCTCACGCTTTTTTGTGCTTCGGTAAGTCAATCCGGCAATAGGCAAGTCGTCTTGCAGTGTATTCGTTCTCGCATAAATAGCGCTCCGGTCATTCATATCGCAGTGCGATGATCGGATCGACCCGCAACGCGCGCCGCGCAGGTACATAGCACGCCAGAAGCGCCACCCCTATCAATCCGACAGCCACAATCACGCACGTCAACGGGTCCGTCGCCTTCACACCGTAAAGAAACGCCGCAATGAAACGCGTTAATCCGAATGTCAGCGCTAGACCCGCAGCCACTCCCAACAATGCCAACTTAAGTCCCAGCTTCGCAATCAACTTCAGTACATCACCGCGACCGGCTCCCAGCGCCACTCGAATCCCGATCTCGCGTGTGCGTTCGCTCACGAAGTACGACATCACGCCATAAATTCCGATGGCGGCCAGCACCGCCGCGACACCGGCGAACACCGCGAGCAGCTGCATGTACAGGCGATAATCTCCCATCGACTCCGAGATCACATTTTCCATGCTGCTTATCTCAGTAACCGGCAGGTCCGGATCGATCTTCGCAATTGCTTCTTTCACTTCGCCGGCCAGCCCGTTATCTTGTCCTGCTCCGCTTGCTCTTCGAATCACCACATAGTGATGCAGATGTGGAATCGCGGTACCTCCAGGAAACACCGCTTGTTGCTGCAGATACGACGCGTACAGAAAAGGCGGCACTTCCTGGCCTAAGCCAAAATGCTTCACATCCCCAACCACGCCCACTATTTGTCGTGGCCGCTCTTCTTCCACGGGGTACGGGTCGTATCGCAACACAATCTGTTGCCCCACCGGGTCCTCGTTTGGAAAGTACTTCCGCGCGAGCGCTTCATTGATCACCACGGCCCATGGCGCCGTTTGCGTGTCGTGCTCGTCCAAATAGCGCCCCTTCTTCAGCGGTATATGCAAGGTCTGGAAGATGCTCGGGCTCACGTCGTCATACCCCGCTCGGGGCCTGTTCTCCGGTGAAGGCGCTGGATGTCCCAGCACGGAAAAGCTGAACGTGTAGGCGCCTCGCATCGGAATAAAGCTCATGATCCCTGACGACGCCACTCCGGGCAGCGCTGCTATTCTCTCCGTCAATTGTTGGTTGAACGCCGCCACTGTCGGCAACGTCTTCTCCATGTCCCCGCCGGGCACTCTCTGCAGATATTTCCCTCCTTCCGGCAATTGCACCAGCATCGTCAACAAATTCCTCGGGTCGAATCCCGGATTCACCTGCTCCAGCCTCAGTATTGTGTTGATCATCAATCCCGCGCCCACAAGAAGCACCATCGCCAGCGCCACTTCGGAGACTGCCAGGATGTGCCGCGTGATCCCGCGCGAGCCTGCCACCGTCCGCCCTTCCCCTTCCCGCAGTGCCGCGTTCAAATCGGGATTCGAAGCCTGAAGCGCCGGCGCAAGTCCAAAACTCCCCGCAGTCAGCACCGATATACCCAGCGTGAACAGCAGCACGCGTCCGTCAATACCGATGCTTTCCACATTTGGAAAATCTCCCAGCAGCTTCCTCAAAATCTGAATTCCCCAATAGGCAAGCAGGATTCCCAGCCCGCCTCCCAAAAAAGCCAGCAATCCGCTCTCCGCAAACAACTGCTGCATCAACCGCCGCCGCCCCGCTCCCAGCGCCGCGCGCACCGAGTATTCTTTTCGTCGCGTCTCTGTTCGCGACTTCATCAGATTGGCCACGTTTACGCACGCGATCAGCAACACGCAGCTCACCGCTCCCAGCAGGGGGTACAACGCCTGGCCCGCCCACTGATAAAGATCCTTGTGCAGCGGCCTCACGAGCTTCTCCACGCCTCTATTCGTCTTTGGATAGGCAATCTCCAGTTGCTTCGCGATGACGTCCATCTCCGCTTGCGCCTGCGTGACCGTCGCTCCGGTCCTCAGTCGCCCCACCGGCATCAGCCAATGATCAATTCTCTCCGAATATCTTGCGCTCTCCGGATTCACTGGTACCCACAAATCCAGCCTGCCCCCATAAAACGGCGCGAATCCCGGCGGCATCACTCCCACAACTGTCGAAGGCACGCTGTCCACCGTTAGCGTCTTCCCCAAAATCTCTGGATCATTGTTGAAGTGGTTCTTCCAGAACGCGCTGCTGATCACCACCGCATACGAGTGGTCCTGCATCTCATCCGCGGTAAAAACTCTTCCCCGAATTGGCTGCACTCCCAGCAACCCGAAAAAATTAGGCGTCACGTACTGCACGTGGATCGGCTCCGGCTCGCCCGAGCGCGACATGATCACTTCTTCCGTGAAGCTGGTCAGCGCGATATCCTGAAAAACGGTTTTTTCCTTTTTCCAGTCCATCAGCTCTGCGATCGGCGGCGCCTGCCAGTCTCCCGGATGCTCCTTCTCCGTTTGCCAGATCACCGTCAACTGTTCCGGATGCTCGTATGGCAACGGTCTGTACAGCAATGCATTGAGCATGCTGAAAATCGTGCTGTTCGCTCCAATTCCCAGCGCCAGCGATACCACGACTACCGTGAGAAATCCCGGACTCTTCTTAAGCCCTCGCACCGCAAGCCGCATGTCCTGCCAAAAAGTTTCCATCCATCCATAAGTTCCCATGGCTTGCATACCTCCTTCAGCACGCCTGACTTGATTCTTTCCTCAGGCACTTCACCCGCTCTGCCCCACTTACCTGCACATGTTCGTACTCTTCGCTCACCCTCCGAATATAGCCCCGCCCAGGCATAGCGTGTCACCAATCATTTTTGCGAAAGCCCGAGCCGCCATGTTTCCCTTCATTCCATCTTTCTGCGTTTCTAATGGCTTGTCCCCGTCTAGCTTCCAGCAATTCGGGCTCCACTGCTTTTCACACGCTTGCGACCTTTCCACGAACTCGCCTGCTCTTTGCCGCTTAATTTTTCCAGCTTCCCATTCTTCCCAATTCTCCTTCTTCTCATCCTTCCTCTGTTACAATCCTTCTCATGAAACGACGCAAATTGCTCCAATCGATTCCCGTTGCCGCCCTTCTCCCGTCCGCCGCCTTGGCCGCCGCCAGCAACTCCGCATCCGCGGAAATTCCCGTCGCTCCGCAATCCTCAACCACCGTCTACGAGCTCCGTGTCTACCACGTCTTCGAAGGCAAGCTCGACGATCTCCTCCGCCGCTTCCGCGACCACACCATGCAGCTCTTTGAAAAACACGGCATCAAGAACATCGCCTATTGGACTCCCACGGACGATCCTCTCAAAGGCAAGACTCTCGTCTATATCCTCTCCCATCCCAGCCGCGAAGCCGCCACCGCCAACTGGAAAGCCTTCCGCGAAGATCCCGATTGGATCAACGTCCGGGACAAATCCGAAGCCAACGGCAAGCTCGTCGAAAAAGTCGACTCCACCTTCCTCTCCCTCACCGACTTCTCCCCTCCACTCCGCTAGCCCCTGGCCCGCATGTATTAGCCGCGCGAAGTGTTAAGCTTCCGCTTGACGATTCCAAAGCATCTCAACCACCAGGGAGCTCGCATGTCAACAAACGCCGTTACCACACGAAATCCAGTCAGGAACTCCAGCACTCTTGGCTCACTCTGGATTGTCTACGCGCTCCTCCGTCTGGTAGCGGCAATCCTGCTAGTTCTCTACAGCGGCACAGCCACCGTAATGTTTGGCGCTCTCCTCACCCGTGTCGCCGACCCTTTCACTCTCATGGATATTTTCCACGTCCTTTACATCGCAGCCATCATCGTGACCGCTCTCTCCGGCCTCTTCGGTCTATTCGCGGGCTTGGCTCTTCTTTCCGGGAAGTCTTCCGCCCGCGGGCTTTCTCTCGTCGCCTCCTTCCTTTCCCTCTCCGACCTTCCCCTCGGCACAACTCTGGGAATCTACACCCTCATCCTTTTCCTCCCCTGAGCCTCGTACTCCCCTGATGCTCTAAACGCTCGGCCTGCCGCCACCCGCACCGCCCAACTTGCCGCCGTCATTTCGCTCGCCCTGACGAAGGAAGGGAACGCAGCAGCCCGGAGTTTTTTCCTTCACGTTCGTGCCAGCGAACGTGTCGGCCTGCGGAGCGAGAACCGCTGCCTCATCGCTCACCATATCTGTGAGTGATGAAATCTCTCTCTCCCGCTTTCTAGTGAACGTTAATTTTTATGGTAGCCTTCCGGTCACCCACATGCGCATCGTCGTCTGGAACTGCAAGATGGGACTCTCGCGCAAGCGGCAGCACCTCTACGATCTCCGCCCCGATATCGCCATCATTCCCGAGTGTTCTCAAAATTGTCTGAAGCTCTGCCTGACCGACGGCTTCGAAGGCCGCTGGTTCGGCGACAACCCCCGCAAAGGACTTGGCGTTCTCGTCGCCAAGCCGCTCCATATTGCGCGCGCGCAAAAACCTCGCAGCAGGTGGGTCGTTCCCCTTTCCATTACGAACTCTGCGTCCGCGTCCATCTCCGGGGCCCCGTGCGATTTTCTCTTGATCGCCGTTTGGACCATGCCGGTCAAAGGCAGCACCGTCAGAAGTTATATCGGCCAGTTGTACGAAGCCATCGTCAGGAATCCGCTGTGGTTCGCCGGCAGGCCCGCCATCGTCTGCGGCGATTTCAACAGCAACACTCTCTGGGACGGCGATCGCCCGAATCGGAATGGCGCACTCGGCAAACAAAAGTCCGGCAACCACTCCGCCGTTGTCAGCCTGCTAACGAAACGCCGCCTCGTCAGCGCTTACCATCATTTCTTTTCCGAGCCCCAGGGCCAGGAGACTCGGCCCACCTACTTCTTCTGGCACCACGAAAATCGTCCCTATCACATCGACTACGTCTTCCTCCCCCGCGACTGGGCCTCGCTGATCACCGGCGTCCAACTCGGCTCCCACGACGCCTGGTCCAAACTCAGCGACCACGTCCCCCTCACCGTCGACCTCGCCCTTGCCGCTCCCTAGCCTCCACGCCGTCTTCGCTACAACTCCTCTGTCATCCCTACCGAAGCGTCTGCGCTTCTTACTGACGCGCGGCGGAGCGACCACTCTTCTCCTCGCCCCACTCCCCGTTTGGGCTGTCGCCCACTCCGCGAGCACGCGAAACTCCTCCTTCGAAGGCTCATGGAACAGCACGATTCTCCGAAGCGTTCGCATCAATGGAGTCAGCCGATCCCTCATGCCTAAAATCCTCGTCAGAACCCATAAACCATCAAGGCATTCACTCTATATTTATAACGTGCTATCAATTAACCTGCATACACTGGTTGACGCAGGTGAAGAAAAAGCGAATACTAAATACCGGCATGGGTTCACGGTTTGATGAAATCGGTTACTGGTCTGAGGTCAAACTGGAGATTCTTAAAAACTACGCCTCCGCCTATTCAAGAATCCTCGCAGCCCAAACAAATCCCGCTCTCTCTCATATGTACATCGATGCGTTTGCCGGGGCCGGCGTCCATCTTTCAAAGTCGACCGGCCAATTGGTGCTGGGCAGCCCTCTCAATGCGCTGCATGTCCGCCCTCCATTCCGCGAATACTATCTCATCGACACAGACGCCAGAAAAGTCGACGGCTTGAAGAGTATGATCGGGAACCGGACAGACGTACGCATATTTGAAGGCGACTGCAACGAAGTATTGATCGAAGAGGTGTTTCCAAGGGTCCAATATAAACAGTACCGCCGCGGTCTGTGCATCCTAGACCCATACGGCTTGGATCTTGATTGGAAGGTGACCAAGACTGCGGGTCAGATGAAGACCCTCGATGTCTTTCTCAATTTTCCGGTTCAGGACATGAACCGGAACGTACTTTGGCGCAATCCAGAAAAAGTTGAGCCCGCGCAAATCATAAGGATGAATTCATACTGGGGCGACGAGTCATGGAAGCAATGTGCTTATAGCACAACAGGAAGCCTCTTCGGATTTCCTGAAAAGGAATCAAATGAGACTATCGCTGAGGCGTTTCGAAAGAGACTGAATGTAGTGGCAGGGTTTGCTCGCGTTCCGCCGCCATTGCCAATGAGGAATTCAAAGGGCGCAATAGTTTATTATCTCTATTTCGCATCTCAAAAGGACACTGCTGAACATATCGTGCTTGAAATTTTTGAAAAGTTCAGGAACAGGGGGATTTAAATAATGTCTCTTCAATCTTCGATTGAATGGACTGATGCAACTTGGAACCCTGTCCGTGGCTGTACGAAGATTAGCCCTGGCTGCAAACATTGCTACGCCGAGACTTTTGCCGAGCGATTCCGCGGTGTAAAGGGCCATCCCTACGAGCAAGGTTTCGATCTTCGGCTCGTTCCCGAAAAGCTGGCCGAGCCTCTCCGCTGGCGTACACCAAAGATGATCTTCGTGAACTCGATGAGCGACCTCTTTCATGACCAGGTCCCCGACGAATATGTCGTCGCCGTCGCAAGGGTCATGACCGCCGCCAAATGGCATACCTATCAGGTTCTAACGAAGCGAGCTGACCGACTTAGTCGTCTTCTTAACTCAAACCTCGCCTTTGCTGCTCAGCAGCCCCATATCTGGTGGGGAGTCAGCGTTGAAGACAAGAAATATGGCATCCCTCGAATCAAAGAGCTGCAGCGAGCCAAGGCGGCAGTGCGCTTCCTTTCCGTCGAGCCTCTGCTTGAAGAATTGGGTAGGTTAGACTTGCAAGGCATCGACTGGATGATCGTCGGCGGCGAAAGTGGCCCTGGTGCCAGACCGATGAAAAAAGAGTGGGTCCTCGCCCTGCGGGATCAATGCAAAAAAGGCAGAGTCCCGTTCTTCTTCAAACAATGGGGAGGAGTCCGGAAAGCAAAGACCGGCCGTCGTCTGGAAGGCAAGATTTACGATGAGTTTCCCCCGCGCGTCCAGCTTTCTGTATTGACACCCGATGAGTGTTCGACTTCCGCCAGGGAAATTGAATTCCAATTCGATTCCAAGATTCTTCGACTATCGTCCCTGACGGCTCGATTCGGTCCAGCAGCGGTCTAGGACCACACCGTGGCGGGTGGCAACCTCTAACCGCTGGGCACGGATTGGGTGCTGCTTGCGGGTTGTGCAAGGGTGCGGGTTTTGACTTTTCCTCCGGCTGCGTTACTTTCGGTGCTTTTCCAGTTTCTCGACAACGCTATCCAAATCCGGATACCCAGCTCCGAAGCTTCGCGTAAGCCAGTTCCCCCCTCGCTCCGCGATCTTCTCCCCATCCGCCACCACATCAAACTGCCCCGTCTTTCCCGGCACAAGCACTGCTTCCACATTCAGCCGCTCCTTGATCAGGTTCACGAGACTCGTGACCTTTACCTTGTTGTTCTGTCAGGTCGGGCAGTGAACGATTTCAACCTTCATCGTATTCTCCAATCTGGTTTGTAAGTTCTGATATCCCCACGACATCGGCCCGGTGGTCCGAATGAGCTGCCCCCGAACCATGGAACCCGCCATCGATCTAAACATGAAACTTTTCCGCTTTCACGAATCTATCTAACGCGTAAGGTGCGCCAGGTTCGTTTTCTGAACCTGGGTCTTGGTTTTGCTTCCGGTCCTCGCCTGGCAGGAACACGGGCGCGTGTCCCAGTTCAAATCTTGGCCCTGCCGTTTCAATACGACGCGAATATAGGATGCCGCCCCACGAGTTATCTTAGCCCTCTTGTTCTGCCTCGGTCGCTCCGTGAAATGTTTTTTCCCGCGCTCTATTTTCGCTCCATCTCCTTTCCCCTCATCCACTTAAATCTCTACCTCGAGCGATTCGAATGGTTACTATAGTAGAAATAACTTGACAAGTTATCATTTTTTACGGTAAAATAAACCGTCAAATTCAGGTCCTATGGCTCTCCAACCCGTCAGCTTACCCGGCCCCGCCGCTCTCGCTCCCTTCTCGACACACCCGTCACAACTCGACACGCTCGTGCCGCCGCAACCTCTTTGCTATCAATCGAATGCACGCGCTTTCCGTCACACAGGGGGGGGGTGTCTCCGTATCCGCCTTCGATTTTGAACTTTCCACTCCGTATCGCTCTTCCCGCAAGAGTCCACATCAATGTCATTCCAAGTGCTTTAGCTCCCCTTTGTTTTCATACTCTTACGCACTCTTTTGCCGCGCGCAAAACACTAACTCCCGTATTCTCAATCATCCCCGCACTCTTTGCAGAAAACACCCGGGGTGGGGGCAGCGTGTTCAGGGCTTCTACCCCCTCTCCTTGCCTCATTACGTTGTCGCTTCATCAGTTCACCCGTACCTCGGCTTCAGCCACTCCAACGTATTTGTCCGCCCCGCCGTAGTAAAACAAAAACCTGCCTCCTCGTTTCACCATGCCCTCGACAAACACAACGTTCGGAACCTGCCCGACCTTCTCCCACTCTTTTCCCGGCGCAAACACCGGCTCCTCGGAGCGGTACAGCACCTTCCTCGGATCGCGCCGGTCAAACACCGCCACTCCCGTCCGGTACACCAGCTTGTCGTCCGCTCCGTTGTAGATCAGCACGATTCCCTGCGGCGTCAGAATCGGCGGTGGCCCCGGCTCCACGACGCGCGAATCGAATTTTCCCGGCCGCCGCGGCAGCACTGGCGTTTTCACTTCCTCCGTCCAGTGAATCAAATCCTCCGACGACGAAATCCCCATCTGGTCCGTCTTGTCCGCGGACGTTCCCAGCCAGTACATCCAATATTTCCCTCCGATTCTTTCCGGGACTATCGCTCCGGACTTGGTCCACGCCACGTTCCAGTTGCCCTTGTACGCCGGCAGAATCACGCCTTTGCGCTCCCAGTGAATCAAATCGCGCGAAGTCGCCAGGCAAAGCTGCGCATCCTTCTTGTTGTATCCGGTGTACGTCAAATAATACGTGTCGCCGAATTTCTGCAGCCGTGGGTCCTCGACTCCTCCATCTTTTTCATAATCCGTTTCCGGCGAAAGCACCGGCTCATCGCGCCGCACGAAATGGATTCCGTCCGCGCTCTCCGCGTACCCGATCCGCGAAGTTCCCTTCGCATCCTGCGCTCGATACAGCATCGCCATTTTATCCGGGGCGGTCTTTATGACGGCGGGATTGAATGTCCCGGCGAACTCCCACGTCGTGCCCTGCGGCGAAAGAATCGGAGTTTCCGATGCGCGCCGCCACGCGCCGAATGGGAGGTTCGTCTGTTGTGCCGCAATGCTGAGCGACGCGGCAATAAAACAACCAATCAGAAAACTCTTCTGTCTGCGAAAACGCATTCTCGGAATCTCCCTACTTTCCTGACTTCGGCGGCTTGGCTGGCACGGCAGGCTTCAGCCGCTCGAATTTCACGGACCGCACGATTCCCTCGCCTTCTTTCACCACGATCATCTGGTTCGGCACCACGTCCTTCAACGTGTCCACCGCCCCGCTCGGCCAGCGAATCTCCAGCAGCTCGACTTTCTCTGCCTTGCCGACGCCGAAGTGTACGCGCAAATCATTCTGAGAAATGTAGCTCCCGCCGCTGCGCACTTCATCGATCTGCTGGTGCGGCTTCGTTTCTCCCGGGGGATGCGTCACACAGCGCAGCCGCGCGCCAATTCCGCTCCGATTCGATTTTGTGCCGATTGTTTTTATTTTCAGCCAGTTATTTCCGAGGCGCGAATCGCAGCGCAGCAACTGCGGAAAATCGTTCACCGTGTTCACGACCACGTCAATGTCGCCATCGTTGTCGAAATCGCCGAACGCCGCGCCGCGCGAAGCGACCGGAACCATGATCCCGGAGCCGCCTTGCGAGGACACATCCTCAAAATGGCCGTTGCGCAAATTTCGATACAAGATTTTTTGCTGCGGATAGCCCGCTTCCGTCCGCAACTGCTCGACTTCGGGATACACGTGGCCGTTGCAAATCAAAATGTCCGGCCAGCCGTCGTTGTCCATGTCGAAAAAGCCGCAGCCCCAGCCGAGATATTGCGTATGCTTGCCGAGGCCGGCGGGAAAGGTGGCGTCCTCGAAATTTCCGCCGCCGATGTTGTGGTAAAGCGAAGGAGTGTCGCCCGCGAAGTTCGTTTTGACGATATCGAGATTCCCGTCGAGATCGTAATCGGCGGCGGAAACGCCCATGCCGGCTTGCGGTTTGCCGTCCGCGCTGAGCGCGCAACCCGCTTCCATGGCTACATCGGTGAACGTGCCATTTTTCTTGTTTTGATAAAGCGCGCTGGCCGTCGAATCGTTCGCGACGTAAACGTCCGGCCAGCCGTCATTGTTGAAATCGGCGGTGAGCACGCCGAGCCCGTAGGTGCCGTTGGCCTGGAAAATTCCGGCGCGCTCGGACACGTCGGTGAACGTGCCGTCGCCGTTGTTGTGAAACAAAATATTTTTTCCGCCGAGCAGTCCCGGCGGGCCGCACGCCACGAGCACTCCTTTGTACTCGCAGGGCCCCGACTCCGGCACGGGCGCGGTCGCAAGATCCATGTCGATGTAATTCGCGACGAAGAGATCGAGGTGGCCGTCGCGATCGTAGTCGAGAAAAGCGCAGCCGGTGTTCCAGCGTTTTCCGCTCGTGCCGACTCCGGCTTTTTCCGTCACGTCGCTGAACGTTCCGTTTCCGTTGTTGCGATACAAAATATTGTTTCCGAATGAAGTGATGTAAATATCGTCGAAGCCGTCGTTGTCGTAATCGCCCACGCAAACGCCTTGTCCCCAGCCGTAATGAAGCAAGCCGGATTTCGAAGTGACGTCCGTGAAAGTGCCGTCGCGATTATTTTTGAAAAGATGAGAAACCGGCTCCTGCCCCTTGGGAAATCCCTCCAGACGCCAGCCATTCACGAGAAAAATGTCGAGCCAGTCGTCGTTGTCGTAATCGTAGAAGGCGGCGCCGCAACCGGTGGTTTCAAGAAGAAATTTGTTTTTGTGCTCGCCGCCGTAAATCGTTTTCGCGTTCAAACCCGATTCGCGAGCGACATTTAGAAAGTTGACGCCGATCTCTTTTGGCGGAGGCGGATACGGATTCGGAGCGCTGGAAACGCCTTGGTTCGAAAAAAAAGCGGAGGACGCGCCCGCGTCGCTTGCCAATCGATTGAGATATTGCTTTCGATGGAGGGGACGCGCGAGCGCGAGGACGTTTTCGAACGGCAAGACCAGCGCGGTACGGCTCAGAGATTTAAGAAACGCGCGGCGTGAGGAGGACAAATGGAATCGTACCTTCCCGGGATTGGCTCATGCTAAGATTTGCCGCTGCTCAGTATTGCAGAGCGGATGCCACGATTCAAACTGAAGGACGCGAGGGAACACGAAGACCCCTTGCGCGGCGGACCTTCCTACTGTGATTAACAAAAAAGACAAAGTTCGAAAGACGGTGTTATTCCGCGTCGCTTTTTGCGGGACGGCTCTATTCGCATTTCTCTGGACCGCAACAGCGCAGATGCAAGACTCTGCGAAGACGAAGGAAGCGCCAAAAACGCAGTCGCCGGCACGCGGACAGAGGACAGCGCACACACAAGAGCCGTCGCATTCCCTCGAACTCACCCGGCCGATCAGGCCGTGGGAATTCTTATCGGCAGTGGGAACGCAAGCGGGGCTACTGGGAGATGAATCGGGGCGGATGGAAGCGTGGGTCTACCCGCTGAAAATACTTCGGGATTTCCATCTGAAAATTCACGTAGACGGGCGAGTCCTGCCCGCGGAGTCGCTGGCGCGAACGCTGATTACGCGGCCGGAATCGAGCACGATTGCGTACGCGGGAGATACATTTTCGGTGCGCGAAACATTCTTCGTGCCGGTCAAGGAGCCCGGAGCTTTGATCTTGCTCGACGTGGAAACCGAGAGCCCACTTGAGATTGAGGCGGTCTTTCATCGCGATTTTCAACTGGAGTGGCCCGCAGCCCTAGGGGCGACGTACGAAAGCTGGAATGCGCAATTGCAAGCTTTCACTCTCGGCGAAGAGACGCGCAAATTTGCGGCGATTGTAGGATCGCCGACCGCGGAGAACGCGCAGGCGGAATACCAGACCAACTATTCCCAGTCGGGGGAAAATTCCTTTCGATTGGGTGCAACGGAGAAAGGCAAGGAGACCAAGATCATCGTCATCGCGGGCTCAATGACCAGCCTGGCTGAAGCAGAAAAAACGTACAAGCGGCTTTCTTCTGGATATAGCGAACTGCTGAGAGACTCAGCGGACTATTACCGGGAATATCTCAAGCAGACAGTGAGCCTGGAGTTGCCGGACAAACAGATGCAAGACGCGTACGACTGGTCGAGGATCAGCCTGGCGCAAGGGATGGTAACGAATCCATTTCTGGGTGCGGGTTTGGTAGCGGGATACCGGACTTCGGGGGAAAGCCAGCGGCCGGGATTTGCGTGGTATTTTGGGCGCGATTCATTCTGGAGTTCTTTTGCGCTGAATGCTGAGGGAGATTTCGCAGATACGAAAACCGCGCTGGAATTTGTGAGCAAGTTTCAACGAGACGATGGAAAGATGCCGCACGAAATCTCGCAAGGCGCGAATTTTGTGGACTGGTTCAAGGGATATCCGTATCCGTACGCCTCGGCGGATGCGACGCCGCTGTACATCATCGCCGCGAACGATTACGTGACGTCGAGCGGGGACACGGCGTTCGCGAAAGAAAAGTGGGACAGCCTGTGGAAGGCATATCAGTTCTTGAAATCGACGTACGATGCGAAAGGCCTTCCGCAAAACTTCGGATTTGGCCATGGATGGGTGGAAGGCGGGCCGCTGTTGCCGGTGAAGACGGAATTTTACCAGAGCGGATTGGGAGCGGAAGCACTGCGGGCACTTTCAAATCTGGCGCGGCTTGCGGGGCATGAAGATGCTGCGAACACGCTGGCGAAAGAGTTTGAGAAGCAGCGGTCGCTAGTGAACGACAGTTTCTGGATTGCGGACAAGAAGCGATTTGCGTTTGCGCTGGATAAGAATGATAAACAAGTGGATGAGCCAACGGTGCTGGCGACAGTGCCGATGTGGTTTGGATTACCGAGCGAAGAGCAAGCTGTCTCAACAATTCAGCAGATTTCGGACGCAGATATTCAGACCGATTGGGGGATGCGGATTATTTCGAACCGGTCACCGCTCTACAGCGGAGGCGGGTATCACTATGGATCGGTGTGGCCGCTGTTCACGGGATGGGCGTCAGTAGCAGAGTATCGATATCATCAAGAATTTCCGGCCTACGAGAATTTGCGGGCGAATGCGCTGCTGGCGCTCGATGGTTCGCTTGGGCACGTGACGGAAGTGCTTTCGGGGGATTATTACCAGCCGCTTTCGACAAGTTCGCCGCACCAAATCTGGTCGGCTGCGATGGTGATTAGCCCTGTGCTGAAAGGAATGATGGGATTGGATGTTGACGGAGCTCGCCACGTTTTGACCTTCGCTCCGCATGTCCCCGCTGCTTGGAGTAAGTTCAGCATTGAAAACGTTCGAGTGGGAAGCAGCACGCTGGGGTTGAACTACGAGAAAAGTGAAGCGGGAATCGCCGGAGAACCAGCCGGAATCCTGCTGGATGCGGGACGGATCACGGGAAGCGATGAATGCACGATAGAGTTTCGCCCGGCAATCAGCCCGCGAGCGAAGGTGCTCAAAGTCGAGCTAAACTCCAAGCCGATTGCATTTCAGATCAAGCCGAGTGCAACGGACCAGCACGTGGTGGTGCGGTTTGTCATCAAAGGAGGGAGATATCAGCTCCGCATTTGGACCACGAAAGATTTTGGCCTTAGCGGGGAATCAGCGTTGCCTCCGCTTGGGGGCGCCAATGAAGGTTTGCGAGTGCTCTCGGAAGTGTGGTCGCCATCGAGAGATCAGCTAACGTTGCAGGTTGCTGGAGCCACAGGGCATCTGTATGGGCTGCGGAGCATGAATACCAACGAGATTCAAAGCATCGAAGGAGCGGACCTCGGTGGAGGAGTTGAGAATCCGAGGCCCGAGAATATCTGGATTGAAATTCCCGCCAGCACGACGGAGGCCTATCTAAGCAAGACAGTCGTCATTCATTTCGCAAGGGCAGGACCGAAGAAAGGGCGTTAGAGGCAGCGGGACGGTGCTTGTCCGCTTAAAAAAGCTGGCTGTTCCATATTTATGGCACCGATGGCAAAATGGCAGTATGAAGAAACAAGCGGTTCGTACAACGGTTGATATACCTACCACCTTATATCGCAAGCTGAAAGCACAGGCTGCGGCGCAGGGGCGGTCGGTTCGCGAGCTAATCCTGTCAGGTGTACGAGTAACGCTAGTGGAAGGCAAGCATCCGCGGCCCCGGAGAGTGAAGTTCCCGTTGATCGTGTCGGACGGCCCGAAGGTCGAGCTTACGAACGAACAGATCTATGAACACATTGAATTTCCTTGATGCCAATGTCTGGCTGGCACTTCTGTGGAGCCGGCACATCCACTCAGACAAGGCGAGAGAGTGGTTCGAGAGTTCGAACGAAGAGAGATTCCTCTTCTGCCGAATCACACAAATGACGGTTCTCAGGCTTCTGACGACGCAGGCCGTTATGGGAAAAGACGTGAAAAAGATGCACGGGGCGTGGGATTTGTGGGATCACGTCTGTGCGGATGACCGAATCGAGTTCGTTTCCGAGCCCGAGGGAATCGAAAGCGAGTTCCGAAGCTTGTCCTCGCTTCGGAGTACGTCCCCGAAAGTATGGGTGGACGCTTACCTTCTGGCTTTCGCCTCCGTGGCTGGGCTTAAGCTTGTAACTTTTGATCGGAGGCTCCGATCTCGGGGTGCGGAGGTGCATATCCTCTAGACGGCGCACACAAGGAAATGAGTCCAAACCAAAGAGGTGAATCCGGTGAGAAGCAAGTTAGCGATCGTGATTCTATTGGCTGCAAGCGCGGGTTTGATGACGGCGCGGGGAAGCGCGCAGGAAAAGGGAGTAGACGAGGAGGGGCATGCATGGTGGCAGCACGCGGTGTTTTATGAGGTTTATCCGCGGAGTTTTGCCGACAGCAATAACGATGGGATTGGCGACTTAAAGGGCATCACCTCAAAACTGGATTATCTGAAAGACCTGGGTATCAATGCGATCTGGATTACGCCGTGTTTTCCCTCACCGCAGGTGGATTTCGGGTATGACGTTTCGGATTACGAGGCGATCGATCCGATGTACGGGACGATGGCGGATTTCGACAAGCTGGTGGCGGAAGGAAAGAAGCGGAATATCCGCGTGATTCTGGATTTTGTGGTGAATCACACGTCAGACAAACACAAGTGGTTTATCGACTCGGAGTCTTCGAAGACGGCGGAGAAGCGGAACTGGTATATCTGGCGTGACGGAAAAGGGCCAGGGCAGCCGCCGAACAATTGGGTCTCCATCTTCGGGACAGCGGCGTGGACGTTCGATCCGAAGACCAAGCAGTATTACTACCACTATTTCTATCCGCAGCAGCCGGATTTGAACTGGCGAAATCCGGCGGTGGAAAAAGCGATGCTGGACGTGACGCGCTTCTGGTACGAGCGGGGAGTCGCGGGATTCCGGCTGGATGCGGTGGACACGCTGTACGAAGACCCGACCTTGACGGACAACCCTATCCTGCCCGGGATGGACAAGTTTGGACGGCCGAACACGGTCGAAAAATACAACAAGAAATTGCCGGAAGTACACGACGCGATGCGGAAGCTGCGAAGCATCGCGGATGAATACGGATCAGTGCTGATCGGAGAGACGTGGACGAGCAATGTTGACGAGCTCAAGGATTATTACGGAGCGAAGCACGACGAACTGCAAATGCCGATGGATCTGATGATGACAGGTTTCAAAGGGCTATCGGCGGACGATTACAGAAAGCATATCGCGGCGGTGAACGCGGCGGGACAGTGGCCGACATACGTGATTACAAATCACGACATCACGAGGTCGTACACGCGCTACGGGGATGGCAAGCACAACGACGAGATCGCCAAGATGATGGCGGCGCTGTATCTGACGTTGCGCGGGTCGGCAATCATGTATTACGGCGAAGAGATTGGAATGGAGAACAACGATCCAACGAGAAAAGAGGACGTGAAGGACCCTGAAGGAATACTCGGCTGGCCGAAGGAAATCGGGCGGGACGGAGAACGCACGCCGATGCAGTGGAATCACGAGACGAATGCGGGATTCAGCGCGGCGAAGCCGTGGTTGCCCGTGCCAGCTAGCGCGGCTACGCATAACGTAGCGGACGAGATGAAGGATCCTGACTCCGTTCTGAGTTTTTACCGGAAACTTTTGGCGCTGCGGCATTCCGAGCCTGCGCTTTTGGAAGGGGACTACGTTTCGGTGAACGAAGATAGCCCGAATGTCTTGACGTATCTGCGGCGATACAAGGGTGAGGCGGTTTTGGTTATTCTGAATATGTCGGCAGTCGAACAGAGCGTGCCGTTTGATCTTTCCGCAACGGGATTTTCGGCGCCGAAGTTGGAAGCCTTGTTGACAAGTTTTCACAAACGCGTGAAGGGGATGTTTGCGGTGTTGCCGATGGAGCCGTACTCGGTTTTCATTGCGAAGATTACGAAGTAAGAGCGCGGGAATTTCAACGCAGTGGATACAAAGAGGAACAGGAGAAAAGCAGGTTCTCCTCGCACAAAACGCCCGGAGGCGCAGAGGTACTCGCTTCGCTGGGGATGACAATCGAGATTTCCAGCAGAAACTAAATGAAGCGGGTGTACGTTGACGAAAGGCTACGTCTGGATTTGCGGCTTGGGATCAGGCACGGGAGCGGGTTCCGCGCCGGAGAGGGTTTGCCAGCCGCGACGCGAAAGACTCCAAAAAATAAAATAGCCTGATAATCCAGCAGCGATGAGCAGGAGAAAGCCCATCAGCCACTCGTGAAGCGCGAATTCTCCGATAGAAAACATGCAGCAGTAAACGAGCGCGCAACCCATGATCCAATCGAACGTGTTGGCGGTGAGATCGCGAACGGGCACGACATCCGGAGCGAGGGCCGCGATGTGTTTCCATCCATGGATGGTCGGGCGGACGCGGCGATAAAACTGCACGAGCTTCTCCTCGGGCTCAGGCCGGGTGATTAGAGTGGTGACGAGCCAGACGAGGGTAGTGATAGCGGTAGTGATCAGCGCGGTTTTTGCAAATACGACGGAAGTGTTGCCGGCGAACTGGATGCGCGTCAGCGACATGGAGACGATGAACGCGGCGATCATCGAGGAGATCTCACTCCACGCGTTGATTCGCCACCAATACCAGCGGAGCACGAGAACGGAACCGGTGCCCGCGCCCATCCCGAGAAGCAATTGCCAAGCGGACTGGATACTCGTGATGTTGGCGGCGGCGTAGCCACTGAGGATGACGAGCAAAACGATAATCAGCTTACTGACCAGGACGTAGTGCTTTTCGCCTGCTTTACGAACAAGGAAGCGGCGGTAGAAATCATTGATGAGATAGGATGTGCCCCAATTCAACTGCGTGCCGACGGTGGACATGAAAGCGGCAAGGAACGCTGCGATCATCAACCCGCGCAAAGCGGGCGGCAGAAAATCGCGCAGGACCATGACGTAACCTTTTTCCGGCTCGGCGGCGAACTCCGCGCTCGGATGCAGACCGCCGTGCGGGGAATAGACGGCGACGGCGACGAGGCCGGTGAGAATCCAGGGCCAGGAGCGCATGGC
>Ga0070730_10000706_pt1 | contig 36203 bp, 32 predicted proteins | sample Coa_R1_3_FD_66447 | JGI IMG/M metagenome (GOLD analysis project Ga0070730, IMG submission 66447) | Surface soil microbial communities from Centralia Pennsylvania, which are recovering from an underground coalmine fire - Coalmine... | ecosystem: Environmental > Terrestrial > Soil > Unclassified ...
CATCCAGAAACTGGTGCAGGATCCGCTCGCCATGAAGATCCTGGATGGTGAAGTCCTCCACGGAGACCACGTGGTGGTTGATGCGGACAAGAAATCCGGCAAGATGACGTTCGAGGTCAGCGAGCGGGTCGGCGAGAAGGCATCAGCCAAGTCAAAGCAATAACGCCACGGATGACACGGATCTTCTAAACTGATTGCCTTGATCCGTGGAGACCCGTGCGTATCTGTGGCAAGCGGTTTTGCCGAGAGACGAGTATGATGTTCTCCGCGCGAGGCCGCTAATGACTCACAGACTCAATGCTGCTCTGCTCTCTCTGCTTCTACTCTCTCTGACTCATTTCGCATTCTCCCAAGCCGAAATGAAATGGAAGATCCACGATCCGAACCGACCGTTGCCTCCGGTCATCACTCCGGGTACGGCGAGCACACAGGAGACTCCGGGAAAGCCTCCCTCAGATGCGGTTGTGCTGTTTGACGGCAAGGATCTGTCGAAGTGGGTGGACAAGGACGGCAAGCCAGCACAGTGGAAGGTGGAGAACGGCTACATGGAAGTCGCGGCTAAAACCGGCAACATCTCCACACGCGAGTCTTTTGGAGACTGCCAGCTCCACGTCGAGTTTGCCGAGCCGACTCCGCCGCACGGAGAAAGCCAGGAACGCGGCAACAGCGGAGTCTTTCTCATGGGACTGTTCGAGATCCAGGTGCTCGATTCATATGAGAACAAGACCTATGCTGATGGCCAGGCATCGGCGGTGTACGGACAATATCCGCCGCTGGTGAACGCGTCTCGTCCGCCGGCGCAGTGGCAGACGTACGACATCATCTTCCACGGCCCTCGGTTTGCTTCAGACGGCAAGCTGCAGCATCCCGCCAGAATCACCGTTCTGCACAACGGAGTCCTCGTGCAGGACAATGTCGAACCTACGGGGCCGACTGCTCACGGGGAACGTCCTCCATACAAAGCAGGTCCTGACAAGCTGCCGCTGCAGTTGCAGGATCATGGCAATCCCGTGCGCTATCGCAACATCTGGATCCGGGAGCTACACGAGCAATAAGACGGCTCGTATTTCCACCGATACTGCGCCTTCCTGTCGTAGTGTTCCTGCAGGAACATACCGTCATGACGATTTCGGGTGTACAAATGCGTCATGACACATAAATGCAAGAAAACAAAGGGCACACTTCATGAGAGAGCGCCGCCGAGTGGGTGTGGCACACTGTTTGTATGCATCGGATGAAGCTAGGCGGTTTCGAACTCACGGCTTTTTCGGACGGGACGTATCCGCTGGACGGCGGAGCATTTTTCGGCGTGGTGCCGAAGATCATGTGGTCGCGGAAGATGGAATCCGACGACAAGAACTATGTTACTGCGGGTCTCAACTCCCTGCTGATTCGCACCGGCAAGGAGACCGTACTGGTTGAAACCGGAATGGGCAACAAGCTCTCCGAACGGATGCGGAAGTTTTATACCCAGCCTGCAAAACTGCTCGATAGCCTGGCCGAGGGCGGAGTGGCACCCGAAGACATCGACATCGTCATCAACTCGCACCTGCACTTCGACCACTGCGGCTGGAACACGGTCCGCGACGACAGCGGCAAGATCGTGCCTACCTTTCCTCGCGCGAAATATTACGCGCCCGAAGGCGAATGGCAGTATGCGCGGAAGCCGAGCGAGCGCGACGCCATCAGCTATATTCCTGACAATTACGATCCGCTAGTTGCGAGCGGGCAGATGACGCTGCTTAAAGGTGGCGAAGAGATCGTGCCCGGCATATCGGCGCAGACCTTTCGCGGTCATACCGCGCATATGCAGGGCATTGTCGTCCAGAGTCAGGGGAAGACGGCCTGCTACATCTCGGACCTCATGCCGACTACGGCGCATCTCGACGTGACTTGGGGCATGAGCTTCGATCTTTATCCGCTCGACACAATCGAAAGCAAAAAGCGGTATTATGCTCAGGCGATCCCCGAGCAGTGGCTTACTGTCTTTACGCACGACCCGAAGACACCGTGGGCGTACATCGAAAGAGACGGATTGGGGAAGATGGTCGTCAGGAGGAGTGCATGAAGACGCGGCGGAAGTTTACGAAGACGTGTGGAGTGCGGGTGTGCGCGCCCTTTTTGAGTATTTGCGTGATGCTCGGATGGTGGTGCTGCGTTGCGCAGGCGCAGAGCAAAAGCGATCCGGCGAAGGCGGCCGTCACCGGCAATTATGACGGGAGTGCGAAGAACAGCCAGGGAGAAATCATTGCGGTCACCTTCGAACTGACCGAAAAAGATGGCGCGATCTCGGGCATGATCCGGTCCTCGCATGGGGACTTTTCCATCAGCAAGGGGACGCACCAGGGGGACACCGTCAACCTGGAGTTCGAAACCGAAGGACCCACCGGCACAATTATGCTGAAGGTCGTCGAAGACAAGCTGACCGGGACGTGGAGCGCGGGCGAGGACGGCGGATCGATCGAGATGAAGCGAGTGGCCGCACAGGGCGGGGAGGGAAAGAAGTCATAGCCTTTGCCTGGTGTGCTGATGGGAAGATAGATTTCGCGGGCGAGGGCGCCCGCACCACATGTTCTTAGATTTCGCGGGCGAGGGCCCCTTCGACTGCGCTCAGGGCGGGTCCGCGACCACCGAGCCGGGCTTCGAAGAAGTCTTCGACACGGCTCAAGACTTCCGGGGCGGCTTTTGACTCGTAGATCGCCCTGCGCAGTCCCGCGCCGCCTGGGACGCCGTGGGTGAACCACGAGGCGAATTGCTTCATCTTCCCGACCGCGTCCGGGAGTTCTTCCTCGATCAGCATCTGGAAATAAGTGCGGATCATCTGGTAGCGGTCCGCTTCGCTGGGATGATCGTAATGAGATGAGCGGTTTGCGCCGGCTAGATGCATAGATCCTTCGCTTCGCTCAGGATGACAAAGCCCCTCAGAGGCTAAAGCCCGTTCAAGGATTTCGGCGTCGACGGCACGACCGAGGTCGTGCGCTTCTTGGATCGAGGTCGCCCCAAGTTGAGACTCTCTTTTTGCGGTCGCTGTCGAGCTTTGGTCGACGGGGCGGACGAATGCGTCCGCCGCTACATGGCCTGTGGTGATCGCCGAGCAGTACTGTTCGATCTGGCGGAAGATCCAGGGGTTTGAGGGGGCCGTGCGGCCGATCATGACTGCGTCGCAGCCGGTTTGCGTGACCATGGCGCAGGCATCTTCAGGCGAGCGGATATCGCCATTGCCGATGACGGGAATCTTCACAGCGTCTTTGATCGCCGCAATCCACTCCCAACGGGCGTTGCCGCTGTAGCCTTGCTCGCGCGTGCGGGCGTGCAGGGCAACGGCTGACAGGCCGCAGTTTTCGGCCATGCGCGCCAGTTCTACGCAGACGATTTCTTCGTCATTCCATCCGGCGCGGAATTTGACGGTGAATGGAATGGAGACTGCAGCCTCCACGGCTTCGAAAATCTTCCCGATTGCGGGCAGGTCGCGGAGAAGCCCAGAGCCTCCGTTGCATTTGACCACTTTCTTCGCCGGGCAGCCGAGGTTCAGATCGACCAGATCGAAGCCGAGGTCTTCGACCATGCGGGCCGCATCGGCCATGATTTGGGGATTGCTACCGAAAAGCTGCGCTGAGATCGGGTGCTCGTCTTCGTAGAAGTGCAGATAGCGTTTTGCCTTCTGGTCTTTCTTGCGCAGGACGCCGTCGGCAGAGGTGAACTCGGTCATGATCAGGCCGCATCCGCCGAGGTTGCGGATGAAGCGGCGGAAGACCGTGTCGGTCACGCCGGCCATGGGCGCAAGGACGGTGGCGGGAGAGATGGTAACGGAGCCGATCTGCAGAGCTGAAGGAACGACTCGTGTGGCACGGGCGCTTTCGCCCGCGTCTGTAGTGAGTGCCCTGCCGTTCGAGTTGTCCCAGAACTTGCGCATAGCTACGAAGCACGGGGGCTAAAGCCCGATTGGATTCTGTCCGCTTAACGCGGCCCTCGAAGGGCCGCTCTTCCACGGTGCTTCACGCGGACCGTTTTCCGGTTTTTCATGCCGCGCTTCCATTCTAGCCGATGGGCCAAACAAAAGCCCTCGCCTTGGCGAGGGCTTGGATTTTCATATAATCCGCAGCGATCGGCGGATAAGAAGTTACTTCTTCGCCGTCTCGGCCTTGGCATATTTGCGGCGGAAGCGCTCCACGCGTCCGGCGGTGTCCATGAGTTTCTGCTTGCCGGTGAAAAACGGATGGCAATTGGAGCAAATTTCTACGCCGATGTCGCCCTTATGCGTCGACCGGGTCGTAAAGGTATTGCCGCATGCGCAGTGCACACGAACTTCATGATAAGAGGGATGAATGGCAGCTTTCATGTGGATTCCAACCTCGATTCAGATCATTAGATTCTACCGGATATCCACAGGATTCAGCAAACCTAGACGCCTCATCCACTCCCGACTACGGGGGCTAAAGCCCGGTTGGTTTGGCCTCTTAACGCGGCCCTCGAAGGGCCGCTCTTCCACGGTGCTTCACGCGGCCTTCGGCCTGCGCAAACACTGTACTTCACGCGACCTTCTGCCTGCGCAAACACGGTGCTTCACGCGGCCATTGTCTCCGCATAGCTTCCTCGATTTAGAACAGCGTGCTCTGGCGGCGATGCGGGGTGATGCCGAAATGCTCGTAGGCTAACTGAGTGGCGACACGGCCTCGCTGGGTGCGGTCGAGAAATCCGATCTGCATCAGGAAGGGCTCGTAGATTTCTTCGATGGCATCTGGTTCTTCGGCCAGGACGGCGGCTAAGGTGTTCACGCCGACCGGGCCGCCTTGATACTTCTCGATAATCGTCAGCAGCAGGCGGCGGTCGACTTCGTCAAAGCCATATTGATCGACTTCGAGCATTTCGAGAGCGGCCTGGGCAGTCGGTTCGTCGATTTTTCCGGCGCCGCGTACCTGCGCGTAGTCGCGGACCCGACGCAGGAGGCGATTGGCGATTCTGGGAGTCCCGCGCGAGCGGCTGGCAATTTCTTTTGCGCCCGCGTGATCGACCTCAACCCCGAGAATCTCGGCTGATCGCTCCACGATGACCTGCAAGTCTGCGGGCGTGTAGAACTCGAGGCGCAGCACGATACCGAAACGCGCGCGTAACGGCGCTGAAATCAATCCTGCCCGCGTGGTGGCTCCTACGAAAGTGAAGGGCTTCACCTCCAACGTGTGCGTTCTGGCCGACGGTCCTTGCCCGATGATGATATCGAGCTTGTAATCTTCGAGCGCCGAGTAAAGCAACTCTTCCAGCACCGGCTGCAGACGGTGGATCTCGTCGATGAACAGAACCTGCTTGTCCTGCAGGTTGGTAATGATCGCCGTCAGATCGCCTTTGATTTGCAGGAGGGGGGCTGCGGTCGGCTGAAAGCGAACACCGAGTTCGTTGGCGATGATGTTGGCCAGCGTCGTCTTCCCCAGCCCTGGAGGCCCATACAAAAGCACGTGATCCATGGCCTCGCCGCGGGATCGGGCCGCTTCAATGGCGACCGCCAGGTTCTCTTTGACTTTCTTCTGGCCAATGAATTCTGCCAGCCGCTGCGGACGAAGCTTGAGCTCAAACGAGGAATCGTCCTCGACGGGTGCGGCCGATACCAGCCGCTCACGGTTGACGGTAAGGTTGGGATTGTTTTTGGCGGTGGCCACTGACTCGGATAGTAGAACGAAATGCGAAAGCGCGCAATCGGTTTTGCGGCGCGCGCGCGCGATGTGATGCGGGAGGCGCTGCGGATTCCCAGGTCTCGCAAATGCGGCGAGACCTGGGGCACCCCACGGCACGAAAAGAAACGGGCCGCCTTTTCGGGCGGCCCGGAAAGTGGTTACCTCATGTCATCACGAACAGGTGTAGTGCGATGCACCTGAGAGTGCGCATTCGGAACAGGCTTATCGTTTGCCGAGCTGAACTGCGGTTGTTCCGGCGCCGAAGCAGCAACCCCATGCTGATTGGTTTGCATAGCCTGATTCAATGTGCTGCCGACCGGCGCGGCTGCGGTGGGGAACACTGCATGCATTTTCCCTCCTGGGAAAGCGGCGGTCATGTAGTCGGCGGCCATCTGCCCCGAGGTAGTGGACGGCAACCAGCTTGGGTTCATTCCGCTGGCCAGCGTGTGCGGAGCGGACCACGTGGTGCCGCCATTGGTCGATTCGACAAAGCCAACGCTCAGGTTGCAGTTGCTTGAGCAGTTGGCGTTAGGGAAGAAATTGTAGGTAAGCGCGAGTTCAGCGGTCGTGCCGGACGTACCACGCTTTATGGCGAATCCGGGCGTAAAGTGATCGACCCCACTAGTCACCGAATCAATCGGGACGCGTGCAGGCGATTTCCACCCGATGCCGTCGGTGGAGGACGTAATGACGATGTCATTCGATGAGCAGTTCGTGCGGTACCGGCAGTCGGCCCATACGATGAAAACCCTGCCCTTGGCGTCCATCTGTGCCGCGATGAGCGGAAAGGCACGCATTCCGCCGGCAACGAAGTGCTCGTCAATCGGAGACACGCTGAAGGTTCCAGACCAACTCGCGCCGCCGTCAGTCGATCTAAATGTCAGCACGCTCGACTGAAACGCATCGTCAATCGGGACGATCACCGTACCGTTTGGCTGCACCAGGGGTAGCCCGCCATTGCCGGCGGCCCTGTCCGCGGTATTCTTCTTGGCGCTCCAGGTCTTGCCACCGTCCGTAGACGTGCTCATTTCGATGAGATCGCCCAAGGCGAAATCGTCCCACTCTATGTAGCAATTGCCGAAAAATGGGCTGGTGGAAGTGTTGTCGCAGCCGATCCACGGCTTGTCATAGAAGCCGCCCGACTCTACGGTGGATACGGTCGAGGGATTGTTCCAGGTGATGCCATCAGTGGAACTGCTGACCAGGACGGCAGCGCCATGCGCTCCACCCGCGTTCAGCAGGGCGAGAGTCTCGACCAGCCACAATTTGAACTTCTCGTTGTAAATCACCGACGTATCGCTGGCGCGGTCATAGGAACCTGTGCCTTCGATTTTGGTGATGCCCGGCAAACGGCCATGGGTCCAGGTCGTTCCACCATCCGTGGAAGTAGAGAAGCCGATGTCGGACGATCCGCCGTCGGTAAAGCGTCCCATTTGAAAGACAGAGACGATGGTGTTTCCGCGTGCAAAGCTGGCAGGCTCGACCTCGGTCTCATGCTGGCTTGTGGTGTTGGTGAAGTCATCGGAGCTGATCTGGGTGAGGGGAACTTGCGCAGTGGCGGAAAGGGCAATCAAGAGCAATGACATCAATCCGAGTGCGCATGCGATTCGAACGTTCGAGATGGACAAGGGAACTCCTCCGTAATTGAAGTGCGAAGTCGGCGGTGAAAACTTTGCTTGGCCCACAAGGTCAACTTGCAGCCGAGAGCTCTGCGCTCTGGGTTGGGCAGGGTTCAGCCCAGATGATGCGTCGGGCGGCTACTATAGCCTGATAGGAAGTAACGGGTCAACGCGCAATGATTTGCATACAGACTTTCACTGAGGTCTTCCCCCGCTGCCCGCTCTCAGCAAATACGGCCACAGCCGGAATTTACAGAAAGTTTATTTCGTTGTAACTCGAGCTTAATAGAGTCCCGCTAGCGTCTCTCCAAGCATTCAGCCAGTCCGCTTTTAACGTTCCAGGAGTTTCGATTCCCGGAAAACAAGATTCCTCAATGTGGGGAGAGCTTAGGAGATCAAGATGAAAAAAACTGTGTTGGCTATTGGCCTGCTCGCAGTGCTTGCGGTTACGGCCGCTGCCCAAGAAGGCTCGGTTCCGAAAGGTATCCCGCATCTGGATCATGCCTTCGTCATCATGATGGAGAATCATGGGTACGGCCAGATCATCGGTAACCCATTCGCAACGTTCATCAACTGGTACGCGACGCATTCGAATGTAGGCGCAAACTATTACGCGATTGCGCACCCCAGCCTGACGAATTATCTGGAGACGGTCGGCGGATCGAACTTTGGCGTGCTTAGCGACAACGATCCGGATTTTCACGACTTGAGCTGCGCCACGAATCTTTCGACGGGGATTGCCAACACAGACAATCCGACCAGCCCGAATGTCTGTCCTATTGCCGGGTCTGGAACTGATGCAGCCACCCCACTTCTCGATTGCACCAATGAGGTTACCGGGCCGCCATGCGAGATTGAGATTGACAACGTGCATCAATACGCAGCGAATCCGAACACCCTTGGTATCACGATCGCGGATCAACTTGTAGCGGCCAACAAATCCTGGAAGACCTATCAGGAGAGTCTGCCACTCGGCGGGCCTGACCTGGTGACGTACAGTGACGGGAATTTCACGAACAACACGGATTTCACCGCTATCAACGCGGTTCTGGTGGCGGCCGGAGCATCGCCCGTGAGCACTAGCAACATCGTGCACTTGTATGCTTCGAAGCACAATCCGTTCGTTTATTTCCAGGAAGTGCAGCAGGGCAGCAATCCACTGGTCAGCTACTCGCAGATGGAAGGTTTCGACGGAGCGGGCGGATTGTGGGCCGACCTGAGCAGTGGCAAGTCGCCGAACTTCTCATATATCGTGCCCAACCAGTGTAACGATCAGCACGGGCGAAGTAACGGAACCGCGTTTTGCTTGGGGGATCCGGCCGACAGTGGCACGCAGGCTGGCCTGAATCCGGCGCTCATCACGCTGGGGGACCAGGCGGTCCAGAAGATCGTCACCGCGATCCACAGTTCTCCGGTGTGGAAGAAAGGCAATAATGCGATCGTTGTGATTTGGGATGAGAACGACTACTCGACACAACCGTGGACGAACCAGGTAGTCGCGATCGTGGACACGAACTACGGCATCCATGGCGTCAGCAGCGGCCAGTTCTATGATCACTTCTCGCTGTTGCGATCGCTTGAGGGAGGCTTTGGATTGCCCTGCCTAAACAATGCCTGCGGTGCGCAGGCGATGACTGACTTATTTGCTCACCACTAACTACACTGTTCTTCTTGCGGATCATCGGGACCGGCCCGGCTGGCCCCGATTTTTGTCTGACCTCACAGCAACGCTTTGCGGGTCATCTACTTCGGATACCAATCCAGAATTCGTACCTCGATTCCAGTGCCTTCCAAGGCCTTCTGAAACACTGACAGATCGGATCCGCGATAGTGATAGGGAATTACGATCTTGGGATGGAAAGCTTTGACAGCGTCGGCGGCCTCATCCGGAGGCATAGTGTAAGGCAGGTTCATGCAAACGAAAGCGACGTCGATATTCTTCAGCGCGCGCATCTCCGGAACGCCCTCGGTGTCGCCGGAGAAGTAGAAGCGCTTGCCTCCATACGTGAGGACGTATCCGTTACCGCGACCTTTATCGTGGAAGAGCTTGCCCGGTGCAGGTCCGCGCTTCAGGTTGTAGGCGGGAACGGCCTCGATGGTCCATCGCTGCCAGGTTTTCGTTTCCCCATTGGCAATTGGCTTGGCCTGCGTGACAGTTTGGGCTACGGCGGCGGAAGAAATGATTTCTGTCTCGCTCTTGCTGATTGCCTTGATCGAGTCGGGATCCATGTGGTCGCCGTGAATGTCGGTGATCAGGATGAGGTCAGCCTTGGGCATCCCCTCGAATTTCACCGGCTTGGCGGGATCGAGATAGATAGTTTTGCCACCGGCCTCGATCAACGTGGAAGCGTGATTGAGCGGCGCGATCTTGACAGCGCCGGCAGAAGTTGCAAAGACCTGCGGCTCTGTCGCGCCATAAGCGCTCGAGGTGGCCAGAGCAGTCGTAGCAAGCACAGCTAAACTTAGCAGCAGAAAGGTCTTCATGTTGTCCTCAATAGGTTCTCTCCATGATCTCCCACGGTGGCGACGATTGCAAAACCGCAGCGCAAATAAAACCTTAGTTGCCCTTGACCAGAATTCCATCGTGGAAAGAGAAATCCCTCTTCTCGTTTGACGGCAGGGTTACAGTCGTCCGCAGCACCTCGGTACCTTGAAGCTGGTATTCGTAGCGGAAGACCTCTCCACCCGCGAGGCGTTGTTCGATCACCCTTCCCCACTGATATCGATTCCGCAGAAGAACCTTCCAATCGCCATCCATCACAGCGGTCAGAAGATAAGGATCGTACCTTGGTCCGCTCATCAGGCTCTGGTATTCCAACCGGTACCTGACGTGGGTTGCGTCGGAAACTGTTTCGAGGTGACCACTCGAATCGTAGGAGTATTTGCGTACCTGCCCCAAATCGTCCGAGCTTTCCACGATGCGGTCGGCAGGATCGTACTTGAAGGTGATTGTGTGTCCCGCGGGCGAGATCAACTGCTCGAGATTGCGCACCTTGCTGCGCTTGAGTTGAATGCGATGGCGTTGAGCATCGTCTATCTCGGTAGCGGCGCCTTGAGCATAGTTGTGGGCCATATAGGCTTCGGGGAAATAGATCTTACGCCCATCGCGGAAGGTGAATGTCCAGCCGTTGCCGTTCCAGGCATCCTGCGCTCCGTAGAACTCCGAGGAAGTTTCACCGTGCCGGAAGACCGCGTCGGCAAAGCTCGTGCCCTTCGAGATGCGTGGCATGTGCACCTGATAGAAGTCTTCGAGATTGAGGTCCTGATAGGTATAGGGGAAGCGGGTGCCGGTGGGACAAATATCATAGGGATGATTGGCTCCAACTCCGAAGGCGCGGCTGTGGTAGTCCCACACGATATAGGTGCGATTCAGCGAGAGGGGCATAACGTCGGGAACGAATAAATCGGTCTGGCGCAGGATGAATCTGCCGGTGTGAAGGTCAACTTCGAAGTTGTTGACGGGAGCGTCGTGGCGGATGGTCGGCTGGACCAGCTTGATCGAACTGCTGAACTTGGGTGGAGTTGAGTTGGCGACTGGGGAAATGATGAGGTAAGGATAAGAACCGTCCCATGCAGGAGGTGTATCACTAAAAGGCAGCAATTCGACTTTAACGGGCGGATGGGGCCAGAACCAGATGACGCCGAAGAGTATCAGAAGCAGGACGAAGAGAGCCCATTTGCCCATTGCTGCCCATCGGAAACGCTTCGTTTTCCCTGAGTTCAAATCGGCTCCTATGCACAAAAGGCGGCCGACGGGCCGCCTTGTCGCAACTCAGTATTCGATACCGGCTACTCTTCCTCTTCCTTCACCTCGCCGCGTTCGGCCTTCGCCTTCTCGATGATCTTCTCCTGCAACTGCCCCGGCACGACGTCGTAGTGATGCATTTCCATGTTGAACGAACCGCGGCCCTGCGTCATCGAGGTCAGGTCGGCGCCGTAGGTCAGCATCTCGGACATGGGCACTTCGGCTTTCACGATGGTGTTACCGCCTTTGTTGTCCATGCCCTGGATACGCCCTCGCCTTCCGTTCAAATCGCCCATGATGGATCCCGCGAAATCGTCGGGGACGGTGATCTCGACGTTCATGATCGGCTCCAGCAGGGTGGGTTTCGCAATCTCCATTGCCTTCTTGAAGGCGATGCGGCCGGCCATTTGGAACGACAGGTCGTTGGAGTCGACGTCGTGATAAGAGCCGTCATAGAGAACGACTCTGAAGTCGACGACCGGATACCCGGCCAGATATCCGCGACCCGCGGCGTCCTTGATTCCTTTTTCCACCGCCGGGATGAAGTTCTTGGGAATCGAGCCACCAAAAATGTCATTAACAAATTCGAATTCGCCGCCGCGTGGCAGAGGCTCCATCTTGATCTTGCAGTCGCCGAACTGCCCGTGGCCGCCGGTCTGCTTCTTGTGTCGTCCTTGTACGTCGGCCTTGCCACGAATGGTTTCGCGATACGGAACTTTCGGGGCCTTCAGATTGACCTGGGTGTTGTAGCGCTTCTTGAGCTTGGAAACGGTGACTTCGATATGCTGCTGGCCGGTGCCCGCAATCAGGAATTCCTTGGTCTGCGGATCACGGAAGAAGCGCAGCATGGCATCCTCTTCCATGAGCTTGTGAAGGCCGGGCCCAAGCTTGTCCTCGTCGCCGCGGCTCTTGGGTTCGATGGCAAACGTGATTGCCGGTTCCGGGAGCTTCACCCGCGGATATTGAATCGGCGCTGCCTTGTCACCCAGCGTGTCTCCCGTCAGAGTATCTTTCAATTTTGCCACCGCGCCGATATCCCCGGCGTGCAGCTCATTGAGGGGAACCGCCGTTTTTCCCTGCATCACGGAGATGTGCGACAGCTTCTCCTGCGTGCTCTTAGCGAAGTTCTGCACGGTCGCATCGTTTTTGAGGACGCCGGAAAAAACCTTGAAGTAAGAAATCCTGCCGGCGAATGGATCGGAGACCGTCTTGAACACATACAACGAAACCGGCTCGGCGTCGGTTTCATGACGTTTCGGAGCGTCGCCGTTTCCGCCCGTCGTTTCGCCTTGCACCCATTCGTGCTCAGAGGGCGCCGGGGTGTAGTCGACGATGAAATCCATGACACGGTCCGCGCCAATATTGCCGAGGCCCGAACTGAAAATCACGGGGAAAATCTTGTCTTCGCGAATGGCATTGTGCAGAGCTGGAACCAGGTCTTCTTCCCCCAAGGTTCCCGCTTCGAAGAACTTCTCCATCAGCCTATCGTCACCTTCGGCGACCAACTCCACCAGCCGTTCGTGGGCCTCCTGCGCCTGATCCTTCAAGTTGGCGGGAATCTCCGTCTCTTTGCCTTTGCCATTTCCACCCATGTCGTAGGTGTAGGCTTTCATGCGCACCAGGTCGATGACGCCAGAGAGATTCTTTTCCGAGCCGATCGGCAGCTCAATGGGGATCACATTGCGGCCGAAGGCATTTCCCAGGGATTCCAAAACCCGCGCGGCGTCAGCCCGGTCCCGGTCCATTCGGTTCACAACAATGAGCCGGGGTGTTTTGTATTCCTCGCAGTAGTTCCAAACGCGCTGCGTCACCACTTCGACGCCGGCTACACCGTCCACCACCACGATGGCCGCGTCTACCACCGGCAGCGCCATCTTCGCTTCATGCACGAACATGTTGAACCCGGGAGTGTCAAGAATATTGATCTTGGTTTTACCCCACTCGACCACCGCGAGGCCGGTGGCGATCGACATTTTGCGGGCAACTTCTTCGTCGTCGTAATCCGTGGTAGCTGAGCCGTCATCGACGCGCCCCAGCCGCTGCGTTGCCCCCGACGTGTACAGCATGGCCGATACCAACGAGGTTTTGCCCGCATGCCCGTGGCCGACCATCGCTACATTGCGGATGTTTTCTCCAGAATAGACTTTCAAGTTTGGCTCCTTCAGGCAGCCGTGGGCAGGGAAAACGTCCAGGAAGAGGATAAGGACAGGAATAGCCCTACCAAAATACCTGCCAAAACCTAGGATGCTAACACGTGGCAACCAACTGCCTCAACAGAGGCAACTGATTTCTGACAGGGGACAATGCCATGAGTCCCGGAACCGGCCCCGAGTTTGCAGGAAATGAGAATGGGGAGCACCCGTACGGCAGCAGCCCAATGCCGGCGACTTTTTTGGTATCATCTTCTCGCGCCATGTTGGGCCCTTACAGCAGTCAGCAGTGGATTGCGCGGTATGAGCGCAGTCATCAGCACCCGGTGAATCGGCTTTGCCATACCTACGGGATACCCACAATCATAGTTTCACTCCCCCTCTTCCTGGCCGGATTCCTTTACCACCGACTTTGGATTTTGGCTGCGATTCTGTTCATCGTCGGATGGATGCTTCAGTTTGTCGGCCATGCGTTTGAGGGGAAGCCGCCGGAGTTCTTCCACGATTGGAGGTACCTGTTTGTGGGTGTCCGCTGGTGGTGGAGCAAGATCATAAGTAGAGATTGATTCAGAAGTCCGCCGCCATGCAGATCTTGCACCCTCGCACAGGTGTGTTCTATTCTGGCCTCTCTTGGGGTTCTCACCTGAAGGCATGCAGCGGCTGATCGCCAGATTGCTGTTGTTACTCGCGCTCGCGGGGGCTTTCCTTCCCCTCGCGGTACAGGCCGCAACCGCGCCGATTCACGCTTGTTGTCTGCGAAAGCAAGCCCATTCGTGCCACGGCTCGGCATCGACGGATCTCCACCAGCCGGTGGCGTACAACGTAGAATGCTGTCATCGCAGTTGCTTCAGAGGGGTCCGGATATCTCAGAGCGCCCGTCCAGAGCCGGTGCCGATCACAGCCCTTCATCCGAGAATCCAGAGCTTTACATCCGACCTGCACGAGAACACTCCCAGGGAGCGCCTTCTGTCCTTACAGCCCACTCGCGCTCCTCCGCGATCCGCCTAAAGCAAACCTAATTGGGAGTGGCGCTTGCCCCTGCTGCGAGGCCCTCCATTGCTCCAGTCGCCGCCAAGGTAAGCGTGCTGCCAGCACATTGCGGTTGAAGGCCCAACACAGAACCTATGCGCATTCGTATCTATCTGCTGATCGCGTCAATGACAGCCGCCTTCGTAGCGCACGCGTCCGTCGTGGGATCTGTTCGCGGGGTGATCCATGATCCGCAGCACCGGCCGGTCTCCGATGCCATGGTCATGATCAAGGCTAAGGCGTCCGATTGGGCGGCAAGCGTGAACTCGGACGCAAACGGCAATTTCGTGATCAGTGCGGTTCCGCTGGGAGAATATATCGTCTCGGTTGCGGCAATCGGATTTCAGCAGACGCAACAGGACGTCTTGATCGCCTCGGGCTCGCAGCCGGTTCTGCATTTCGCGCTGAATGTGGCCGGAGGCAAAGAAACAGTCAACGTATCGGCCACTCCGGAGTCCCCTCCCACCGATTCTTCGACCCCCACGACGGTTGTCGACCGTCTCGAAATTTCCCGCACGCCCGGCGCCTCCCGCACCAACAGCCTGGCCATGATCACCGACTACGTTCCGGGAGCTTACATCGCGCACGACCAGCTTCACATTCGCGGGGGACATCAAACCAGCTGGCTCGTCGACGGCGTCCCGATTCCCAACACTAACATTGCCTCGAACCTTGGACCTCAGTTCGATCCGAAGGATATCGACTACCTCGAAGTCAGCCGCGGAAGCTACGGGGCTGAAGTTGGCGATCGCACCTATGGCGTGTTCAACGTCGTTCCTCGAACCGGCTTCGAGCACAACCGCCAAGCCGAACTGGTTCTCAGCGCTGGAAATTTTTATCAGACCAATGATCAATTCAGCCTGGGCAGCCACACCCAGCGTTTCGCGTATTACGCCAGCGTGAATGGCAACCGCAGCGATCTCGGAATTGAACCGCCCGTTCCTCAGGTCGTGCACGACGCTACGAATGGCGTCGGGGGATTTGGGACGCTCATCTTCAACGCGGATCCTTCTAACCAAATTCGCCTGGTCGCTTCGGCGCGCCGCGACTTTTACCAGATTCCGTATGATCCCCTTCCTAACGATATTGAAAACGGTTTGGTGAACGGGAATTTTACAGGACAGTACCCCAGCCTCGATCTTCGCGACGGCGATCGCGAAACCGATGCGGCTACCACATTATCGTGGGTCCATACCTTCAATTCACGAATGCTGATGACGGTCTCGCCCTTATATCACTACAATCGCGCCAACTACGACGGTTCCCTCAGCGATCCGGTGGTCACCACCCAGCATCGCGGATCGACATATGCGGGAGGCCAGGCAAGCTTTGCCGTAAACACAAAGATGAACGATTTCCAAGCCGGTCTCTACAGCTTCTATCAAGAGAACAATGAGACCCTCGGTGCATCGTTCAATGGCGGCGGCAATCCGCCTTTCTCAGTGACCGAGAAGCCTGAGGGCAGCCTCGCTGCGTTTTTCATCGACGACAAGTTCCGGCCTATGCCCTGGCTGAGTATCTCCGCCGGTCTTCGCCCCACGCATTTTTCGGGTGACGTCACAGAAAATTCCATCAGCCCGCGTTTCGGCGCGGCGCTGCAAATCCCCAAGCTGAACTGGACCTTCCGCGCGTTCTATGGCCACTACTATCAGGCACCACCGCTGGTCACCGCTTCCGGGCCGCTGCTTCAGTTTGCCAACGCCAACAATCTCGCATTCATCGCGCTTCACGGGGAGCGCGACGAAGAATCGCAATTCGGCGTCAGCATCCCCTGGCATGGCTGGGTTCTCGACGCTGATACCTTCAGCACTGACGTCGCAAATTTCTTCGACCACAACAATATCGGGGAATCGAACCTCTTTTTCCCGCTGACCATCCAGGGAGCGCGCGTGCGTGGCTGGGAGCTGACCCTGCGCTCGCCGCGTATCGCGCACCGTGGCCAGATCCATCTTTCCTATTCCAACCAGGTCGCTTGGGCGGGAGGGTTCATCAATGGCGGCCTTACAGACTTCTCGTTTCTTGACTGGGGACCGCTCGATCACGATCAGCGCAATACGCTGAATATAGGCGGCGACTTCACCCTGCCGCGACAGGCGTACATTTCCACCAACGTGTACTACGGTTCCGGCTTCAGCAATGCTTTCCCCGGGCAACCGTATCCGGGCGATCATCTCCCACCGCACACAGCTTTCGATCTGACGCTCGGCAAAGATTTCGGTGACCGTTTCTCCGCTTCGCTCTCGGCGTTGAAGGTCGCCAACCGGCGCTACGAAATTGACAACAGCATTACCTTCGGCGGATTTCACTGGAACAATCCGAGGGAGATCATCGTGGAACTTCGCTACAGATTCCACTACTAGAAGAGAACCGTAGGAGGTCGGATCGGAGCTCATCACTGCGCTAATTTCCCGCGCAGTAACTCTTCTACATCGCCCAGCTTCTCTCCTAACAAATTCATCTTTCGTGCCAGCCCCTGAATTTCGACTTCTGACCGGCGGTTCACGTCGTAATCCAGCTCGCCGCGAAGACGATCTTTCGTGTCCTGCCGATTCTGGCTCATCATGATGACCGGCGCCTGCACTGCCGCCAGCATGGAGAGAAATAGATTGAGCAAGATAAAGGGATAGGGATCCCATGCCCTCTTTCCCAGGAGCGAATCCACGGTCAAGTAGAGGGCGAGCCCCAAGGCGAACGACGTAATGAACGTCCAAGAGCCACCGAATCGGGCCACTGCATCCGCCACGCGCTCACCCAATGTCGCCTCGCGATCTATGATTTCGTTGGGATGGCGGATGGCTCTGAGCCGCACCAGCTGTTGCGAAGCATGAAACTGTTTGCCTAGCACGTGCAGCATGTCCATACCAGCCATTGGTTTGCGATGGAGCAACACCTCGATATCATGGCGATCGAGCTCCACGCACACGGTCTCATCAATGGCAGTCGCTTCGGTTTGGTGAGGCGTCTGTTCCAGCATCGAGGCGAACCCGAAAAATTCGCCGTGCGTCGGCTCGTCAATGACAACTTCCTGATGTTCCTGATCCACCGTGCTGACGCGCGCCCGGCCTGAGACTACGACATAGGCTTTTCCGCTCGTATCTCCGACCTTGTAGATGCGCTGTCGCGGCGCAAATGTCTTGAGCTCAACCTGGTTGGCCAATACTGCCGCCTCTTCATCGTCGAGCAGCGAGAACAAGGGAACGTGTTTCAAAACTTCAGGATTGCATGCCATCGAGCGCCTCTCATTGGGGGAATAACGATCGCAAGGATTGTACTTAGTGGTTAGGGACAATACTCCTTCAAATCCGTTATACCGCCGAGGACGAGCCGCAAACGAAATTCGGCCTCCCGTCATGGAAAATACCTCACTCCAAGAGTTAGAGTGTTTCTATCGTGAAAAATATTGACAGTCATATTTCGTTCATTGTCGTGATTGCGCTCACTTCGATTCTTGGCATTTCCTGTCATCGCTCGAAGCCTCCGGCCACAACACGGTATCGCTTCACTGGACGCGTCGTATCCATCGACACGCAGGCCCAATCTGCCGTGATTGATGGGGATCTGGTTCAGGGATACATGGCACCGATGGCGATGACGTACAAGTTCAAGCCAACTTCGTTATCACGCCAGCTCGGACCGGGCGATTCCATTTCCGCCGACCTCGTAGTGGTGGATCACGATCCACGGGACGAAACCACGGAGCCCGAATATTGGCTCGAGAATGTGAAGGTCACGGCTCGCGCCGCATCCCCTCCCGCAAAGTCGGCCAACTCGTACCACATGCCCGCGCCCGGCGAAGACGTGCCAGACTTCGCCCTCATCAATCAGGACGGGAAGACGATTTCGCTGAAGAAATATCGCGGAAAAGTCTTGTTCATTACGTTCATCTATACGCGCTGCCCGTTTCAGGATTTTTGTCCGCGCATGAGCTCGAATTTCGCCGAGATCTACAAGCAGACCAGCGCCGATCCATCGCTTGCCGGCGTCCATCTGTTGAGCATCAGCTTCGACCCCGAGCACGACTCGCCTAAGGTGCTGCGAAACTACGGATTTTCGGTCGCCCACACGGAATCGCCATCGCTTTTCCAGCGGTGGGAGTTCGCCGCGCCGTCTGCCGCCGACCTGCCCAGGATCTCCGAGTTCTTTGCGGTTACGGTGCAATCGGAAAATGGTACGATCACGCACAATCTGAGTACCGCAGTGATCGGCCCGGATGGCAAGATCGTGAAGTGGTATCACGGCGGCGACTGGCAGGTTTCTGATTTAATAAAGGACGCTGCGGGCGCAGCGGGAAAGACCGCTTCGGCGGGGCTGTAGTCCAGCGGATCCCGGAAATCTCGGGCTGTTTTTAGGAAGAACTCATGAAATATCTTCTGCTCATTCTCGCGATGATGGGAATCATCGTGTCTTCCCTTGCTCTCCGCGAACACTATCGCGAATACGGCGATTCTCCCTGCAGCATCAACGAACATTGGGACTGCGGCGTCGTCAATCACAGTCCGTACGCCATGCTGGGCCCGATTCCCGTGGCTGCGGTCGGCATTGTGGGATACATCCTGATGGCAGTTCTCGCGTCACTCCGCTGCTACCGGTTGCTCCTGATTCCGACTTTTGCGGGGCTGACATTCTCGTTGTACCTCGCGAATATCGAAGCGCACATCCTGGAAGTGTGGTGTATCTACTGCGTGATCTCCTTGGGGATTATTTCTCTGATGTCTCTGTTGAACCTGGGAGCGGTAGTTTCTCAGTTCGTGCGGAAACCAAAAGAAACCAGCAATGTCTAAGTGGGGCGGCAGGAGATTGTTAGTGCACTTGAGCCTCGCGCGATTTGGCGCCGATTTTGCGGTTAATGTCGCCTGCAAACTCGATGAAGAAATTCAGCAACGTGCCGTAGGCAGCCTGCCCCAGCATCGCCCGCCCGCCTTCCGCGAAGGCATTCCGCGGGTGCGGCTTCCATGCAGTTGAAATCAACCCTCCGCCAAACGACCCTCCGTACAATCCCAACTGCGGACGCAAATGTTCCTCGCTCGCGTTGTAGGTAAGGAAATTGCGCGCGATGGCGTGACGCGTCCTTCGGAGAAATCCGCTGCATTGGCACTGGTCGTAGCGAACTTCATATTTCAGCGCTGCATTTCCCAAGGCCGCCAGGCTGTTGGCAGAAATAAATTGGCCTTCGCGCGACGCGAACCGCTCCCCGTACCCGCCGAAGCCACCTTGCCATTGCGATGGCGATCCTCTCGCCTGATCAATTCCCGCGGCGAACATTCTCTTCGTGTATGCTCCCGGCGTTGCCAGCGTTTGCTCCAGGTAATATTCGCGGCGCTGCTCGCCGGTCAAGGCTGTCCGCGGTTGGTCTTTTGGCACAAACACTCCGGTAAACCATCCGCTCTCCCAGTCGCGCGCCTTGACTACGGCCTTCTCCCCCAATCGGCCGGTAACGACGGCAGCCTGCACCGTCACTCTCCTGGTCTGGGCAACTGGATTCATGGTGCCCCTGTCATTTTTCCCGGATGAAGGTTCGCCAGAATTCGTTGGCTCAGGCGCAGACGACGGTTGCGTTTCCTGCCCGCGCCCATATGCCAATGCGGTCACGGACACGAAGAGATACAAAGTGCCTCGACAAAGTGCGGCCTTCCGCGATGTCGCCAAACGCCACCCCCCTGCAGCATTTTGCGCAGCTTTGAACCTGAGTTTTGGCCCCGTCCCCTTGACCCGCTAGAATCACTTGATGCCTTCACTTTACAACCGCGTGTTGCGGGACAGAGTGTGGAACGCCTGGCAGCGCGACTCACTAAGCTCTACCCTCTCTCGAAGGCGTGCTTTCTTTCCAACTCCTCCACTGCAGCGCGGCGCGCGAGTTCAAACCGCTCTCCCTGGTTCATCAGGCCCTGGTTAGCTTCCGCCCATTCGCCCTCAATTCGCAGCAGCCCTTGAGCCGCCACAAGTCGCGCCGCAACTTGCACGACGTGGGCAGGACTGGTCTGGAGATACTGCGCCTCGGTGGGATCACCGATCCACACGCGCTTTTCGCCCGTCAGCTTGGTCTGCCAGAAAACCTTTCGCTCGATAAACTCCGCCATGGCGTCGTCGGTCGCCTTGCCGAATACCCACTGCTGCCGCTTGAAATCGTAGTGGCGGCTTGAGAAAGGCACGGGCAGCAGCTTGCCTGATTTCAGAAACTCGATCTGCTTCCGGTCGACCTCTTTGCGGAGCGCGTTGATCACAGGAGCTTCTGCATCTTTCTGATCCAGCGAAGGCATCACCTCGCGGACAGTCAGCGAGAGATTGACGGCAACTGGCGCGTGCAGTGCGTCAGAACCCTCCAGCCGGATGTCTCCGTGAATCACCCAGAAATCCGCGCCCGAGGTTGACTGATGAAACGGCCAAGCCAGCTTGATGGTGAGCGGCAGCCCAGTCAGAGTCACCCAGATTTTCTTGTCGGGTTGGGTCGCATCCGCAATCCCACTGCTCTCCTGCATTTCCCCCATAAACTCGTTTTTCCTCTTGGGCAGTTACTGCGAAGATTTCGATGCCTAATTTTACAAAGTTTTGGCAGTTTATGGTTTTCGAGGCGGAGTTCTAGGTACGACGGCAGGCATTTACTTCGCATCCAGCGTCACGCGTACCTTCGCTGCCAGATCGACCTTTGTAAAGGGCTTCTGCAATAGCTGGACTCCCGGCACTAGCACGTTGTGCTGCATCACCATATCGTCCGTGTAGCCGGTCATGTACATCACCCTGGTCTGCGGACGCCGGCTCAGAATCCTCTCGGCCAGTTGGCGACCGCTCATTCCAGGCATAATGACGTCGGTCAACAGCAAATGGATCGGCTCGCCGGAACTGTCAGCCGTGCGTAACGCTTGCTCCGCACTCGCCGCCTCCAGCACTTTGTACCCGTATCCTTGCAGGAAAATACGGGCCAGTTCGCGCAGGTCAGACTCATCCTCGACAATAAGGATGGTCTCGGTCCCCCCTGCAACCTCCTGATTTCCGTTTCGCACCGGCAGGTTGTATGCGCTGGTTTCATCCGCCGGTAGATATACGCGGAATTCGGTGCCCGCTCCTGCCTCGCTGTCGACCTGGATGCTCCCTCCGCTCTGCTTGACGATGCCGTATACGGTCGCCAAACCGAGCCCGGTTCCCTTTCCCATCGGTTTGGTCGTAAAAAACGGTTCGAAGATATGAGAGAGCGTCTCTGCAGTCATCCCGTGTCCTGTATCTCTGACGGTGAGCATGACATAGCGGCCCGCTGGCAGATCGAGATCGCGGGCACGGTCCGCATCCACGTCTACGTTACGAGTCTCCATGGTGAGACTGCCGCCCTGTGGCATGGCGTCTCGAGCATTGATCGCCAAGTTCATCAGAACCTGCTCGACCTGGCCTGGATCAGCCTTCACCAGAAGCAGCGAGGGATGCAGGCTCGCGATCAGAGCGATATCTTCTCCGATGACCCGCGCCAGCATGGTTTGTACCTCGGCGACGGTCTCATTCAGATCCAGCACTTTCGGCTGCAGCACCTGTTTTCGGCTAAATGCCAGAAGTTGCTGGGTCAAAGAAGCCGCGCGTTCGGCGGCGCGTTGAATCTGCTTCACACCATTTTGCGTTCTGTCGTCCACACCGCTGGCCAGCAGCAACTCCCCATGTCCCATGATGATGCTCAGAATGTTGTTGAAATCATGGGCCACGCCGCCCGCAAGCCTGCCGACGGCCTCAAGTTGTTGCGCATTCCTGAGTTGCTCCTGAAGTTGTAATTGTTCTGTAACATCGCGGGTAATGCCCCAGTCCCTTACCCAAAACCCTTTCACAATGGTTCCCGCCATCGTGTTCCGAAATACTCTGTTCTTGCCTTGTGCATCGATCTCGCGGGATTCCTGGTCGCTGATCCGATATCCTCCGCGGATGTAACGCTCCATGAACTGCCGCGTGATGGGATCGTGCAAGACAAGAAATTCCTTCAGGGGTTTCCCGATGAGCTCTTTGGCCGAGGCCCGCCCATACATCCTGGCCATCGCGTCGTTGCATTCGGCCATGTAGCCATGCTCGTAGCCCCAAGCCAGTTGCTCGTCGATCGATAGGTGACATGGAATCGGCGGATCATATTCCATGCGATAGATGCCTTCCGAGCTCTGGGACACAAACGCCCGGTACCGTTCATCGCTTTCGCGCAGCGCCTCCTCCGCTTTTTTTTGCTCGGTGATGTCGATCATGACGCCTCGTGTCATCCGCTTTCCGTTTTGCGGATCGCGGACGATCGTGCCAGCGTCGCGAATCCATACCTCCCGCCCATCTTTTCTCCGCATCCGGTACTCGATTTGGAAAGCGACGCCTTCGGGCCAAGTATCTTCGGTGAGCGCCGCTGTATAGTCTTCGGGATTGAGATGTTCCCACCAAAACCGCGGCCCAGACATACATTCTTCTGCCGTGAATCCCAGGATCGATTTCGTTTGCGGGCTGAGGTAGACAAAGCCACCGGTCGCTCCCGTCTCCGACACGTAGGAGATCGCAGGAACTTCCTCCACAAGTTGCCGATACCTCGCTTCAGTCTCCTGCAGCGCTGCCGCCGCGCGGCGGCTTTCCTCGCGCGTACGGATGGCGGTGATTCCATATGCCAGGTTCTCGGCTATCTCTTCCAGTAATTTCTCTTCTGACCGCTCAAAGGTTCCTTTCTGGCCGGCATAGATGGCCAACGCGCCAAATGGCAAACCCGCTACTCGGAGGGGAAACGCAATCATTGCCCCATAACCAAGTCGCAAGGCCCAGTCACGCCAAGGCGCAAACCGCGGATCGGTCTTGATATCGGGGATTACGCACGTCCGATTCTCCCGGATCGCCGACCCTACCGAACCACGACCCTCAGGCTCTTCCGACCAGGTCACCAACGCGGTTTTCAAATAGCCCGCATCGTCGCCCGCGAACGCCATGGGGCGCACGCTCTTTGACTCGTCGGGCATCGCGTAACCGATCCAGGCGAGGCGGTACTCGCCTAACCGCACAATGATGTCGCAAATCTGGTCGAGAAGTTCCTGCTCGCTGCCCGCCTGCGCTAGCGCCTGATTGCACGCGCTCAACGCTCGCAAGGCACGATTCAAACGCTGCAGCTCTTTGTTGATTTCGCTTTCCCGTTCTGATTGAAGGGAAGTTCCGTCGCCGGTTGACGAGGCTGGAAGCGGCCGTGACTCTGGGCCTGGTTCGCCTGTAGTCCCGGAATGCGGAACTGGCTCCGCCGCTTGGTCAAGCTGAGATTTGGGCTGCGTCAAAAAGATTCCCGCGTGGTCTGCGCCATTTTAAGCCGCGATGTAGCAGGGTGTACAGGCGTCAGCATTGTCCAACTGGCTCGCGTTTGGCGCTATTTCCATCCCTGATTTATACTCATTGTTTGCCCTAAGACCGCCGATCCGATCAGGAGCAGCTACTTTTCATGCCTAAGCGAACATTCCAACCGAACCGGCGCAAGCGATCCAAGAAACACGGATTTCGCTCGCGCATGAAGACCCAAGGCGGCCAAAAAGTTCTATCTCGCCGCCGCGCCAAGGGGCGCAAGCGGGTCTCAGTAAAACCTGGCTTTCGCGAATAGTCCCGTGTGGGATGGACATGCTGTCCACTCACCCAGATCATGCACAGAACTTAGAGGCGCTGTGACCGCCAGTGTGCCCGGAGAATCAAATCGGACTGTCGAGCGGCGAACCGGCAAAGCGACTTTTCCCCGCAGCGCCCGGCTTCTGCGGCACGCTGATTTTGAGCGAGTTTACAAGCAGGGTCGCCGTCATTTTTCGGCATCCATGACGTTTTTTTATCTGCGGCGCGAGCCAGAGACTTCGGGAACTGGACTTCGCATCGGGTTTACTGTGGGACGCGCCTTGGGGGGCGCCGTACAGCGCAATTGCATGAAGCGTCGCTTGCGGGAGGCGGTTCGCCTTACCCGGCCATTGCAGTCTGCGGGTGCGGATGTGGTCATCAATCCGAAAAAGACGTTCCTGGATGCTGATTTCGATGCTGTAGTGAACGAAGTACGGCAGGCCTTCGTAGTCATAGAAAGAAAGCTTGCGGTCAATGCGGCCGCAGAAACTGAGCCCCAGAGCCGAGCATCAGGAACCTCGAAGACGAAATCCGGAAGCGAATAACAACATGTGGCACATCCCCAAAGTCGTCGTGCTCCAACTTCTGCGAGCCTACAAGTGGGCGATTTCACCGATGCTCCTGCCGGCTTGTCGGTATGTGCCGACTTGTTCCGAGTACACGATGGAAGCGGTTGAACGCTATGGCGTAATTCGTGGAATTCTGATGGGAGGGGTCCGACTGCTGCGCTGTCATCCCTTCACGCATGGCGGTTACGATCCGGTTGTGAAGGCAGGCAAAGAACGAGCAGCGATGACGCAAAATCAAGGCGCGATTTAGAGAAAGAACGCAACTTTGGCTGAATACCAGAATCCTCAACACGAACCGGGCAGCGAACGCCGCCTCCTTCTCATCTTTGTGGTCACGTTTGCCGTCATGCTGCTCTTTCAGCCCCTGCTGAAAAAGTATCTGCCCACGCCGCCGGCTCCGCAGCAGCAATCCGCCCAACCCGTCGGAACAGCACCAGCAGGTCCCGCAAATTCAGCAGCCTCCACGGTTCCTGCCGTTCCCACAGCCGCCGCTAAACAGGCTTCCAACGAGGCCGAAACCGTTGTTGAAAATGATCTTTACAAGGTCACCTTCACGAACCGTGGCGCGCAGGTGAAATCGTGGATCCTCAAGAAGTACGACAATGACGCCGCGAACGGCCCTCTCGACCTGGTCAATTCAGCAGCCTCGCAGCAATACGGATATCCGCTGTCCTTGTGGGCCTACGATCAGGATCTGCGGACCAAGCTGAACTCAGTTCTTTATGTCCCGTCGAAGGAAGGAAATCAGTCCTCTCCGACCAGTATCACCTTCGAATACGCGGACCAGGATCTGGTGGTGCGCAAGACCTTCACCTTTGACAATTCTTACGTTGCCAAGGTCGATGCAAGCGTCACTTACAAAGGCGCGTACGTGCCCGCCGTTCCTGCGTGGCCAGCCGGATTTGGCGACCAGACGACTCCCGCCTTTTACGCCGCGGGTCAGATCAACTACCAGTTCAACAAGAACATTGAACGACTCGCGATCAAGAAAATTAGTGGGGGGGCGACGATCCCGGGGCCATTCCACTGGGCCGGGCCGACGGATCAGTACTTCGCAACGGTCTTTATTCCCGACGATCCCCCCTCCGTCGCCATGGTGACGCTGCGCAATCCACTGTCAGTTCCGCGCGATGCGAAGAGCAAAGAGACGATTAACGTTGATGTCCTCGGCGCCGCCGTCGGCAACTTGCACGGTCCAACGTCCGAGCGAGTCTTTGTCGGTCCTAAGGAACTCGAAGTCCTGCAGAAGGTCTCAGTGCCGGGCGTTTCCGGCGCCGACAGCGACCTCAACGGGATTGTGGACTACGGAACATTTGGCATCATCGCCAAGGTATTGTTCGTCTGGTTGAAGTGGACCTATCACCACGTCATTGCGAACTGGGGATGGGCCATTGTCGTTCAGACGCTCATCATCAGCATTGCGCTTCTGCCACTGCGCATTACGCAGATGAAATCCATGCTGAAGATGCAGCGCGTGGCCCCGCAGATCAAATCGATCCAGGAAAAATATAAGAAGTACAGCCTGCGAGATCCGCGCAAAGCGGCTATGAACGAGGAGATCAGCGCGTTGTACAAGAAGGAAGGCGTGAATCCCGCTGGCGGCTGCTTGCCCATGCTGATTCAGCTACCGTTTTTGTGGGCGTACTATCGCATGTTGAGCAATGCGCTGGACTTGCGGCACGCGCACTGGCTGTGGATCAAGGACTTGTCGGCCGCCGATCCGATTTTTCTGCTGCCGATTCTGATGGTTGTCAGCACGCTCCTCACCCAGCGCATGACGCCGCAGGCAGGCATGGATCCGGCGCAACAGCGCATGATGAACGTGATGATGCCGCTCATGATGGGCTTCATCTTCTTCCGGCTGGCGGCAGGCTTGAACCTTTACTACGCGGTGGTAAACGTCATCGGCATCGCTCAGCAAATGGTGATGAATCGTACGTCGTTGGGCCGCGAGATGCGCGAGATGATGGCGAAACGCGCCCGCAAGAAAGATAAGTAGCTGTCAGCAGAACCCGTTTATGGAGAGCTGCGCTTATTTTTTGGGATTGAGACCTCATGATTCGCATCAGCCTCAGCTGAGAGCTGACTGCTGATAGCTGAAAGCTGATTCTATGGACAAAGTCGCAGCTGCAAATAAGATCAACACATTCCTACAGGCGGTTGTCACCCATGGCGGCCTCCGCTTGAAGTACCGCATCGTGGTTGACCCGCCTGTCCCCGAGAACCGCGACTGGGAGAAACCCGAGATCCTGGTGGACTTCGCGGGACCAGATTCCGCGCTTCTGCTCGACCGCGGCGGAGAATTGCTCCGCGCACTCGAACTCCTAGCCCTCGAGATGCTGCGCCTCTCATCCGGCGAACATGAGAAGGTCTGCTTCGACTGCCAGAATCAACGCTCGCAGCGAATTCAGGAACTTCGCACCGCTGCCAGTGTTGCGGCCGAGAAAGTGCGACGCACTGGTTCGCCCTATCACTTCAGTCCCATGTCATCGCGGGAGCGCCGCATCGTCCACCTGGCCCTGCGCGATGAGGCCGACCTTCGCACCGAGAGCGAAGGGGAGGGCATGCGCCGCTGCCTGGTCGTGTATCCAAAGACAGCAAGGCCCGAAAGTACATGATCGTAAGGCCAATTCCCCTGATCGGGCGACGCAACTATAATCCGTGGTAAAGGCAACCGACGCCCCTTCGCCCTTAATCCTATCGAAATAGGAGGTGTGCCATGAAGTCTCCCTCCATTCCTTTCTTCGTTCTTGTTCTGGCGGCAGCTATCGCTCTTGGATGCGGCGCCTCCATGAACATGGACAGTCCGAGCGGGCAACTCAAATCGATCACGGTTCAGCCTTCGACTGCCAACGCCGCAAACTATCCAATGGGGTTAGTCCAGTTCGTTGCGACGGGATACTATTCGAATTCATCCTCGCCGGTCACCCCCATGACGGCCACTTGGGGCGTATGCCTGAACAACATCCCCACGTCGGACGTATCGGTATCCAGCAAGGGAGCGGCGCAGTGCGCCGCAGGGGCCTCTGGAGTGTACACAGTGTTTGCTTCCGGGCCGCCGCCTAGCGGCACCGCGAATTGCCTTGCGATAAACAGTTGTGGAGGAGGATGCGTTAGTGGCTACGCTGACTTGACGTGTCCCTGAAATCGCAGGATGACGGTCCCTGAACGCCTTGACATTCCACTTCGACTCGAAAATCAGGGCCCAGGAAGGTCTCAAAATTCCACTCGTAGCGATATTGATTCGTAGCTTCCTTGATTCACGACGACCAAATGAAGAAGGGCGGCCTTCAGGCCGCCCGAAAACTGAGTATCGGTGCCGTTATCTTCCCGCGCCGGCCGCCTTCGCTGCCGGCATCATTCCGGCAATGTTCATCGACTCGATGCGACTCAGTACGTGAGCCGTGTCGGCTCCGGTGTCGACGCAAGCATCGACGTAGGGATGCCGAGTCCCGTCGGCGTGCAACACGAGCACGCTGATCTCCCCGTTGGCTTTCTTGGCCATGTACGGCAGATGATGGCGGTCGTTGCGGGTCATGGTTGCGCCCAGCACAACCAGATCGAAGGTGGACTTCTTCAACGCCTCGTCCACAGCTTTGCGTCCGACGGCCTGCTGCACGGAGTGGCCAGCCTTTTCCATTGCCGCGGCTTGGATTTTCAAAATCTCCTCTTCGCCTTCGCCATAAAGAATTCTAAGTTTTGCTTTTGCCATTGACTCCCATCCTCGCTTTGGCGCCCGACGCACCGGGGCCTGCAAAGGACGGTAGCAACCGGCTGGACCCAAAGAAACGTCACCGAAGACACGGGACGAACGAGACTGTGGAAGCCCCGGTCGGTGACTCGCTCCGGCCTGATTTTGGCTTGAGTGGGATTTCGGGCCTAAGACCCTTCCCCTGTATGCCCCTCCGGCGCTACACTTTTGCCCGGAGGCTTTCCAACAACAATGTCCGCTAAATTCGTCTGGAGAGCTGTACTCATATCGTTATTGTGGATTCCGGGACTTTGGGCGCAATCGGGCAATGCGAGTTCGCAAACTACCTGCAATCTTGACGACGGCAGGCAAGTGTACGTCCGCTACACCGCGGTGGCTGCCAATAAGGAAAAGATTCAGAACGGAAAGCCCTGGTCTCCGGGAGGCGTGCCCATGACGCTGTTCACTGAGGCGCAACTGTCGCTGGGAAGCTCGGTGATTCCGATCGGGGCCTACACGCTGTACCCCATTCCCGCGCGTGGCAACTGGACCCTGGTCGTGAATAAGAATGTGACTCCGGGTGCGGCCTACGACGAGAAGCAGGATATTGCTCGCGCCCCCATGGAGACCGCGCAGGTCGATCAGGCTTCCGAAGCGCTCGAAGTTGCGTTTGCCCACGTCGGAGCCCGCTGCACCCTACGAATCTACATCGGGAAAGCGGCCTCGTTCGGCGACTTCACCGCCAAGTGATTGGGGGCTGAAAGAATCCAGGATGCAGTGAGGAGGCGCTCAGGCGCCAAGCCGTTTTCATCCTGACCGAAGCGAAGGATATTTCTCGCGTAGCTGAGTCGACACTGGCTCACATGAACCTGCCTTGTATTTTGCGACAATTCCCCATACCTTCTTCGCTGTTCGTGCTCACGCTCGTTGTCTCCGCCTTCGCTCAAACGCCGCAACTTCAGATGTCGCATACAGCCGAAGATCTCCGCGGCGTCAGCGTTGTATCGCGGCAGATTGCCTGGGCCAGCGGCACGCATGGAACTTATCTCCGGACGACTGACGGTGGCCGTAACTGGACGCCGGCCCAAGTTCCGGAGGCTGCAACCCTCGACTTTCGCGGAGTCATTGCATTCTCCGCCGATGAGGCTTTCCTGATGTCCTCCGGTCCCGGCGATCAATCCCGCATCTATCACACCTCCGACGCCGGCAAGCACTGGCAGCTTCAGTTCAAGAACACAAGCCCCCAAGGCTTCTTCGACTCGATAGCCTTCTGGGATCCCACGCACGGCATCGTCCTCGGAGATCCAATCGCTGATGAAGCTGGCAAACTGAAATTCGAACTTCTCCAGACCAACGATGGGCAAAGCTGGAGACCGATCCCATCGTCGCGGCTGCCCGAAGCTCTTCCCGGTGAGGGCGCGTTCGCCGCATCGAATAGCTGCATCGCAATTCTGGTCGAAATGTGGAAGAGCAGAGCTTCTGCGCCGCATATGGACAATCAGTGGAAGAGCGGCCCTTCAGGGCCGCGTCAGTCGCCGAACAACGAAAGGGCTTTAGCCCCCGCGGAGTCCGACCGTAATATCTGGTTCGCAACAGGAGGCAAGGTCGCCCGCGTCTTCCACTCCGCCGACCGCGGAGAAACCTGGCAAGTATTCGACACCCCCGTTCAACAGGGTCCCGACTCTGCAGGAATTTTTTCGATCGCTTTTCGCGATCCCTTACACGGCGTAATCGCAGGAGGCGACTACAAACGCCCAAAAGCTGACGGCCCCAACCTCGCCTTCACCGAGGACGGAGGCAAAACCTGGACGCTGTCACAAATTCATCCGCAGGCTTATTTCTCGGCCGTCACCTATGACCTCGAAGTGAACCGGACCGCCATTGGTCAGCACACGGAGGATGGTGACAAAAAGATCCGCATTAGACGGACCACTCCCGAACGACTATTCATTATCGGCCCGGATTTCGTCTTCGATTTCCGTCCACCCAGCAATCCCACCCGCATTAACGGGAAGAGGGGCACCGGGTTCAATGCAGCTAGCCCTAATGGCCACGGTGGCGCACTAATTGTGGGCCCCAAAGGCGCGATTGCCTCCATCCCTTGAGGGCATGCAGGAGCATTTATCTACAGCAACATACCGCCCTGTTACCAAAGGTCCATCCCTTCCTGTCCTTTCCATTCCCAGCGCCTTCGAAGAAGATTATTAGGACGTACTAACTAGCTCCTGATCTCCCCCAGATCGAGAATGCTTGTGAAAACACTGACTCTGGCCATTGCCTCTTTGTCGCTTGCGGCGCTCGCGTCCGCACAAACCCAGACTTCTTTTCCGACCGCAACCCCGGTGTCACCAGCGGCCGCTTCTGCGCAGGGGATGACCGTCTCGCGCACGATTAAGGCCATGCATTACCGCATCCAGGGAGGGTCGACCAACGTGAGCTTCCGCGGCACCGAGCTGTCGCAGCGCGCCGCCGGTGAAGCCAAGGTCGAGGGCAAGAAGGTCAACTTCGCAATCGAAGCGAAGTTCCAGGGCTTCGAAGACGCAACCAAGTTCGGACTGGAGTACCTGACGTACGTGCTTTGGGCTGTGTCGCCCGAAGGACGCCCGGTCAACCTGGGCGAACTCACTCTCGATCACCACGGCAACGCGCAAGTCAAGGCGTTCACCGACATGCAGACGTTCGGCATGATCGTCACGGCCGAGCCCTATTTTGCGGTAAGCCAGCCTGGCAACATGGTGGTCGCGGAAAGCAGTTTCATCAGCGGCGCGGCTACGGAGAACGTCGAGGCGAAGTATGAGCTCGTCACCCGCGGCACCTACTCCTCGACGAATACGCACATCAACGATGCCATCTTCGGCATCGATCCCAAGACTCCGCTCGAGCTCTTTCAGGCTCGCAACGCAATGCGCATTGCACATATCGCTTCCGGGGATAAGTACGCGGCCTCGATCATCTCCAAGGCCAGCCAGCAGTTGCTGCATGCCGAAGAACTTTATCGCCAGAAGGCAAAGAAGGAAGCCGTCGAAGCCGCAGCCAAGGAGGCCACTGCGACCTGTGAAGAAGCTCGCCTGATGGCGGTGAAGCAGAAGGCGGAAGAAGAAGCGCAGGCCGCCGCAGCCGCGCGTGAAGCCAAGGCCCGCGCCGATGCGGAAGCCGAAGCCAAGCGCCGTGCCGACGCCGAAGCCGCCCGCGCACAAGCCGAACAGGCTCGCATCCAGGCAGAACAAGCCAAGGCCGAAGCTGAGCGCATGAAGCAGGAAGCGCTTGCTGCCGCGCAGGAAGCCGCGCGTCAGAAAGAAGAAGCCGAAAAAGCGAAGGCGGAAGCCGTCGCGCAACAGCAGGCTCTCGCCGCCGAAGCGGATAAAGCCAAAGCCGCCGCCGCACAATCGGATGCTCTTCGCCAGCAAGCCGAGCAGGAGAAGGCCGACCTGCGCGCACGACTTCTGCAGCAACTCAACTCGATTCTCGCTACCCGCGACTCCGCCCGTGGCCTGATCGCCAACATGTCTGACGTTTTATTCCGCAGTGGCAGCTTCGAACTTCTGCCCGGCGCACGTGAGCGTCTTGCCAAAGTTTCGGGCATCATCCTGGCATACCCGAGCCTGCACGTCTCGATCGAAGGACACACGGACAGCGTTGGCGGTGACGATTACAACCAGTCTCTCTCGGAGCGCCGCGCACAGGCAGTCCGTGACTACTTCGTGCAGCAGGGAGTTCCTTCAGCCTCGACCGAAGCTCACGGATTCGGCAAGACCGAACCCATCGCCTCGAACGATACCTCCGAAGGCCGCGCGCAAAATCGCCGCGTTGAGCTAGTTCTCTCCGGCGATGCGATCGGCAGTTCGAGCGATAGCCAGCTTCCAAAACCCGCAAGCTACACCGTGCAGCATCAGTAAGAACTGTAGCGCCGACGACTCGCCGGCTGTCGGGAGGGCGTCCGCGCCCTCCCACGCGCTACACTAATGCCTCCATTTCACTTGGAGGCGGATTGTGCCCGACCATCAAGATCAACACCTGCGCCAAAACCTCGTATATCTGATTTCAGGCGGCGGAGCCCACGCGAAGTTCGACGATGCCGTACGAGGCATCCCGCCATCCCTACGCGGCAAGAAGCCGGCAAATTTCCCTCACTCCGCGTGGATGCTCCTCGAACACCTCCGCCTAGCCCAATGGGACATTCTCGAATTCAGCCGCGACAAAAAGCACGTCTCGCCGAAATGGCCCGAGGGATACTGGCCGAAGTCGAGCGCTCCTCCGAACGCGGCTGCCTGGAGTAAAAGCATTCAGCGGTTTCGCAGAGATCGAGGCGAACTGCTGGAATTGGTAGAGAATCCGAAGACCGACTTGTTCGCCAAGATTCCATGGGGTGATGGCCAAACGATCCTGAGGGAAGCGCTGTTGGTGGCGGACCACAACGCCTATCACATCGCACAGATCATCGACGTGCGGCGATTACTCGGAGCCTGGAAGTGATGAGCAGAACCGCCTCGGATCGGCGAGCAAGGAGAGGCCGATGAACAGCGGTGCGTCGACAGCCGCTGCCGCCAAAACCCCAACCGCATTCAATAAATAGCGATACCAAACCGTAAACAGAAGTTCTCTTGGAAGCAATAGCGGCAGACCGTGGACGACCGCATACCAGATGACCATACTGCCAGCGACCGATTCGACGACAAGCAGGAATAGGGCGCCTTCATAGCCATTGCTGAGGTTCACGCTCTTCTTGATCGCCGCCCAAGTGCGCGTGTTCCCTGCGACGACCAAGGGAATGGCCGCGCCTAACCAGCTGACACAGCTTGCGACTAGCAGCATCCCAACGAATACGACGGGGTAGTTGTATTTTGAGAAAGGAACCGAATGCATCATCTTGAAGCCGGTCAGCTCCAGAAAAATGACTACCCCCATGCCTAACAGGAATGCAGCCAATGTTACGAATGCGGTGAAGACAATTGCGCCAAAATGCTCGCGCGCTCTCTGATAGCTGTCATATCTCCAGGTAGCAGCATCCTCATCATGCCCCAGTTCGTTCACGACGGTTGCGATGGCCGCAAGGGCAAAACAACCGAGGAGCCAACTCAGGAAAAAGCTGCCGTATCGCACCGCACCTATCGTCGCGATTAGATCTAACCTATGAACGATCTCCCCGCGATGCAAACCTTTGTTTATTGCTCTGATTTCCTGGTCGGCAAGAACCAGAATCGCCCCGCTCAATAACGAAGTCGGAGCCATGATGCCGAACCAGCGATGGACCTGGTCGAAATAAATGCTGTGGACACTTCGAAGAAGGAGCCCAGGCTGCGCAGTGCGCTCAACTTGCAGCACATGAGAGTAATTCGTGTCCACGGACTCTCCGCGAATCAGGCCGCTTTCGGAACACGACTTTTACTCCCTCTCTCCACCTTTCGTCAATTCCAATAAATGCCCACTCAATCTCAGGAGAAATGTAGCTCAGGATGACATCGGTCGCCGGATGCACGTGCAATGACGGAGCGACTAATAAAAGCAGCGGAGCCTCAGCCGCCAGCTCTCTTCCGCCAAAGTATCCAAATTTCAAGAACTCACCGCGGCCGTGATGCCACTTTACGCGCGCCCAATAATCCAGACCCTGCAGGGGCAGATGGATGTCCTCGTCTGCCTTCAGTTCAACGACGGCAAGCCGTCCCTCGCGGGTCAGCGTGAGGATGTCGATCATCAGCCCGGTCGGCCGCCGAAAATGCCGGCACCTGCGAATATACCGATTCCGCCTCCAGCCGTTCATCAATCACGCCGACATCGGCTCGCACCAGCGATTCCAGCCACCGCTCCGGATGCATGCGGAACAGCCGATCCTGCCGAGGCCCATAGGGATGCCGCGCGTCCCGCAACGCCCCCAACAATTGCGAGAACAGGGTCCAATTCCGTTCTTCCAGAACCTGCTCTTCGGCGCCGACTCCAAACACAATCTCCTGCTTGCTGCGGAACGTCACCGCCTCTGCACCCATGCGCGCCCGCGCAAACTCCAGCCCACGCCAGCGGAAGGCGATCTCTGCGCCCGACAGCACCGCGATCTCGCAATTCGGCAGGATTGTCTGCACACGCGCAATCGATTCGGCGAACCTCTCCAGTGCCGCGGTCTCGTTCGTTGAGTGCACCAGCCGGGTTGCGACATTCCCTCGATCGGAGCAATCAATTTCTACGACCGCGTCGTCTCTTTCATTGAACTCGAATAATCTCCACTTTGCGGCTGTACGATTGAGGTTCGCCATCCGCTCGCGTACGAGCGCCGAACACCCCGCTGGCACAAATAAAATCAGGCCTTCCACTAATCTGCTGGGGCGCCTGAGGTCCCGCCGGTCTGGCGAGATCTGGGAACCGCGGCAAACATCCAGCCACAAGATCCCAAATGTCAGAGATGCATCGATCGAAGCCTGTGTCTCAGATCCGTTCACCCCCAATACTGCAAACGCCGACTGGCCCGCTGTCAGCAGCCCGCGCGCATAGATCGGTCCAAACGATTTTTCCAGGTCCACGCCCGATGTCAGCCGTGCGACAGCGTATCCTGGAAATTGCCGCTCCAGTGCCCTTCGCAACTTATGCTCATAGCCCGCCCGGGCCGCTTTCTTCGCAGACGGCGACCTGCGATCCCGCTCGCCGCAGATCTCCAGTTTCGTCGGGCGCGCCTGTCCCAGCCTTTGCACGGCCAGCCGAAGCGTGCCGTTCTTTACCTCCGCGTCCAGCACCCGGCGCACCGTATTGCGTTCCGCCGACCACAGATGCAGCAGGCACTTGTTGTATTCGCCCGAGACCGAATACTTCGCCTGCGCAAGATCAAAAGCAACGGCTCCATCTTCAAACACAACGGCGCCCGAAGCTTCGCTGAGGAAGTCCGTCAGGGTTCGGCCGAGCATCTCCGGAGTCATACCAGGATTCTCCACAGTCAGCCCACGCGAGTCTGTGACGAATGAACATCAAATAGTCGAGGCCTGTGGAAACTATTTATGGTTGTCTGTGTCTTCAGGGGGCATTTGCTGGGCTTTAGTGCGGGCCTGTATGGGATAATCAGACATAGGGGAATGTCTGCCGTCGAGTCCTCGCCCGTGACGCAGCATCTAATCAACGTGGAAAATATCAAAGATAAATCGCGCTTTTTCTTCGAACACTACGGCCTCACCGAACGCGATCTCGAGCGCTATCTCGCTGCCGCCCTTTCTGCCGGAGGGGACTACGCCGACCTTTATTTCGAATATCTCTCGTCGACGTCGCTGATGGTGGACGAGTCGATGGTGAAGTCTGCGTCGCAGGGCATCTCGGCTGGATGCGGCGTGCGCGTCGTTTCTGGCGAGCGCACCGGATATGCCTACACCGACGACCTCTCCTCGGCGCGCATTCTTCATGCCGCGCGCACGGCTGCGTTGATCGCCAGCGCCCCGGCGAAGGCCACAGTTCAAGGATTCCAGAAATCCGCTGCCCGCAGTCTTTATCCAGTGACTCTTCCGAGCGTGGACGCTGAGATCAGCGCGAAGGTCGAGCTCGTAATGCGTGCCGACAAAGCAGCTCGCGCATACGACCCACGCATCAAAGAAGTCCGCGCCAGCTACGCTGACGAACTCCGCAATATTCTGGTTGTCGGCTCCGACGGCACGTTCGCGGAAGACTCGCAGCCACTCGCGCGCATGAACGTTTCCTGCATTGCCAAGACGGACGGCAACTCCGCCCGCGGCTCCGCCGGCGGCGGAGGCCGGGTCGCGCTCGACTTCTTCTTCGGAGACAAGAATCCCGAATTTTTCGCTAAGGAATCTGCGCGTCAGGCAATCCTGCAGCTCGATGCGCGGGAGGCTCCCGCCGGAGAAATGGAAGTCGTTCTAGGCCCCGGCTGGCCGGGCGTCCTTTTGCACGAAGCAGTCGGCCACGGCCTAGAAGCGGACTTCAATCGCAAGAAAACATCGGCTTTCGCCGGCCTGATCGGCAAGCGGGTAGCCAGCGAGAAATGCACCGTCGTGGACAACGGCACCATGCCCTGGCGCCGCGGATCGCTCAACGTCGACGACGAGGGCGAGCCCACACAGGAAACGGTGCTTATTGAGAAGGGAATCCTGAAAGGCTATCTCAGCGACAAGCTTTCCGCCCGGCTGATGGGTATTCACGACACCGGCAACGGACGCCGCGAGAGCTACGAGCACAT
>Ga0070730_10000708_pt1 | contig 36135 bp, 42 predicted proteins | sample Coa_R1_3_FD_66447 | JGI IMG/M metagenome (GOLD analysis project Ga0070730, IMG submission 66447) | Surface soil microbial communities from Centralia Pennsylvania, which are recovering from an underground coalmine fire - Coalmine... | ecosystem: Environmental > Terrestrial > Soil > Unclassified ...
TAGCCGAGCACGGTCTGGCGGCGTCGCTCGTCAGGAGGAGTTTGCGACGCCCACCCACTGCTCCGCCGATTGCCACCGCCCGCGGACCATATGTGTGCAGGAAGTCGTGACGAGGTGTCCTACCGTGCCTGCACCCCGTCGGCCTGCACGCCGACGCCCGAGGAGCAGCACCATGGCCAGCAGGGCACCCCGCGCGGATGCGCTCGCGATTGGCAGTCTCCCCATCGGTGTCGCCCTTGCGCCGTCGCCCCGTCAGGCGGTGGCCTGCGACCGGTGTGGTGAGCCCGTGGCAGGCAGCAGTGGTCGGCGCTATGGTCCGGTCGTGCTCTGCCGACTCTGCAGCACCGCGTATCTGCAGGCGTGGGTCAGCGGGCAGCGCTGGCACCCCGCGCAATTTGCCCGCGCCCAGGGTGGTAGCTGAGGGGCAGCCGTTATGGCAGTGCGGCTCTACTACTGTCTCCCAACCCTCCCTTTCTGAACACTTTTGAAAATGTCTCACAATCCTCCGCGTGGGATGCGGGGCGATGGGTTGTGAAATGTTGGAGAGTCGGGATCGGCCGCGCGGGGCTGGTCTGGAACGGGTGGTGTGGGTGGCCCGATCGTGGTGCCCGGATCGCCGGTGGGGGTCAGGAGGAGTGGCCGGCCTTCGTTCAGCACGGTCTCGCCGGTGAAGCGTAAGCGCCCGACGGTGCCGTGGCGGTCTTCGAACTCAATCGCCTGGTCGTCGAAATTGATGTGAATGCCCGTCAGCTGGATGGCATGGGGGAGTGGTTCGTGCTCCATAGAATCTCTGCATAGTATAGCAGATGTCAGGGAGTCACAGCGCGGTTCGTACGCCGTCGCGTTCCCTCGTCGCACCGGGTGCCCCGCAGACGTCAGGGCGCCGGTGGCGAGCCAGCGCCTGCACCGGCCACGACGACGGTAGCATCATCGGTGGGACGCGCCCAGGCCGCGAGGATCGCATCGGCGAGCGCCTGGGGCGCCATGCGGTGTGCCGCGGGATAGTCGTCCAGATTGAAGCGCGCCCGGATGCCGTCGGTGTACATGACCAGAACCCACGGGGGGACCAACGCGACCGGCTCCGCGCGCACCCGCTGCTGGGTGACGCCGACAATGCCGCGATAGCAGATCGGCCGCACTCGTCCCGCACCGTGCCAGACTTGTGCCTCAACGTTGCCAATGCCCGCGTAGGTCAGCTGCCCCTGCGCCGGCACCACTGTGGCCACCGAGACGGCGGCGCCGCGGGTGCCGCTCAGCACGGCCTGGCACAGCCGCAGGGTCTCCAACGCGTCCAGCTGCGGCTCTGCCTCCACCGCGACGTGGGCGCGCTGCGCGACCGCGGCGGCCTCCGGGCCGTGGCCGAGGGCATCAATGACCGTGATGCGACAGGTCTCCCCGTCCCAGGTGACCGTCCAGGCGTCGCCGTTCGCCGCTTCGCCAGGATACGGCCGGCTTGCTCCGGCCGTGTGGATGGTGGCTATGCCCGCCATTTGCAGGCCACGACCCGCGTCCCAGCGGGCGTTGTCGTGAGCGCGAAGGTATCCATCAGCCGCCGCACCGCCGGCAGGCCGCTGCCGAGTCCAGTTCCCGTGCTGTAGCCATCGGTGAGCGCTTGGGCCACATCCGCTATCCCCGGCCCCTGGTCAACGCTTTGCACCCGAATGCCCATTCCCGCAGACCCCTGCACAACGTCCAGGCACATCATGCCCTCGTGGGCATAGCGCAGGAGATTGGTCGCCAGCTCGAGCGTGGCCAGCACTACGCACTCCGCCGCCGCCGCGCCGAAGTCCAGCGTGCGCGCCAGCGTGCGCGCCGCGCGCCGCACCCGCTCGAGATCGACCGGGGTGACAATCGGGTACGCTGCCATGGCAGTTAGCGATGCCACTTGCGAATCGTCACCGTCGTGCCCTGCCCCAGCGCCGAGTCAATCGTCAGCTCATCCATCAGGCGCTTCGTTCCCGGCAACCCCATCCCGAGCCCCGACCCGGAGGTGAAGCCTTCCGCGAGGGCCTGCGTCACATCGGCAATGCCCGGACCATCATCGCTCACGACGATCTCCATGCCTGTACCCCGCTCCGTCGGCGCCAACGCCCGAATGGCTACCGTCCCGCGGCCATCCGTCGCATAGCGAATCACATTGCGGGTGAGCTCGGACACGGCGGTCGCAATCCGGCTCTGGTCCACGGCGCCAAAGCCGAGTACCTTGGCGACCTCGCGGGCCGCGCCGCGCGCCGCCACGATATCGTCATCGGTGGCGATGGGCAGACGGGTCTCCCCAAACGATTCCGGGTCAGCGGTACTCACGACGATCCTCCTCAGCCAACAGCCGACGGAGCAGCAATTGACCCTTTTCAGCATTGAGCGCGGTGTGCACCCCGGTGAGCTGGAGCCCGAGTTCCACCAGGGTGATCGCGACCGCCGGCTGAATGCCGACGAGCACGGTGTAGGCGCCCAGCAGGCGGGTGCCCAGGGCGAGGTCGTTCAGGAGCCGGCCGAGAAACGAGTCGACGGTTTCCACGGCGGAGACGTCGAGCAGCACCCCACGGGCGCCGGTGCGCGCGATGGCCGCGCTGAGTTCTTCCTGCAACGCCAGCGCATCGCGGTCCCGCAACTCCTCCTGCACGCTGGCGATCAGCAGATCCGCGAAGGTGAGGATCGGCACCCGGGCCATCTAGTCGTCCGTTCCTTCACGCTCAGGTCCATGGGCGCGGGCGGTTCGCCGGGGAACGACCTCCAGGCCCAGCCGCCGAAAGGCGAGCTCAAGGCCCTTTGCCAAGGTCGTGCGGGTGGTCACACCGGACAAATCGAGACCCAGATGCACCAGGGTCAAGGCCGTGTGCGTAGAGAGCCCGACGATGAGCACTTCGGCACCGAGCAGCCGTGCCGCGGTGACCGTCTCCAGGAGGTGCTTGGCCACACTGGTGTCGATCACCGCCACCCCGGTGATATCCAGGATGACGATCTCCGAGCTGGTCTCGATGATTTTCTCGAGCAGGCGCTCGTTCATGTCCTGGGCGCGGGCGGTGTCGACACTGCCCACGATGGGGAGCGCAAGAATGCCCGACCAGACCTGAATGACCGGCGTCTGGAGTTCGCTGATGGTGCGCCGTTGCTCGGCGATCACGGTCTGTGCGGCCGTGGTATCCAGCGTCTCAGCCATGCGGGGACTCCTTTCGGTGCTCAGCGAGCAAGCGGCAGGGTGAGGGTAAAGGCGCTTCCCTGCCCGGGCGTACTGGTGACGTGCAGCTGTCCCTGGTGCTGGTCCACCAGTTGCTTGACGAGGAATAGGCCAAGGCCCAGCCCCTGCGCCACCTGCTGGCGCGCCGCATCGGCTCGGTAGAACTTCTCGAAGAGGCGCGCCTGAACCTCGGGTGGCATGCCAATCCCGGTGTCGGCCACCGTGACTACGGCATCCTCGGACCGGAGCTCAGTGCGGACGGTTACCTGCCCCCCGGCCGGGGTGTAGCGGATGGCATTGGTCAAGAGGTTCATCAGGATCGTGTGCAGGGCATCCGCGTCGCCGGATACCAGGAGCGGCGGCAGGGCGCCGTCACCGACGAGGGTGAGGACGATCCCTTTCTCCAGCGCGGCGGTCCGCGCCCAGGTCACCGCCTGCTGCACCGTGTCGGCCAGATTGTGCGGGGCGAGCGTCAACCGGGGAGCGTCACCGCGGCTGGCCTCAACCAGGTCGGCCGCGAGCCGCACCAGGCGGTCGAGGGCTGCCCGTGCGGAGGACAGCGGCGGCAGCGCACGCGCGGGCTGCTCGCGATCAAGCGCCCGGGTCGCCAGGTCGATCAGGCCGCGAGCGGCGGTCACCGGGCTACGCAGTTCGTGGGCGATCGCCGCCAGGATCGCGGACTTCTCTTGGTCCGCCTGCTCGGCATCCAGCAGGCACTGCTGCTGCTGCGCTGCCGCGACCGCCATCGCCTGGGACTGCTCCGCGAGCCGCAGTTCCAGATAGCGCTGGTGATGCACCCCAAAGGCGATCATCACTTCGAGCAGGAATTGCAACGCATCGACACTCGCACTCACCGCCTGGCGGGCCGGCAGGCTCTGCACGGCCTGCGCCAGCGCTTCTGAATGCAGGGCCACGATGTCGTCCGGTCCCAGGCCAGCTTCGACAAACTGCTGGCCCAAGAGCGAGGCGCGATAGAGGGCACTCTCATCGCGGGCATGGAGGTACTGGAGCAGGGAGGCGTCGTACGGATGGGGGGCAGCAGCCATGGACTCCTCAGGGCTGCTGGCCGCAGCGAGGCGAGGCGTAGGGCAGGGCAGCAGTGCAAGGGATGCGTCGGGCGCACGCGCGTGGCCAGCAGCACGTCCGCCGAACTCTAGCATACGGTACCCGTACGCGGCCGTCTCTCGAACGCCCCTGTCTTAGCACTACAGCGCCTGGTTCACAAAGGGCCGGTAGCTTAACGCTCGGACCACTCCTGCCGCAGTGCGGCGTTCACGCCTCCGCAACTCGTTCACAACCCATATCACAATCACCGTCTCCCTCGTGCCAGCGCGAGGCGAGTTGTGAGACGGACATCCGGCGATCCCTCCCTGTCGTGGCGCGGGTTGCCGCGTGGGGTCAGCCGGTGGCGCTTATGCGTCTGCGCCCGCAGCGAGCAGCCCTTCCCACAGCCGTTCGTCCAGTGTGTCCAGACTGGGCTCTTCGCCAGCACTGTCGCGGGACCAGTCGACGCGCAGGGCACCGGTCAGGAGCCCGCTCAGGGCCGTGTGCCGCTCCACCGTGTGCCAGTTGCGCACGGCCAACGCTAGCGCCCGCTGCTGGCCGACCACCAGCACGAGCTCGCGGGCACGGGTCAGCGCCGTGTAGAGCAAGGTGCGGCTGAGGAGCGGTGCATGACTCGTCAACAGCAGCAGCACCACCACGGGAAACTCGGCCCCCTGCGCCTTGTGCACGGAGATGGCATAGGCGTGGGTGAGCGCATGCAGACTGGCGCTGGGATAGGCTAGCTCCCGCCCGTCATCCAGCCGCAGCAGGAGCTCCTGCTCCTCGCGGTCAATGCGCTGGATGGTGGCGAGGTCGCCGTTGAACATCCCCAAATCGTAGTCGTTGCGGAGCTGCAGCACGCGGTCGCCGGGCCGGTACACCCGTCCGCCGGCGCGGAGCTCCGGGATGCCCGCCCGCTCGGGGGTGAGCCGCGCCTGCAGGGCGGCGTTCAGCGCCCCGACCCCGGCGGCACCACGATGCATCGGCACGAGCACCTGGATGTCGCTCGGGCGGTAGCGGCCGCGGGCCGGAATGCGGCGGGCCACCAGCTCGACGACCTGTGCGGCGGCCTCCTCCGGCGTTGCCGCCGGGAGGAAGAAGCAATCGCGCAGCCCCCGCCCGAACTGGGGCAGCGCACCGGCGTTCACGCGCTGGGCGGTGGCCGCAATCCCCGAGCCGGCGCCCTGGCGAAAGAGGTGCGTGAGCCGGGTGACCGGGAACTGGTCGGCGGCCAGCAGGTCCGCAAGGACATTGCCCGCCCCGACGCTCGGCAACTGGTCCGGGTCCCCAACGAGCAGCAGGTGGGTGCCTGGGGCGAGCGCTTTGACCAGCTGATTGGCGAGCAGCACGTCCAGCATGCTGACCTCGTCCACGACCACCAGGTCGGCGGGCAAGGGGTTCGCGGGAGTGCGCCCGGCCACCCCGCCAGGCCGCAGCTCGAGCAGGCGATGCAGGGTCAGCGCCGGCAGCCCGGTCGCCTCCTCCATCCGCTTCGCGGCCCGGCCGGTCGGCGCCGCGATGAGACAGCGCAGGCGCCGGGCCTGCGCCAGGAGCAGCACCGCCCGTAGGGTATGGGTTTTGCCGGTCCCGGGTCCGCCGGTCAGGATGCTGAGCGGGCAGGTGAGCGCCATCTGCACGGCCGCCTCCTGCGCTGGGGCCAACCGCACATCGTGCCGCTCGGCGAGCCAGCCGAACGCCTGCTCCCAGCGGACGCGTGCGAAGCTCGCCGCGACGGTGGCGGCATCACCGACGGCGGCCAGCCCGCGTAGCCGTGAGGCAAGGCCGGATTCCGCCCGCCCAAACGGCGCCAGGGCGAGCAGCGGGGCCGCGGTCTCGGTCTGCGTCGCCAGCAGCACGTCGCCACGGCGCCGGAGCGCGGCGAGGGCCTCCGGCACCTGCGTCGGCGGCACCCCGAGCAACGCCGCGGCCTGGCTGGTCAGCTCCGCCTCCGGCACCAGGGTATGACCGGCCTCCGCGGCGGCAGCGAGCGCGTGCAGCACCCCGGCCTGCACCCGCGCTGGCGCGTCGCGGGCGATACCGACCGCTTGCGCAATCGTGTCGGCAGTCCGAAAGCCGATGCCCCAGACCTCCCGGGCCAGCCGAAACGGCTCCTGGCGCACGATGCGGGTGGCATCGTCACCGAAGCGCTTGTAGATGCGCACCGCAAGCGAGGTCGAGACGCCCAGGCTCTGGAGGGCGGCCATCACCTCGCGGATGTGCCGCTGCTCCGCCCACGCCGCGGCAATCCGCTGCGCCCGCACCGGGCCAATCCCCGGCACCGCGCGCAGCCGGCTGGGGTCGTCGTCGATGACGGCAAACGTCGTCTCGCCGAAGGCGGCGACAATCCGGCCGGCGTTCACGGGGCCAATCCCCTTGACGAGGCCGCTGCCCAGGTACGTCTGCATGCCCTGGACGGTGGCGGGCAGGGTGGTGCGATAATCGACGACCTGGAACTGCCAGCCGTGCTTAGGCGACTGCTGCCAGCGGCCGTGGGCGACAATCGCCTCGCCCGGCGTGAGGTCGGCGAGCGTGCCCACGAGGGTCACCAGGCGGTCATCGCTGGGTGCCGCGGGCGTATCGGCGACTCGCTCGGGCGCGAGGCGAGCGACGGTGAAGCCGGTGGTGGTGCTCTGGAAGGTGAGGCGCTCCACGACGCCGCGGAGTTCGCGCAGCGGGCGGTCCGCTCCGTCGTGCGGGGGGCGCGGTGGTTGGGCGTTGGCGGCGGTCACTGGGGTTCCTCGTCTACGCAGACCAGCGTGCCAGCCTCAGGTCCAGGCCACGAGCTGATAGCGCCGGGTGAGGCGGCGGCGCACGAGCCGTTCCACGAGCGGCTGGGCCGTGGCGCGGTCGGGATAGCTGCCTTCGAGGCGTTGCTGGCCCTGGGTGCCGCGGCGGCCCCACGTGCGCACGAGGGCGAGCTCGCCCAAGAGCGTGGGCTGCAGCGTGAGGACGTAGAAGCGCTCACAGTTCTCCGCAGGGTCAATGCGTTCGAAGCGGGCATACTGCCGAAAGCCGACCACGGCCGGCAGCTCTCGGCCACGCGGCGGACGGAGCGTCTCGCTCATGCCGGCTCCTCGGTCGGTACGACGGTCTTCTGGGCGACGCGCTTGCTGCCCAAATAGCGGTAGAGGGTGGGACGGGAGATACCGAACTGGCGGCAGATGTCGGCAATTGGCGTCGTCTTATCGGCGTAGAGCGTGCGGGCGAGCGCCAGGTTCTTGGGATTGGCAAAGGCCTGCACGCGGGGATGCCCACCCTTCCGCCCACGTGCCCGGGCGGCAGCAAGTCCGGCCTGCGTCCGCTCCCGAATCAGGTCGCGCTCGAACTCGGCGAGCGCCCCGAAGATGTGGAAGACGAGCTTGCCGCCCGGCGTCGTGGTATCGATGCTCTCGGTCAGGCTCTTAAAGCCCACGCCCCGCTGGTCCAACTCCAAGAGGGTCTGGATGAGGTGCTGGAGCGAGCGGCCCAGCCGGTCGAGGCGCCAGACGACGAGCGTGTCGCCCGGCCGGAGGAAGTCCAGCGCCTTCCCGAGCCCAGGCCGTTCCGCCTTGGCGCCCGAGGCGGTGTCCTGAAAGACGCGGTCACAGCCGGCCGCCTTCAGCGCATCGAGCTGCAGGTCCAGCGTTTGTTCCCCGGTCGAGACGCGGGCATAACCGACTTGAGTCGTCATAGCCTGATGATATCACAACTCGTCTCGCGTTGCTCGTAATGAGACGGTGATTGTGAAACGGGTAGTGAACTGTTCGGCGGCCGGCGAGTCGTGCCTAGACTTGACGAAATACCGGACCGCCGAGCGGGTCGTCACAATGATTCATAAAGGGCCCTTTCTGAATCGTTCCATCAACGCTGCGTGGTGTCGCGACTGCGGCGTTTCAGGTGCTGCCAACTCAGCTTCGTGGCCGTCAACCCCATCGCCGGAGCGCTGGGATGACGCCCGAGGAACTGACGGTGGCCGGCCGGCGGTCGCATCACCCGGCACGGCTATCGCCTCTACTCGGCCAACGATGTTCGGCGTCTGCGCCTGATTCGGCGGGCCCGCGTGCTGGGCGTGTCCCTGCCCGTGGTCAAACAGCTCGCTGACCAGGCGTTGGCGGCAAACTGCGATGACTTCGGCGAGCAGCTCCTGCACTTCATCACGAGCCAACGTGTTGCCATCGACCAGCGCATTCCCTCTTGCGCTGCGCCGGCAACGGCGACCACCATCTGCTCCACGTGCTGCCACCCCTCCACGGCGACCGGCCAAAGCCCCGGGACCGCTCGGTTGCCCCGTCTGGGTCGTGGCGCCGCACAGCGCGGCGGCAAGCGCGCGGCCCCGCGGAGCGCCACCACGTCACCCATGCACGCCAGCGGCAAAGACCGTCGGGTCGCTGATGAGCAGCGGCGAGGCGCTGCGGAAGATTTCCGCGTAGCGGACGCCCAGCAAGCGACCGTAGTACTGGTCTTCCGCCTCGTACAGGCTGAGCAGCCGGTCGTCCTCGCGCTGGAAAATGGACGTGTACACCGCCAGCGCCTGGCGCTTGGCGGCATAGACGGCGCTGACATCGACGGCGAAGGCAAACGCGCCCCAGGGCGGCTCCATCTTGCAGTGCGGAAAGAAGAGCCGCTCCACTGCCCAGGGTGCTTGGTCAGCCAGCGCCGCGCCGCCGGCGACCTGCTCCCACTGCCCGAGCCGCGCCAAAAAGACGGCGGCGCGGGTCAGACCCACGGCCGCGGCATGGTCGGGATGCACGCAGGCCTCGCCGGTGCCATACACCCAGCGCGGGCGGTGCCGGCGAATCAGACGAGCGACGGCAAGCCGCACCTCCCGGGTGTCGGCGAGGAAGCGGTCTTGCAGCTCCAGGCAGGTGCGGTCCACGCCGAGGAGGCGCGCCGCCGCGACCGCTTGTTCGGCGCGCTCCCCCGCCGGCGCGAACGCGGTTGGCTCTCCGCTGGTGAGGTCGACCAGCAAGACGCGCTGGCCGCGGTCCGTCAGCAGGCGCAAGGTGCCGCCCATCTGGGTCTCGGCATCGTCTGGGTGAGCGGCAATGACGAGCGCGTCGTAGCCCATGCCTCGCTCCGTCCCCGCAGTCCCCGTTCGTCGGGCGGGAAACGCCCGCCATGCATCCACTATCAGCGACCCCGTGGGCGGAACTTCTCAGGCAACGCCAGACAGCCGCGTCGGGTAAACCCTGTCGCACCGCTGCGCCGCAACCGGTGGACCGTCCGGTCCGAGAACCCCTGATTCCTTCCATCAGCGCACCGGCTCGAGGCACGTGCTGGGTGTCACCTTCACCGGTAAGTAGCGCAAGAGCCCGGAATCTCCAGCGCTCTTTGGCGTAATCACGGACCGTGTGTGCGCTGACGATACCTCGCCTGTGCCCTGACCCGCTGTCTGCGCGTACCCGACAGACAGACTGGGGCGGATGCACGACGCTGGAAACGTGAGGGACTACCCATCCCAGCCAGGGGTGGGTCACCGAGGTGCAGCAATGTGGCAAATGCACGACGGTTGGGGCTGGTGGATGGTCTTCGGCTGGCTGTGGATGGTCGTCTTCTGGGGACTCATTATCTGGGCGGTCTACGCTGTGCTTACCCGCCTAGAGCGTAAGCCGCCGACGCCGACGCCGCGGGACGAGGACACGCCGCTCGCCATCGTGGAGCGGCGGTACGCCCATGGCGAACTCACCACCGAGCAGTTCGAGGAGATGCGACGCCGGCTGACCGGCGGCAGCGGCCCGCCCGCGCGCGTCGCCTGACGAACGCGTGGGCGGGAAGGAATCACGCGGTCAGCCCACCCACGCGACCACGGGCTGCATCAAGCAGCCGACGTGGTCGCGCGAGCTGGTGCAAGTGCTTGGCCCGTCAGGCTGATGAGGAGGCGCTTCATGACCATCGAGCAGCGTACCCGCTACGGCTTTGGGGTGACGGTCCCGGTGCCGTACGCCGACGCCGTCGAACGAACGAAGGCGGCGCTCAAAGAGCAGGGCTTCCGCGTGCTCACGGAGATTGACGTACGCCAGACGATGAAGGAGAAGCGCGGCATCGAATTCCGGCCGTACGTCATCCTCGGCGCCTGCAATCCACCACTGGCCGAGCGGGCGCTCACGGCGGAGACCGATATCGGCCTCTTGCTCCCCTGCAACGTCATCGTGTACGCGGCGGGCGACGGCAGCGTGGTGGCGGCCATGGACCCGGAGCCCGTGCTCGGCTTGGTGGGCAACCCGGCCTTGGCGCCACTCGCCGCCGACGTCCGGCAGCGACTCCAGACAGCGCTGGAGCAGGTCGCGGCCACCGCAGCGATGGGCTGAGCGGCCGCACGCATGGCAAACTCACGGATGGCGGCGCCGCAGCTTCGTCCGAACCCCTTCCGCGCCTATAGCCCGGCCGCGGCCGCGCGATACGAGGCGTGGTATCACCTGCCCGCCGGTCGCAGCGTGGCCGTGGCCGAGCACAACGCCCTGGCGGCCATGCTCGCCACGCTGCCCGCCCACGCATCGGTGCTGGAGGTGGGCTGCGGGAGCGGGTACTTCACCCGCTGGCTCGCCACGCGCGGCGAGCGGGTGATTGGCGTTGACCCCTCGCCGGGCATGCTCACCGTGGCACGCGCGGCCGGCGACGGCCGGTACGTCCTCGCGGCAGGGGAAGCCCTCCCCTTTGCGGCTGCGAGTGTGGATGTGGTCGCCTTCATCACGGCGCTGGAGTTCCTCCCGGCCCCGGCGGTGGCGCTCCGCGAGGCGGCACGGGTAGCTCGCCGCGGCATCCTGCTCGGGGTGCTCAACCTGGCCAGTCCGCTCGGCCTGCGCCGCGCGCTCGCAGCTCGGTTCAGGCCAAGCGTCTATCGCGCTGCGCGATTCTACACCGTCTGGAGGCTGCGGCGGCTGCTCCAGCGGGCCCTGTCCGACCGCCTGCAGCAGGTGCAGTGGACGACGACCCTGTGGCCGCACGGCACCCCGGCGCCCGTCCGCCGGCTCCCCGGTGGGGCGTTCATCGCCATGGCGGCGCAGCTGACCTCAGCGACCGCGGCACCAGCCCCGCTCCTTCAACAGGGTTCGGTCAAAGCACCGTACGGCCGTTTTCGCCGGTGCGAGCTGGAGCCCGAAGCGCTCCAGCCGCGCCTCCACCTCTTGCCGAAACCGCTCGGCATCCTCGCGGTCCTCAAACACCGCCACGAAGTCATCGGCGAATCGCGTGAGCGCGGCCCAGCGCCGACACTGACGCTTGAACCGCCGCTCGAACCACTGGTCCAGCACGTAATGCAGGTAGATGTTGGACAGCACCGGCGAGACCGGACCGCCTTGCGGTACCCCGTCCTCGCTCCGGGTGACCACCCCGTGCTCCATGACACCGGCATGCAGCCACTTGCCAATCAGCCGGAGCAGTCCTCCGTCCCGCACACGATGCTGCAGAAAGCGCCGCAACCAGGAGCGATTCACGTGGTCGAAGAAGCCGACGATGTCGACCTCGACCACCGCGCGCACGTCATGCTGCATCATTCCTTCACGGAGGCGATGCAAGGCCGTGTGCCCACTGCGCTCGGGCCGGTAGCCGTGCGAACAGTCCAGAAAGTCCTGTTCGTCCACCGCCCCGAGCACCCACGCCACCGCCTTCTGCACCACGCGGTCTTCCACCGTCGTGATGCCCAGCGGTCGCTGCCCGCCAGAGGCCTTCGCGATGTACACCCGCCGCACCGCTGGCGCCCGGTAGCGCCCGGTCTTGAGCCGGTCATACAGGTCCCGCAGGTTCTCGTCGAGCCGCGCGGCGTAGTCGTCGTAGCGTTGCCCATCCACGCCTGGCGCTGCCCGCTTCCGGAGGGAGCGGAAGACCAGCCGCAGCAACGCCTCATCCACGAACGCCATCACATTGGTGAGGGAGGCCTCCTTTCGCGCTCGCGCGGCCAGCTCGGCGAGTCTCGTGGACACGGTGGGTTCCGCCTCTGGTGCGGCCGTGTCGCCCTCGTCGAGCCCGTTGCCCTGTGTCGCCCCTTCCCTCCACGGGCGTTGCCCCGCTTCCCCGGTACTACGGGCGACTCCGCCACCCCAGGAGGCATCGCGGTTGCTCGGCAGCCCTGCTTTGCGTCCGCTACTCATCGCTGAGACCTCCTGGGGCTTCCCGAGTTCCGTGACCTATCCGTCTCCCGGCATGCTACGCGCTTAGACCCCGGCAGCTTCTCCAGCGCAGTCGCCCATAGCCCACGCCTACTTTTGCCTTCCCGCTTTGTGACACGGTCGGCAGCTGCTCTTGCTCTCCGTTACGGGGCTGACCCGCTTCACTGGCGTTGCGGCCTGCCGGTCGCTCTGTCTACGCTTCGCCGTGGTCGTTGCCTCGCACGGCGCAAGACTCGATTCCCGCTGGCTGGGCCTTGGCGGGGAAGGAATTGCACCTCCTGGAGCAGATGCCCGACGAGAGACCGCCGCGCGCCGCCGCTGCGACTCGTTTGCCGAAAACGACCGCAAGCGCGCCCGCGCGGTGCCGACGACGGCAGCAGTCACGAAGGCCTTGCGCCAGCGGGCGGTCTGGGTCGAACCGCTGGTTGGCGAAGTGAAGCAGCGACACCAACGCCATCGCTTCCTGCTGCGGCAGCGTGGTGGTCTGGCCCGCGGTCGCGTACGCTGGCATCCAGCCGGGGCTGCGCCCGACCGCAGGCCCCAAGGAGCAGCCGATGCCCGCCCACAGCTACAGCGTCCTCGAACTGGTGGGAACGTCCGAGCACGGCGTGGACCAGGCGATTCGGAACGCCATCACGCGGGCCGCCGAGACGCTGCGGGGCCTGGACTGGTTCGAGGTCGTCGCCATCCGCGGGCACCTGGCCGATGGGCACGTGCAACACACCCAGGTCACGCTCAAGGTCGGCTTCCGCCTGGAGGATCCCGGGGGCCAGGGTGGGGCAGGAGCCGGCGCGGCGGCCCGGGCCACCGCCGGCAGCAGCAATCCGCTGATCGAGGACGCGATTGAGGGCCCCGCCGAGCCGGCGCTGGAGGCAAGCGGGGAGGCTCCCCGGCAGACGCCCAGCCAGCGGCTCGGTGGCGACGGCGCCGCGGCACCGCCCCGCTAACCTGCGCCCCGGCTCTGCGGCATCCAGGGCCGCGCGCGTGGCCGCCAGCTGGTGCCGCATCCCGAAGTGCGGTGGCGGGACCTCCCGAGGCGGACGTGACGCGCCGGGCTAGTAGGCGCTGCCGGTCGGCGGCGTGCCGTCGCCGGGGCCCCCGTGGCCGAGGTGCTTGGTGCGCTCCAGCAACTCGTGCAGGAGCCCTTCCACGGTCCTGGTCAGGTGGTCGACTTTCTCGTGTAGCTTCTGAACCTGGTCATGGAGGTCCGCTTGCGAGGGCATGGCACGGCTCCTTGCTGGCGTGACGCGCCGCTGTGGTCCGGCGCTCAGGCAATCAGGGCGGCGCGGCTGAGCCACTCCCGGACCAGGCGCTCCGCGAGCAGGGGGATGGAGCGATCGAGGTAGGCGGTGTCCCCAAGGTCGGCGGCGGCCTCGCGTACGGCCTGCGCGACCGCCGCCGGGGCCAGCGGCGGGCAGAAGCGCTGCTGTAGCCTGGCGATCGTGCGCTGGAGGGCCGCCTCCTGGGCATCTGCGTGGACGGGCGCTGGACTGGGAGGCGTGGCGTTCAGCACGGTCGTCATGGCTGACCTCCTCCCCTAGCGTGCGTGGCGGCGGCACGCCGGTCTGTCGGGTAGCGGCAGACACCGCGTCAGCGGGCACCGGGCATCCGCTGCTGGTGCGTTCGCGATCGCCTCCAGCTGGTGCACCCACCCCTGTCCTCAGAGGACGAAGGGCAGGGCGTTGGGCGCGGTGGTGCGCAGCGGCCCACCCCGCCGGACGGCCGCGATGGCCGCCGCCAGCGCGGGCGCGGAGACGTCCGCAGTCACGGCCGTCGTCGCGCCGCTGACGACGAAGTGGTGCGGCTGGTCCCGCGCATCGCAGTAGAGGGTGACGGCATAGGACCAGATGCTGTGCGTGACGGGTCCGAACACGCGTGCGGTCAGCGTCCAGCAGGCCACCACGTCTGGCGTCGCCGGCCAGATCTGGTCGTAGAGCGTGAGCGCCGGCGGCAGGAGGAGCGGCCACGGCGCGAGCGGCGGCAGCAGCCGCTGCACCAGCGGATCGAGCGCCAGCGCGGCGGCGCGACGGGTGGCGACGCGATCGGCCGGGGCGGGGGCGCCGCCGCCACCGCGCGGCCGACAGGATGGGGTACGCCCAGCCGTGGGACTGCGAGGCTGGGCGGCGCGCAGCCGGGTCCTCATCATGTGGCCTCCTGTCAGCAGCATCACGGGTCGGCGCGGCGGGCGCCGTCGGGCAGCGGCAGACAACCGCGGCAGGCACCGTCACGAACTCCTCGACACCCGGCTCCAGACCGTGGCGGTACCCTTGGAGCGATGGGGTCTGCGACACGTCGCCGGGACCGTACCCGGGAGGCAGCGTATGCGGCGGGCGGTGTACGCCGGCAGCTTCGACCCACCCACCAACGGGCACCTGTTCCTGCTGCGTGAAGGCGCCCGCCTCCTCGACGAGCTGGTGGTGGCCGTCGCGGTCAACCCCGCCAACCAACCGCTCTTCCCGCTGGCGGAGCGGCTGGCGCTCTTGCGCACGATCAGCGCCGACCTGCCCAGCGTCCGCGTGGAGCGCATCGGGAACCAGTACCTGGTGCAGTACGCCGCGAGCGTGGGGGCGCGCTACCTCTTGCGCGGGCTGCGCACCGGCGCGGACTTTGGATACGAGCGCACGCTACACCACGTCAATCTGGACATCGCGGCCGACGTCGCCACGGTCTACCTGATGCCGCCGCGGGCGCTGGCCGAGACGCCCGCGGCGTTCGTGAAGGGGCTCGTCGGCCCGGTGGGCTGGCCGACTACCCGCCGGACGGCGCGCACGGCGCGGCGCCGACGGGAGGGCTCACGGGAACCGGTGCCCCTCGTGGGTCCCGATCCGGGTCCAGCCCCCGTGCCCCGCCGTCGCCAGCCAGTGCGAGCCCGTGGGGCGGCCGGGCGCTGGGACGGCCGGCACCCCGGTCGCCAGCGTGACCGGGGTGTGGGTCGCCTCCACCCGCTCGTTGGGGCGGCGTTCCAGCTGCACGGTGCAGCCGGTGCGCAGCAGGCGGCCGCAGCCGTCGGCCAGCACATGCCAGCGCACGGCATCCGCGGCCGGCTCGGCCAGGCACCAGCCGACGGCAAACAGCGGCACGAGTTCCTGCCACACCCGCAGGTGCGCTCGCTGCAGGCCCTCGACACAGCCGCAGGGCTGGTCGGGGGCACAGCCGGCGTCGGTCACGAGCGGTGGCTGGCCGGTCCACTCCAGGTCCAGGGTGAGGTGGTCATAGATGGGCGTGCGCATGGCACACCTCCGTGCCCAAGAAACCAGCGGGCCCTGGATCGACGCTCGCGATCCAGGGCCCGTGTGCGCCTCTTCAGTTGTCGGACCGGTGGGCCACTAGCCCCGCTCGCGGCGGCCGCCGACGGCGGTCGTGGTCAAGAGGTGGCCGCGATGGCGTCTCGCGGACAACGCCTCGGGTGCGAGCCGCTGAGCGCTGGTGGCCCCTGCCATTACGGGACCGGGGGACCGTCCTCCGCCGGCGGTGCGTGACCTTGCATCCCCTGCACCTCCTTCTGCGGTCCTGAGTCCCCGCTCGAGGTCCACCCTCAGCATGGACTTCGCCCAGGCCGGCGTCTGTCGGGTAACCGCAGACAAGCGGTCAGCGCCACGCCGACGCGGACGCGATGGCCGAGAGGGAAGCGGGTTACGGGCTGGGCGTGGTGCCGCCGCGCAGCTCGAACAGGAAGGCGACGAGGAAAACCAGGGCCAGCAGCAGCACGACCACCCCGCCGACGATAACCCCGAGGCCCAGCGTGTCCCAGCCCCAGGCATTGAGCAGCTGGCCCCGCAGTGAGGTGCCGCTCTGCAGCGTGTTGCGGAGATTCGTCACCGCGTCCAGCTTCTGCTGGTCGCTGGTCGCCGTGGCGGTGTCGTTCTTCGCCTTGGCGTCGGCGATCTGGGTGCGCAGCATGGTCTGCTCAGTGCCCAGCGTGGCGTAGGTCGCACCCGGGTAGCCGGCGGCCTCGGCGGCCTCAGTCATGTGCAGGAGGATGTAGTAGTCGCTGTAGCACTTGGCCTGGTCGCCCGTCGTGAGCGGCTTGCCGGCGTTCGCGACCAGGCAGTGCGAGCCGCTTTTCCAGCTCTTCTCCTGGTCGGTGAGTTTGTCCGCCGGGGTAAAGGTGATCTGCTGGTCCGTGAGTTGGTCATGCACGTTGCCGCGGACCAGCACGATGCCCAGATAGAGCACGATCGCCCCCAGGACGAGGGCGCCGACGAACAGGATGGCCTGCAACACGAGGATGCGCGAGCGCAGCTCCCGGGACAGCGGGGGAAAGCGTAGCATACGGGGACTCCTGATACATCCGGCGGCCTGCCGTGTCCTGCGAGTATAGCGGGCGGCCACGCGGCGTGGAGCAGGGGGCCCGGATCCTCACGCGGCCGCCGCCCTGGCGAGCGCGGCCCGCACGGCGGCGGTGATCTGCCGCTGCTCGCTCCAGTAGGCGCCGCCGCCGTACGCCAGGGCGTTCGTCGGGCCGACGGCGTCCTCCAGCGCCGCCCGGTCGAGGGTGACCGGCACGAACTGGCAGGCGGGGAGCGCCTGCTGGAGCGCCTGGAAGGCCGGCCAGCTCGCGCGATACGGCGGGCAGAGGTCGACGACCGCGACCCGGAGGCTCCCGGTACGGCAGGATGAAGGCGCGGCTCACCAGGTCGCTTGAGGCGAGCAGCGCGGTGAGGTGCGCGGCCAGGTTGGGCTGGCAGCTGATCACGCCAATCGGCTCGGGTCGCATGTAGCACCGCTTCCCCGTGCACCGAGCGGAGCGACGCTCCGCTCCCTGGGTAGCGTGCGCCGTGGCCAGGTCGCTGGCTGTCGGGCACGGCGGGGGATCTCCCAGGGGTTGCCCGACAGCCGTCCGCAGGCGGCGGCGGTACGGTCAGCCCTGGCGGGCGGTGCGGGCGTACCTCCCGATCAGGAAGGCGGTCCCACCATGCCCCCCGCGTCCAGCGACGGCAGCACCGTGCCGCAGCAGCCAGTGCTCGCCCTCGCTGGGGACGTGCCCACCCTCGACCTGCTGGAGGCCGCGCTGGCATTGGTGCCCGGGGTGCAGGTGATCGGCTCCCTGCAGGGCCGGCTGGGGCTGGACCTGGCCCGCGCCCACCACCCGCAGCTCATCCTGCTTGCCCTCGATCTGCCCGACCTGCCCGGCCTCCAGGTGCTGCAGCAGCTCCGCCTCGACGCCCGCACCCAGACGATCCCGGTGATCACCCACGGCGACGCGGCAAGCCAGGGGCTGCGCCTCGCCGGGACGGCCGGTCACCTCGCCCTGCCCACGGAGATCGCGCAGCTCGCGCCGCTGGTCAGTGCGCTGCTGACGTAGCAGCGGGCGCCGCGGCCGCCGGGGACGGCAGCGCACCGACCCCGGCGACGCGCAGCAGGGCACTGCGCACCAGCGCCCCGCCGCCCAGGAGCGGCTCCTCGTAGCGCTGGAGCACCAGCTGCCCCCGCACCGTGCCGGCCGCGGACACCAGCACCACGCTGAGCAGGAGGCCGACCTGCGCCGCCGCCAGCGTCTGAAACCGCCCGCCGTGCTCCGGCGTCAGCGTGCCGCTCCAGCCGGCCGTCGCTGCCGCCGTCTCCCAGACGAGCGCCGTCCACACCTGCTCCGCACGCTGGGTGTGCGCGCCGCGCACACCCAGCAGCCCGTGATACACCACTGCCGCTGGCATCCCGGCCGCTGCTCCCTGGCGCGCGGCTCTGGCGCCACGCCCGCTGCCGCATGGGCACGACGCAATCTCACCGGCAGCCCACCCCATGGCGGCGCCAGCGCTGCCCAGCAGCGCACAGAGCACGGCGACACTCGCAACCATGGCGGTCGTCCCACCGCCTGCGGCGCGTACGCGCACGACGAGGCTGGCGGCGAAGATGGCAAAGCTGAGAGCCGCGAGCATGACCACGTACATCCCGACCAGCACTTGGGCACGATTGCCCGCATCGCTGTAGAAGGCGACGAACTTGGCGGCGGGGTCCTTACTGGTATCGGGTGCGCTGTTGGCCAACAGTAACCCGACGATGAGCAGTGGCACGAAGACGATGCCGGCCACGGGTCCCCAGCGCGAGAGCGACATCGTTCTCCTCCCTGACCACTGCTGTTCTACTGACAAGCCTACAATTTGACTGGGACACGCTTTGACTGGGACACGCTTTGACTGGGACACGCTTCGGATACGTCGTTCTCGCCGCGTGCGGCCGCTAATGACCAATGGTGGCCTGCATGAACCGCATCGTCTCCGTATCGCTGAGGTCTCCTTCTGAAGTTGACCCGGTTTGGTGGACACCGAAGGATGGGACGGGAGGTCCCAGGAGGGAGTCCACATGAGCGGGAAACAGGGGAAGCCCCAGCCAACGTACACGCCGACGTTCCGGGCGGATGCGGTGCGGCTGGTCGAGCAGAGCGGGAAGAGTCTGCGGCAGGTGGCGGCGGATCTCGGGCTGTCCACCGAGTCGCTGCGGCGCTGGATGCTGCAGGCGCGGATTGATGCCGGGAACGGGCCGGACGGCGCCCTCACCACGGCCGAACACGAGGAACTGCGGCGGCTGCGGCGCGAGGTCGTCACCCTGCGCATGGAACGGGAGATCCTAAAAAAAGCGGCGGCCTTCTTCGCCAAGGAGACCACATGAGCCGGTATCGGTTCATCGACGCGGAGAAGGCCACCTATCCCATCGCCCTGCTGTGTCGGGTGCTGCGCGTGGCCCGCGCCGGCTACTACGCCTGGCGGCGGCGGGGTCCCTCGGCGCGGGCGCAGGCGGACGCGACGCTGACGGTGCAGTTGGTGCAGCTCCATACGGCGAGCCGCGCCACGTACGGGGCGCCGCGGCTGCATGCTGATCTGGCGGCCGCCGGCACGGGGGTGGGCCGCAAGCGGGTGGCACGGCTGCTGCGGCTGGCGGGTCTCCGCGGCGTGTCGCGCCGGCGCCGCGTCCCGCGCACGACGCGCGCCGACCCAGCAGCGATCCCGGCGCCCAATGTGCTCAAGCGGCAATTCGTCGCCGCCGCACCGGATCGCTGCTGGGTCGGCGACATCACCTACCTGCCCACCAGCGAAGGGTGGCTGTACCTCGCGAGCCTGGTGGATGTGTACTCGCGGCGGGTGGTGGGCGTTGCCCTGGCCGACCATCTACGCACGGAGTTGGCCCTGGAGGCCCTGCAGCTCGCCCTGGGGCAGCGGCACCCCCAGCCGGGGATGCTGGTGCACCATACCGACCGGGGCTGCCAGTACACGGCGCGGGCGTACCAGGACGTGCTGGAGGAGCACGGGATCACGCCCTCGATGAGCCGGCGTGGGGACTGTTACGACAACGCCCTGGCGGAGAGCTTCAATGCGACCATCAAGGCGGAGTTGGTGACGCGGACACGCTGGCCGACGCGGCAGGAGGCGCGGGCGGCGGTGTTCGAGTGGATCACGGTGTTCTACAATCGCCAGCGCCGCCACAGCAGCCTCGGCTATCAAACGCCGGTCCAGTTCGAACGTTCGAAAGAGGCACCGCAGGCTGCCTAACATTTCACTGTCCACCAAACCGGGGTAGGCTCACTGCGCAAAGCTGTTGAAGTAGGACATGCGGCACACCGCCTTCTCCCCGCTGCTCAGCGGCGGGTTGTCGTTCGCGCGTCTGCACGCGGCCGGCGCTCTGCCGGCATGATACGACGCCCCGCGCACCGTTCATCTGGCCGCCGCGGCGACGAAGAAGTGGAGTTGACGATCGACGGCTCGCCGGACACGCTGGTGCTGGCGCAGAGCACCGATCCGGCCGCGTTCGGCGGCGTGTACATCGAGCGGCGCGAGGAAGGGTGAGGGCAAGGCGATGGCGGACTTCTCGAAAATGGGCGTCGAGCCGACGCTGGCGGCGCAGTACAGCCACCTGGTCGGGCGCCTGCTGCTGTACAGCACGCTGGCGGTCGATGGGCTGACGGTCGATCAGTTGAGCGACACGCACGGCGGCCGCGCCAACGCGATCGGCTTCGACGTCTGGCACGTGGTGCGCACGACGGACAACATTATCCACTTCGTCTTCGAGCGCGAGCAGCCGGTTTGGCTGACGGGCGGCTTCCACGAACGCTGGGGGTTGCCGAAGGTCGATCAGGGCACGGGCATGAATCCCGGCGAAGCCTACGCGCAGAAGTACCCCGAGCCGGAGGAGTTCAAGCGCTACATCCGCGCGGTCGAAGAGGCAGTGGTGCCGCGCATCGCGGCGATGGACGCGGCGTACCTGGCCACCGTGCAGTTCATCCGCCCCTGGGGTGAGATCCCGCATATGGAGGCGATCGGCCACGGCCTGATCGGCCACGGCAACGGCCATCTCGGCCGCGCCTGCCTGGCGCGCAGCCTGCTCGGCCTGAAGGGCTTGCCGTACTGAGATGCCCGCGCGGCCATCGCACCGCGTCTGGCGGGTTCGAACGTGCCGCTGCGCCCTTCAGTGCCGCGGGCGTTTCAGCGCTTCACGGCTGAGCGCACAGCCCGCATTGCCCTCGTCACGGGCGCCGGGCCGGGCGGCGGCCGGCGATCATGCGGACGGGTGAAGCGGCGCGTCGAGGAACGGCGAGACGATCGCAACCAGCCAGTCGGCGCGGTCGAGCATGCCCAGGTGCGTCGTCCCCGGCAGCACGGCGAGCTGGGCGGCCGGGAGCCCCGCCAGGTCGCCGAAGACGCCCCCGCCGCGCAGCCGAAACAGCTCGACCGCGTGCTCGGGACGGATCCCGTCGGCGTCGCCGAGCACGATCAGGGTGGGCGCGCCGATCGCCCGCACTGCCTCGGCCGGCCAGGTATAGGGGGTCATGTCAAGCTGCCGCAACTTCGCGACCAGCGCGGCGAAGGCCCCGGGGTGGGGCGCCGTGCGGTCGTATGCCCCGCGCCAGGGGGTACCGTCGAACAGCTCCGGCTTGATCTGCTCGATGCCGGCCAGCACCTCAGGGTACATGCCCTCGCTCGTATAGGAAGCCGAGGCCACGATCAGCTTGCGGACCACTTGCGGGTGGCGCAGGGCGATCTGCAGGGCGACGCCGCCGCCCAGGCTGTAGCCGTAGACGTCGGCGCTCTCGACCCCGACGTGACGCAGGAGGGCTGCCGTGTCGTCCGCCAGGTTTTCGTAGGTGATCGGGCGGTCGATGTCGGCGGTGTGCCCATGCCCCTGAAACTCGACGGCGATGACCTGGCGGCTCCTGGCCAGCTCCGGCACCAGCTTGCCCATCAGCTCGATCGTCATGAAGGAGCCGTGCAGCACCACGAGCGGCTGCCCCGTGCCGTGGATCTCGTAGTACATCTTCAGCCCGTTCACCGGGGCGTAGCCGGTCTGGCGGTCAGCGTCTTCCATCCGGGCTTCCTTGGCTTCCATCGCGACGCCGCACCGTGCCGGTGCCCGACCGCTGCGCTGCACGCATGCGCCGGGGCTGCAGCGACGCGCTTGCGGCCCGCATTGAGCCCCGGACCGGCTCCGGGCGAAACCGGGCTTTGCCAGCGCGGGATCGGCCATGCCGGGCGCCATTTGCAGGGTAGCAGCGATCGCCGCGCTACGCCGAATCGACCAGCGCCGTCCTGCACGACTGGCCGGACGTGAACGACGGAATCGCCAGGCCGCTGGTCTTCGGCGTTGGTACCATGGACGAGTGAGGGCTGCAGCCGCGCGGCCAACGCAAGGCCAAGGATTCGCGATGCGCAAGATCATCGTGTTCATGTCGGTGTCGCTCGACGGCTTCTTTGAGGGGCCGCACCACGAGCTCGACTGGCAACTGGTCGACGACGAGCTGCACCGCCACTTCAACCAGCAACTCGGCGCGATGGGCGCCTTCCTCGACGGCCGCGTCACCTACGAACTGATGGCCGGCTACTGGCCGACCGCCGACGCGGACCCCGCGAGCGGCGAGCCCGAGAAGGAGTTCGCGGTCATCTGGCGGGAGATGCCGAAGTTCGTCTACTCCCGGACCCTGGCGCGGGCCGGCTGGAACACCACGATCGTGCGCGAGGTCGTGCCTGAAGCGGTCAGGGCGCTGAAGGCGCAGCCGGGGGGCGACCTGGCGCTCGGCGGAGCCAGCCTCGCCGCGGCCTTCCGGCGCCACGGCCTGATCGACGAGTACCGGCTCTACGTCCACCCGGTCGTCATCGGCCGGGGCAATCCCCTGTTCCAACCCTCAGACGCCGCCTTTACGCTCCGGCTCGCCGAGACCCGCAGCTTCGGCAGCGGCGTTGTCCTTCTCCGCTATCAGTGCCCCGATGCGCCCGACGGGAGATAAAGCACGCCAGCCGGATGCGGCCATGTGCGGGCGCTGCCGCGGCGCTTATGTCCGCCCTTGCTGGCTGCGCCTGCCGTTTGGTGGCATCTTGGAAGAAGCAAGGAGCGCAGACGGATGACGACGACGGCAGCGGCACTTCCTCTGAGCACGTTCTACGGCGGCTGGGAGATGTACCAGCGCAACCTGGCCGAGATCATCGCGCCGCTTTCGCCCGAACAGCTCGTTCTGCCCGCGTCATCGCGCCACTACTCGATCGGAATGGTGACGCAGCACGTCATTGCCAACCGCGTCTGGTGGTTTCACGTGTGGATGGGCGAGGGCAGCCCCGATCTGGCCCCCATCGCCCACTGGGACCCCGCGGACCCGGTGGAGGTGCCCCCGCGCTCGTCCGCGGAGCTGGTCACGGGCTTCAAAGCTACCTGGCAACTGGTTGCCGACGTCCTCGCCCGCTGGACGCCCGCCGATCTGAGCCAGCGTTTTGCGCCGCCGCCGCAGATGCGCGAGGAAGAGCGGCGCGCCATCGGCGAACGCACGCGCCAGTGGATCATCTGGCACGTGCTCGAACATGAGATCCACCACGGCGGCGAGCTCTCCCTCGCCCTCGGCGGCTACGGCCTGGAGCGCATCTACGGCACCCTGTAGGTTCAACAGGCACGAAGGGCTCGGTGCTGCACACGAGGCTCGGCCTGGCGAACGACCGCGCTGACTCGCCTGCCTCCGGCGTCGCCACCATGCAGCTGTGAAGTGCGCCGCGAGCAGCGCCGGCTGCACATCGAATCGCCACCGCGCGAGGGGGCTGAACGCGCTGGACCGGGGCGCTACGCTCGGACGGGTGCGTGCGCCTTGAGGAAGCGGCGCGCGTGCTCCACGGCCGCGTCGATGTGCTCCGGCGAATCCTTCCAGGGATAGATCGTCACCTCGGCGTGCGGAGCGAGGCCGGCCACCTCCATCGCGACGGCGTACGGGTGCGCGGGCACGTCGTCTGGCGCGATCAGCAGCGGCGTCTGGATCGTGCGGACGAAGTCGCGCGGCACGGTGAAGACGAAGTCGGCGTGGTTGGTGTACATGCTGGTGAGGAAGTCGTGGACCATCTCCATCGTGATCTCGGGGCGCTTCGCGCACAGCCCCGGCCCCCAGCCCTTGATGTTGTTCTGGTAGAAGAGGTCCGGCAGCTCCGGCCGGAAGCCGCTCGGCTGCATCATCGCCGCCGCGACGATGCGCTCCGGCGCCCGCTTGATCAGGTTGTGGATCATCGGCCCGCCGATGCAGAAGCCCATCACCAGGAACTCGCGGATACCCAATTCGTCCATCAGCCCGAGCTGATCGTCGGTGTAAGCGTCCCAGGGGCGGTCGATCTCCAGCGGGCCGCTGGACTGGCCGGGATTGGCGTTGCGCAGGTCGGCGCAGATGCAGCGGAAGTCGTCTTTGTACCGGTCCATGGGGTTGAAGGGCGAGGCGGTCTGCCAGGAGGAGAGCGCCGAGTTCAGTCCGCCGCCCGGAATCAGCAGCAGGGGGAAGCCCGAACCAACCTCTGCGTAGTGGATGCGGACGGGTCCACGTTCGTAGAACGCCATGGCGCTCACGCTCCTTCAAGCTGGGCCGGCTCGGTTTGTCGATGCCAATGCCTGAGCTTGACACAGCAACAGGGCGTTCCGAAAGACCCTGCAGTCTGCGGTTAGGACGTTACTGGCCGGGCGCCGCAGCGACGCCGCGCAGGAGCACCCGGCAGACGCGGTCCGGGAGGTGGCGCTGAAGCACCAGCTGGCCGGCCATCCGGCTGAGCGAAGTGGCCGGGTCGCGGCGGCCGCCATCCGTGCTACTGTGACAGCGCCGTGTCCCGGAGCGGGGAGGAGGCAACGACGATGACGATGACGGCCTACACCGAGGCGCTGCTCAGCCGCGACGGCGCCGTGGCCACGATCACTCTGCACCGGCCCGAGCGGCTCAACGCCTTCACGCCGAAAATGGAAGACGACCTGCGCGCCGCGATCGCCGAGGTGCGCGCCGATGCCGCCGTGCGCGCCGTGGTGCTCACCGGCGCCGGCCGCGCCTTCTGCTCCGGCGCCGACGTGAACGCCTGGGACGCGCGCCTGCGCGAGGGCGGCGAGCCGTCGGCCGTCGATCGCTGGCGCCAGAATGAGCAGCGCCACGCCATGCCGCTCGGTCTGCACGAGCTGGAGAAGCCGGTGATCGCGGCGGTGAACGGCGCGGCGGTGGGCATGGGCATGGATATCGCCCTCGCCTGCGACCTGCGCCTCTGCGCCGAGAGCGCCCGCTTCGCCATGCTCTACATCAAGCGCGGCCTCGTGCCCGATGAAGGCGGCGCCTGGTTCCTGCCGCGGCTGGTGGGGCTGGCGAAGGCGTACGAGCTGATCTTCACCGGCGATTTCGTGCCGGGGCCGGAGGCGGAGCGCATCGGGCTGGTCAACCGCTGCCTGCCCGACGCGGAGCTGGCCACGGCCGCGCGCGAGCTGGCGGAACGCATCGCCGCCGGCCCGCCGATCGCGCTGGCGATGGCGAAGCGGGCGATCCGCGAAGGGCTGGGGCTGCCGCTGCGCGGCCACTTCGACGCGATCGGCTACTACATGAGCGTGCTCAACAATACGGAGGACGTGGCCGAGGGCATGCGCGCCTTCGTCGAGCGCCGGGCGCCGGCCTTCCGCGGCCGCTGATACCGGTTCAGCTCGGCGAAGCCGGCCGTTCGAGATCGCGCCGCAACGCGGGCGGGCGACGGTCCTGCGCTGTGCCGCGGTAGGGGCAGTTGCGGCAGCCGCAGCCGCAGCAGAAGCCGCGGCGCAGCAGAAAATCGCGCGTCGCCACCATCAGACCGTCTTCGTTCAGCTCAAAGTCGGGCATCGCCTCGCATCCGGCCGTGCCTTCAGCGTAGCGTGCCGCTTTCTGGCCCGCCCGCGTGACCGTATGGCCCCCGCGGGCTAGCGTAGCAGGCAGAGCGGCGGCGAGCGAACGCGGCGGCCGAGTGGGTGATGCGGGGATGAGCGAGCAAGAGCTGGCGAGCGGCCTGGTCGAAATCGAGCGCGAAGGGCGCATCGCCCGGGTGCGGCTGAACCGGCCGGAGAAGCTGAACGCGCTCAGCCGCGAGCTGACGGCCGCGCTCGCGGAGGCGTTCGCCGGCTTTGCCGGCGACCGCAGCGTGGCGGCGATCGTGCTCTCCGGCAACGGGCGCTGCTTCAGCGCCGGCGCCGACGTGAACCAGTTGCGCGAGCTGGACGGCGCCACGGGCCGCGCCTTCATCACGCACCTGCACGAGCTGATGGCGGCGATCCGCGCTCTGCCGCAGATCGTGATCGCCGCCGTGCACGGCTACTGCTTCGGCGGCGCGGCCGAGCTGGCCGCGGCCTGCGACATCCGGATCGCCGCCGGCTCGGCCCGCTTCGGCATGCCGGAGATCAAGGTCGGGCTGCCCTCGGTGATCGAGGCGGCGCTGTTCGTACCGCTCGTCGGCCTGGGTCGCGCCGCCGACTTCGTGCTCAGCGGCGACGAGTGGGATGCGGCCGCGGCGCAGCGCTACGGCCTGGTCACGCGCGTGGTGCCGGCGGAGGCGCTGGCCGCGGAGAGTGCGCGGCTGGCGGAGCAGATCGCCGGCTTCAGCGGTCCGGCGCTGCGCCTGCAGAAGCAACTGATCCGCGCCTGGGCGGGCGAGGCGATCGACCGCGCGATCGAGCGCGGCATCGAGATCTTCGCCCACGCATACGACACGCCCAACCCGCGCGAGGCGCTGGACGCGCTGCGCGAGCGGCGCCCGCCGCGCTTCAGCGTGGGCTGAGCGGTCGCCGCTTTCCACTCGTGCCCTGCCGGACCGGCTTTGAGCAATGATGCTGCACGGCGCTCGGAAGCCGGCGACAGTCCCATCTACGCGCGATGCCGCGCCACGCGGGCGGTGAAGATCTCCTGGATGCCGGTGCGCGTGTCGGTCCAAAACGGGAAGAAGCCCAGGTTGCTCGCCGCAAGCCCGAAGTAGTCGCCGATGAACGTCACCCACGGGTCGCCGTGCGACAGCGGCGCATCTACCGTCGGGTCCCACGGTTGGTCGGTCACCAGTGCTCGCCGGCTGAACGGCGTGCCGCTGCCGGTCGTCGCCGCCAGCACCACGTCGATCCGTGGGAGACCGGCCGGCGGGCTGCCTTTGGCACCGAACTCGTAGAAGGCACAGCCGATCGCCCCATCCGGCATTGAGGCGAGCTGGGGATGGAAGTCGTGTTGCCCTGCCGGGGATGCGACCGCTCCCGTGAGCAGCGGCTCGCCCGCCGCCGTGCCCTCCCAGGTCGCACCGCCGTTTGCGGAGCGGCGGTAGTAAACGCGCGAGACCCCTTCGCGGTAGTCGGCCCAGGCCACCACCAGTTCGTTGGCCAACCCTGCACAGATGACGGGAAACGTCACGACGCGGAAGTGCCCGCCCGGGAGTTGCGTCCACTCGTCCGTTTGCGGCAGCGGCGGCGAGGTCAGCGGGCTGATGCCGCTGGCCACGATGCTGGGCGCCGAAAAACTCTCGCCGCCATCAGTGGAACTGACGCGCTTAATTACGTCGCCGGCGATCCAGATGATATGCACCGTCCCGTCAGGTGCGATCGCGATCTCGGGGGCGAAGGAATCGTGAACCACCGTGTCGAGCCCCTCCCCCACCGGCCGCGCCCCGACCCCTCGCCAGGTTGCACCGTGGTCGGTGGTGCGGGCGAAAGAGAGGCGGTGATCGGTGTCCCAGGCTGCATAGACGCGCCCGACATACGGACTGGCCGGAGTCGTATCACCCGCCACCGCCTGCTTGTCGTCGGCGTCGCTTGTCGGAGCCGGATGGGGATGGATGAAGTTGGGAGCGCTCCAGCTCATGCCGCCGTCGCTGGAGCGGTAGACCGCGATACCCAGCGTGAAGTACGGCCCGTTCTCGCTTGGAAAGGGCAGGGCGACGAGGTAGACGTTGCCGGCGTCGTCCCAGGCCACGACCGGGTCGGAGACGCCTGCCCAGGTCTTGTCCGGGTCCGGATCGGTAAGCAGTTGCAGGGGCGGTGACTCTTGCCACGTCTGGCCGCTGTCGGTGCTGTAATAGGCGGCGAGGGTGAAGCCGTAGTGGGTAGGGTCGATGAATCGCTTGGAGGCGCCGACCAGCGCAAGGGCATTGTGCGGGTTGATGGCGAGAGCGGACTCGCTGCGCGCGTTCAAGGGAGTGGCGCTGTGGCTCACCTGGACGTTGGCGCCGACCGGCCCAAACACCCAGTGAGGCAGTGGGCGTTCCATGCAGCCCTGCTCTCCCAGGCTGGCACGGATGGCCGCCAACTCGTCCGATGCGATCTGAATCCCACGTTCCAGGTCGTGCCGCTGAGAAGGGTCGGTTGCATGCGCGAGGCTGGCCGGCAACAAGCCCAGCGTCCGTGAAACCGCCGCCTCATCGCGGCGCAACTGGTCACAGTCGCCGCCGGCATCGCCGCCACCGCCGGATCCTGGTCGAGGTAGGGGGTGATGAGGCCCGGATGGTGAACCCGGCTCCGCCATCGTCGTGCTCCTGTGCTCTTGCGCCCCGGGGATGGCCGCCCGACCCCTCCCGATGCGCCCGGCAGGCTCGACGCACAGTGGCGCCGGCCGGCGCAGCCTGCCCCTAGCCTGCCTATGAGGATCAACGCGCTGCCGTGGTAGATTCGGCCAGAGAGCGCGGTGTAGACGGCGGCAGACGACGAGAATACGTGCCGTGGGTACGTGGAGGAGGCGGCGTCGAATGCACGGATTCGCCGGCGTCAGCGGCACGAACCCTCAGGGCAACTGTTGCGGTCAGACCAGGCGAGCAGGGGCGCCGCGAACGGAGCTCAAGCGAGACGGCAACCGCTCAACCCGCGTTCTGCGGTACGAAGCCTTCGCCGTTTCCTGGTCGCGCACCAGCGTTGGCCTCGCCGCCGGGGCGTGCCCGGCTACTGCTCGTACTTCTTGAACAGCAGCGTGGCGTTGTGGCCGCCGAAGCCGAAGGAGTTGGTCATCGCCACGTTCACCGGCAGGCAGCGGGCGCTGTTCGGCACGTAGTCCAGGTCGCAGTCCGGGTCGGCATGCTCGTAGTTGATCGTGGGCGGAATCGTGCCGCTCTGGATCGCCTGCACGCAGAAGCCCGCCTCGATCGCGCCGGCCGCGCCGAGCAGGTGGCCGATCATCGACTTGGTCGAGGAGACGGGTACGCCAAACGCCTTCTCGCCGAAGACGGTCTTGATCGCCTGCGTCTCGAACTTGTCGTTGATCGGCGTCGAGGTGCCGTGGGCGTTGATGTAGTCCACGTCCTCCGGTTGCAGCCCGGCCTGCTTCAGCGCCCGGCGCATGGCGCGCACGCCGCCCTCGCCGCCCTCGATCGGCTGCGTGATGTGGTTGGCGTCGCCCGTGGCGCCGTAGCCCACCAGCTCGGCCAGGATCGGGGCGCCGCGCTGCACGGCGTACTCCAGCTCCTCCAGCAACAGCACGGCCGAGCCCTCGCCCATCACAAAGCCGTCGCGCTCGGCGTCGAAGGGCTGCGAGGCGTGCGCGTCGGTGCGCAGTGTGAGCGCCTTGCAGGAGGCGAAGCCGGCGAGGCCGATCGGCACGATCGCCGCCTCCGAGCCGCCGGCGATCATCGCCTTCGCGTCGCCGCGGCGGATCACCTCGCAGGCGTTGCCGACGGCGTCGGCGCCGGTGGCGCAGGCGGAGACGGTACAGAAGTTCGGCCCGCGGGCGCCGGTGTGGATGCTGACCAGGCCCGAGGCCATGTCCACGATCATCATCGGGATCAGGAAGGGGCTGACGCGGCCCGGCCCCTTCGTGCGCATGATCTCGTACTGCTCGGAGAGGGTGATGATGCCGCCGTTGCCGGAGCCGATCACCACGCCCACGTCGTCGGCGTTGTCGGCGTCGATCACCAGGCCGGCCGCGTCCAGCGCCTCGCGCGCGGCGGCGATGGCGAGCTGGATGAAGCGATCCGTGCGCCGCGCCTCTTTGCGGTCCATATAGTTGGTCGGCTCGAAGCCCTTGACCTCGGCGGCGATCTTCGCCTCGAAGTCGGTCGTATCGAACGAGGTGATCGGGCCGATGCCCGACTGGCCGCGCGTGATCGCGCTCCACGTCTCGCCGGCGGTGAGGCCGACCGGACTGACCATGCCGAGGCCGGTTACGACGACTCGCTGTGTCACGCTGTCCTCTCAAGCGGGGTGGTTGGCCGCGCCGGCACGGCGCCAGCTCGCGCTGTGGCTTGCATTCTAGTCGGCTGCGCGCCTAGAAGCACGCCGGCCGTGTTGCCGACGCCGGCCCTACAGATACGCCCCGCTCGGCGGCAGGCCGAGCAGCACCTGGCCGACCGTCTCGAAATTCGCCGGCCAGATCTGCGCGTGCGCCGTGGCCGTGTGCACGTCGCGGAAGCAGCGTTCCAGTGGATTCGCCTCGTAGATGCTGCTGGCGCCGCCGGCGTTGTACATCAGGTCCACCGCCTGTGCCGCGGTGATGCCGGCGTGCGTGGCCGCCAGCCGCAGCTGCGCCCGCTGGTCCAGTGTGGCCGGCTCGCCGCGCAGGGCGCACGCCCAGGTTTCTTCCACCGTCTCGCGCAAGAAGGCGTCGGCTGAGCGCAGCAGCGCCTCGGCGCGGGCCACGCCGGCCTGCACGGCGGCGCGCTCGCACAGCAGGCTCGTCTGGCCGGTCGGCGCCTTCGCCTGCGCCAGCGCCAGCAGCGCCTCGATCGCGGCGCGGGCGATGCCCAGCGGCACGGCGCAGACCGTGACGGCGGCGATGCTCATGTAGGGGAAGCAGAAGAGCGGATCGTCGGGCCAGGGGCGCTCGGTGGGATCGGCCGTCAGGCGGGTGAAGGTGTGCTCCTCCGGCACGAACTGCCCGCGCACGGCGAAGTCGTCGCTGCCGGTGCCGCGCAGGCCGCCCGTATGCCAGGTCTCCACGATCTCCGCCTGCTCGGCGGGAAAGAGCACGAAGCGGAAGACGGGTGTGCCGTCCGGCCGTGTGCGCGGCGCCGTCTCGTCGTCGTAGAGGCGGCAGTTGCCCCACAGCCAGCTCGCGTGGTGGCAGCCGCTGTTGAACGGCCACTGTCCGCTGACGCGGTAGCCGCCGGGCACGGCCACGGCGCGGCCGCGCGGCTGGCCGCTGCCGGCGGTGATCGCATCCGGGTCCAGCCCCCAGATGGCGCGGGCCACGTCCTCGCGCACGAAGCCGGCGAACATCGCCTGCTCCATGCCGATCATCAGGTTCCAGCCCACGGCGCCGTCCGCGCGCGAAACCTCCTCGATCACGCGGATCGCCGTGAGCGGGTGGCCGTCGATGCCGCCCAGCGCCCGCGGCAGCAGGATGCGGAACAGCCCCGCCGCCTTCATCGCCTCGATCAACGGCAATGGCACGCGCCGCCCGCGCTCGATCTCCACGCGCCGCGCCTGGGTCTGGGGCGCCAGCGCCCGCGCCGCGGCGACCAGCTCGGCGCGCGAACCCGGCAGCGCGGCGTCCGCGGGCGCCGTCATGGCCGCTCCTCCGGCCCGACCACGTCGTCGGCGAACACCAGCTCTTCGCTGCCCTCCAGCGACGGATCTTCGGGAGCGCTGAGGTAACGCACCAGCAGCCAGGCGCCGTCGCGCGGGTTGCGTACGACCTCGCCGATCGCGTCGCCGGAGAGGCGCACGCGGGTGCCGGGCGCGATCTCCAGCAGGTTCCAGGCGCGGCGGACGGGCGGCGGCGGTGTGGCGTCGTGCCCCGGGTCGTGCTCTGGCATCGCGCACCTCGCTGCATATGACCGGCAGGGACGGTCCAGGGTCAGTATAGGGTGGGGCGAGCAGCACGTCGCCGCGCCGGGCGCCCGCGAGGTGTAGACGGCGCATGGCCCGGACGGAGCATCGCCCCTACGCCGCGCGGACGCGCGGCGGACACGATCGCAACCGCGGTAAGGATGGCGATGATCGCGGCCGTCTCCGCAAGCTTACAGGTGGGTCCAAAACCGGGCGGCACGCTCCCAGCTCTGCCTGGATCGCCGGTGCATGCCCGGCCCCGGTCCATCTCTCATGCGAGGCAGGGTGCGGAGGAACGTGCGCGTGCGCTGGAGCGAGGTGGCAGCGGAGCTGGCGCCGGAGGTCTACTCGCTGATCGTCAACCGCTTCATGGCGGGCCGGGGCTGCGCCTATCTCGCCGCGCGGGCGGCCGAGCGCGACGCCGAGTTGGTCGTGCTGGTGCGCAACCTTGACGACGCCTTGTGCTGTCTGCGCGAGATGCGGGCGCTGCTCGCCGAGCACGCGGCGCGGCATGAGCCGCCGGCCGCCGGCGCGGCGGCAATCATGCCGTCCGCGCTTGCCGCCGGCGCCGGCCTGCCGGCCGAGCCCCGGCGCCTGGCCGCGGCGCTGAACGAAGCGGTCAACTGCGCGGCGCACGCGGCCGCGGAGATGAGCGGCGACGGCGAGTACACCTGGCTGCTGGGCCACCTCGACGAGATGGTGTTCAGCCTGGCGTTGGCCCGCCTGTTGAGCGCGCTGCTGTTCACGAGCTGACGGCCGCCGGCACGGCTCCCTGGCGCAACTCGCCGCCCCCGATCGCCGACGAGAGGTTGAGCGTGGGACGGGCTGTGATTCTTCCCGCGGAACCGGGCGCCGTCTGCCGCCCGCCGCGCGATTCGACCCATGGCAACCGGTCGTGGGCAAGACCCCGCTGTGCCGGCCGGCGCGCCGCGTGCCTGCGCCTCGGGCGTGGTTACAATAGCGGCGGCAGGGCGAGACGCAGCCGGGTGCGGCCGGCGGGCGCGCCGCTGGCAGAAAGACCGCTTCCGTGCCCTGGTGCCCGTTTCCGGGTCTCGTGTTCCACTTCTCGAAGGGTTGGTTGCGAGTGAGTCGCCGCGAAACCCCGTGAGCAGGAGGCGCGAATGGCGGCAAATCCTCCCTCAGAGCCGGCAGCGGGTCAGCGACCCGCCCTGGGCCTCGCCGGCCTCACCGTCCATGCCATGGCGCTGATTGCGCCCGGCGCCTTCCTCTGGACGACGTTCCAGACGCAGGCGGCGCTGACCAAGGGCACGAAGACCACGGCGTCCGACATGTTCTTCTCGCTCTTCGCCGTGCTGGTCATCGCCTGCCTCACGGCGCTCTGTTACTCCGAGCTGGCGAATCTCTACCACCAGGCCGGCGCCGGCTCCTCGTACGCCTTCGCCGAGGCCGCCTTCCTCGACAAGGAGAAGGCGCAGCACCGCAAGTGGGCGCGCATGGCGAAGATGTCCGCCGGCTGGATCTCGCACCTCTATTACTGGGTCTATCCGGGTGTGCTTGTCGCCTACATCGCCACGCTGGTCGTCTATGTCGTCGGCATTTTCAGCCCGAGCACGACGGTGAACAGCGGCGTGCAGGTGCTGATCGCCGTCGCCTCCGCTGCGCTGATCGGTTACATCGCCTTCCGCGGCCTGATCGGCTCGACGAAGGCGGCGCTGGCGGTCAGCGTGATCCAGTTCGCCATGCTGCTGATCGTCTCGGTGCTGGCGATCGTCTTCCGCGCCACGCACGGCAAGGTCGTCTACGAGCACAGCAGCGCCCTGGACGTGATCACGCCGCACAGCCCGACGAACGTCGTTTATCAGGGCACGATCGCGATCCTGCTCGTCGCCGGCTTCGAGTCGGTGACGGCGCTGGGCGCCGAGGCGAAGAACCCGAAGCGCCACATCCGCCAGGCGATCCTGCTCTCGCTGGCCATCCAGGGCATCTTCGCCTACCTGTTCGAGTACTTCGCCGCCAACTACTTCATCGGCAACCAGATCGTGGGCACGGGAACAGATCTGAATACTGAGCTAACGGGCTATGCCTCGGCCGCGGCCTCCAGGGCGCCGCTGGGCGACTTCCTCACGTACATGGGCGACCACTGGTTCAGCAACCTCGGCATCGCCTTCGCCACGATCGTGGCGGTCACGGTGGTGCTGGCGCTGGTGGGCAGCATCCTCTCGGCGATGAACACCGGCGTGCGCATTACGTCGGCGATGGGCCGCGACAAGGAGATGCCGGGGCTCTTCGGCTTCCTGCACGGCAAGTACGCCACGCCCCACTACGGCGTGTTGCTGATGGTGGTCGTCTCGGCGCTCCTTGGCGCCTACGGCGTGCTGGGGATCAACAACCTGACGCAGATCACGCTCGCCTCCAACGTCGGCACGTTCGCGCTCTACGGCCTCACCTGCCTCGTCACTCTGGTGGCGTTCTGGAGCCTGCGCGATCGCCATGTGGTGCGGCATACGATCGTGCCGTTTGCCGGCGCCGTGCTCAACATCTTCATGATGCTGGCGGTGTTCTACGTCGCCTTCAGCGACCGCGGCGATTCGTCGCGCAACGGACTGAAGGCGCTGGTGATGGTTGCGGTGTGGGTGCTGCTGGGCGTGGTCTGGTTCGTCTGGAACTCGGCGCGGCAGGGCCGCGCGCTGCTGCATGCCGCCGGCTGACGCCGCGCCCGGCCGCATGCGGTCACGCACGCGCTCCAGCGCCGTCATCGATCGTGCCGGGGTCGCGGAGTGACGGAGATTCGGAGACGGAGCACGCGGTGCAGAACTACGAGCCCAGCATGAGCTTCGGCGAGGACGCCGCCGCGACGTACGACGCCGTCCCGCGCGGCGACGAAGCCGCGGCGGTCGCCTTCCTGGCCGAGCGTGCCGGCGACGGCCCGGCGCTGGAACTGGCGATCGGCAGCGGCCGCCTCGCCCTGCCGCTGGCCGCCCGCGGCCTGCGCGTCGACGGCGTCGACTTCTCCCCCGCCATGGTCGCCCGGCTGCGGGCCAAGCCGGGCGGCGCCGCGATCGCGGTGACCCTGGGCGACTTCGCCGCCGTGCCGGTGCCCGGCCGCTACCGCCTGATCTACCTGGTGTTCAACACGCTGTTCAACCTGCTGACGCAGGACGCCCAGGTGCGCTGCTTCGAGAACGTGGCCGCCCACCTGACGCCGGGCGGCGTGTTCGTGGTGGAGGCGTTCGTGCCGGCATTTCTCTACCGCCTGCGCCAGGACCAGTACGTGGACGCTGAAGCGGTGGGCGTCGCGGAGGTGCGGCTCGACGTGGGGCGGCACGACCCGGTGGCGCAGCGGCTGGAGGAGAGCCACGTGTCGCTGTCCGCCGCGGGCGTGCGTCTCAGCCCGATCGTCACGCGCTACGCCTGGCCGAGCGAGCTGGACCTGATGGCGCGGATCGCCGGGCTGCGCCTGCGGGAGCGCTGGGGCGGCTGGAGCCGCGAGCCGTTCACCGCCGCCAGCGCGGCCCACGTCTCCGTCTACGGCCGCTGAGCCGGCGCCTCGCCTTCGCCGCGCCGGAGGCCGATCAGCCGCGCGGCAGGCCGAGGCCGCGCGTGGCGATCACGGTGCGCTGGATCTCGCTGGTGCCGGCGAGGATCGTCGCCTGCACCGCGTGCAGGTGGGCGAAGGCGATGAAGCCCGCGGCCGGCGCCCGCGGCTCGCCCTCGTAGAGCTGGCCGTACAGCCCCATGATGCGCGTGCCCGCGTTGGCGATGCGCTGGTTCAGCTCCGAGCCGAAGACCTTGGACATCGAGGCCTCGTGGTTCGGCACCAGCCCGCGCGCCTGCATCCAGGCCACGCGGTAGCAGAGCAGCCGCCCCACGTGCAGCGCGATCTGCAGATCGGCGAGCTGCGCCCGCACGCCGTCGTCCGCGCCCTGCTCCTGCGCGTATTCAACGATCGCGTCGAGCACGCGCTGGCCGGAGACGACGCGGTCGATGCCCGAGCGCTCGAAGTCGAGCGTGGTCAGGGCCACGTACCAGCCGCGGTTCTCCGGCCCCAGCATCTGGCCGGCGGGCACACGCACGTTGTCGAAGAACGTCTCGCACAGGTCGGCCCGGCCCGTCAGGTGCGTCAGCCGCCGCACGGAGACGCCGGGCGTCTTCATATCAAAGAGGAAATACGAGATGCCGCGATGCTTGGGCGCATCGGGGTCGGTGCGAGCCAGCAGGTGGATCCAGTCCGAGCGGAAGGCGCCCGTGGTCCAGATCTTCTGGCCGTTGATCAGGTAGTCGTCGCCGTCGCGCACGGCCCGCGTCTGCAAGGAGGCGAGATCCGAACCAGCTCCCGGCTCGGAGAAGCCCTGGCACCAGGCGATCTCGGCGCGGGCGATCGGCGGCAGGAAGCGGCGCTTCTGTTCCTCCGTGCCGTGCAGCATGATCGCCGGCGCGATCACGCTCGCGCCCTGCCCCAGCGGCGCCCCGGCGATCGCCGCCTCCTCGCGGAAGATCAGCTGTTGCACCTGGCCGGCGTCCTGGCCGCCGTAGGCTTTGGGCCAGGCCATCGTCAGCCAGCCGCGCCGGGCCAGTTGCCGCTCGACGGCGCGGGCGCGGGCCGTGTCTTCGCCCTGGTCGAAGCCGCCGAAGCCGGGCATCGGCCCCAGCTCGGCGAAGAAGTCGCGCACCTCGCGGCGGAACGCCTGCTGCTCGGGCGTGAAGCTGAATTCCACGTCGCGCTCCTCTCTGCTGAGTTGGCCGCCGCGCCAGGCTAAGCGAGCCGCTGCCGGAAGAGCGCCAGCGTGCGCTGCCAGGCGTCCCGCCTCGCTCCCCCGTTCTCGCGGTCACCATAGCACCCGCGGCACGGCAGGCGGCGCCGCGAACAGCGGAATCGGCGTGCGCCGCCGTCGCCGTTGCGGCAGACTGAGCGGCAGCACGACC
>Ga0070730_10000709_pt1 | contig 36122 bp, 33 predicted proteins | sample Coa_R1_3_FD_66447 | JGI IMG/M metagenome (GOLD analysis project Ga0070730, IMG submission 66447) | Surface soil microbial communities from Centralia Pennsylvania, which are recovering from an underground coalmine fire - Coalmine... | ecosystem: Environmental > Terrestrial > Soil > Unclassified ...
GTGCATGCCGGTAAGCACGATGATCACGCGGTAGCCGGCGTCGGCGGCGCGATTGATCACGCCGGCATAGTGCGCCGTCTTACCCGACTGGACATTGCCGACCACCAGCCCGCGCCAGTCCCAGGGCACGTCCCGGTCTGGGTCATCGATCAGCTCGACGACATCGGCGGTGCTTTCCTCGAGCACCTCGAGCGCGCGCGGCGCCCAGCCTCCCTCCGACAGCTTCTGCAGATAGCGCAAGAAGAAGGCGCCGGGCCGGCGTCGTTCGCCGAGATACCAAGGCGGCGGCTGCGTCTCGCCGAGGAGGCGGATCGAGGGTCCCTGCGCCACCACGAACAATGCCTCGAGATCGCGAGCGGCGGACGCGATCTCATCCTCGGTGAAAACATGCCCACTGGTGAGCCCGACCAGTGGAGCAGACGCGCGCACGATCGCCAGAATATCATCGGTCGCCAGCAGCGTGCGGTCACCGGCGCGCGGACCGAGCGCGACGCGAGCGGTGTTTGCCAGCTGAGTGACTGGATCCATCGGCTCAACTCTCCCCTAGTTTTCGGACGACCGCGGCGCGCAGTGCGGGCGAGGTGATGCCCAACGAACGCAGCACAGATTCGAGATGGTCTTCGATATCGTTCGTGTTGTTCATGCTGCGCACCAGCGTGGCAAGCGGGGCAGCGAGCTCGACTATCTCTGTCGCGGCAGGTTTAGCCGGCTCGGCGCCGCCCTGCTCGGCGACGTCGAGCCAGATCCGTTCGACCGGCACGGTCAGTTCAATCGCGGACAAAAGGCCTTCGAGCAGCGCCGCGTCGTCGCCGAGCAGATCGGCGACCGCAGCAATAGCGGGATGATCCCGGCGTACACGATAGCGAGGGACCGACTTACCGGCGCGGGCTTCCCAAGGCCATGCTTCGCCGTCGGGTTCGGCGCGACGGTGCTTGCGGGAGGGACCGCCGCCGCGCCATGCGAAGACCTCACGCGCGCGGCGCCGGCAGTCAGCACCGAGGCCCGCCAGCCGAGCGCGTGCCCAGGCCGGCGGACGGGCGACCGATTTACGAATGTCGATCCGCCATACCTCGTCCATCGACACCGGCAGATCGAGCGCAATGCGGGCGAGACGGCTCGATTCCTCACGGGTCCACGCCCGGGCGCCGCCGAGGCCGAGCCAGCCGCCGGGAGAGACGAGGCGGTCGCCGCGATAGACATAAAAACCCTGGCGCTCGACCCAGCCGCCCGGCCCGCCGGCCTCCTCCCACTCCCGTTCGTTCGCGAACCGGTCGCGGTGCGGTAAAATATAGGGTCGGGCGATAATCGCACCGTCGGTGCCGCGGATGACGTCGCGGGGCATTGCCGTCGTCGCGTTATGACTTCGGCAAAACGGATCCCAGGCGGCAAGTGCCAGCCCGTTGACGCGGATCGCAAGCCGGCGCGCCTCGCCACTGAGGAAGCGGTGGAAGGTCATCGCAAGATGCGCGCGAATATCGGCGATGCGTTCGTTGAACGTGTCGCGGTCGAGGCCCCAGAGACCGCCCAGCCGGTCCATCCGGCTCCAGCTGACGAGCGTGCCGTTCCCCGCGGACTCGAATGCCGCCGCGAGCTCGCCGGGCGGAGAGACCTCGGGCGCGTCAGCGCACCATCCCTCACCGACGCGATCGACGTCCCAGGCCAATCGTGCGACTTCCCCGTCATGGCGCGACGCCACCGTCAGCTCGCGGCATTGCGACAGCGACGCGGTCTTCAGTCCGAGGCCGAACCGGCCGAGATCGCTGCTGTCCCGCTCAGCGTCGGGTCCGGCGCCGCCGAAGCGCATTGCCTCGACGAGCCGTTCGAAGCCCATGCCCGCGCCGTCATCAAGAATTTCGACCAGAGGATTGCCCTCGCGCCAGTCGAGCCGGATACTGACCTGCCTCGCGCCGGCAGCGAGCGAGTTGTCGACGAGATCGGCGAGCGCGGTTTCCGGTGAATAGCCCAGACCGCGCAAGGATCGGAGCAGCGCATGCGGCGACGGCGTGATCTCGACAGGACGCAACGGAAAGTCTCCGGTGGCAGGCATTGGAACGTATATCTGCCGACGCGCACCGGAGTCGGACTGCCGGGAACATAAACCTCACGAACAGCAAACCGCAATGATAGCAATTCCGTAAGCCTGTTCGCCGATCGAACGCAAAATTGCGTGGACCACGATGATGTAATGTGGTGCATGATGGTGCGAAGTGGTGTAGGCGGCTTGGAAGGGAGCCCGAACACCTTGGCTACAGGAAAGACCGTCCGCACCACTGTGCTTCTTCCGGAGCGTGTGCACCGCCAAGTGCAGGCGATGGCGGCTGCCAATGACGTATCGTCGGCCTGGGTCATCCGCCAAGCTGTTCTCCATTACCTGTCGACGAAAGCCGGCCAGTCGGAGCTGCCGCTCGGCAGTGACCGGTCATGAGCGTCGACCCCAAGTTGATCCGGCAGAAAATCCAGCGCCTCCAGGCTGGCGCCCGACCCCGCGTGCTCGACCTGTTCTCGGGGTGCGGGGGTATTTCGCTCGGATTTCAGGCGGCTGGCTACGAGATTGTCGCGGCCGTTGAGAATGATCCCGACGCTGCCCGATCGCACGGCCTCAATTTCCATCACGGAGAAGACCGTCACAGCATTGCGCGCGACATCACGGCCACCTCTCCTGCCGACCTCACCGCCGCGCTCGCTCTCGGTCCGGCGTCGGCAGCTTTCGATGTCATCGTCGGCGGCCCTCCCTGTCAGGCCTTCGCCCGCGTCGGCCGCTCGAAACTGCGCGAGATCGCCGAGCATCCCGAGGCATTCCGGCACGATCCCCGCGCCCGACTCTACATCGAATATCTCAGCTATGTGGAAGCCTGCGCTCCACTGGCAGTGGTGATTGAGAATGTGCCAGACATGCTCAATCATGGCGGTCACAATCTCGCGTCCGAGATAGGCGAGATCCTCGCCGCCAAGGGCTATGTTGTCCGTTACACGCTGCTCAACGCGGCGTTCTACGGCGTGCCACAGATGCGCGAGCGGATGATCCTAATCGCAATCCGCAAGGAGGTCGCGGACGACGTCGACTTCCCTGTCCCGACCCACTGGGTTGATCTGCCGTCGGGCTATCAGGGGTCACGGGCGGTTGCGCTCAAGCTCGCGACCGGCAAGGACCTGCTCTCCGACACCGGCTCCGCGACCGCCTATAAGGCTGCGCCGGAGCCTGACTCGTCGTTGCCTCCTGCGATCAGTACCGAACAGGCAATCGGCGACCTGCCCGAAATTCTGGCCCGCGAGCTGCTGGCGGAGGGCAAGCTGCAGCGCGGCACCCGGCTCGATGCCATGCTGCCCTATAACGGGCATAACCGGCAGCATGAGTATGTGAAGGCGATGCGCGCCTGGTCCGGTTTTGAGGGCGGGTCGCATGTCCGCGACCATGTGATCCGCTATCTTCCGCGCGACTACCGGATTTTCGCCGGTCTGCAGCCGGGCGATCAATATCCCGAGGCGCATCAATATGCGCAGAGCCTGTTCGATGCGGAGCTCGCGCGGCTTGATGAGACGGGCAAGCGGCCGGAAAAGGGTAGCCCCGAATGGGATAAGCTCAAGGCCGCGTTCGTGCCGCCCTATGATGCCGGGAAATTCCCGAACAAATGGCGCAAGATGGAAGCGGTGACGCCGGCTCGGACGCTGCTCGCGCATCTCGGCAAGGATGGCTACAGCCATATCCATTATGACAGCAGGCAGGCACGGCCGATCTCGGTCCGCGAGGCGGCACGACTACAATCGTTCCCGGACGGTTTCCGCTTTGCCGGAACGATGAACCCGGCGTTCCGCCAGATCGGCAACGCGGTCCCGCCTCTGCTGGCGCGCGCGGTTGCGCAGACGCTGCGCAGGCAGCTCCTGGGAGACCTTGTCGCTGAGGACCTGCCGCGCGCGGCAGGTGCGCGTCGCTGATGAGCCGACGCGACGAAATCATCGTCGTCCGGTCGTTGGCTGAATCCGATCTCGGCATCTTCTCAGCGCATCGGCTGAGCGCCACAAGCAAGCAGCGCGCGATTGCGCTCACCACGCCGGTCGCACGAAAGCTGCTGAGCCCGCGCCTTTACGAAAATGGCGGCGCGGTTATGGACCTCATCTGCGTCTATGGGGGCTATGGCAACCGCGAGCTGAGGAATATCGGCAAAGTCGGCAAGAACTGGCGTCTTGGCGGCCGCAAAATCACGGCCAGTGCCTGCGCCTTCCTCGATAGCAAGGATTTCGTTCTGCTGCGATCGGGGGCGGGCAACGACGGCGATCACCCGATCCTAATGACCTTCATCGGCCGCCAGCGCGAGCGTCTGCTGCATGCCGGCATTGTGGCTAGTCTCGCCGCCGAGTTTCGCGACAGTGTGGCGGCCGTGGTCGCAGGCTCGGACGCCTTTGTTGCGCTCTCCGCCGCGTTCCCGTCGGTTCCGGCCGATCTTGCGGTCGGAGCACCGCTGGCTGACGACGAACCGACAGTCCCGGAGCAGACGGCCGGGAGCAATGGCCGATAGGCTGACGCCGGATCAGCGCCGGCTCAACATGTGCCGCGTGCGCGCGAAGGACACAGCGCCGGAATGGACGGTCCGCCGGCTACTGCACAGCCGCGGTTTCCGCTACCGGCTTCATCGCCGCGACTTACCGGGCAAGCCCGACATCGTGTTGCCGCGCTTTCAGACGACGCTCTTCGTGCACGGCTGTTTCTGGCACGGCCATGGCTGTTCGCTGTTCCGCCTGCCGGCGACGAGGACGGAGTTCTGGTCTGCGAAAATCACGGCCAACCGGCAGCGCGATGCCGTCGCGATAGGTGCGCTCGGTGCGCTCGGTTGGCGCAGCCTGCTGGTTTGGGAGTGCGCGACGAAAGGACGTGGCCGCCTGCCCGAGGCCCTGCTGGCAGACCGGATCGTCGCTTTTCTGAATGGCGACGATATAGTCGGTGAGATTGCGGAAACACCCCCGACTTCAGCGACGTAAGACACACTGTCATGAACGAAGCGCTGCCGGTTCCGCCGACCAATCCGTCGGACACCCTGGCTGCGTTGGATGACATCGCACCTCCGCCCACGCGCCCGCATTGCGGCAGAGCTCAACGTGCCGCGGACTCGCCTCCCGTGTCGAGCGGGTCGCTGAAACTCTGGCAATCGCTTTCTTCAATGACACGCCGTGCGCTGACCCATTTGCTTCAACCTACACCAGCGGCAACTTTCGGATTGACCGAGATCCTCGTTGAATGGCCGGAACTGGCGCGAAGATGCCCGGCAGCTAGACGTGATCACGGAGATCATCATCGCCTTTCACGCCTCCTTTCAAGCAACCCTTGAAGAGCGGCGATCGGCACAAGGGTGATCGCCCCGACCTTGACGATCTCGATCTCGCCGTCGGCAATCAGCTCATAGAGCTTTGATCGCCCGATCCCGGTGATGCGACAGGCCTCCTTGATCCTCACGGTCAGGGGCTGGGACTGGTCTGCGATCATGGCTGTTCCTCCTTCGCTTTGGCCGCGGCCAACAGCCTCGGCACACCCGGATTGCTCGCGAGCCGGCGCGCGACCTGGTCGATGAACTGCTGGTAGCGCTGGCGGCCAAGCTGCCCGGTCTCTCGGTCGAATGGCGGCTGGTGTGCAGTCAGCGTCAGCTGATGCGCCACAAAGAGGTCGAGCATTTCGGCGATGGCGCCCAGCATGGTTTCGCTGCGTTCGGCGATCCGCTGCTGCCGGTCGAGCCGCGGCCCGAAGCGCGCGTCGATCTCGTGTGCAGCCTTGCGCTCCATCCAGGCGCGCAACGCATCGGTGAGGATCGCGCTTTTCGACGAGCCGGGCTTGGACGCGAGTGCATCCAGCGCCCGCGACAGCTCATCAGGCAGATAGAATTGGTGGCGGATCTTGCTGGTCTGCATCGGATCACAATAGCCACTCGCCACATCCCGGATGAGGGTGCTGTTGGGCGCTGTTGGGCTCATTGTGGGCCAATCAGGAGGTGCCGAGACCGCGCTCCCGCCCGATCGTCCAGCTGATCCCGCCGGTCTCGCGCATGATGCCCGATACCGGTTTGCCGATCGCCTTCTCAAGCACCGGCCGCCAAGGCACGAGCGTGAAGTCACGGGCCTTCTCGATCAGCGCATATTTCCCATCGCCGATCTGGACTGGTCGGCGATAAATGCCCTCGATCGGCTGACCGTGTCTTGCCTCGGCGAAGGGGATGCCCAGCTCCTCGCTCAACTGCCCCGCCACCCGGTGCAGTTCGCGCTGGCGAAGTGTCCTGAGGAGATCGGCGCGCACCCGGATATGCTCGCCTTCCGCTTCGGCCAGTTGCTGCTCGACCAGCCATTGCCGCCGCAGGTCGAGCGCCTTGCGCAGCTCCGCACCAAAACCCCGCCCCGTCGATGTCGGGTTCGGGGCGGTGAGCTCGCGGTCGAGCCAGGTCACACCATCATGGTGGGCAAGCTGCTCGACCGGCGTGGCCGACAACGTCTCGACGGCGACCGGATGATCGCGCATCTTGCCGCGTTCCCAGGCTTCGACCCGCACCACATGATCGGGCGCGATGGTCCAGCTTCCATCGGGCCGCCGCTCGACGTCACCTGTGCCCCGACGGATCGCTTCGAGCCGGCGCACATGGGTCTGCGCAAAGGCCTCGGTCGCGGCAGGGTCATGTTGGAGGTGGAGGTCGATGCTGTAGCGGCCGCCATGCGCGGCGGCGATCTCGGCGACGGTGCGATCGACGGGCCGGATCGTCACGCGGGCCGGCGCGATCCTGACGATGCCCTGCGCGCTGGTGGGCGGGGCGTCGATCCCGATATCGACATAATGGCTGAGACCATCGACACCATCGACGATGAGATAATGGCGGTCGGCAAATTCGTCGGCGAGGCCCCGCGCGATCACCCGGCCGATGATCGGGACAGCCCCGCCTTGGGCGGGATCATAGATGGTGTGATCGGCCGGTGATCGCTCGGGCGCCCGCTCAAGCATGGCGCGCTGCATCATGCGGATGATGTCACCGCGCTCGCCCATCCGGCGCAGTGTCTGTTCGAGATCGGCATCGAGCCGCCAGCGTCCCCGTCCTGCCTCGTGCGCCAGCTCCATCTGCCCCAGCGTCTGGAGCCGTCCGGCGCGCAGCGACTGTTCGACGCCGTCCGGATGGGCGGGGCGAACCAGCCCATCCTCGCCGACAGCGCCAAGCAGCCGCCGGTCGATCCCGGTGAAACACTCCTGCGCGATCTCGCGCAGATTGGTGCGCAGGATTTCCTGCGGCGAACGCGGCCCCAGATCGAGGTCGACCAGTTCGGCGGCGCGGGCGCGCAGGCCTTGGGTCATATATTCGCGGGCGATGATCAGATCCTTCCCCCGATCGTCCTTGCCCCGGACGATTACATGGGCATGGGGATGCCCGGTGTTGAAGTGATCGACCGCCACCCAGTCGAGCGTCGTTCCCAGGTCCTGTTCCACCTGCAACATCCAGCGCCGCACCAAGGGTTTCATATCCTCATATTCGGCGCCATCCTCGGGCGCGACAATGAAGCGGAACTGGTGGCGATCACCGCTGGCACGTTCGAGGAAGGCGTTGCCGTCGACACGCTCATCGTCCCGGCCATAGAGCTGGCCGCGTTCGCCCTCGCGCGTCGTGCCGTCGCGCTGGAGATAGCGCAGATGGGCCACCGCCGCGGCCTGACCCTTGCCGCTCAGCTTGACGATGCGGGCTTTGACCACGACGCGCCGACCGGTCCCACCGCCGCGCGAACCGAGCACCCGACCGACGCCGGCGCCGCGCCCGATCCGCACGCCGGTGAAGCTGCTGCGTCGTCCGCTCGACGCGCCGCCCGCGCGGGTAACGGCGCCGCGCATGCGGTGTGCGAACGGCCGGTCATTCCCCAAACGACCCAGCCAGAGTTCGAACGGATCGTCGGCCATCGATGGGACCTCGTCACGGCATGATCACGATGATGAGGGGATGACCAGGCTGCCCTTCAAGGTGCTCCATCGGTGGCACCGTCGCAGCGCCCGGAAGTGCGCCATTCCCGGCCGGCATCGCACCTAAGCTGGAGGCAAAGATCGGTCCGGCAGCACTTCGTGCCTCCCCCTCAAACGACGTGCAGACGCCGCTTTCCGGGCCTCATGGAGGCACAGCTTTCAATCTTGCCCTCACGCCACCCCCTCTCTCCATTCCATCCGCATCCATCTCACCATCCGGCACTTGCTCAAATGTTTCCTATATGTTCTCATCACCATCATTGCAGAATCAGCAGCGAGGGCGATCGTGAGCATCGAGATCAGGGGCGGTCGTGGCGGCCATATCCGCATCACCGGTGACGTCGAAACGGTGCTGGTCGCGCCCTATGCCAGGCGCGGCCTGCCCTTCATACTGGGCTTCTCGGACGGCAGCCTGATCGAGGGTTCCTATGAGCCCGAGACGGGCAGCTATGTATTCCGTCCCCTCGTCGAAGGCGCCGGAATCCTCACCGTCGAGCGCAGCGACGACAGCGATGTCCCGATGCTGGACTGGGCGATCGAATGGGCGACGATCGCGCCGATCTCGAGCACAATCGTCGCCGATCGCTGCCCGATCGACGTGCCGATGCCATCGGTTTTCGACGATGACGAGCATGTCGGATCGGTCGGCCAATGGCTGCGACCGAACGCGCTGCGGCAGCATGGGCGACCGCTTTTACCGATGTCCTGATGACCAAGGCCGCGCGCAGCGCGGCCGAAAATCCACAGCCGAGATCTTATTCGGCGGCCTTTGGCAACGCTGCCTGAAGCTCGGCAAGGCGCCGTTCGCAGGCCTGTTTCACCCGCTGCTGAAGCTCGGCGACATGCTCACCGAGCCACGCCAGTTCCTCGCCGTTGATCTCATAATGGGGTGAGTAACGCGCATTCACATAGGCCTGCCGCAGCAGTTCGAAGCAGCGACGGCTGAAGCGATCGGCGCGCGGCCACGCCTCGATCAGCGATGGTGCGATCTCCTCCGCATGGCTGCGCAGGAAGTTCAGCTTGTGCGATTTCGGGCTGTAGAGCCGAAAGGTCAGCATCACGCAGTGGTAGAAATGCTCTGTCGCTTGATGCAGCAGGAACGCAGCCTTGTTGTCCATGCCTGCTCGAACTGCGGCATCCGCCAAAAAAACGAACTCTTCGGCGCTCAAAAACCACCGTTCAAAATGCCCCTGCGCTTCGGCCAGCGCCTCCTCGGGCGGCAGCTTTCCGGGCGTCGAAAAGGGGAAACCCCCGGCTTCATAGAGGGCGACACCCTGCTGCACGATATCGACGAAGAACGGTCGTCCCTTGTAGAGCTGGGTGTTCACATCGGTGAGGCTGTGAACGATGAAATTGGTCGGCGCGGTCAGCGTCTTGGCGATCGTCACCTCGCGCATCAGCCGGTCCTCGGCGGCCGACCAATAATCGAAATCGGTGAGCCGCTCGTCGTTGACGACGACGAGGATGTCATAGTCGGAATGATAGCCGCCGACCGGATCGGCGACCCAGTCGCCGCGTGCGAACGAGCCGTAGAGCACCAATTTCAGGATGCGCGCCTGCTTGGTGAAGGGCTGGTTGCCCGTGCGCGTCGCGGCTTCGAATTCCTCGAAGAGGATGCGCACGACGTGCTCCAGCTCGCGCTGGCGAGAGGCCGGAAGAAGATCAAGCTGATCACGCATCACATGCATTCCTAGCAGCGCAAGCGGCAATGCACAGCCCGCGCGGATGCGCGGGCTGTGGTCCGGGATCAATCCCACTTGCCCATCTTCATGAGTGTGCGGCGCGTCAGCGTCAGCGCCCTGGCGATCGCCTTCTCCACCCGCCTGACCGAGATGCCGTTCTGCTCGGCGATTTCGACATAGGACAGGCCATCGATGCGGTGCAGGACGAAGAGCCGCTGCTCGAACCTCGGGACTTGGGACAGCGCCCGATCGATATCCTCGACCGTGTAGCGGGGCGCAGGAAGCGGTGGCGGCGCGGCGCGCCGCTCACCTGTGAAGGGATCGACATACCCCTCGGGATCATCGCCGCTCATGCCACGTCCTCCATTTGCGAGAAGGCCTCGGCACGGAAGGCGAGCAAAAAGTCTGCGGCCTTGCTGGCTTGGCTGGCCGCCCGAAAGATCGCGCGGTTGTCCTCGCGCAGCACGGCCAGCCATGAGCCGATATAGTCGCTGTGTCGGACGCTGGGCTCGATCGACATCTCGGCACAGGCAAAGGCGCTGGTCATCTCTGCCACCAGTTCTTCCCGCGCATAGAAGGCATCGCCAAACTGGCCGGAGAGATCACGGCCGAGCCGCGAGGCATGCCCCGTCCAGTGGCCGAGTTCATGGAAGGCGGTGCGGTACCAATCAATCGGAACCCGATAGAGCTGTTGAAACGGCACCTGCACAAAGTCGAGGCCCGGCGCATAGAAAGCGCGGTCGCCACCGATGCGAAAGTCAGCTCCGGTCGCATCGATCAGCGCCTCGGCATGCGGGATAATCTCACGTTCGGGCAGCGGCGCCACAATGCCGGGCAGCGCCTCGGGCAAGCCCTCGCACTGGTCGACATTGAACACGGTGAAGCGCTTCAAGAAGGCGATCTGCCTCGCCTCGTCGCCCGCGCTGGCCGCCCTCTCCTGCTCCGCCTTCGGCGTGAAGCGATCCGCATAACAGACGGTCGTACCCTGCTCGCCCTTGCGGACATGGCCGCCCAAGGCTTCGGCCTGCCGGTAGGTGATCCACGCCTGACGGTCATAGCCATGCTCCATGACGGCGGCCCAGAGGATCAGCACATTGATGCCCGAATAGCTTCGCCCGGTGCCGGCATTGCGCGGCAGACCCGCCGACACACCCGCCTTGTCCCATGGCTGCACCCATGGCAGCCGCCCCGCTTCCAGCTCGCCAATGATGCGGTTGGTGACCTGATCGTAGAGGCTCGATGCGCTCGAACCGGACTCCTTCCTGCTCATGATCCTTGCTCCTTCCTCGCAACCGCACCCGGCCCCGGATGGGGGCGGGGTGGGCGGCAGGAGCGGACCGGCAGTCCCGCCGACCGAGGCGGGCAGCATCCGAAGGACCGGAACGGAGAGGAGGAACCGGCGCAGCCGGTTTGCGGCCCGCCGCGGCGGGACTAAGGGGCAGCGACGCCCACCCTGCTCCCTCCTCGCGGCCGGATCAGAATCTCATCGCGAGGGCTCACGCGATGGCCGCATGCCGGCGCAAAGCGGCGGCCCCTGCGTCAGGGACCGTGCCGGCGAAGCCGGCGAGACGCGCCAGCGGCTCGATGGAGCGCGAAGCGGAGTAGAGCCCGGTCGCGTGAGCGGGACGCCTCGGTCCGAATCCGCCGACGCGCGAGGGGAAGAATGGGCAAGAATGGGCAGCAAGGTGGTTCAGGGACGAACTCGGACGTCTTAATCTCGTCGCCCGCGTTCAACCCACAGACGGGAGTTCCGCATGTCCGATCAGCCCGAGCGCATCCTGCGCATCAGAACGGTGCTCGCGCGTACCGGTCTCAGCCGTTCCACGCTCTACCGAAAGGTCGGGGCCGGGACATTCCCTAGGCAGGTGCGGATCGCCGAGCGCTGCATGGGCTGGCGAGAATCCGCCGTCAATGAATGGCTCCGTGATACTCTGGTCGGCCAGTGCCAGTCCTGAAGGGATGCCAAGCGATCGTCGGTGCGTGTGTTACGCTTCCACGGCGGCCTCTGCCATATCAGCGTTGAGCTTTGCCTCGAGCGTTGCCAGCTCGGCCATCAGCTCATCAAATGGCGGTGGCGCGACCATGAACATGTCAGCCATCGCCGAATAGTCCGCGGACAAGGCTACTTTGTCCTTGTCTGCCGGGACGAGACGAAGCGTGCCCGGTACCGCGGTGCCGTAGGAGGCGGCCGCGTCTGCGAACATCAGGCTTTTGTTTCGAACGACCTGCCCGAGCAGCTCGGGCACCTCGAGCGCGCCGGTGCCGACACCAGCGCGCTCGAGCATCACCAGGTCGTAATAATGCCGCGAAAGACCGTCCCGGATCTTACCGCTATGATGGAGCGCATGAAGGATCGTGGCCTTCTCCCAGAAGGTGCGCGCGATGCTGAGTGTCTCGACGGCGGTGACGGCACCCGGCAATTCACCGGGAAAATCTTCGGCGAGATAGGGTGTGATCGAGCGCTCTTCATGGGGCTCCGGATCGCCGCGGGCGCCATATTCAAGCTTGATCCTGGGCTTGATGTAGCCGCCGCCTGCGCCACCGCCGTAATCGGCGCCATAGCTGAAGCCATAACCCGAAATTCGAGGATAGTGGAAAAGCAGCGTCTGCGCTGCCTTATCATCGGGGTCCAGCTCAAGGCTCCAACCCTCGCCGGTGCCGAGCGCGTCTTCGATCGCGGCAGCCAGCCTGGGCATGGCGATGGTCACGACATATTCCGCAGCAGCGGTCCCCAGCGCTTTCGTTCGGCGCTGACGCTCGTTCCCGCTGATGGCCTCCTCCATCGGCGAGGGTATCTTCTCGATCAATGGCGCGGTCCGGCGGATCGTAAGATCAATGTCCTCCGAAAACCGGGCGATGATGCCGTGGGCTTTCGACAATGAGGTCCCGCCCTTGAAGGTGATATGGCCCGCAAGTTCGGGAAAGCGGGTAAGCCGGCGCAGGGTCCAGCAGACCCAGAAGTCCTTTTCGATAATGGTCGGGGTAAGGTCGCGCCGGTTGGCAGATTCCTCGATGTAGGCGCGCCGATCGGCCGCGTCCCGGCGAGCGAAATCATCCATTGCGAGCAGCCTCAATCTTGAGGATCACATCCCCCATCCATCCGGACATGAGCGGCCGTCCCTGGGCAAGCACCTTCATGTCGCGATCATCGATCCGGCGGGCGAAGCTGCGGATGATGTCATCGTCGATATTCTGCTTGCCGAGATGCGCGAGCGCCTGAAGCACGGAGTTGCCCGTATCTGATGCCTGGTCGAGCACGGGGGCGCGGCTGTGCCGCAGCGTAACGCTTCGACCGGCGGCTTTCCTGGTCCGCGTGCGGCCACTGGTCGCGTAGCTCGCCTTGGCGGGCACCTGCGTGGAAAGTCCCAGATAGTTTGTCGCCGCGGCACCTGACGGGGCAAGCTTGTCACCTGTCTGAATCGAAAGCGCGTCCGCAATGCGGTTAGCATCGGGGCTAAGCGTACCGAGCTTCGGATGAAGCCGGGGATAGTCGTACAGTCCCCGCCCGATACGCCGGATACTGCCGGCCTGAGCGAGGCGCGAGAGTGCCATGTCGACCGAGCCTCTCGTGCCGAGATCGATGAAATGCTTGGGTGTGAACACCCATCCGCGCCCCTTTCCGCGCACTCTTTTCATGATTCGATCGGCCATGGCAGACACGGGCAGCACCTCATTTTCCGTTAGATATTAGCGGTATTTTTTCTAACTATCCACCCGCCGAGGACGACATGCGTAGAGAAACATGCGCCTCCAGCCTCGTTAGAAATTTCGCATAATTTTCCTAACAAATCCGAGTCCGGATCGCCTTCGGGCGGCACGGGCGGCAGAACGGAGATAATCCGGGCAATGCGCCGCGAGTCGCCTCAGCAAGATTGCCACTCAGACCACGCTCGAAACTCCCGACGGCGAGGCCGATCGCAGCTTGCCCTCACAGTAATCGCCCCAATCCGCCATCATGGCCCTGCGCTTGGCAAGGAAGTCCGTTCGACGGTAGGCGCCCTCGACCTTATTGGAGACGGTGTGCGCGAGCGCGGCCTCGGCGATCTCCCTGGGATAGTCGGTTTCTTCGGCTGCCCAATCGCGAAAGCTGGACCGGAAGCCGTGAACGGTGGCCGCCACCTCCATGTCGCGCAGGATCTTGAGCAGCGTCATGTCCGACAACGGTTGCGTTGGTCGCTGACCCGGAAAGACGAGATCGGACGCCGGTACCCGGATCTTCAGCGCCCGCCGGAAAACATCGACGGCCTGATCGCACAGCGGCACGACATGGGTGACGCCTGCCTTCATGCGCTCGGCCGGGACCACCCACTCCTTCTGCTCCAGGTCGACTTCATCCCACCGTGCGCCACGGATTTCGCCTGATCGCGCCGCGGTCAGGATGAGCGCCTCCAGCGCGAGCCTGCCGGTGCCCTGTCGGTCCTCACGGAGTGCCGCGAGGAAGCCGGGTACGTCGGCGTGCCTCAGTGCCATCATATGGCCGGACCGCTTGGGTTGGCGAGGCAGGCCCTTGCCGACCGATTTCATCGGCGCCTCTGCCTGGCGCAAGCCTTTGGCATAAGCCCAGTCGAGGACGATCCCGATTCGTTGAGATACCCGGCGAGCGGTTTCCGGCTTGGACAACCAGATCGCGGCCAACACATCATGGATCTGGCCAGCCGCGACCGAATCGACAGGCAGCGCGCCCAGAGTCGGAAATGCATAAGCCTCCAGAGAGGAAAGCCACTGCGTCTGGTGCTTGCCGTTCTTCCAGCCTTTCACGCGTTCGGTGTGCACCTGGATCGCCGCCTGCTTGAAGGTCAGAACGGTGGCCACCTCCTTGCGCCTGACCTTGAGGGGTCGTTGGCGGGGTTCGGTCGCCAGGCCGCGCAGCTGGCGGCGCATGTCGATGCTCGCCTCACGTGCCTCGAGAAGCGAGCGAAGCTTCACGCTACCGAGGCCGATGTCGCGCCGTTTGCCCTCGACCTGGACGCGAAGCACCCAGCTTTTCGAGCCGTTGGGGCCGATCAGAAGGTACAATCCGTCGCCGTCGCTGTAGCGGCCGGGCTTGTCGAGATATCGAACTTTCAGCGCAGAAAGCTTGCCCATCCGGATTTCTCCCGATTCTGCTCCCTCATTTTCTCCCACATTGAGTCACGGATTTACGCAAACGTCAAGGGACGGCCATGGATTCAGAAATGGCGGACTTCAGCCAAAAAATGGCCGTCCGAACGCCTCTGGATTTGTCTGGATGGGTCGTTGGCGGAGCGGGAGGGATTCGAACCCTCGAGGAGCTTTGGACCCCTACACACTTTCCAGGCGTGCGCCTTCGACCACTCGGCCACCGCTCCGTGGGGGGGGCGACTAGCGCCATCGCGACGCTTCCGCAAGCTCCCCCGCTATGGCAGGCTTCGCTTATGCGTCGAACTCTCCTGTGCTCCGCCCTTTTCGCCCTCACGCTCGGCGCCGCGGCGCCCCCTTCCCCGCCACTCGCGCCGGGAGAAATCATCGCCGCAGCACCCGCCAGCGCGTGGCGGCCGATCGCGCCTGACAATCTGCTGCTGATGGATCTCGTCAACGGCACGCATGTCGCGATCGAGCTCGCGCCCGATTTCGCGCCCGTCCACGTCGCCAATATCCGCACGCTGGTGCGCGCAGGCTGGTTCGATGGCAGCGCAGTGGTGCGCGTGCAGGACAATTATGTGGTGCAATGGGCTGGCGCCAACGAGGCCAAGCCGCTCCCCGCCAGCGTGGTCGCGCATCCGCCCGCCGAATATGATCGACCGCTGGCCGGGCTCGCACTGCGACCGCTGGCATCGCCCGACGCCTATGCCGCGCGGGTCGGCCATGTCGAAGGCTGGCCGGTGGCGAGCGACGGCGGGCGCGCGTGGCTCGCGCATTGCTACGGCATGGTGGGGGTGGGCCGCGACATGCCGCCGGATACCGGCTCGGGCGTCGAGCTCTATGGCGTGATTGGGCAGGCGCCGCGCCACCTCGACCGCAACATCGCGCTGGTCGGGCGGATCGTCAGCGGGATCGAGGCGCTGAGCGCGCTGCCGCGCGGCACCGGTGATCTGGGCTTCTACACCGATCCCGCGCAGCGTCTAGGCATCCGCCGGACCCGGATCGCGGCCGATCTGCCAGTCGCCGAGCGCCCAAGCTACCAGGTGATGCGCAGCGATTCCCCCACCTTCGCAGCCTATGTCGAGGCGCGCGCCAACCGGCGCGACGCCTTCTTCGTGCGCCCCGCGCAGGGCGTCGACCTGTGCAACGCTCCCGTCCCGGTGCGCGCACAGCCCTAGAGTGGCGACTCAGCGACGATCGGGCGGCCCACCCTGAACGCCCCCGCGACCACGGCCGCCGCCACCGCCTTGCCGACCCTGCGCGCCGGCCGATGGCGCGGCCATGCCGCGTCCTCCGCCATTGCCGTTCCAGCCTTGACGGCCACCCCAGCCCTGCCCGCCATTTCCACCCTGTCGGCCGGCCCAGCCTTGTCCGTCGTGGCCACCGCGGCCCGCCCAGTTGCGACCGCCGTTCCAGTTGCCGTGATTTCCGTTCCAGCCCTGGCCGCGCGGACCGCTCCAAACATGCCGGCCGCCGTGGCGATCATAGGCGTAATAGCCGCTGCCCGGATAATAGAAGTTGTCATACCAGCCATAGCCCGGCCAGCCGTCGTAGAAGCCGGCATAACCGTAATCACCGCCATAATAGCCGCCATAGGCACCGCCGGCATAGCCGTAGCCGTAGCCGTCATAACCGTCGTCGTAGCAGCCGGCGAGCGCCAGCGCGCCGGCCAGTGCGATCAGCGGCCCGGCGCGGCGGGCATAGCCACGCAACCTGTCATGCCATGCCATCCTCGCGTCTCCACCACAGAGGGGCCGCCCTTGAGAAACACCCTAGTCTCATGGGCTTGAACCCCTGCTGAACCCCCTTGGGTTCCTGCGGCAGAGCGTGGATCAGAACGGCAGGATGCGCGATTCAGGCGTGAACTTCATGTAGCCGACATTGGCGCCCAGCCGCCAGCCGACGCCCAGACGGATCGGGATCAGCACGATGTCGCCACTGCGCAGATAGCTCGCGGTGAAGCCGCCGATGAAATAGGCGGTACCCTCTGCCGCCGGGAAGCGCTGGTAGAGATCATGGCTGTCGTAGAGGTTGTAGACGAGGATGAATTCCTTCGACGCGTTGCCGCCGATGTCGAAGCCCAGCGACGGCCCCGTCCAATAGGCCGGCCGATCGCCTTCTACCTTGTGATGCATCGTGCCCGAGCCGTAGCGCAGGCCGATCGCGAACGCGCCGCTCGCCTCACGCCCAGCAATATAGGCGGTGGGTCGTCCCTGATCCTTCAGGATCTTCTCGATGATCTTGGCGAGCCCTTCGGCGCCCTTGCCGAACACACCCTCGGCGGCGTCGAGGACGTCGTTTTCCTGATAGGTCTGCGTGTCGGGCGCGCGCGAGGCGTTGACCGCGGGCGGGTGCGCATCGCTGCGCCCCGCAGCCGCCGGCGGCGTGGCCGTATCATAGCTGTCGCTGCGCGGAGCGGGGGCGCCGCTGGTTTCGGGCTGGCCGCTGCCGGCGGACGCCAGATCGGAATGCGCCTGGGACGAGGAGGGATCGACCGTGCGAATCTGCGCAGCGGCGGGCTGGGCGAGCAGCCCTGCCAGCGCAGCGATACCGGCGGCGGCCCCAAGCCGACGGACGATGATGGTCATGGTAATCCTCTGCTCCCCCAACTGATCCTCCCCTGTTAACCGCGAAGCACCTTGCAGCGCAATGAACGCCGGGGGTGGCACGCGCGACACGACTCAAGCCTTGCACGATTCAGCGCGAACAGGCTGTTGTGCAGTCCGATAACCGTCGCTATAGCCCGCCGGAGCCGGCCCGGAGACGTGGGTGAGTGGCTGAAACCAGCGGTTTGCTAAACCGCCGTAGGGGGATTACTCCTACCGAGGGTTCGAATCCCTCCGTCTCCGCCATTTGCTTGAGGTTTCCGGTAAAATCAGGCACTTAGGCCGCTTAGAAATCACTCTAAGCGACAAGGCCAATGGACAGCGCTCATCGATTCGAGGTGACAGCCAGGGTCTGGCAATGGCGTCCTGCGGAGCCGTCGGCCGCGCATTGGTATTTTCTGACGGTGGAAGGGCAGATCGCCGCAGAGCTTCGCTACGCGCGGATGCAACAGACCGGAACCTTCGGCTCCATCCGCGTCACCGTGACAATCGGCAGCACGCGTTGGCAAACCTCCCTCTTTCCCGAGCGGAAAAGCGGAAACCTCCTTCTGCCGCTCAAGGCTGAAGTCCGGCGACGGGAGACTATCGAAGCGGGCGACGAAGTAACCGCGGTGATCGAGATCCAGGCTTAATTCGGCGGCTCGTTACACCATTGCGGGCCTGGGGCGCCCAAGCCTGCCGCCCAACCAGCCCAGCAATGGCAAAGAGGCCAGAAAGGTCAGATGGTACCAAGCCGGAAACCTGTCCCACAGCGAATAATGGGCAGGCAAGAACAGCACCAAGAGGATCACGCCCGAAACGAGCGGGGCCCAGCCAGTTTTGTCGATCCAACGGGCAACCGCACCGCCGACGAATGAACTGACACCGCTCATCGACAGGCGCGCGATCATCATGGGAAGCGAGAAAGTCATGGCTCGTTCGACGGTGGCATAGTCATGCCAGCTGTGGCGAAGAACCAGGTTCAACAGGGTCACGACGACAATCCAGGCGCCGACGCCGACGACCGCTCCGCCAATCCGTCTCAGCATGCCCCATCCCCATCCCCATCCTATTCAATCCGCTCATGATAGCAGATCTGTGAGACGGCCGGGTATGCGCGCAGTTCAGCATGAACCGGGCGTGCCGAACGTTTCGATCACGGTCATCTTGGCGACTGTCGGGCTCGAGGTCGGCCGGGCGATCCCGGCCAACGCCTATGGACAGGCATATCCCCGAAAGGTGACCAGAATGACGGCATCCGGGATGAGCCTGGCTTCGCAGGCCAAAATCTCCCGCATGGACGGCCGTGTCCGAGCGTCATTCAAGCGCGACGTTGAGTTTCAACACCGGGCCGATGCGCGCCGGGGGGATCTCCGAGATGATCCCAGGCTCCGCAGCCTTGCGTCGATATTCGGCCGCCATCGCCTGATGCATTTTCCGCGCCGGGATATCATCGGTCGCCGCGGCGAGTTGTTCGTGCATCTCTGCGCGCGCGAGAAGCTCCGCTGCGCTTTCCATCGTGAGCATGGGGCATACTCCTGTCCGTCGTTCCAAAGCCGCGGGGATCAGCAGCACCCCTAAGCTCGAACCGCATGCCGCTACGTCGACTTTGCGTCCCTGCTAGTTCCACCAGCGTACCTCGTTTGAGGCGAAACTCCCCTTCTTCCGACAGGCATTCGCTGCCCGGAAGGTCCAAATCAGCCCGTCTCTCTACCGCGATCGCCAGCGAAAGGGAACCGGATTCCCGGCCTGCCGCCCCTCCCGCCCTCATCAATCCGGCTTCACCACCTGTGGTTGCGCGCTGTGGCGCTTCAATTGCTTGCCGCTTTGGCGATCGACCTCGTCGAGGCAGACCGCATAGCCCCAAAGATCAGCGAGGTGCTGCAGAACCTTGGTGGCGTCCGCCTCGGCCAGCAGCACCCCATCGTTGACGCTGTGCTCGAGCCTGAGCTCGCGATCGCCCGCAAGATCGACGTCGACGATCTGAATGGCGGGTTCCTGATAACCGATATCGTAATGCCGCATCAACGCGTGGCGAATCCTGCGGTAGCCACGCTCGTCGTGGATTGCATCGACGTGGAGCGACGGCGCTTCCTCATGGTCGTCCAGCTTGAACAGCCGCCACTCGCGGATGAGATGCGGACTCAGGAACTGGGCGACGAAGCTCTCATCGCGGTAATTGGCCCATACATCCTTGAGCACCGAAACCGCATCGCCAGTCCCCGCGATGGCCGGGAACCAACTGCGGTCCTCCTCCGTCGGACTCACGCAGATGCGTTCGATGTCGCGCATGATCCCGAAGCCGAGCGCATAGGGATTGATACCGCCATAATGACCGGAATCGAACGTGGGCTGATGAACGACATTCGTATGCGACTGGAGAAATTCCATGAAGGCGCCGTCGGTGAGCTGGCCGCGCTCGTGCAGCGTCGTCAGGATGCGGTAGTGGCACCAGGTTGCCGCCCCCTCGTTCATCAATTTGGTTTGCCGCTGGGGGTAGAAATATTGCGCGATGAGCCGAATGATACGCAGGATCTCGCGCTGCCAAGGCGCTAGTTTCGGAGCAAATTTTTCAAGAAAATAGAGAATATTCTCTTGCGGCAACTGGAGTGCCTGCTGGCGCTCGCCGGCTGCCGCCGGGGCCTGTTTCGTACCGCGTGGCAAAGTACGCCACAGGTCGTCATAGATCCGTTCCTGATAGGCGTGGCGCTCAGCCTCCCGCGCCGCTTCCGCCTTCAGGTCACGCGTGCGGGTTCGCGGATAACGATGGATGCCCTGGTGCATCAACGCATGCGCGCCATCCAGCAACTGCTCGACCGCGGCATCGCCATGACGCTCTTCGCAGCCCCTGATATAGTGCTTGGCGAATTCGAGATAATCGAGGATGCCCTCTGCATCCGTCCATTGCTTGAAGACATAATTGTTCTTGAAGAAATGATTGTGGCCAAACGCCGCGTGCGCAATGACGATCGTTTGCAGCGCTGCGCTGTTTTCTTCCATGATGTAGCTGATGCAGGGATCGGAATTGATCACAAGCTCATAGGCCAGACCACGCACGCCCTTGCGATAGAGCAGCTCGTTGGCGAGGAACTGCTTGCCGAACGACCAGTGCTTGTAGAACAGCGGCATACCCGTCGAGGCGTAGGCGTCCAGCATCTGCTCGGCGGTGATCACCTCGATCTGGTTGGGATAGATGTCGAGCTTCATCTCGCCAACGGCTATCCGCTCGACCGCCTCGTAAATGCGGTTGATCAGCCCGAAATCCCAATCGGTGCCGGTAAACAGCGGCTCGCCTGCCTTGCCGTTCATCGCGCCGGCACCTGTTTGCCCACGCCACGCCGCTGGAACAGTTCGCGGAACACCGGATAGATTTCGCGACGATGATGCACCTTGCGCATCACGAAGCGCCCCTTGGGTGCCTTCACCCCCTGATAGGCCGCCCACAGGTCGCTTTCGCTGGCCATGGTGCCTTCGGCCATGGGATCTTCTTCGCGCCCGACTTCGAGATAGGCTGCATATTGCACGATCGGCAGGATCGCTTCCTGCAGCAGGTTCACCGCCTTAGGATTGTCCTGCGCCATATTGTCGCCGTCGGAGGCTTGGGCGACATAGATATTCCAGTCGTCGGGTCGATAGCGAGCACGGACGACCTCGATCATCTTGTCGAGCGCGCTCGACACCAGCGTACCGCCCGTCTCCCGGCTGTAGAAGAAGGTGTTCTCGTCGACCTCGGCGGCACGATCGGTGTGGCGGATGAAGACCACTTCGACGTGGCGGTAGCTGCGCGCGAGGAAGAGGTGGAGCAGCGCGAAGAAACGCTTGGCCAAGTCCTTCATATGTTCGGTCATGGAGCCCGAGACGTCCATCAGGCAGAACATCACCGCCTGGGCCACGGGTTTGGGCGTTTCTTCATAGCGCCGGTAACGCAGGTCGATCGGATCGATATAGGAGATCAGCAAGCGTCGCCGCGCAATCCGGTCGCGTTCTTCGCGCATTTTCGCCAGCAGCTCCGCATCGCCGGGATCGGGTGGCTCGCGGCGTTCGATCCGCTCGATCTCCTCCTCGATCCGGCTGAGCTCCGCGCTGGTCGGCCGCTTGAGCGCGAGCCGGCGCGACATCGCATTGCGCATCGTGCGCGAGATCGAGAGGCTCGCCGGCGATCCCGTCGTCTGGTAGCCCGCGCGCCGGAAACCCTCGACCTCGCCGGCGGTTAGGCGTTTCTTGGCGAGATCGGGCAGTTCGAGATCCTCGAGGAAGAGATCGAGGAATTCCTCGCGCGTCAGGACGAAGCGGAACTCGTCCTCGCCTTCACCGGTGCCGGCTGCCGACCCGCCTGCGCCGCCGCCCTGCTCCGGGCGCGGGATGGTATCGCCCTCGACATATTCGCGGTTGCCGGGAAGAACATGGTCGCGATCGCCCCCGCGGCCGGCTTGATGGAGCGTCGGTTCGTGCACCCCGTCGCGCACGATCGTGATCTCGCCCTCCTGATCGAACTCTCGGATGCTGCGGTCCTTGAGGGCGTCCCGTACCGCGCGCTGCACCAACGCCTTGGCCCGCCGCAGGAAACGCTGGCGGTTGACCAGGCTCTTCCCACCGGGATTCAGACGTCGGTCGATAACGTGCATCAGCCCCCGATCCCGCCTCCTTTAGCCGGCCTGCTTGACCCTCATATACCACTCGACAAGCCGGCGGACCTGCCGCTCGGTATAGCCGCGCGTGGTCATCCGCTCGACGAACTCCTCGTGCTTCTTCTCGGTCTCGCTATCCTGCTTCGAGCCGAAGCTGATCACCGGCAGCAGATCCTCCACCTGGCTGAACATGCGCCGCTCGATCACATCACGGATCTTCTCGTAGGAGGTCCAGGACGGGTTGCGGCCCTGATTGCTCGCCCGCATTCGCAACGCGAACTTGACGACTTCGTTGCGGAAATCCTTGGGGTTGGCGATGCCCGAGGGCTTCTCGATCTTCGAGAGCTCCTGGTTGATCACATCGCGGTCGAGCAACTGCCCGGTATCGGGATCCTTGAAGTCGAGATCCTCGATCCACGCATCGGCATAGGCGAGATAGCGATCGAACAGATTCTGGCCGTAATCATGATAGGATTCGAGATAGGCCTTCTGGATCTCGTTGCCGATGAACTCGGCATAACGCGGCGCCAACTCGCCCTTCACGAACTCCAGGTACCGCGTTTCGACCTCGGTCTGAAGCTGTTCCTGCCGGATCATCCGTTCGAGCACATACATCAGGTGGACGGGATCGGCCGCAACCTCAGTGGTGTCATGGTTGAACGTCGCTGACAGCGCCTTGAAGGCGAACCGTGTCGACGTGCCGGCCATGCCTTCGTCGACGCCGGCCGCGTCCTTATATTCCTGCTGGCTCTTGGCGCGGGGATCCACCTCGCGCATGGTTTCACCGTCGTACACTCGCATCTTCGAATAGAGGTTGGAATTCTCGTGCTCGCGCAGCCGCGTCAGCACCGAGAAGCGCGCCAGCATGTCGAGCGTGCCCGGTGCGCATGGCGCGGCTGAAAGATCGGAATCGCGCAGCAGCTTCTCATAGATCTGCCGTTCCTCGGTGGCGCGCAGGCAATAGGGCACCTTGATCACGAAGATGCGGTCGATGAATGCCTCGTTGTTCTTGTTGTTCTTGAAATTCTGCCATTCGGACTCGTTGGAATGGGCCATGATGATGCCGGAGAACGGGATCGCCCCGATATTTTCGGTTCCGATATAATTGCCCTCCTGCGTCGCGGTGAGCAGCGGGTGGAGCATCTTGATCGGCGCCTTGAACATCTCGACGAACTCGAGGAGGCCCTGATTGGCGCGGTTGAGCCCGCCCGAATAGCTGTAGGCGTCGGGATCGTTCTGCGAGAGCAGCTCAAGCTTGCGGATATCCACCTTGCCGACGAGCGAAGAGATGTCCTGGTTGTTCTCGTCGCCGGGCTCGGTCTTGGCGATGGCGATCTGGTGCGTGCGCGACGGCATCAGCCGCACCACCTTGAAGCGCGAGATGTCTCCGCCGAAGTCATCGAGCCGCTTGCGGCACCACGGGCTCACCAGCCCCGAGAGGCGCCGCCGCGGAATTCCGTATTGATCCTCGATCTGGGGGCCGTTCCTCTCCGGATCGAACAGCGCGAGCGGGCTCTCGAACACGGGGCTGATCTCGTCGCCGGCTTTGAGGACATAGATGGGATGAACTTCCATCAGTGCCTTCAACCGCTCGGCCAGCGAGGATTTGCCGCCGCCCACCGGACCCAACAGGTAGAGGATCTGCTTGCGCTCCTCCAATCCCTGCGATGCGTGGCGGAAGAAGGCGACGATCTGCTCGATCGTCTCCTCCATCCCGTAAAATTCGGCGAAGCTCGGATAGGTCCGGATGGTGCGATTCATGAAAATCCGCCCCAGCCGTGGATCCCGGGCGGTGTCGATGATCTGGACCTGCCCGATCGCCGCCAGCAATCGCTCGGGCGCGCTGGCGTACATGAGCGGGTCGCTGCGACAGTCGCGCAGATAGTCCTGCATCGACATCTCGGCCTGACGCCGCGCCTCGTGATTCCGAATATAGTCCGAAAACAGATCGCTAGTCACAATGCCGACTCCCGTTCCAGACGGCGGAGCGCATTGAGATATAGGTGCGCTATCCGGCACAAACCAGCATGGAAACCTAGAGATGAACCAAACATATATGGGAGTGTCCGCCCTGGCCGCCTTTGATGAACTCCCATACCCTTGCCGCGATGAGCGGACCGGCATCCGCGCCCCGTTCAATAAGTGAGCTTGGGATACCAATCGGCGCCGCGCCCGTCGGGGGTCAGGTCGAGCATCGTCCACAGCGGCGCGGGGTCCGGCGCGCCACGCGGATCCTGACCGGGATCTGCCATCTCCCCCGACATCTCGCCCATCCAGAACAACCGGACGCGGGCGTCGGTGCCATTCCCCTCCTTGCCGAACACCGCGAGCACCGGAAACTCCCAGCCATTCGCCCGGTCGAGCCCGCCGAAGTCGGTCGCGAAGCCATCGTCGGATGTTTGATAGAAGGTGAGGCTGCGCCAGCCACGCTCGGCCTTGAACGCGAGCTGCCGTTCGACGGGAGACCGCCCGAGCACGGCGACCGCGACTTTCTGCGCCAGATCGGCCGCATTGGCATCGAGCGGCCCCAACAGGTTGGTGCACATCGGGCAGGGCCGCTCCCGATCGGGTCCGTACATCCAGAAATAGGTGATCAGCGTCTGATGGTCACCGAACAGATCAGCAAGGCCAACCTCGGCGCCCGTCGCATCGATGAACCGATAGGCCTTGTCGATGACCGGCCCCGGCGGCAGCGCCCGCCTTTGCGCGGCGACGCGCTCGATGTGGCGGCGCAGCTCGATCTCTTCTGCAAGCAAGGCCTGTCGCGCCTGGGCATAGGCGGCGCTTTCGGGCGCGACTCTCGGCATGCGGCGAGCAGCGAGCACATCGGCGGGCGTCAGGGCTGGATCGGACATGAGGCCTCCTACCGCTCCAAACCCAAGACCGATCGGACAGTTCCCGTTGCAGGCGGATTGCCCGCCGCGACGGCATCGGGCGACCTCACGTCACGTCCGGCTCCCCGAGCAGCTTCGCGGATCGAGTCCGGGGAGCATGAGGCGAGGCTCAAGAGTCCGTTTTGAGCCGGAACTGACAGGGTTGGGTTGGCCGCCCGATCGACCGCTACCGCGAGGGATCGATGAGATATTTCTCGCCGGTCGCCTTGCGCTGATACGCGCCGGCGATCTCGGGCCGGAGCACGTCCGACAGGCTGATCACCGCGGTATAATGGCTTGCGAAGGTGGTCAGGAGCTCGTCCGCGACACGCTGGCGCAGGCGCGCAGCGGTTTCCGGCCCGGCTTTCTGGAGGAACGGGGTGAGCAGCCAGCCGCCCAGCTCCCAGGACAGGCCAAAGGTGCGATCGATGATCGTCGGCCCCGTATCGAGCCCGCCATAGATATAGACCTGCTTGCGCGATCCCGATCCGTAGATGCTGTAGCCCTTGCTGCCGCGGGCAGCCGCGGCCTCCATCGCGTCGAGGATCTGGCCAGCGAGCTTGCCGCCGCCCACCGCGTCGAATCCCAGCGTGGCGCCGGTCGCGGCAACCGCGTCGATCAGCTCGGCGCGGAAATCGGGCGAGGTGCTGTCGGCCACGAAACGGGCGCCGATCGCGCGCAGACTCGCCGCCTGCGCCTCGCTGCGCACAATGTTCACCAGCGGAACGCCATCCGCCAAGCAGATCCGGTTGAGCGTCACGCCCAGATTCGAGGCCGCAGCAGTGTGCACCAGCGCGCTGTGCCCTTCGGCCTTCATGGTTTCGACGAAGCCCAGCGCCGTCAGCGGATTGACGAACATCGCCGCGCCGTCGGCGGCGCTGGCGCCGTCCGGGAGCGGCATGCAGCTCGCGGCGGGAAGCTTGCGGTACTGCGTATACATGCCGCCGCCGATCATGCCGACCTTGCGACCGAGCAGGCTCTGCACATTGGCGCCGGCCCGGACGACGGTGCCGGCGCCTTCGTTGCCCACCGGCATGGGCTGGCCGATGCGCCCCTCCACCGCGCGGAGGCGCTGCGGCGGGATATCGGCGACCAGAAGCGGGCGGTCGGCCGGCCCTTCGCTCCGCATCGTCGTGACGTCGGCCGGGCCGAACAGCAGACCGAGATCGGACGGGTTGATCGGTGTCGCCTCGACCCGGACGATCACCTCATCCGGACCGGGCTCATCGAACCGGACGGTTTCGAGGCTCAGCCGCAGCAGCCCATCGGCCGTGACGGTCGACCGAAGCGCAAGCCCTTGCAGTTGTTCGTCCATCTTTCACCCGATCCTTTGGCTGCAAACGAGGGACGAGGCCGGAAGCGATCCGGCCTCGTCTCCCATTCCGAGCTTACGCCGGGAACTCAGTAGTGCAAACGCAGGGTTCCGCCGAACGTCCGCGGCGCACCGAGGAACGCATCCAGCACACCGGTAGCGTTGGTCGGCACGTTCTGGAAGCCCGAGTCGAACGCCACCTGCTTATAGTCGGTGTCGAACAGGTTCTCCGCCCACATCTCGATGCTCCAGCGATCGTTGTGCGGGCCAAAAGCGATGCGGGCGTTGGCCAGGACATATTGCTTCTGGCTCTTGCCGGGATCGAGATCCGAACCGGTGTTATACTCGGACGAATATTTGAAGCCCATGTTGAAGCGGGCCTTGTAGTCGTCGCCGATCGGCTGCGTGTAGGTGCCCGACAGCGACGCCGACCACAGCGGCGCCAACGACAGCCGCGAGTTGTGCAAACCCTGGAAGCCGGTAACGTGCTTAAGCCCCGTTAGTGGGTTATTTAGTTCGTCCGTCGTGAGGTGGTAGCGGGTGTCGGCCAGCGTCACGCCGCCCTGGAAGGACAGGCGCGGCGTCGCGAACCAGACGAAGTCCATGTCGACGCCCTTGCTGATCACATGCGGGATCGAGTCGACCACGAAGACCAGCCCGTTGAAGGTGTTCAGCTGGAAATTCTTGTACTTCTGGTAGAACAGCGCGACGTTGAACAGCAACTTGCGATCGAACAGCGTCGCCTTTTCACCGATCTCGTACGCGTCGTTGGTCTCGTCGCTGAACCGCGTGTTGCGGATCGGGGTGATGACCGCGGCACTGCCGACCGCGCAACCGGGATCCCCGACGATGCACTGGACGCGATCGAGGTTGAAGCCGCCCGCCTTGTAGCCGCGCGCATAGGACGCATAGAGCATCAAGTCGGGATCGACGCGGTAGACAAGCTTCGCCGTGCCGGTCGGCACATGCTCGCGCTCATGCTGGAAGTTGTTGAAGTTGTTATAGCCCGGGCTGAGGAAGGGCAGGCACATCGTGGCGTTCACGGGGGCGAGCTGTCCCGCGACGCCCGGGAGGACCGCGTTCAGGATGTTGAACGCCGCATTGGCCTTGGTGCATCCGATGCCGCCGCCGATGTTCGTGCTCGCCTGATTGAGATCCTTGACGTCGATCGAGTAGCGGAAACCACCGTTCAGGCTGAGTTTGTCGGTGAAGTGCAGGGTCTCGTTGGTGAAGATCGCATAGGTATCGTCGGTCTGGCGGTACTGATCCACCGAGCCCGAGTTCGCCGGGTAATTGACCCCGCCCACTAACGGGAAGGTCAGCCCGGTCTGGAGGAAGGTCGGATCCGGGTGGCCTTCCACCAGCGAGGAGAAGAGCAGGCTCAGATAGGTGTTGAACTGGGTGCCGACGAGGATGCTGGTGTTCTGCCGCAGCTTCTCGTGCGAGTAGAAACCACCGATCAGGTAATCGAGCTTGCCCGCCGTGCCCGCATAGCGCAGCTCCTGGCTGAAGGTGCGGAACCGCGTCGAGTTGCTGTCGTCGGCCGGCAGATAGTCGATGTCGGCGGTCGAGAAGTCGGCATCGAAGCCGGCGGTGGTCTTCCAGTCGCGATAGGCGCTGATCGAGGTCAGCGTGCCCGGCCCGATGTCCCAGTCGGCCTGGATCGACGCGCCGCCGTCATGGATACGCTGGCCGTCGGGGCGGTTCGCATAGGCCTGGCGCTTGTACGGATGATTGGCATCGCCATCATTGCCGCCCAGCGCCGCGACCAGGTTGTTGGCGAAGTTGCCCTCGCTCGGGCGCGTGATGACCGCGATGCAGCACTCTTCCTTACGACGCGAATAGTCGCCGATCACGCGGATCTTGAAATTGTCGGTCGGATCGAAGCGCAGCTGGCCACGGATCGTGTAGAAATGGCGGTTGGTGTCGTGCTGCGAGGTGCGCGGGCCCGGGCCGGTGTTGACGTCGAAGAAGCCGTCGCGCCGGCGATCGGCGAAATAGAGGCTGGCGGCCAGCTTGTCCGAAACGATTGGCCCGGTGATTTCGGCCGAGCCGCCGACGTCGCCATAATTGCCCGCCTCGAATTCGGCGTTCGCCCCGAACTTGTATTTGGGAGCCGCGGTCAGGATGTTGATCACGCCGGCGGTGGCCGACTTGCCGAACAGCGTGCCCTGCGGCCCCTTGAGCACCTCGATCCGGTCGACATTGCCCAGATCGCCAAAGCTAACGCCGTTGCGCGGCCGGTAGACGCCGTCGATGACCACGCCCACCGAGGATTCGAGGCCGGCATTGTCGCCGACCGTGCCGATGCCGCGAATGCGCGCGGTGGTCGACGCTTCGCTGGTGGTCGAGGTGACGAGCAGACCCGGCGTCAGCAGGGTCAGATCCTTGATGTCCCTGACGCCGCTGTCCTGCAGAAGCTGGTGGCTCACCGTCGTCACGACGATCGGCACGTCCTGTAGATTCTGGGAGCGCTTCTGCGCGGTGACGATGATCTCGTCGACGCTGGTGGGCGCCGCGGCAGACGAGCTTTCCGAAGCGGGCCGCTGCGGCGCGGGTGCAGCACTGGCGGTGACCTGCGCGAACGCAGACGAGGTGTGCAACGCGATGACGAGCGCTGTACCGGACGCAAAAAAGCGCAGGTGGCTTCTGGACTGCATGATCCCCCCTTCTCATGACTCTTGTCGTAGCCAGATCGAGAATGACTGCCTGAGCAGCAAACTCGACTTGCCGCGCCCGATACTTCGGTACGCGTCATCTTTTGTTGATCGGAAGATGATCGACGACTGACGGCCCGTCAAGGCATGTTGAACATCCGGTATGGTCGAACAGCAAAGCCCGACCGCAGTCCCGGAACGATCAGCGATCCACCTGTTGCCACTTTGCATCATGATCGCGGGCTGGCCCGCGGATGGCATCGAGGCTCGCACCGATCGGGAGCCGCCATAAGCCCGATTCGAACGAGCAGTTAACCAGACTTGATCACCGAATGCTCCGCATGGATCGCGAAACGCCCCGCTCCTGCAAACAAGCGCAATATCCGGTATCCATCGCCCCGCTCATCGTCCGTCCCGCCCATCAGGTCAAAGCCGTCGGTCCGATGCAAACATGCCACCGCCGGATCCCATCAGAACACCCTTGTGCAAGTATCGGTATGTCAAGGGAAATCAGTATCATTTTACAACTCGTTGGCGAAACATTCGCCACGATCCGCAATAGCCCCGGAAAACAGGCCCATTGCGCGAATGCCCACGGCTCCGAACAGGCCTATCCTTCCTGCCCAGTGGACGCCGCATCCAAAATCGGAATACACAGTATGGTAGATCACCTGCAACAATCCGACTCGCATACGGGGGAGGAACGACCTTGGATTTCACCTTATCCGACCGTGAGGCCACTTTCCGCGACGCGGTGCGCCGCTTCGTGGACGAGCAAATCCGCCCGCGACACGCGGACTACCGCGCCCAGGCGCAGGAGGGCGACCGGTGGCAGCCGATCCCCGTGATCGAGGAATTGAAGCCCATCGCGCGCGCGCAAGGGCTGTGGAACCTGTTCATGCCGCCCCATTCGGGCCAGCCGCCGGTCGACAACAGCTTCGTCTTCGAGGGCACGCAGCTCACCAACCTCGAATATGCGCTGTGCGCCGAGGAGATGGGCAAGGTCGAATGGGCGTCGGAGGTGTTCAACTGCTCGGCGCCCGACACCGGCAACATGGAGGTGCTGCACCGCTATGGCACTCGCGCGCAGAAGGATCGCTGGCTCAAGCCGCTGATGAACGGCGAGATCCGCTCCGCCTTCCTGATGACCGAGCCTGACGTCGCCTCGTCGGATGCCACCAACATCCAGTGCTCGATCGTCCGCGACGGCGACGACTATGTCATCAATGGCCGCAAATGGTGGTCGTCGGGCACGGGCGATCCGCGCTGCAAGATCGCAATCGTAATGGGCAAGTCCGATCCCGAGGGCGGCCGCCACGCCAGCCAGAGCATGATCCTGGTGCCGCTCGACACGCCCGGCGTGAAGATCGAGCGGATGCTGTCGGTCTATGGCTATGACCATGCGCCGCACGGGCATGGCGAGGTGTCGCTCACCAATGTCCGCGTGCCGGCGGAGAATATGCTGCTCGGTGAAGGGCGTGGTTTTGAGATCGCGCAGGGGCGGCTCGGGCCGGGACGAATCCACCATTGCATGCGCACCATCGGCGTCGCGGAAACCGCGATCGAGGCGATGGCGCGGCGGCTGCTCAGCCGCGTCGCCTTCGGCAAGCGCATCGCCGAACACAGCGTGTGGGAGGAGCGGCTCGCCCGCGCCCGCATCGATATCGAGATGAGCCGCCTGCTCTGCCTCAAGGCCGCCGACATGATGGATCGCGCGGGCAACAAGTCCGCCAAGCTCGAGATCGCGATGATCAAGGTGCAGGCGCCGACGATGGCGCTCAACATCCTCGACGATGCGATCCAGGCGCATGGCGGCGGCGGCGTGTCGGGCGATTTCGAGCTCGCGCACCAGTGGGCGGCGCTGCGCACGCTGCGCTTCGCCGACGGCCCCGACGAAGTCCACGCCCGCGCCATCGCGCGCGAGGAGCTGGGCAAATATGGCGACTGGAAAGCCGAACGCCCGGCGCGCTAGGAGCGCTCTCCCCCTCTCCCGCCTTCGCGGGAGAGGGTTGGGGTGAGGGTCTTCTTCTTCTGCGCAGGCGTGGTGAGATCACACATGTCCGCGCAACTCCCGCTTGAGCACCTTGCCGATCTGGTTGCGCGGTAGTTCGTCGACCACGCGGATCGCCGATATACGCTGCGTGCGCCCTAGCCGGACATTGGCGTCATCGAGAACCGCCGTCGGATCGGCCGCCGGATCGCACAGCACGACGAAAGCCACCGGCGTCTCACCCCATTGCTCGGAGGGCACGCCAATCACCGCCGCCTCCACCACCGCCGGATGCTTCGCCAACTCGGCCTCGAGATCGGACGGATAGACGTTGAACCCGCCCGAGATGATCAGATCCTTGGTGCGGTCCATCAGCACTAGGAAGCCGTCCTCGTCGAAGCGGCCGACGTCGCCGTGGCGGATGTAGCGCCGCCCCTCGGCGTCATACCATTCCGCCTCGCGCGTCTTGGTCGGCAGGCCGCGATAGCCTGTCATCATCATGCCTGATCGGCCGACCACCTCGCCGACCGCGCCCTGCGGCACCTCATGCCCTTCCTCGTCGATCAGACGGATGTCCTGCCCTGGCGCGGGCCGACCGACAGTGTGGAGCTTGTCGGGGAATTCGTGCGCGAACAGCAGGCAGGTGCCGCCGCCCTCGGTCATGCCATAGATGTCGACCAGCCCGCCCGGCCAGCGCGCCAGCACATCGGCCTTGAGCTCGGCCGAAAAGGGCGCTGAGGTGCAGGTCTTAACCCGAAAGCTCGATAGATCGAAGCGATCGAAATCGGGCAGTGCCATGATCCGGCGATACTGCACCGGCACCAGCATCGCGTGGGTGATGCGCTCGGCCTCGGCGATCGTGCAGAAGCGCTGCGCGTCGAAGCGCTCCATCAGCACCACGCGCCCGCCGCCCGCCAGCCCCGGCAGGAAACTCACCAATGTGGTGTTGGAATAGAGCGGCGTCGAGATGATGGTGCGCGCGGTATCGTCATAGCCCCAGGCGCGGCCGTGCCGGATATGCTCCGCGCGCATCCGGTGGCTCTGGACGATGCCCTTGGGCGTGCCGGTGGTCCCCGAGGAATAGATGATGTTGAAGGGATCGGCAGGATCGATCGTCACCGGCTCGGGCCGCGCGCCTGCTTCCGCCATCCAGCGCGACAGCGGCTCGCCCTCATCGCCATCGTCATAGGCGATCCGGGTGAGGCCCGGCGGCAGTTCGGTTCCGGCAAGCTTCGCCGCCATCGCGCTGTCGAGGAACAGGTGGCGCGCGCCGCAATCGGCGATCATCGCCGCGATCGCCTGCGGCGGGGCAGACGCGGTGAGCGGGGCGGCCGCCGCCCCGATCCGCACCGCCGCGATGAAAGCGACACCGTAGCCGATGGCGTTGGCGCCCGCGATCGCCACCGCGTCGCCATGCCCGACCCCCTCGGCTTGGAGCCGCGCGGCGACCCGATCGATGCGATCGTCGAAGCTCCGCCAGTCGAGCCGCTCGCGCTCGTCGACGATCACCATCTCGTGCGGTCGCTCGGCGGCATGGGCGCGCACGAAATCGGGGAAGGGTACGAAATCCTGCGCGAACATCTCGGCGGCCAACATCGCAGTGGTCCTCGTTATCAGGCGGCCTGCGGCTCGCGCATCCAAGCCGATCGCTTCACGGTGCCGAACACGCGCTGGACCATCGGCTCGAACGCCTCGAGCGGCATCGTATCGTAGCCGGCGTCGAACGAGTTCTGGTCATAGCGTTCGCAGAAGCGCGCGGTCGCCTCGAACATCGGGTGGCCGCGGAAGCGCTCGCGCATGTCGCGATCGAGCCCGAGATAGTGGAAATAATAAGTGCCCTGGAAGATGCCGTGCTGCTCGACCATCCAGTGCAGATCCTCCGACACATAGGGCTTGAGGATCGCGGCGGCGATGTCCGGATGGTTGGCCGATCCCAGCGTGTCGCCGATGTCGTGGAGCAGCGCGCAGACGACATAATCCTCGGCCTCGCCGGCGTGGTGCGCGCGGGTCGCGGTCTGCAGGCTGTGCTGCAGTCGGTCGATCGCGAAGCCGCCATAGTCGCCGCCGAGCAGGTGCAGATGGGCGAGCACGCGGGTCGCAAGCCCGGTCTGGAAGGGCTGGTGTGCGGCCATGATCGCCTGCCAGTCCTCCAGCGTGCCCTGCTCCATCGCCGTGAAGGTCGCGTGCTCGCCCATGGTGGCTCTCCTCTCAGTATCCCGCCAGCCGTGCGAGGCGGTCGGCGTGGAAATCGGCGTCGCCGAACAGCTCGGTGAGCACCCGGTGGCGCTTCATGTAGAGGCCGATGTCATACTCGTCGGTCATACCGATGCCGCCGTGCATCTGCACGCCTTCCTGCACTGCCAGCTCCGCCGCGAGCCCGGCCATCGCCTTGGCGACCATCACCGCGCGCTCGGCGCCTTCGTCGTTCGCGTCGAGCAATTGCTGCGCCTTGAGCGTCGCAGCACGCGCCACCTCCAGCTCGGCATAGAGATGGGCGGCACGATGCTGCAGCGCCTGAAAGCTGCCGATCGCCACGCCGAACTGCTTGCGCTCCTTGAGATAGGAGATGGTGCGTTCCATCGCCCCAGCGCCGACGCCAAGCAGCTCGGAAGCCGCCCCGGTTCGCACCGCATCGAGCATGCGCGACAGCGGCGCCCAGCCGGTGCCGACCTCGCCAATCACCGCATCGGCATCGACCGCAACACCGTCGAACTGGATCCGCGAAGCAAGGCTGGCATCGGCCAGCCGCTCAGGGCTCGCGTGGAGTCCGTCCGCACCGCGCTCGACGGCGAAGAGCGTGATGCCCTCCTTCTCACCCGGCTCGCCTGCGCTACGCGCTGCGACGATCAGCAGGTCCGCGACATGGCCATGCTGCACGAAGCTCTTGGTACCGGTCAGCCGGAAGCCGTTGCCCGAGCGCTCGGCACGGAGCGCGGTGCGCGCGGGGCGATGGTGCGGCCCCTCGTCGATGGCGAGCGCCGCCACCGCGTCGCCCGACAGGATGCGCGGCAGCCAGCCGGCGCGCTGCGCCGCACTTCCGTGCTTGAGCGCGGTGACCGCGCCCACCGCGGTGGAGAGGAAGGGCGACGGCGTCAGGTTGCGGCCGACCTCCTCGAGCACGATCCCCGCCTCGACCGCGCCGAGCCCCAGCCCGCCATCGGCCTCGTCGATCAGGATGCCGGTGAAGCCCATCTCACCGAACTGCCGCCAGAGCGCCGGCGCGTAGCCGGTCTTGTCCTTGGCGTCGCGGAGTGCACGCATATGACCGATCGGCGCCTGCTCGGCGAGGAAGGGCCGCGTGGAATCGAGCAGCATCCCTTGCTCATCGGTGTGGAAGAGCGGCATGATCAGGCCCCCGGCAGTTCGAGAATGCGCTTGGCGACGATGTTGAGCTGGACCTCGGAGGTGCCCCCCTCGATCGAATTGGCCTTGGTGCGCAGCCAGGTGCGCGCGGCTGAGCCGCCACGCGAACGCTCGCTCTCCCATTCGAGCGCATCCGATCCGCCCGCCGCCATGGCGAGCTCGTGGCGTTGCTTGTTCAGCTCGGTGCCGTAATATTTCATCATCGACGGCTGGGCCGGATGCGCGCGCCGGGCCTTCAGCTCATCGAGGAATTTCTCGGACATCGCGCGGAATGCCGCCGCGCGCACCTCGAACAGCGCGATCCGTGCGCGCAGCACCGGGGCATCGACGCGCCCGTCGGCCTCCGCACCGCAGGCCTCCAACGCCAGCGCGCCGAGCGACAGCTCGCCGCCGCCCAGCCCCATTCCCGAGATCATCTCGCGCTCATGGCCGAGCAGATATTTGGCGACGTCCCAGCCCTTGTTGAGCTCGCCGACCAGATTGGCCTTGGGCACCTTCACATCGTCGAAGAAGGTCTCGCAGAAGGGCGAAGTGCCCGAGATCAGCAGGATCGGCTTGGTCGAGATGCCGGGCGACTCCATGTCGAACAGCACGAACGAGATGCCGTTGTGCTTGTCGGCCGTGTTGGTGCGGACGAGGCAGAAGATCCAGTCGGCCTTGTCGGCGTAGCTGGTCCACACCTTCTGGCCGTTGACGAGGAAGTGATCGCCCTGATCCTCGGCGCGGGTGGCGAGGCTGGCGAGATCGGAGCCGGCATTGGGCTCCGAATAGCCCTGGCACCAGCGGATTTCGCCGCGCGCGATGGGGGGGAGATGTTCCAGCTTCTGCGCCTCGCTGCCATATTTGAGCAGCGCCGGCCCGAGCATCGAGATGCCGAAGGAATTGAGCGGCGGCCGGCAACCGAGCCGCGCCATCTCCTCGCGCAGCACCTTGGTCTCGGCGGGCGAGAGGCCGCCGCCGCCATAGTCCTTGGGCCAGTCGGGCACCGTCCAGCCGCGCGCGGCCATGCGTTCCAGCCAGAGCCGCTGCGCCTCGCTGGCGAAGGTGAAGTGGCGCCCGCCCCAGCATATGTCCGCCTCCGAGCGGAAGGGCGAGCGCATCTCCTGCGGGCAATTCGCCTCCAGCCAGGCTTGGACCTCGGTGCGGAAGCCGTCGAGATCGGCGCTCACGAGGTCAGCTTCCCGCCGTTCGCTGCCTTGTCGGCCAGCAGCTTCGAGAGGCGGAAGCCTTCGACACGGGAGCCGTGCTTTTCGAGACCCTTCACCACCGTATCGAGCCCGATCGTGTCCGCCCAGAACATCGGCCCGCCAGTCCAGGCCGGCCAGCCATAGCCGTTGAGCCAGACGATATCGATGTCCGACGCGCGCTGCGCCTTGCCTTCCTCGAGGATCAGCGCGCCTTCGTTGACCATCGGATAGAGCAGCCGTTCGAGGATTTCCTGGCTGTCGATGCTGCGCTGGGCGATGCCCTTTTTCGCAGCAAAATCGCGCAGCATCTGCTCGACCGCGGCCGACGGCGTGCGGTTGCGCTTCTCGTCATAGTCGTAGAAGCCGTGGCCGTTCTTCTGGCCGCGTAGGCCTGCCTCGCACAGCATGTCGCGCAGATTGTTGGCGCCGTCGGACTTGTCCGGATCCCAGCCGATGTCGAGCCCGGCCAAGTCCGCCATCTGGAACGGCCCCATCGGGAAGCCGAAATCGAGCAGCACCTGATCGACGTCGGCGGGTTTGGCGCCTTCGAGGATCAGCGCATTGGCCTGCCGTTGGCGCGGCTCCAGCATGCGGTTGCCGATGAAGCCGTGGCAGACGCCGGCGACCACCGCCACCTTGCGGATCTTCTTGGAGAGCGCCATCGCCGTCGCCAGCACCGACGGGCTGGTCTTGGCGCCGCGCACGATCTCCAGCAGCTTCATCACATTGGCCGGCGAGAAGAAGTGCAGGCCGATCACCGCCTCCGGCCGCTTGGT
>Ga0070730_10000710_pt1 | contig 36055 bp, 34 predicted proteins | sample Coa_R1_3_FD_66447 | JGI IMG/M metagenome (GOLD analysis project Ga0070730, IMG submission 66447) | Surface soil microbial communities from Centralia Pennsylvania, which are recovering from an underground coalmine fire - Coalmine... | ecosystem: Environmental > Terrestrial > Soil > Unclassified ...
CTTCCATTACGACAGCCACGCCCAGCTTCGTACACACATGGCTGACTTCGTGGCTGCTTACAACTTTGCCAGAAGACTCAAAACTCTCGCTGGCCTTACCTCGTATGAATTTATCTGCAAATCCTGGCAAAAAGATCCTGATCGATTTACTCTTGATCCCATCCATCAAATGCCGGGACTAAACAGCTAGGCAAATAGCGAGAGCACACCAACCCGAGGGCGAAGGCATCTTTCTTTGCTGACACAAATCGGCCCCCGCCCGCGTGGTGCTCGAATGGTTCACCGACATCGCCTTATTTTTGCTTCCCCGGAGCGTCTCTCGGAACCACAGCGTTGGTCGCATTTTGACTTTTTGGTGCAGGAGAAGGCCTGATCCCCCACGTTTCAACCATCAAGACCCACTCGGCAAATTTGGTAGCAAATTGGACCAATTACGCCGGTTCAGCCAACTCTTCCGGTGGTTAAGTCCTTTACCGTCAATGTCGTCGGTATACAGCTTCATGGCATGGAAGAGGTCACCGGTTCGATTCCGACCAGGTTCACCATACTAAGCCTGCCCAGAATCAATCACCTTCCAGACCATTTTCGCGAGTCGTACAAAAATAACACATTGTACACAATGTGCTTGGCAACTCATTTTGGCCCACTTGCTGAAGTCAAACTTGGCCCACCTGGGAAACTCAAGAAAGACGTTTCCTGGTGTTGGAGATGCGATTGCCCCGGACTTAAGTGCAACGGAAGCCTGGGCTTTAGCTTCCTCGCAACGTGCGCACGCAGCGCCCGAACGCTGGATACTTGCCGGTAAAACCGTGGCTGACTATTGCGCGTATCTGCTCCCGGGTTCGTAGTTCCACGCTGTCTTGATAGATGCGTGATCTGCAAAACGAAGATCCACATATTCGTCAAACTCAATCCCTTTTTTCAGCACGCCGGTTTCAATCATCAGGTCCCGTACCATGTCGAAGTCTGCCTTTCTAGGTGCTAGGCGGTTATAGAGTACGCGGTCCAGAGGCTTGGTAAGCGCCCACCGCAGCAGCGCCGGATCTTGGTTATAGTAAAAACGTCCGACAAAATCAGCAGCATTCTCGCGATAGGATCTCCCCTTCTCAAGCCACAAACCGGAACGTGCTATGCCGTCCACGAGCGTCTGCACTGCCTCCGGTCGCCGGTCAATCATGTCTTGCCTCACTACCAGAACACAGGACATGTAATCGGGCCAATATTCGCGCGCGTGAAACAAGATGCGGCCGAAACCACCCATCTCCGCCTCCGAGGGAAACGGTTCCCCCATGGAGAAGGCGTCGATAGCCTTCGTGGCCAATGCCCCAGCCACGTCTGGAGGTGCCATCTCCACCATCTTGATTTCATTTGGCCTGATGCCATAGGCCTTCATGGCACGGTAGAGGATGAGGCGCTCGTCTGAAAAGCGGCTCGGAATGGCAATGACTTTGCCCCGCATATCCGCGAACGTTCTAATAGGTCCATCTTTTTGCACAACCACAGCGCTACCGTAACGGTGGCCGAGGTACACGACCTTGATCGGTACTCCCTGAGACTTCAATGCTATGGCAAGCGGTGCAACAACGAATGCAGCCTGAACCCGATTGGATATCAGCGCTTCTTTAATTTCCGGAAATCCCTGGAACATCTTGGGAAGAAAAATCTCGTCCCCCTTTGAAAATTTAGAGATGTAATCGGTAACCGGACAAACCAAATGACATGTGACCGGTATATAAGCCACTGTGAACTTTCGTTTTTCCAAGGGCAGGTAGTCGTTCAATATGAATGCCCAATTTACGTTCAGGTAGGAGTGCAGGCCTGAAATCAACCCCAACCAACCGAACACCAGCAACAGGATCCGCGTCCTAGTGCTCATTGCGAAACCCCCAGCGCACAGATTTGAGTTTTTCAATCCGACGGATTGCGATATCCAGCCCCAATCCCGTCAAGCCAATTAGAATCATGGCAGCGACAACCAGGTCGTAACGTTTTCCCGAATTGCGCGAGTCAATCACCAGGTAACCGAGTCCAGAATCAACCGCGATCATCTCCGCTGCAACGACAACGAGCCACGCAATCCCAAGCGTGATGCGCAATCCCACAACGATTTGAGGCAATGCTGCGGGAAGAACCACTTTGGCGATCAAATTAGCGGGTGAAAGTCCGAAGTTCCGTCCCGCGCAACGATACATCGATGGTACATTGCGCACCCCATTCATGGTGGCAACTATGATGGGGAAGAAGGAAGCCAGAAAGATCAGGAAGGTGGCGGCCGTATCGCCTATTCCAAACCATGCGATGGATACGGGAATCCAAGCAATCGGACTCACCGGCCTTATGACCTGGATCAAGGGGTTTACCATATCTGCAGCCGCCGGATACCATCCCAGCACCAATCCTGCCGGAATACCAATGAGTACGGCACTCACGTACCCAAAAGCTACACGGCTCAGCGAGTTGAGAGTATAGCGCCACAGCAAGCCTCTATGCACCAGTTCCGCCATGCCGCGCTCCACATCCAACGGCGACGGGAATATCTCCGTGCCGCTCCACCGCACAGAGAAATACCACAACGCAAGAGTGATGTTGATGGCCAGAAGCGGCCAGAAATACCGCTCCCACCTATCGAATTGTAAAGGTGCATTCATCCCTTGTGTGCCAGACCGATCTCTTCAAGGATTCCATCGCGCAATTCCAGGTAGCGCCGGGAGCTGATATCACGTGGACGGATAATATCGATGTTGACGATGCGCTGAATCCTCGCTGGACGGGTGCTCATTACTACGACACGGTCAGCAAGCTGGATGGCCTCTTCTATATCATGCGTCACGAAGATGATTGTCTTACGTTCAGCTTCCCAGATGCGAAGCAACTCACTGCGCATTGTCAAGCGGGTAATCGAATCAAGCGCACCAAACGGCTCGTCCAGGAACAGCATATCTGGGTTGACAGCCAAGGCTCGGGCAACTTCGAGGCGCTGCTTCATCCCCCCTGAAAGCTCGTGGGGATAGGCTCCCTCAAATCCTTGGAGTCCAACCATGTCCACATAGTAAGCTATGCGACTTGTTCTCTCCTTCTTGGAGCATTTGAACAGCCCGAAGCCGATGTTTCCCGAGACTGTAAGCCACGGGAATACGCCTCGCTCCTGAAATACGAAAATTCGGCGTGGATCGGGACCACGAACGGCCTTCCCGTCAATGAGGACTCGTCCTTGGGTCGGCACAAGGAATCCAGCAAGGATATTTAAAAAAGTGGATTTGCCACAACCTGACGGACCAAGCAGGCAGACAAATTCTCCTTCACTCGCGCTCAAGGTGACGTCCTCTAAAACAGGAACGTAGCTACCATTGCGCTTGAAGATCATGGTGACGCCTTCGGCGCACAACTTGGCCTGCAAGGGCTTCGGTTGTGGGACCGAAGCTACCTTGCTCGTCGCCACAAAGGTGGATGCAAGAGTAGATACCGTTTGAGCCATTTGTTAGTCCTCAGAATAACCCCATCGCAAAGATTTGACTTTTTCCAGTGATCTCATAGCAGTATCCAGCAATAAGCCAACAATGCCTATGATCGCCATGCCTGCGATCACTAGGTCGTAGCGGTTTCCTGCATTGCGAGCGTCCACGATAAGGAATCCGAGACCAGAATTCACTGCAATCATCTCCGCTGCGACCACCACCAGCCAAGCGATGCCTAGCGTAATCCTTAGACCAATAATTAACTGGGGAACTACAGATGGAAGTAAAACTCGATATATCAGCGCCCAATAACTCAGGCCGAAATTACGCGCTGCGCTGACATGAACCGAGGGTATGCAGGCAGCTGCATTCATGGCAGTAACTGTCAGAGGCAAGAACGAAGCCATGAATATGAGAAATATAGCCGACATATCCCCTACACCAAACCAAAGGATACTGATAGGAATCCATGCGAGTGGTGAAATTGGGCGAAGAATCTGAATTAGAGGGTTGAGCGCCATCTCCGACCGTCTGTGCGAACCCAATGCTAACCCGACGGGCGTAGCCAGGACAGCTGCGACCGTGAAACCCCATGTAACCCGAAATAGCGAAGCTACTGTGTACTTTAACAGTACACCGCGCGGTGCTAGTTCGACAATCCCAAAGGCCACGGCCAGAGGCGTCGGCAACAGATGTAGCTTTTGGTGTGTGGCCGCAACATGCCACATCATCAAGAGCACCGTGATAAACGCAGATGGTAGAGGTCGGAGCCTGAATTTGGCCGCAGGTGTGCGCTCCTCAGAAATTTGCGACCATCTGTACGGATCGCGCTGAGAATGTGGCAAAGAGGAATCTTGGAGTCCAGGTTTTGCGAGAGCTAGATGTTTCATAGATCACCCATTTATCGGATTCGGCGCTGGGTGTGGCACAGTTTTAATATCCATGCCCCCCGGACGGCGACCGTGCCATATATTCTGGCGATGCCGATGTTCGCAAATAAGCCAATGGAGTTTCACGTTCATCATGTGCTAGCGGCCAAGGCCCAATATTTTTGCTCGCGACGCCCTCTTCCCGCGCTCCAGCGTCGCTCGGCAGGCATGTTTTGACTTCTCCGATGACAATCTGAAAACCGGCATCTTAGGCATCTGCCAAAGGATTAGCTCACATGCTGTCGGGGATGGTATTTCCAGCACCCCTCTGTGTGATCGTTAACCATGCCTGTCGCCTGCATGAAGGCGTAACAAATAGTTGATCCGACGAACTTGAACCCGCGCCGGGAAAGCTCTTTTGACATAAGGTCAGAGACAATCGAAGTAGTAGGAATTGTAGCACGTGTAACCCCCCGCGGGTCAATCAATGTAGTGTGGTCCGTAAATTGCCATAGAAAGCGGTCGAAGGTGCCAAACTCGTCTCGCACCGCTAGAAAGCTGCGAGCACTCGAAACAGAGCCTTCAATTTTAAGTCTGTTTCGAACTATACCGGCATCATGCATCAACCGACTGATGTCGCGACGTGTGAAGAAGGCAATGGCCTCAGGATCAAAATCAGCGAACGCCCTTCGGAAATTATCTCGCTTGCGCAAGATGGTAATCCAACTCAACCCTGCTTGAAATCCCTCAAGTACCAGCATTTCAAATAAACGTCGATCATCATGAACAGGTACTCCCCATTCATGGTCGTGATAATCGACATACAATGGATCGGCACCACACCACCAGCAACGTACCTTGCCGTCTTTGCGAAGCGGCCCTCCCGCCATCAAGTCGGTTTGCTCACGTTTTTTCATCATAGCAGCCAAGCAACATCTTGCGTCCATGAGAATAAAACAAAGCATTCACTTTTAAAAGTATTATCCTGTTCGCAGTTGTGCTGCACACAGACGGGACGGAGCCAATGCTCTAAGAATGATTCCCGCTGCTAAGACCATTGTGTCTGAGCAAAAATTCACCATCCTTGACATTCATTAATAATCCAAGACGCCACAGGGGCATCGCGGAAGAGCAAAAAGGGCGGCATTAGCGAATATTTATAAAAGCGAGACGCAAACCTCTAGTTTTCCATTGTGGGACCGTTTATCTGATCATAGTTAAAAGTTCCGCTTGGCTATCACACAAATTGACTCTCAATTAGCCATTGTGCTATATCAATCGAGAAGTAAATCCTGTTTCAAAACTGGAGGAACGATGCACAGTACTGAAATCAAGTCAAGCGTTGAGGAACTCAAGAGGCTTGCAACTAAGCAAAGAGAACTGAACGATGCCCAGACGCAGGCGCGTCGGGCAGCATGGGACAATCATTTAGCACGCGTGAGCAGCGCCGAGGATGTTCAGGCTTTGCTTCGTGATCTTGCTGCGACTCCTGTTGCTTGGTGAGGTTTCTCGAGAGACCAAGCTCGGGCATTTTTTACGATAGACAGGGATGCGACTTTGATCCTTTCTTCTTCCCTCCCTGTCTATCGTTGCTTGCCATCAGGACTCGACCGTATGTCATGGCAAGCTCCTCATAGGGCACTTAGGCGATCTTAAATTTCCACTCACAAGAGATGGATTTTTGAGCATGGGTTTTGAGCAAGATGCACCGAATCACTCTGATCGAGGTTGACAGTCAAGCTGAAGAGCGCGATGTGGCGCAGAGACTTGCTCTTTTACGGCGACAAGGGGGCATTCCGATTGTGCCCGTTCGGCGGAACGGGCTTGCAGCAGTCAGGATGCGCCGAATCGCGCAGGCGTGTGGTTACGAGGTGCAGATCGAATCTTATATAGGCTCTCGAGATCTCTTGTTGAACCACTCTATTCCGATTGAACAGTATGGCCACTTGGCCGACGGCCTAGCGATTGTTCCAGTCGGTAAGCTAGATCCATTTTTTCCCTCGCTCGCCTGCACCGTTAGCGGCGGTTCGTTGGTGATGCCAAGTGAAATCGAGCGGGCCGACGATCAGCGGCTGCCGCGTGCCTTAGTAATTCATGATGGTAATGCGGCGCATGAATTGTGCGATACGGTCGGATGTCTATCCCGTCGAGGGATTCCGTTTGGCTTGGTGGTAATCAGTGATGATTCGTCCATTGGACACTTGGCGCTTCTCAAGGCGCTGATGTTCCCGGTGGTGGAAATACAAGACGTAGATTGGCCTGAGACCTTGGGCTGGCCCCTTACCCGGTATGAGGAGACAATTCCGGCACGTGCTGTTGATCCCGACGAGGTGGAGCGGCGACATGCACAGCGGATGCTTGTGTTGAACGGGCATGGCAATGCGGTCGACCTGGGAAAGGCGGGTGTCGTGATCTGTGCCCGGGGGCGTGAGCCTGAAATAGTGCCCCCGAGGGCCTATCCGTGCTTTCGAGACAGATTGTGCTTCCGGCAGCCCATCTTCGGACGATCACCAACTTCGACGGTGGGACTTGTGGATCCAGGGGAAATCGGTCATCCAGTTGTCCTGCTGCTGGGCTGTGGAACCATGCCCCTCGGTAACGCGCCCTTCCACATCTGTGGAACGATGATCGGCCAGATCGGTCGCAGTCATTCTATTGGAGGCTTCGCGAGTATTGGAATCCTCTATCATGACTTCAATGTCGAGATGCTGCTCATCGCGCTTCTACTGGATGGTCACAGCTTGGGCGATGTTGCGCGGCTCTTCAATGCGTGGCATCGAGACACATACGGCTTAACATCACCCGCATGGGAAGGAACGGGTCCTCTTATCGCGTTTGGCAATCCTAATCTTCGGGTGCGATCGACATTGATACAGCGGCTATGCCTCAATGAAGACATCCCGCCTCGCATATCGGCGAGCACGGTTCGATTCTCCGGAAGTGGGCTTGCAGTTCTCAAGGTAAAAGACTTCCCCGAAGGAGCATTTGCAGTGGATCTCCATGGAAGTATCAAGCGATCTGCGGTATGGATTCCGAGTGAAGGTCTCAAAGCGGAAACCCTATACTTATCGTTACTCTCCCACACAAAGTCTCCCCTCTCTGAGGATATTATCTTCCAACCCATCGATCACAACAAGCAGATTGAGGAGATTGACGCACTGAGGGATTCGCTTGCTTTCTTGCAATTCTGGCGGACCTTCTTGGTGCAGGCGGGGCGCCGACTGCAATCAGGCGAAAATGGCAACAGCGGCATAGAAGGGGCCTCTTGCCTACTTGATCGCCTGGAGTTGCTCGCTCTACAATATTTATCTACGAATCCTTCCGGTACAGAACAAGTACTGCCAACGTCGGATTTGGTTGAGGCGCACTCTTCCGTGTTTTCGCTTTGGATGGAGTGGCAGCGGAGCATGCTGAGCGCCGCATTGCTATATATTCTGAAGAGCGGAGGGTTCACATTTCACCTGTGGCAAGACTTGTACCATCGCGAGAGAAACCGCCGTATTCTGCGCGCTTGTCCAAGCTGCACCCGCGAAAATGCAGTGCTTCTTTTTCAGTCTCACCTCAACCCCTCTGACGCGCATGAAGTTATCCACTGTCCGGTTTGCGGTGTAATAGGAGAGCTACCGGCCGATATCGGTGTGATAGTAAAAACGCCAACAGCAAATTGGCACCGCGGTCGGGAAGAACGCGTATCGGTCGAAATTGAAAACCGTCGAAACAAGCCTATAGCTGGTTGCCTGACCCTGGTACGGGAATGTTGGTTTCATCAGACGCCCGATCTGACGCAGATCGCCGAATGCCGGATTCATCCAGGCGGCAAAATGGCCCTGACGCTGACTTTCAACGTGCCGCCAGGAATTACCGGGGGAATATATCCCCTCACTCTTATCGGGGTTCTCAATGGTGGCTTGGCTCATCTGCGTTGCCACCTACCCGTAGTTGACGAACACCACTATGAATTTGCAATGAAGGGGGCTTAGCAATGTATATTCCCAAAACAATCGATTTTCACGTGCATGTAGGCGATTTCCGACGACTACGTTCTGACATTCAAGCGCTGCTTGAGCGGATGAGGCCCGAGCAGGACTTTGACCTTGAATCACTATTTTCAAGTGCTAACGAACTTGCCCGATACCTGAAGGAACAAGGGGTCGTAAAAGCAGTCATCCTTGGCGAAGAGGGGCCGGGTACTAATTTTCATATCACCACGGACTTTGTTTGCGATTTCCGTGACGCGGCATCGGAGGAGTTCAGGGACTTTTTTGTCGCTTTTGGCAATCTCAACCCTAATTGCACCCCGGATATTCCTGGAAAGTATGCATCTGACAGGAAGAGAGGCATCCACGGTTATAAGCTTTATCCCGCTGATCATAATTTCTTCCCGATCACGAAGGAACTGATGGAGTTTTACAAAGCGCTCGAACGCGACGGTCTCATTCTGATGTTTCATACGGGTTCAACGGGACAGGAGGACGGGGTTGACGAATATGGAGATCCGGATCTGTTCCGCCCTATTCTCGAGGAGTGCCCGGACCTGACCGTGGTGTTCGCGCACGCTGGGAAGCCCATCTACTGTAAGCAAGCAGCCGATTGCGCGATGCGATATCCAAACTGCTATCTGGACACCGCGTTTATATCGCCGCAGAAACTCCTTCACTTCTTGCCTGATCTCGAGAAGTTTTCAGACAAGGTTCTTTTTGGCAGCGATTGGCCAGCGGGTGTCCGATCACTCTCCGGACATATACAGGACTTTTACTCGATAGGGCTAACTAGAGGAGCGGTCGACCGAGTACTGTTTTCGAACGCTTCGAGGGTTCTTAAGCTGGATTGATTCGCCGTCGATTACTGGAGTTCGCACGATGCACATTCTTGATATCCTCATCGTCGGGGCTGGTCCGGGTGGAGTGCAATTGGCCCTGACTTTGGGAGAAATCCGCCAACGGACCAGCGCGCACTTTACTTATCGAGTGATCGAGAAGACGTCTGGCCCTGGAAGTTTCTTTAGCACTTTTCCCGTACACGGGCGCCTCATCAGCAACAATAAGCTCTACACCGGCCGCGATCCGAAATCGCGTTTCAGCGAGCGCTTTGATTGGAACAGCCTGGTCACTCAAGACCGGTCGATCCTGCTGCGGGACTATTCTCGCGACTTCTATCCAGTTCGCGATGTTATTCCCACAATGCTCATGGATCTCTGTCATCGTTACTCAGTACCGGTTGACTTCAATGTGTCAGTACGTCAAATCTCCCCAACCGACAATGGCCTGTTCGACGTGGATACCAGCGAAGGATCAATACGCGCACGATATGTAGTGGTGGCTACCGGCCTGAAACCGTTCGTTGCAAGAATTCCGGGTATCGAATTGCCAACACCCTATGCTTCGATGAAGCCGAGACAGCATTATCGCGACAAACGTACTCTTATCATTGGCAAAGGCAATAGCGGGTTCGAATGCGCCAACGAGATCATTAATGAGGCGAATGTCGTCATGATCGCCAGCCCGAGTCCAACACGTCTGGCATACCGAACACACTATGTTGGAAGCGTTCGGCAGACGAACGCTCTTCCGATCGAGAATTACCAGCTCAAGAATCAATCGGCGATCTTGGATTGCGACATCACACAGATCGCGCGAAGCAGCGCGGGTTATGAGGTCACCGTAGCTTATAAGCATGCTGATGGTGAGGCTGAAACCCTTGTCTTCGATGAAGTAATTGCGGCGACCGGCTTTACCGGCAATCTCGATGTCCTCCAGGGTGGTCTCAACATCCATTTGCTTCATAATAAGTTCCCCGAGATCGATGGAACCTTTCAATCCTGTCAGATCGGGGGCCTATATTTCGCGGGAGCGTTAACGCATGGTATCGACTACCGGGGCTATTCATCGAGCGGATTCATTCATGGGTTCCGATACAATTCTATGATTCTCGCCACTCATTTGTGCGAGAAATTGGGCATTACCGAACCGCAAACAGCCATCAGGCAAAGTGCAATTGTAGATCACCTCTTCAACGAGCTCGAAGAGGATGCCGGCATCTACCTACAGCCCGGCTACATTGGTCGCTGCTATCGCAGGACCGGAATCGGTGACTGGATCGATCTCGGACATCGCACCAAGCTCTGGTTTGAGAACGAGCAGGCTGGCGACGACATCCTACTCCTAGCGACCCTTGAGTATGCAGACATCAACAGGTTCCCGGACCCGTTACTGATTCCGAGGCATCCCGGCAATGCTAGTGAAAGTGTCCACATTCATCCGGTGATTCGCGCGCGAAGCGGTGGGGATACGCGCCATGTCTGTCTTGAGGAGAACCTGCTCAATCGTTTTGGGCACATGTCCAATAATCAACATCTGCTGAAAAGCTTTATGGAGGACATAGATGCTGCTAGCCGGGCGATGCTATCATGCCGGTAGTTAGGCAAGAGCTGTTCGAAGGCATCCGCCCTAGCAGTACCAAGGCTTATGTACAAGACATTGTTTCCATTAACTCATCACTTCTATCCACTGCAGCACTATATGGATAACAGTCAAGCTCCATATAGGGAATTCATTGAGGCCTTCCACGGAGAAAAGAGCGAACAAACAGATAATCTGATCTATCTCCACATCCCCTACTGCGAGAAAAAATGCATTTTCTGTCCCTTCCATGTACGCATCAATCGAGACGAGGCCATCTATGAGCAATATGTGAGTGCCATCGAGGCCGAAATCAAGGCCGTGTCCCGTCTGCCGTACGTCAGGAATATGCATTTCAAAGCTGTCTATTTCGGCGGAGGGTCTCCGTCCCTCCTCAGCGTGGGCCATGTTCGTCGCCTCTATGACGCGCTTCGCGAACATTTCTCAATCATGAGCGACGCGGAGTGGACCTTCGAGGGCGAACCAAACGGACTTTCTGATTATTCACTGCTGGCCTATTTAGCCAGCGAGAAAACTCGGCGCGTGAGCTTTGGTGTACAGACTTTCGATGAGCAGCTCAGAAGGACGCTGAATATCGCGGCGACATTAGACGATGTGCTTACCTGCCGGCAGCGCGCACGTGCTGCCGGTATCCCGGAGATCAATATCGACATGATGTTTCATCTTCCAGGCCAGACTATGGAGGGGCTTGAAAAAGATCTTTCAGAGATAGCGCGTCATGGCTTTGACAGTGTTGACTATTACTATATGTCTTACTACGGACTGCCAAAGAGCGCGTTTAGTGATATGGAGAAAGGCTTATTCCCCAAGCGCCCCTCGGAGCCTCTGCGTATGGAGATGAATAGATATATTCGGGATCGTATGCGTAACTTAGGCTTCTATAATGCTACAGATCACGTGTTCTCAAGAAAACCTGTTGGCTCCGACTACTATCGCCTGCTCTGGGGAGGTGGCTTTGGAGAGTACCGGGCAGAGACTATAGGGATCGGAGCGTCGGCCCGCGGATATATCGCAGGCTATAGCTACGCGAACATATTAGCTCACGATAAGTATATCGAAGCAGTACAGCAGGGCACTCTTCCGATACTCAAAGTGTCCAGCCGGCTTCGCGATAACCGAAATCGCGGGGTTGTGTTCTTTCCAAAATTCTTTGAAATCCCGACGAGCAGGATTCCGGAGGACTTGCACACCCGCAAAGTGTTTCGAAATCTCCTGGACGCCGGACTGGCTTATGAACTTCCTAGCACGGTCGCTCTAACTGACGATGGAAAGGATTGGATTCCCAATATCACGGTTGATTTGTTCGAAGACGAGCAAAGGAAGATCGGTGAGACGTGGCTGGAAAAAGTAGCTTCCCATTATTCAAATCGGGTTACCCTATAAGCGGATCAGCGTTATGAATCGGACTATAGCAGTGATAGGCGTTCCTTGGAGCGCGCATGAACTAGTGCCTGCCGTTCGGGACGCGGCTAGTCTAAATGCGCGTTTGTGCGTCATTGACACCCCTCAGATGTTGCAGCGTATCGACCGATCACTCGATCTTGACAGAATACCAGTGGCGGTTCTTTCAAGCGCGGAAGCCGCAGCACATCTGATGAGCATAAAGCCAGACTGCGTCGTTTCATTAACTGAGATGTCGATGGAGTGTGCCGCAAGGGTGCGTGAAGCTTTGGGACACTCGGGAACTTCCTCCGCAGCCGAGCAAGCTGTTACCGACAAATTTTTGACCAGGACCATTCTGAAGGCTCACGACCTAACACGAGTGGGCTTCTGGCGAACGACAACGCGGGAGCTCGAATCGCTGTTGTCTACCATGAAGTTTCCGATGATTCTCAAGCCGCGCGCCCTTACCGGAAGCACTGGAGTCCGACTCCTTCGCACTGTGGCAGACGGCGGCAAGTTGGAGAGCCAATACAATCCGGCGAGAGCTTCACAATTTGGTCGAGACGATCTACTCCTGGAGACGTTTGTACCTGGAGATGAAATCAGTGTCGAGGCGATGGCAGTGAATGGCCAAGTAACATTGCTTGCTGTTACCGACAAGGTGACTACCGGCCCACCGCACTTCTTTGAGGTCGGCCATATCATGCCGAGCAAATATACCGGGCAGTGGGTGCCTGTCATTCTGAATTATCTCCAGAAGTGTGTAGATGCGCTAGACATCGTGACGTCACCTCTACATGCTGAACTGAAGCTCTTCGACGGGGACATGGAACTCATTGAAATTCATAGTCGGTTTGGTGGAGATAACCTTGTACGGTTGCTTGAAGAGACGCTTGGGTTGGAACCGTTTGCGTGTTATTTCGAAGCAATGCTGGAAGGCCGGAGTCCAAGGCCACGGACAGCAGAGCGCGTGTGGGGGATAGGCTTTTTTACGGCCAACGTTGGCTCTCCCGTTATGTGGCGATCATTCGCATTTCCAAATCCCGATGCCGTGATTGAGATTGACTTCGACAAGCGGCGCAGCCCCAAACTTGAGGAATATGAAGGTGTGCGACTGCTGTACTGGCGCTCAGGCCAGGCGTTATTCGCCTCCAATGATTACAGCGCAGTCTACGGGAACATAGCCTTCATGGCCCAACATATAGCCTCGGAAACCAATTTGGCCGGGGTTGGGAAACAGCCGTGAAAACTTTACCTGCAGATAACCCCCCGTTTCTCTCTCTTGCGGCTTTTAGTGATCGCAGAAACTTTGTGCGCTCTTTCGACCGGTTCCTCGACAGCTTTGTCGAATGCCACCCCGGCTATTCAGTAATACAACCGGCTTTGCTCCCATTGATAGTGCCGTCTTCGATCGCTCGCTCCATCTGGCGGACGACCCAAGATTGCCTGCAAGCGCTCAAACAGGTTCCCATAAACCGCTTCAGCGAGGACTTCCTCGCCCTGATGGAGGTGCTCGGCTATTCCCGCAGTGACCGACATTGGCTGCAAACCATGACAAATCCGAATGGGATCAACTTGGCGACCGCATTCGCACGAGCTGACTTCGTGATCTCTAAAGACGGTGTACGACTCGTGGAGGTCAATGTGGGGCCAACAATTGGAGGCATTGGAATCCTGGATCGTTATGCAGACATTTTCGAAGTGGCGTCACGTGCGTTTCTGGATTCTGGCTTGCGGGGCAGGATTGTAATGCCCAGGCCAACTCAAACTTTGGCACGCTGCCTTCAGGCTTGCTTCGCGGCCAACGGATCGGTCCGTAACCATCGCCTCCGGATTGCCTTGGTAGTCGCCGATGATGAGGCAACTGTTCCTCACCCGTTTGAGGCAGCCGATTACCTTAAGCCCGAAGGGATTGACGCCGAAGTCGTCCGGACCTGTGACATCTCATTCAAAGGAAGGCATGTGGAATGCTTGGGCAAGCCGGTTGATATCATCTACGGCTGCTTCACTTTCGACCAGATGGGGGAACAGCAGTACCGCCACTTTGTGGAGGACGCAATGGCTTGCCGCAGAGAAGGCGGCCCGCTATACATCGCTCCTCCTGTCTTCACATTGTTTGGGAACAAAGGGATGTTGACTTACATTGATGAGATGCGCCCCAGCCATGTGACTCCATGCCTAGCCAAGTCATATCGGCTAGAGGACCAGGCATCACGTGCAGTTGATCACCAGGAAGGTCTGGTGCTAAAACCAAGGATCGGGCTAGGCGGAAAGGGCGTAATGATCGGGCGAGATTGCACACCGAAACAATGGATACAGGCAATCGAAACTGCCCTGACGGTACCGCATCAGTACGTCCTTCAAGAGTACATTGCACCGATGCCGATTGAGTTGCCGACGTCCCGAGGCATGATTCCTTACCAAATTGGAATCGGATGCCTTGCACTTTGCGGACAGTTCGGCGGATTTCTTGTTCGCCAGGCCCCCGCGATTTCAGGCGGTGTGATCAACTGTAAACAAGGGGCGACTTTTGCCGGTGCATGCATGGTTGACGACTCGTATCTTGCGGCCATTGGAGAACGTCCGTGATGACGATCTCTACCGATCACGCCACTGGGGCCCGCCATATTAGGGGCGTAAACAAGTCGGAAAGCAGGCCCGGCTTCATAAGCCCTCGACCGCGCGTAGGGCTTATTTCGAGAAGGAGCTAATTGATGTCTGAGGCCTGTGCTCTATTGATCCACCCAAATCCAGATAATGGACTGCTTGATTCGATCCTTCCAATATGCAACGCAGTCGTCCTCAGCCCCCAGAGGCACTCCAGTCAACAATCTGCTCAGCGAAATTCGCGCGTTACGCAATACTGGTACACTCCAGGCCAAGATCTGCTCGAATTGGCGATCCATATCTGTCGTGCTCACAAGATCAATGCTGTTCCCCCGCTTTGGGAAGGCATGGTGGAATCGGTTTCCGCGATCACCGCCGCTCTTGGACTTTCCGGAAATCCGCTGTCCGCGACCCAAAGCTCACGAGATAAATATCTGGCGTCTCTCCGCTTCGCGGAACATAAGATTCCTCATCCCCGTACCAAGTTATGTGACGCCGCGCTCGACCGGCCAGCGCAGATCGAAAGCGACGCTGAATATCCTTTCATCGTCAAACTCCCGCGATCAACGAACAGCCATTCCGTGGCCCTCATCAGGTCGCGTGAAGAATTGTCCGAGACCCTCGATGTTTTTCGGCGACTCTATCGGCCAGATTCACCCAACCGGCTTTCCGGACTTTATCTATCCAATTCAGGGAGGCAACCTTTTCTGGTCCAAGACTATGTGGCAGGTCTGGAGTTGAATATCGATCTACTCTACACCGCAGCAGATCACCGCATCCTAGGCATTTTCGAGAAATATCCAATGACGGGACCGACCTTCGAAGAAGTACAGAGCGTCTATCCTGTGAACTTGGATCAAGAAGCCCTGAACTTGTGCATCTCCACGGCAGTGAACGCTGTCCGCGCACTAGGTGCCGTGGACGGAGCGGCACATGTTGAACTGCGGATGAGCAACCAAGGACCAGCGGTTATCGAAGTTGCGTTGCGTCCTGGTGGGTTCTATACACCGCGCGCCATACGTTATTTGACGGGCGTCGACCCCATTGCGGCGCTGACGAAATTGTTGCTCAATCACACCCTGCCTCAGCTTGATCTCCTACCCAAAGATAGGGCCTGCCTCTATGGCGCCGTAAACGTTGCGCACGAGGGCCGAATCAAGACAATTTTCAGCGACGATTTCGCGCGTAGGACACGAAACCTTCTGGAATGGGAGATATTAAAGCGGCCTGGTGACTGGATTACGCCGCTACCCGCCGGTACCGATTATCATCTGGCCCGCTTCATTCTTGGCGGTGAGTTCCGCGAGCAGCTTGAAACCACCGCCGAGATCATCCGGCGCTCAATTACGGTCGAGATGGAGGCCCCCTCGTGACCTGCGGCGTTCTGATTGGCATTCCTCGCACCGATTACACCCTCGTAGAGTCAGTGATTCAGGCACGCCTCCGCGGAGTAGAAATTTTTCTGGCTGATCAGGAAGCAGCCTTGGCGACCTGTCCAGACTATCTTCCGGTCGCAGGGAAGATCGCGCTATCGTCTCTTTCCCTGAAAGCAGCGACCCAATCCCTGTGTCGGCTGGCACCGCAATTCGTCATTTCCTTCAGCGAGTTTAATTTGGTTCTTGCAGCACAAGTACGGGAACGGCTGGGTCTTCCTGGATTATCGGTTGAGGTGGAGGAGCGTGTTCGGAAGAAACATCACACCCGTGAGCGGCTTAGGGATTGCGGACTGTCAAATGTGGATTTTGCCATTGCAACTTTCGCCCAGTTGAGGGAAATGGCATCTGGCTTCAAGTTACCCTTCGTAATCAAGCCTGTCGACATGACGGGTAGCATTGGTGTTTATGGAGTTCGGTCCAAGCGGGACATCGATCACTTTCGCAACGCCTTTGTTGACCTGAAGCGCGAAGAGACACGTCAACGGGAGTTTATGATCGAGGCTTTTATCGAAGGCGACGAATATAGTGTCGAAGGGATTTGCCTGAAGGGCCATTTCCATCTACTTGCCGTCACGCGCAAATATACGAATAGCTTTCCCAATTTTGCAGAAATCGGCCACACTCTACCGGCCACTGTAAGCTCAGACAATTTGGATTACGGAACATTTATTCAGGCCATAGTGAATGCCTTGAATATCGACACCGCCCCAATCCATGCGGAAGTGAAGGCCAAGGGAGACCGCATCGAACTTGTGGAGATCCACACGCGCTTTGGAGGCGACTACATTCCGCTCCTTCTAGAGAGAGCTTTCGGCTACAAGGTCTTCGCAATGTACTATGACGCGCTGCTCTATGGCACTGAACCCGAGAAGCGCAATGCGCGGGTCATTTCCGGTATACAATTCCTTGAACGAAAGGATTTGTCGCGTCTGGTCCGACTGCCTCGACAGTGGGAAGATATCACCTACTCAATGACAATGAAGCCGCCTAACACGGCCTCTGTCCAAGAGAGTCTGGATAATATTCGCATCTTAAATAGCCGGGTGGGTCACATTATCTTCGACGCACCCAGCCACGGCCGCGCGGAGCAGTTCGTTGATGACCTACGCATAAAACAGAGAGCGAGTCGGGTATGAGAGGCTCCGCATTGGTCCATTTGTCGCCAGTAGCTCAGCTCGCATCGACTGCGACTGTGCCAAGAAGATCGGGCTCTCCCCCTTGGTCCTCGGTCTCTGGCCCAAGCTCAGGCCGCTGCAAGCAACAAATGTTCTTACGATTGGGGTCCGCAATGCCGCTTAATGCCGCAATGAGATCATCTTGTTCAGACACGCCAAATTTGGCCGAGCTCGAACGTATGGCTGCTCGATTCGAGCGCATCGAAATGAGCGTAGTGGCCGAGGACTTGCCAGCGCCGGATCGCAGCGCACTGGGAAGGCTAATCGCAGCCGCAGATGTGGTAGATGAAATCTTTCTTACTCAATACTGGAGCGGCAATCAAGCACTTTATAAGAAACTACGGGAGGATACGACCCCTCTCGGCAAGGCACGCCTCCGTTACTTCTGGATTCATAGGAGCCCGTGGTGTTCCTTGGATGGACATCGGGCGTTTCTTCCAGGGGTGCCTGCCCGAAAGCCCCTCGGCGCGAACTTTTACCCTGAGAACATGAGTCGGGAATATCTAGAGAACTGGATGAACCATCTCCCCGCGGAGAGCCAATCGGACGCCAGGGGCTTCTTCACAGTGATCCGTCAAAGTAGTTCAGGGTTGCACGCGGTCCCATTCAGTACCGAGTACAAAACCATTCTCCAGCGGTTGTCGAGGCTTTTGCGCGAGGCGGCCACCCTGACCACGGATTCTTCCCTCGCCCTTTTCCTAAATCTTCGTGCGTACTCCTTTCTCACAAATGATTATTCAGCTAGTGAAATGGCATGGATGGATCTGGACGGACCGCTCGATGTCACCATCGGTCCCTGTGAAACCTATGGTGATGAACTATTCGGTTATAAGGCGTCTTTTGCTGCCTATGTAGGTCTCCGAGCCACCGCAGAAGAAGAGAGATTGCGGCTGTTTGCCCGGCACATGCCGGCCGTTGAGGCAGAACTGCCTGTCAAGTGTGACTACAAAAATCACGCGGCTGTTTCGAATTCTCAAATCCGCATAGTGAATCAGATCACTTCCGCTGGCGATGGCGCTCATGGAATCCGCCCCGCAGCCTACAATCTTCCGAACGATCCGCGCATAGTTCAGCAAAGAGGCAGCAAGCGCGTAATGCTACGGAATATACAGGAAGGCAAGTTCCGATCCATCCTGGCGCCCATTGCCAAGCGAGTGCTACCTGCCTCAGCCCAAAGTGATCTTAGCTTCGAGTTGTTTTTTAACCACATCATGGCTCATGAGATGGCCCATGGAATCGGACCTCAGAGGATATGTGTCGCGGGCCGTGATACTACAGTTAGGCAGGAACTTAAGGAGCTTTATGGAGCGATCGAGGAGGCAAAGGCTGATGTGACAGGCCTTTTCGTCATGCAGTATATGTTTGATCGCAACCTGATTTTCGGCGGCCCTGTAATGGAGCGGAAACTCTATATGACCTATTTGGCTTCGGCATTTCGCACTCTCCGTTTCGGACTGCATCGAGCTCACGGAAGGGCTACATTGCTGCAGTTTAACTATCTGAAGGAAAGAGGGGCATTCACATCACTTGGTAATGGTACGTTCGCCGTGGATCTATTGAAAATAAAGCCGGCCCTACGGGATCTGAACCGCGATCTGTTAACCATCGAAGCTACCGGTGACTATAGATATGCTCAATCTTTGCTGAGCCGACTAGGCGAGCTCACGAGTGAGTTGCGGCAAACGATTGAAAGCCTGCGTGATATTCCCGTGGATATCGAGCCCGTACCAGTCATCACTGGAGTCGAGTGATCACATCCTTGAAGGACGTGGGCACGCGCGAAAGCGGGCGGGCGAGGCGATTGCAACTAGAGACGAAAGCCAGTATGGGGAAAGGCATCATGAGCAACGAGAATACAAGCTTCATGGAAGAACTCAACAATGATTATCCCAGCACCTTTGGTGTATTGGCAGGCTACCTGCCTCAGGATCGTGACAGCATTGATCAATGGCTTCACTCCGTGATCGAAGAGTCCGCCGCTGAAGAGACAGATGACATCCGTCGGTATGAACGGTCGGTTCAGGAGTTGGCATTCCTGATCCAATACAACGGCATTGTCCGAATGTATGTTACGGAGATGATCAACCAGGTGCCGCCCAAGCACAGGATAATCCAGAGTGTCGGTGATTTGCTCAAAGCGCTGAACCACATTATCAAGCACGCGCCAAAGTACAATCCCGACCCCAAGAAGCAGAACTTTTTCCCCCTGTACACACTCTTTTTATATATGATGTACACGCCCGCCGGAGCAGCGGCCTTCAGAGATGGGGCTTTCAATACTTGTCTGCGCGGGATTCTCGATCAATGGCGGGCTTACTTGGACTCGCCAAAATCTCGAGACGTCCTGAATGTCGGCAAGTACGGCTGGCTATCTCCTTCCGCTCGTCATTATTCCAACCTTGACGAGTTCATCATCCCGGACCGAAACGATCCCCATTGGGGCTTCCAATCCTTCAACGACTTCTTTCACCGTCAAATCAAGCCGCAGTGTCGCCCGATTGCCGCACCAGATGACCCTACCATTGTCGTGTCCGCCAACGACGGTGTTATTTACAGACTTGCACGTAAGATACAGAGATTGGATCGATTCTGGATAAAGAGCCAGCCCTACTCGCTCATCAATATGCTGGATAACAGCCCGTTCGCGGACGGGCTCGTCGGCGGAGACGTTGTGCAGTCATTTCTGAGCGGGAATGACTACCACCGATGGAGGGCGCCGATCGCAGGCGAGGTAAAAGAAGTTAGGGTGGTACCCGGGCTTATGTTTAGCCAGCTTCGCTCGCTGGGCCTTCATCCCAATGATCCCGCAATGCTCCCGCAGGCGTACGACTCTTGCGTTAATACGCGCGGCCTCATATTCATCGAAAGTGGTGAGGCCTCTCTTGGGATGGTCTGTGTAGTCCCGGTTGGAATCACGGAGGTATCGTCGATCACAATCGAGGTGGAAGTAGGGCAGAAAGTAACAAAGGGACAGGAACTGGGCTACTTCAGTTATGGAGGCTCATCTCTGTGCCTGGTGTTCCAAGAGGGTGCTATCGACCACTTCACCCTTGGACCAGTAGCATCGAATCCGGACGGCTCGGCTCAAATCCCGATCAAGGTAAACGCACAGATCGCAGTCGCGCGCACCTCGCGCGTCGGCTAAAGGCAATCGCGCAATCTGCGGTATTAGCCCCGAAAGGACCACATTATGCAACTCAGAATTCTAGGAATTGTGTCACTGGTAATCGTTGCCATGCTCGCCGCATTATCCGCCTCGCCCAATAGTGGGAAAGCTGATTCACCCCAGGGCTTCCACTGTGGTTCCGGCTTTCTTACTTATACGGTCAAGGTGCAGCCTGGCTCAACGGGCGGCGGCGTGCGATGCGTGAAGTTTATTGATTACGAGCTTGTTAACGGCCAAATGACGGGTGTGTACTGGTATGGTGAGGGCACGCTAAACGAGTATGTCTACCGGCACCTCGGCAATGTTTACCAGCGGAAGGACCCTACGACTGGTACCACCACGATCGTCAGCTTGGCGTCCGACATCTACGGCAACGGCGAGAACGCAAAATTTACTGCTTCAGACCTCAAGCTCACTCCCATACATGGTCAGGATCTCATTCAGGAGACTAGCGAGTGGCCCGAGCAGTGGATCCTGGAGCCATCGGGGGTTGCGAATTACACAAGCCATTTGAAGCGAGTCAGGAATTGCGGTAGATTCTTCACCAAGTTTGTCATCAACAATGGCTCAGGCGTACGCTGCTCCATGCGTTCTGGTCGGGGCGACGAGTATCCGCACCTTGTCTGGTATGGCGACGAGACTTCGGGGTCTGTATCAGAACGGCACCTTGGAATTGTGACCGGTCGTGACGAAAAACGTGCACGGGCGACTGCGATCGACTTCTGCGGAAAGAGCAGGTGTATGACACCGAATTCCTACGAGCTTTTCCTCACGGGCCTTAATCACTGTAATGAACTCTACAAAATCCGTGTTACTGGTGGTTGGAATGAACTTTGGACAAGTAGTGAACAGCGGACTTGTTTCCTGTCAAAACCAGCGGAAAAATAGGGCTCGCGTGGGGGAGCGAAACTAGACCGAATAGGTGTGCGCTGGAACTAGTGTCCTGAGTTAGAGATTCGTTTACAAAGTCTGCTGATTCTTTTCAGGATCAAATCGGCATCGGCGGTCCAGACAAATGGTTTAGTCTACTTTCCGGCGCACAAATGGTAATTGGGAGAGAGGACTTTCACGCAGATGGGCGTATATAGGGACTGGGATGTTGACGGTTCAGGAAGCAGACGTATTAGTCTCCTAAGTTGCCTGGCGTGCGAGATAGCTCCCGATTTGCATTAGGTTGTCCGCGATCACTCCCAACCCGACCCAACGCTGGAAGCCATCCCAGCCGCGGTAGCGACAGCGATCCAGTCCGTGTCTTCTTTTCAGCGTGCTGATGCGACCTTCGCTTCCGGTCCGCCAACGCTGCCCTTGTTTGAACCAGCGGCGTTTTTGCAGCTGCCTGCATTCCGGACTGCGAGTGCTGCGATTGGGTACGGAAACATACGACACACCCAGTTCATGCACATCCGCTTCATTGGCCTGTGAATAATAGCCGGCATCGGCAGCCACGAGCCTCGGGACCCGCCCTAATATCTCCCGCTGGGCTTTCACCGCGTCGACGAGCAGATGCCGGTCGCTTGGTCGTTTTGCAAACACATCATAGTGTGTGATGATCTGGTTCTCCGCTTCCTGAATCTGCACCAGTTTCCCGAACTCATTCGGCTTTCCCGCTTTCCCTTTGCGTATGATTTCCGTGTGCGGCTCAAACAGGCTGAACAGCTTTTCCGGCAGTTGCGTCAATCCCCGGAACACTCTCGCCCTGGTCTGCTTCACCACCTGCCGCACTCGCCCGGCCATGGCCTGTAATTGCTGCTGCAACGGTTGCACCGCCGCGCGGCGGCGCGGGCCCGACTCCTCTACTTCCTTCTGCACGCGTTTGGTATCGTTGAGAATCTGCCGCGTCAGCCGCAACAGTTCCCGGTATTCCCGCTTGCGCTTTTGCTCTCCTTCCTCCCCTTTGGTGCGCAAGGCATGGGCGATGGCAATCACCCGTTTGGTCACGCCGCGCATCCGGTTCCGTACCTTCTTCTTCAGCCCGCCAGCCTTCTTTTCTATCTTCTTCAAGCCGCGCGTCAATACCCGCGCCCCGTCTTCCAGCAGACTGCTGTCGGTCGGATAGTGAATATTGGTTTCCACCACCGTCGTGTCCACGCGCATTTTGCGCCCCTGGACCACGCCCTTCTCCTGCGCCAGCTGCACCAGCCGGCGGTGCAACTCGGCGATCACTTCCGGCCCCAGAGATTGTCCGATTCTGCCCAGCGTTTTGGCATCCGGCACCTTTTCCATCCCGATGCGGCAGAAACTGCGATACACCAGATTGGCTCGCACTTCCCGCTCCAGCGTTTCGTAACTCCAGTTGCGCACATGCTTTAACAGCAACAATCGCACCACCACTTCGGACGGTGTCTGCTCTCGGCCACGCACCCGGCTTTGCGGATGGCGCTCACCCTGCGCTTCGTAGATCGTGTCCAACAGTTGCTCATCCTCCAACACCCGATCCGCTTCTCGCATCCATGGTTCCCACAAACCGTCCAGGTCTTCTTTCAAAATCCCTGTCCATAAACTGGGCTGCTGATGCCGCAACTTGATCACTGGCCTCTCCTCCGGGGTTGATCATCTATTGCCAAACACAGCTTTGTAACACGGTTTCTTCGTGTTTCATCCCCAATTTTGCTGCACCCTTGTGACTATTTTTGCGCCGTAAAGTAGTCTAGGATCCCGGTTACTCTGGTCCAGGTAGTTCAGCATGGCCTTTTCCAGAGTGGCAACGGCGATGTGGCTCCCGGGACGGACGCATCGTTGCGTAACTTCGGCGAATAACCATTCCACCAGGTTCAGCCAGCTGGCGCTGGTGGGTATGACGTGGACGTGATAGCGAGGATGGCGCACAAACCATGCCCGCACTCTTTTACCTTGTGCGTGCCGTAGTTATCCATCACCAGATGAACTGCACAGCCGCGTAATGACGGCGCTGGAGTTTCTCCAGCATCATTTTGCGTAAATGGGTCACGGGACCTCCTTGTAATCCAAAATCTATATTAAGCATTCATCCATGCTGTTGGTCTCACCCACGCGGTAGCGTCCGCCGGGCCAGCGGCTAGGTTCTGACAGGCAGACCGGAAGTCGGCGGAAGAGCGAATCAAGGCAGCGTCTTATCCTGCCGAGGTAGTCAGACTTCTCCAATGAGGATCGTGCCACAAGCTATAAGACTGTGAGACCAACATATAAATTATGCCAACTTTTGTGAGACGCATTGCCCAGCATCTCTGAGAAAAATCCCCGTAAATGCCTTTGAAATCAATGTGGCAGATGTCATCTCCTCTGCGATCCTACAAAGCAATCTAAAAGACCCCATGCAACAGGCTGCGAAATGGAACCCGCGGCTGACCTGGATCAAGGATAACCATGGTGTCGAGAAGGCTTTCCTGGAACGCCCTGCTGGAAGCAAAAGCCAAACGTTTGGAAATACCGGAAAGCTGTCTGGCAAGATGCCATGTAATTTCCTCACCTGCCCCCAGATAAAGGATGCAATTCAGCTTGCTTTCCGCCTCCAGCGCATGCCGGATTCGGTCGTACCGCTGTGAACTCTTGATGCTGCGCTCATACTCCAAGCCAAAGGCAGCCGCACAATCCTCATTCCAAACATTGACGATCGCGTCATAGTCCTTTTCGAGGGGATTGGTGGAAATGGTATTGGCCGACGCCGTTTCGATGTCGGACTTCCAGGACAGCAGAACATTGGCCCGCGCGAGCGCGAGACGAACAGAGTTCAGTTCGAGCGCATGCCAGGCGTGGGAAGGATGGGGCAGATGCTGGGTAAGGGAGTTCAGGACCGTGGCATAGTGGCAGTGGCTTTCGAGCTGGATGAGGCCCCGGTGGGTGATCCGGTAGACAATTGTCCCGTTGCCAAAATCGCCCAGGCAACGGGCAAGGTAGTTACCGGTTACCAGTCGTTGCACCCGCCAGGCAAAGCTCTCACGTGAATATTCGGTGGAGGCCAGTTTCATCAGCTCAAAGAGCTGGCTGTGGCTGATAAATTTCGAATTTCGGACGTGCAACAGCAGTGGAATATCACGGAGTTCGCTGATCGAAACTGTGCCTTTAGCGTATCTCATTGGAACAAATCTTCAGGAACCTGTCCTCCAGTCAGGATTAATTCAGCTCCCGGATGGGAGTTTTCAGTCAGTTTCAGATGCCAGAAACCACATGCCGTTTCGACCCAGTCTCCAGGTTTCATGAGCAGCATTGCTTCCTGGGCTTGGTGCAACTGACTGGCGGAAATAACGGTTACAGTTCGCGACTTCCATGCGGGGGATCCAAAGTTTATACGTCCATGGATCGACTGAGAGACGACCACAAGATGCCAATCGGGCGTGGCGGAATTCGGCATCCTGCGCTTCAGCAGGAGCCGGTTTCCGCCGAAGAGAAGGTCGACGTCCGAGGTTAGAAACGTGTGTCCCAGAGAGCGCAAAGGCAGGTGGGGATTGAAGTCGCCAACGCCATTGAACCGAATCATTCCCGGCACGATCCAGTGACGCCGGATTTTGTTGCCGCAGCGGATTCCGGTCGAGTTGTAATAGGCGGCATGGCGGGTATAGCGATGCGGATCGGCGGCATTCGAGCCGAACCGCGCCCACCAGTTACATCCGAAATGGAGAGTCTTGACCAGCATCGCTCAGCCGCTTCATCAGTCCCTGATTCATCTCACGAATGCGCGTGATCCGTTCTTCGATCGGAAGGCTGGCCGCGGCTTTCATCGTGTCGGTAACATCGCGGCCGATGGCGATGCCCTTGCGGCCAAAGTATTCAATAAGCTGGATAAGTTCGGTGACGCGCAGGTTCAGTTCGCGCTCGGCAGGCGGCAGGGATTCACGGAGTTTCTCATACTCGTTGAAGTCCTCTATCGGCCCCATGGGACCGCCTGGCGCGAAGTGCTTTAGCACCCGCGTCATCTGTTCCGCAAGTCCTGCCGCGGCATCTCTTTTGGATTCTTCGTCTGCCAATTGTGTTCACCTTTCTGCTGTTATCTCGGTTTATTCTCCGCGAAGTTTTCGGTTCTTTTGCCGCTCCTGTTCCAGCTGTTGCGTCAGCGTGGTGATCTGCTGGCGCAGGCTCTGGAATACGGCGTCGCTGACGGCCGATGGGTTCGCGGCTGGAATGTAGTGGGGTGAAGCGGTCACGACGGCGGCCGACACGTCTTTCACATCTCCCGCATTCTCTCGTTGATCGCCCGCATTCCTGCTCCTGTGTTGAGGTTTTAGCGTCAGCTTTGGTTCTTTTTCCCGGTCCAGTTCTTCCAGGTGCTGGCGGTACACCGCATGCAAACGCTGATAATTCTCGTGGCCTGTGGCCAACTGGTTCTGGTATTTCGCGGCGACTTGCGCCGTGCTGAAAATCAGCTGCCTGCGCTCGCCTTTCAGCCTCAGGATCCAGAAAAAGCCACCGACCAGAGCAGCCAGGGTCACGACATTAACCCAGAAACTGAACTCGTAGATGGTGCTCTCGATGGCGATACGCCGCCAATCCTCGATGCACCGGCCATGGTCGGTGGTCGTCGATTTAAGCAGTTTCGAAAAATCGAAAGGATTCTGGTGCTGCCCACGCAACTGCGCGGCGGGATCATAGTTCGAGGCCGGGACTTGCCCGGTAAAAGAGACTGGCGTGAGTAACGAGAGAGCAAGAACAATACTCAAAAAGATTCTGGTCATTTTACGCACCCCTCCGCCCGCTGATTCGCGGGAACTTCCGCAAAAAGTCGAGGTCCTTAAAGCGCAGGTTGGCGCCTTGCGCGCGCCAGTTGGAGGCAGGCGCAGGCGGGTAGACCATGGGCTGAAAGCAGGCAAGACTTGCCGTCGAGAGCTGCGGCACATGGAGCCGGACATAGCGCGGCTTGCCTCGGGGATCGGCCATGAGCATATGCATCTGTCCGCGGGGGAGAAATCCGACTTGCGATTGTGGGACCAGAGGCTCCTCGACGGTCCGGGCAGTCGCCTTGCCTGTGCGTTCATACTTTTTCCAAAGCATGCCCCTCTCTTCGAGGTTCACAGTCAGCTGGTCGACCCGGATGCTCGGGGCCGACTTTTGGAAGTACTCGGTCGAGGCTTCGTCCCAGCTCTGCATCAGCATGATCGTGCTGGGTGCGGCAGTAAGACGTTCGCGGAACCCGGGACTAACGGTATCGAGCGCGGTTATCGACTGCAATGAGAACGTGAACAATACTTTGCTGTCCCGCGCTGTTTCGAGGATGCGCGTAAAGTTGGGATAGGCGAAGGTTGAAAACTCATCCAGAATGACGCTGACGGGGGGCAACCCCTGGCGCATGCGCGCCGCCCTTTCGTAGCGCTGCCCCACCATCAATTGCAGGTTCCTGAGCAGGATGCGGCCCAGGGCGGAGAGTGCCCGCTCATTGGTATTGCCGTTCAGTGGAACCAGCAGAATGAGGTCCTGCTCAAAGACGTCGGAGAGAGTAACCAGCTGATCGTAGGGGCCGGTGATGAGCGACAGCTTCTCCTGCAAGAAGGTCATGAGCGGGTTTAACAGGCCCTGAATTTTGCTGATCCGCTCGCTGTCCTGGAGCGACTGCCAGAGGTTACGGATCGACATTTGCAGGTTCAGTCTTTGCTGGGTGGTGATGCCGGGCTCGTTTTCGGCCCGGTTGATGGCGACTGCGACCTGCTCCTGCATTACGATGGGATCCTGAGCAATGACCAGCACGTCATAGATGTTGTGGACCTTCCCGGTATAGGTGAGAACACGCACCAGATCGTTGAAGTACGTGGCCTGGTGATCTCGGAAGAAATCCGCCTTGAGACCAAACGATGCCAGGATGAAATTTACGTATTCCTCATAGTCATCATCTTCGTCAGCCAGATACAACGGGTTATACCTGACCGACAATTCAGGCCGCGAAGGATCGAGCAAACGCACGTCCTGCAGGCGACCGATGGCGGCGAAATCCTCGATGAGCCGGTCCATGAATTTACGGTCACCTTTTCCGTCGAAGATGACCATCGGCATGCGCCGTTTCCGCCCATCGATCTCGAAGACGCGTCGGGCGTCCTGGACGGCAAGATTTCGCATGAATGTGGTCTTGCCGAACCCTGACTTGCCGATGAGGATCGACTGCAGAGTACGGATTTCATCAGACCAGGAAACCGTTCGTTTGGTCAGGGCGCTGTAACCGGCAAGTACAGATTTTTGCGCAAACGACTTCTGAATGTTTTCCTCATGCTGATCGCAGGTAATGTGCATGTTGAAGCGCGGCGGGGTTGTCTTTGATTTCTCTTTGTACTCCCGCCAGTAGCGAAAGGAGTAGTAAACAGAGCCAGACACACAGCCCAAATAGATGGCGAACTCGATCAATTGTTCTGGCCGCAGATGAAGCATCAAGACCAGGCAGACCAATCCCAAACAAACGAGCAGGACTCCCAGTAATGCAAGTACGATCCAGGCATTGCGATCGCGGGCGCGGTCATTATTGCTTTCGTAATTGTCACGATAATCCATATATGTAAAAAATCTCCTGAATCATTCATTGCTTTCCGCTTCGCCCGGAATCAATGCGGCCTAAAACTGAAATAAAGAAAGTTTGCTACCGCAACCAGCGTGAAGATCGAGAGAGTCAGCAGCAGCGGGTGAGGCCTGTATCGCTCCTCCGTGGTGTCGCCGGCCTCCCGCTGCTGCTCGGACTCAAAGGGGTCGCTTAACCATTCCCGCAGCCAATGGAGCGGGCTGGGGGGCGCGTCCCGCGCACAATACTCTTCGAGGTACCCGGTCATCTCTTCCTCGGTGACGGCGGGCACAAGCTCAATAGACGAATGTGGCTGCGACATGACGGCCTCCCGCGTCAGGGAATACGAGATTGAGGACTGCAGGCGCAGAGAACTGCTTCCGCAGCACGATGACTCCCGTTGTTTCCTCGCCGGAGCGAAGATCTTCGGTCGCGGTATCAGCGATGGCAAGGACGAGCGGCATGCGTTTCCGCGCTCCCAGTTTCTTCGCCGTACGGTCATCGAGTTGCGTGCGTCGCAAAGAGGAAATAGACAGGGTGTTATCCGGGGGCACAATCTCGGAAGCCGCTGGGTCAACCACACGGTACGGGCGGCCGGTCAGGTTTTGAATCGAGTAACGGACATACAGGCTGTTGCTCGATTGAAATACATTCTCAATTCTCACGATGATACGGCCCTGATCATTCCTGATATGGCTGTTATTGATGCGCTCGGCTCCCAGCAAAGCCCGCGTCAGGACCACGTCGGCAACGTGAGTCATCTGTTCTTCTTTCGTTATCAGAATCGGAGTTATCGGAGCCGGCTTAGGCTCGGCGGACGGATTATCAATGGCGAAACTCATGTTCTTCACTTCTCCCGGAGGATCAAGCTCGTAGGTAAAACGCCGCGACGCGGTCCACACGAACAGATCGGTGGAGACGCCCGGCTTCAGGGGTTTAATCAGGACCTTGTTATCGCGCCATTCAATCGTGAAGGCGGAGCTGCCAGCCGCGGCCTGCGTCACCGGCTCGCCGAACTCAAGCACCGTCAGGTGGTTGAGGGCGGTTGCGATGTGGACAACCTCCGGGCGTACGGGCGGTTGAGCAACGACGGCGAGCTGGGCTGCCGACAACTGGGCAAAGGTGATGTCCGAGAAAAGGATGGACAGCAGTGGCAATAAGAACAAAGACAGAGTGCGTTTCATAGCTCCTTGAGTAGTGCGGAGCCAGGCGATACGCCCGGCTCCGCACACGGTGATTGGGTTGAAACTTCCCGGGGCTAGTCCATCGTCCCAAGAAAAATCTCCCCGTTTTTGTTGGAGCGGAACAGGAATATCTCCCTGGTTCCGCCCTCGATTGGTTCAATGAGGAAAGCGCGGCCATCCGGGTCCAATTTGCTTGCATACCCGGCTAGCTCCGGCACAACCACACGCGGCGCTTTACTCCCATTGATTTCCGCCACGCGATCGACGAATTCCTGGGGAAAAGCGTGCAGGAGGATGCCACCCGAACCCTGGCCTTCGCAAACCACGGTCAGCATGGCCTGCACCCAGCCCATTCGGTTGTCCTCCTTGCCGGCGGCCCACAGACGCACCCAGGTGTTGATGGCCTTCATCTCTTTCTTCCGGCGTTCATCACCCAGTCGGCGGGCGGCGACGGCATCTTTCAGTGCCGCATATTTTTTGTTGCGCAACGTCCGGTTGGCATCGAGCTTGGCTTCTTCCAACTCGGCTGCCGCACGGTCGCATTCCGCACTTAACCTTTCCTGCCGCTCAGACGACCGTCCCACCACCGCTGCATAGACGCTGTTCACATGCCGGCATTCGTCATACATGGTGCGTTTGACTTCTTCTCCCGCGACCAGCATTTTGAATTCCGATATGGGCGCCTTACCTTCGGTGATGTCCGGGAGGTCCTTGCGGACGTTGTTGTAGATGGTCCCGATGCGGTCCGTGGCCGCGACCGGGAGATGACGGGGCAACTGCGAGAGCTGCGTTACCCATTTGTAATCGAGCCAGGGTGCGTGTCGCACCTGCTTGCTGATATGGTTGATCCGTTCCCGGTCGGGCTGGACATTCCATTTAAGGGAATCGAGCGCCTTCTGGAGTTCGGGTACCAGTTCGCGAGCGAGATCGTTTTCACCCGCCGCAAGACAGGATGTTTTCAGATCGGTAATCCGGCCAATCTGATTACCGCGCGCCTTCATTGCCACAACGGGAAGGTTGAACCACGAGGTCCGGGCTTTCACTTTGTTCTTTTCTTCGTGGACCGCCTGGGCCTTCCTGCTGGCGCAATACTGGACAAAACGCGGAAAGCGGCTCTGTTCGACCACACAAATTCCATCGAAGTCGAAATCACCGCCGTTCTTTTTGGCCGTGGCCGAGTGGAGAACGTACGCACCCTCCAGCCACAGTTGGTCACTGGCGATCTGCTCGGCGATTGCGCCCGAATTCCCACAGCCCTGTTGTTCGAGGTGCTGGCAGAGTGCCATGAAGAGCTCCGCCGCCCCCATGTGCTGGAGAGGCAGAAGATCGTCAATGCTGCGGATGGGATAACGGACACAAAGACCGCTCGGGGAGTCAAGCGCCACAATGGCCTGGTCTTTGGGAATCCAGTCGGAGCCCCAGAAGTACCGGTCATTGCCGGCGATGAGGTAGCCATCGTCGGCCAGGGCGAACCCAGGCAGACGAATGCCTCCTCCTGTTGCGGTCCGGAACGCCCAGCGCGCCAGAGTTTTATTGAGTTGATTGTTGATCCAGGGAAATCGGGCTATCCCGACGGCCCCGTTCTGATCGGCCAGCAAAGCCGCTTCGACGGTCCTCGTTTCCGTGCGTTCCTGAATAGCATCTATGTCCTCCAGGCAGAGGATTTCGAGCAGCTGCGTGTAATCCCCACTTTCGAGCGAATCGGCGAACCTGCGGACCTCAGACTGTGCTTCTGAAAGGACCTCAAGCTGGATCGAATCGTCGGGAGCGTTCTCGATGAGCTGATAACTTGAACCATAGGTGCGTGGTTCCGACACATCGCGAATTCCCAAAACTACACGTCCCCGGAACCTCTTTCCCTCTTTTTGGAAAAGCGATTTGAGAGACTTCGGGAGCTTCAGTTCAGGCTTGATGGAACTGGTTGGCAGAATGATGTCAGCGCCCACCATATCGGCCACATCATCTCCCATGACTTTGAAGGACCCCTTGGCTTGCATGTCTTCAAAGGCCATGCGGAACTGATAGAGGCAACGGTCGGGCACCTGAAGCTGGTCAAACAACGAACGCCTGATCCAGCCACGGCAGTCGTTGGTTCCCAGCTGATGGTCCTCGACAACCATGACCGTCAGGTCCGGCTCATCCAGCATCACCTGGCAGGGCGAAACCAGAATGCCAAAATAGACGATGGCTGCTTCGGGCCAGTGCTGGAAGCGTTCCGCAATGGCTTGCGCATGATCGGAATCGACCAGATAGAACTTGCCATCCTTGGCCGAGCCGCTGGCGCCAATCAGACGGTAGATAACATTGTTACAGTGGATATTGACCAAAGCGTTGGCGACCGCGGATTCCTCAAATCCATCGAGAAAACCGGTGGGCACATTCGCAATGGCCAGCTTGACTCCGGGATAGAGCGATTCGAGAAGGATGTTCTCAAGCGTCGTCCCGGCATCGTTGTCCGTGAGCTGTTGCGTCACGATGCCTTGCGGGTCGATGTCAAAGACTACTACGTTGCTTTTGTTCGAAACGGTGGTATTCTTCTGCATGACTTTTGATTTCTCCTTGTATTTGTCGGGTAACCGGCAGAAACAAGGAGATTTTTTTGCTGTCCGCAAAACTCTCTCTGCTTCCTGCCTGGTCCCCGTTCTTTTGGTTTCCGACCAGACACTCTGCTTCGAGAGCCGGATCAGCACTTCTCCCCACATGAATCTGTGCGGGGTCTTCCGAAAGAGGCCAGGCTTGATGGGCCGCTTTTGAAAAACTTGTGCTAACTCGACCGCAGGACGACTTCAGCTTCGATCCATCGCCTGCTTGATGATCCTTGGACCGTCCTCTGCTAACTCAGGCACCGCTTTCCACGCGACCAGCGTGTACATGAACTGGCCGTTGCGAAAGGCTTCGACCAGTGCCTCGCCTTCGTTCGTTAGTTCCCTGCCCAATTCCGGCTTATCCAGCGAGCTTCCGGTTTTGGGCAAAAAGTACCGCACACTGGCGCTGGTCATCTCCCGGCGGCGGCGGCTTGCTGCCGGGCGCGTGTTTTGTGCTGACGGAGTCGTGCTCGGGGCCTCCGGTGTTGATTTCGTCGCTTCCATCTCGCGCTCCTTATCTCTGTCGTTGTCTCTCGATTCCCCTGCTTAGCTCCTCGTCTATGTCATCGCCCTCCTCCTCCAGAAACTCGTGAAGCAGCACCAGCATGGCAAGAGCATTTACGTCCACGATGCCCGAAGGCGGTTTGCCGGAGAACTCCTCTAACTCCTTCAACGAGATGAACATCACTCTCTCGCCCGACGAGGGTGGGCCAGACACCGTGTCCCGGTAGTACTTAAAGACAAACAATGGATCTTCATCGGCGATCCCAAAGGCTTTGAGTCCGATCGGACGCAGGATGGCGCGCTCTGTCCTCCGCGTCGCTGGATCGTTGCGAAACAAGGGATCGTTTCGAAACAAGGGATTGCTGCCAAACAAGCTCCGAGCTGGCGTCGATGAAGACCGGTGTTTCACTGCTTCGATCCTCCGAGGGAAACTCCCTGAGCAACCGCATCGTGTGGGCCACCCTCAAGCAGTTCCTCGCCGTATTCGGCGATCAAGAGGCCACTCGGGTTCTCCACCGAACGCCGTTCGGTGATCAGGCGGATATGGATTTTCCCCACCAGTTTTGTGGTTGTCTCTTTGTGATCGCTGACGCGATGGACATCCTTGGTTCCATAAATCGTGAAGCTCAGAGGATCGTCCTTCGTCGCATCGACTGAATGAAATTGAAAGACGGAGGTGATCTGTTCGTCCCCAATTTTGCCCACGGTGTTGTCCTTTTCCATGGCATTCAGCGTGGCGCGACGCAGGTTCGAGGTCATCATGTTGAGAGCATCGGCCCAGTTACGGTTCACGCTGTCGGGGGAAAAGTTCAGGTAGCGATCAAGAAACACACGCATAAAGCTCTGCTTCTCGAACTCGCTCGGCGCCGCACTGGCGCCCTGCGCGATCTGGACAGACGCATTCACCGTGGACGGAGTTTGTCCCAACGGCGATGCCTCGCCGTTCGCGTTTACACGGATGACTGTTGGTGGTTGCAGCCGGACATACGCCGCCAACCCAACGGCGGCCAGCGCCGTGGGGACGCACAGAAAAGCCAGCACCATGGCGCGATTGGCATACGCCTGCAGCGCTCCATCGTGCTGGTAATAGCGGGTGTAGCGGAGCTTCTCCGGATGCGTTGATTGATCTTTTTCTTTCGCTTCCCGCGTGTCTTTCGCGTCTGTCGCGGATTGTGATTTCTTAAATAAGTTCATTGGTTTCCCCTTTTGCGAAACAGCCTTCCGATCATTCGTCCGAAGAGGAATGCCACCAGCGTGGTAATACTCCACGGACGAAAGCGCGAGTCTCGCGGTTCATAAACAGGCCCTCTCCACAAAGGCATCGTTGTCATAACTCCTTTCCGTTTGTATTGCTCTCCTGATTACTCACCTGCGGCCCGCCGCCTTTGAATGCGGATCCCGCGATCCTGCCTGCTTGATAAGCCATCTGCTGTGTCACGCCCACCGGACGGAACCCGCTATTCTGCGGGGAGGAACTCTGTCCTCCAGTCCTGTTTCCACTGCCGGAAGATGACTTCGTTGCTCCTGAACCGCCGGATCCGGAGTCCGTGGACTGGCTCGGACGCGGCGGCTCACCATTCAGGGCACTCGAAATACCGCCGCGAATGGTTTGTGTGACGCTCGGTTGCGGGGGAGCACTCGCGGAACTGGTGGTTGCGGTCATTCCGGAGGCACTGCCACCTCCGGCGCTGCTGGTAGCCGCGCTTCCGGCGCCAGATCCGGCGCCCGCGCCGGAGCCTGCTGCGAAACCTGCTCCCGCCGATACGGCAGCACCAATGGCAACGGCGGCGGTACGAACCAGCGAATACGCAGACGAACCGACATCACCCGAGATGATTTGTTTGGCGATGAATGGAATGACCAGCAACGCCAAAGCGTAGAAGATACTGATAACCCCAAGCTCTAAAGAATCGACGCTTCCCCGAAAGAACCCCAGGAAGGTAAACAGGTCGTTCACCCGGTTTCCCTGGATGGCTGTAATCAGCGCGGCAAAGATCGCATACAGCAGCCCCCAGCCGTTCCAGATAAAAACATTGGTGGCAAACGTTTTCGCCAGCGGCCCCACTCCAGGCATAGGCATAAAGGCGAGCACCAGCGGACCCAGGGCATACAGCAGGCAGCCATACAGGGTGTAAAAGAACCCAAAAACAACGATGGCGACCACATAGATGATGTAGGCAATCAGAACCAGAACTATTGTGATCAGGGCCGAACCGCTGTTGGTAATCGCGTGCAAAAACGTTGTCGTGCCATCGGCCTCGAACTGCTGTTGCAGCTGCTTCAGCCAGCTGAGGAAGACATCACCGGCGCTTGAGCTCGAATAGATCGCGTGGGCTACCTGCGTGAAGGAGGCATTGACCCCACGAAAAACCGTAGTCCAGTTGGCAAGTATGACAGCGATGACGATGTACCTGATCGCGGTCACTCCGAGCGCTTGCAGGTCGCCGCCACGCATCGCCGCCTGGTACAGACCGAGCAGGAAACCGGCCAGCAAAATTGCATAGGCGATTCCCGTGACCGTGGCCAGTATGGAACTGCCCTCAATTCCGGCGGCTCCCTGATTGAATAAAGTCTCAAAATAAAACACGTCGTTGCCTCTATTTCGTTTGTCCCAGGATGTGGTCCGTGGTGTTACGCAGGGCGCTGTTGCTGGCCGCGCTCAATTTCACGTGCGCGCTCGAATTAGCCAAATCCATCGAACGCACTCGCATGAGTTCCGCCATGGCGGATTGCGTGTAGGCATTGGCGCGTACATTCCATGCTGCTGCCTGCGCTTCGAGAATCGGCGCGCTGCCCGGCGCAGCACTCTGAATCTGCTGGCTGATCTGGTCGGCGGCGGCCAACTCTACATCGGCCAGCGCATCGATCTCGATGGCTTTCTTGAGCGCTGACTGGGCCTCGGCATCGGTGGCATCGACCATGTCGCGCACCGGCTGGGGTGCGTCCTGGTCCGACATCACTCCGCCATAGACGGCCGTGTACCTGGCGCTAACCTGGCTCGTCGCCTGTGGACTATGGGAAAGCAACGATTGTTCCAGCTGTTGCGGCGTGGGCAATGTCGCGCTGCCGGTGGGCAGCTGGTAAATGCGTGTCATCTGCCGGAACTGGCCTTGCAGCTGTCCGGCCAGACCACGCGCATTCGTAATCGCACGCGCCGGATACACAACCTGCTGCTCAAAGCTCACTCCCTGTTGCTCGATCTGCTGGATTTGTCCAAGCGGTTTCGCCACCACGCTCTTGAGCAGCCCGGAAATGGACTGCAGCCCGGCTGAGATAATGGCGCAGCACGGATCAAGTCCGAGCTGTCCATTCGCCCCGGCTGGAACAAGGACCAGTATCCCGATCAGGGCCAGGACCAGAATCAGGCGGCCTCCAAAAGCCCTCCAGCACAGCTTCAGAAATCTGTTCATTCTCGTTCGTTTTGACATCTCGGACCTCACCTCTTTGTTCTCCTTGTCTTGATTACCTTTCCCTAGCGGCTTAATGTCTGCCGCACGTGGTCGCGCAGGACCTTGTTTGCCGCCGCGCTCTCCTTAATCAATGCGTTATCGTGTGCAAGCCGGGTCGCTTCCTGCCTCAACTCGGCGGCCAGCATATGCTGTAGAAATGCCTGGTTTTCGAGGTTCGCCACCTGCGCCTGGGCGGTCAGCATGGGTGCGGCTCCGGGCGCTGTTCCAGCGGATTGTTGTTCGAGCGAATCGGCAACGCTCAGCATCTGTTCACTCGCCTGATCGGAGATCATCGTAGCCTTCAGCGACCCCATGGCCATGGGGTCGCTGAAGGCTACGATGATCTCCGATCAGGCGAGTGAACAGATGCTGAGCG
>Ga0070730_10000712_pt1 | contig 36025 bp, 32 predicted proteins | sample Coa_R1_3_FD_66447 | JGI IMG/M metagenome (GOLD analysis project Ga0070730, IMG submission 66447) | Surface soil microbial communities from Centralia Pennsylvania, which are recovering from an underground coalmine fire - Coalmine... | ecosystem: Environmental > Terrestrial > Soil > Unclassified ...
ATCGGTCAGGCGGCTAATCGTGGTGGCTATGGAATTTTCGCTGTTTTTCATCGCTTCACCCGCAGGGGAAATTAACTTTTTTGCATTTTCCTCAATTTCCATTTTCCGGATCTCATCCTGTATCTGATTCTGGAAATTGCTGCTGGTGCGGCGAAATTCTGCCATGAACTTGCCTATCTGGCGTGCGATCTCGGGAAGTTTTTTCGGCCCGAACAGGATCAGCGCCAGCACCATGATGAACAGAATTTCACTAAAACTAAAACTCATAGCTCACTCCATAATACCGCAGGATTCCCCGTTCTGCTCACGAAAAATGGAGCCATCTCAGGGGTGTTCGCAGGAAAAAAAGGAGGGGGGCGGAACGGGCTACCCTTTCGAACCTGAGTCTAAAATTATATGTATTTTGGGGTACTCTGCATACTTTATTATTTTTGCATACCTTATTATTATGGATAGCTGAAAACTCCTGCGTCAGAAATCGAGAAAACAGCATCTTAAAGTAAATGGAGGGCCTTCCAGTCAGCGGGATGGCCACTCTCAATGATTACTGAAATTGCTGGCGATGGACAGGCTCCATTTCGGCGCTCATCGGCAGTTTCGGTTTGGGAGAAGGTTTTTTATGCGTGCTGGTTCTCGTCACTCTCTCTTCTCGATTTTTTTTGTTATTGCCCTGTGCGGCCTGTTCGGTGCTGGATTCCAGAGGACCACCGGCCCTGTCAGTATTCACAATACCGATGGTGATGTCCGCGACAGCCTGCGCCAGTTCTCTGAAGTCTATGATCTGGTCGAACAAAATTATGCCGACCATGTGAATCCTGACAAAGCAATTTACAACGGAGCTATTCCCGGCATGCTCCATGTGCTCGATCCACACTCAAACTTTTTTGACCCGCGCTCTTATTCTTCCCTGCGTGAAGAACAGCAGGGCAAGTATTACGGCGTGGGAATGACCATTGCACCCCGCAATGACAAAGTGATTGTGGTGGCCCCCTTCGCGGGAACTCCCGCCTACAAGGCAGGCATCCGCCCCGGCGACGCTATTATCGCCGTCGACAATAAGTCGACCGAGAACCTGAATACCGGAGATGTCGCTGATCTTCTTAAGGGTCCCAAAGGGACCACGGTGCATGTCACGATTCTAAGGGAAGGAAGTGAGCACCCGCTGGAATTCAGCCTGGTACGCGCGGAAATACCGCGTTACAGTGTGGATGTGAAATTTGAAGTCCGTCCGGGCATCGGCTACATGCACATCAGCGGTTTTAACGACACGACCGAACGCGAAGTAGTCGAGGCTTTGGAACAATTTGGCGATCTCAGGGGATTGATCCTCGATCTTCGCGGCAATCCCGGAGGACTTCTCAACGAAGGCGTGGGAGTTGCCGATAAATTCCTGCGCAAGGGGCAGGTGATTGTTTCGCATCATGGCCGCAGTTCACCGGAAAAAGTGTACCGTGCCGCCCATGGCAACGACGGCAAGGAGTATCCGCTGGTGGTCATCGTAAATCGTGGGACGGCATCGGCGGCGGAAATTGTCTCTGGTGCAATTCAGGATCATGATCGCGGATTGATTGTGGGCGAAGTTACTTTCGGTAAAGGACTGGTCCAGACTGTTTTTCCCCTTTCCGAAAATACCGGCCTGGCCCTGACTACGGCAAAGTATTACACGCCCAGCGGACGCCTTATTCAGCGCGAGTACAATGGCGTCTCTCTTTATGATTACTATTATGGCCGCGAGCAGGAACAAAGCAATTCTTCGGTTTCCCGGGAAACGAAACTGACTGACAGTGGCAGGACAGTCTACGGCGCCGGTGGTATCACTCCGGATGTCAAAACCCCACCCATAAAAACCACGCACTTCGAGGACTTGTTGCTGCAAAAGTATGTCTTCTTCACCTTTGCTCAGCACTATCTGAATGGACGTACCATCAATAAAAAATTTGAAGTAACCGATCAGGTCATGCAGGACTTTCAGAAGTTTCTCGATTCACAGCATGTCCCGTACTCAGCCGCCGAACTAGGAGAAAGCGCGGACTGGATAAAAGGCAACATCAAAAGCGAGTTTTTTGTGGCGCAGTTTGGCCAGGAGGAAGGCCTAAAGGTACATGCTGAAACAGATCTGCAGGTACTTACAGCACTGAGTCTCATGCCAAAAGCCAAAGAACTGACAGAGAACGCAAAAAAGGTTATGGCTCAGCAAAGAGCAGCACAACATCCTCAGTAGCTACCTTGTAAAGTACCAGGATTCGAACCTGCGACCCTCTGCTTAGAAGGCAGAGGGTCATAACTTGCAGGCTGAATGCTGTTTTCGTACTTACAAACGGCCTTTTAGAATAGCCCGAACCGATAAAATTCCTGATTATCATCCGCGATGATTATGCTCATTGTCAAGCTATAAATCTGACCTTTGCTCAACCTCTTTAAAAATGTTTTCTTTATTACCTCGATCGAATGTTTCTATTTTTTATTTGATGGATATGTATCCTGCCGGCACTTCGTCCGACGCGGAGATCGTTCGGGCGTAGCGGAGGACGAAGCTGCCAACTGAGCGTGCTGTTCTTACACAGGCGACCGATTGGCGCTCCTCGCCCGTCAGGTTCATTTTGCTGCCTCGAGGAATGGTCGGCCCTGAGTATCGTTTACCTCGCTCGTCCACCATATCCATCAAGCAGCTTCGCGGGCCCGCTTATTCCAGCCATGCATGCTGCTTCCGTCGAACTGCGCCTGTTCCCCAGCTTGTTCCCTGCGTTCCCGCGTTTGCCGCATCCGGCGATCGCTTTCACCTCCGGATCCACAGCCTTCCTTCAGTACAGACAATATGTCCAGTTCAATGGTTAAAGCGTTGAAGCAGCAGTTTGTTGAACAGTGAGTTTTAAAGGCAGGACATTGGATTTGAGTAGATTGCTGAATATGAAGTTCGCGGTGGTGTGAGAGCGTTTGCAATGAGGGACGGAAGCTTTATTGACATGCTGTGGCAGGCGCACTGTGCTCCAGTTTTTAAAATGCGCAACAGATCCAATACCGCGCCGTTTGTTTCAGCCAGTCGAAAGTCTGATCGCGTCCCCGCATCCGCAGGATTCATTTGTTCACTTGCATACAGCCCCAGACTCTCAGGAACCTGTTCTGGGGGTGGGGCAGATCGCGTTCAGGGCTTCGGCCTTGGCTGTGATTCTGATGCGCGAATAATATCTCGACATCTTGATCGACTGATGTCCCGCGATCGACATAATCGTTTCGTCCGGCGTGCCGGCTTCAAACAGCTTGGTGATCACCTGATTGCGGAAGTTGCGCGGCTGCAGCCACTCCAGTCCGGTTGTCTCGCGCATCGCGCGAAACGCCGAGCGGATGAAATATGGCGACGCCGGTCGCGTCACGTCATATGTTCCCTTCTTTACCCGGAAGGGAAAAATATAGTGGTCCGGATGCCACGCTCCCAAAGCCCTGGCGCGCTCGATGACTCGATTGATCTGCTTGAGCGCCACCTGATTCAGGGGCACCACGCGCGAGCGGAATTCGTTCTTCACCTTGTCGTCAGGAATATGGATCTTGGGCGGCTCGGCCTCGAGAAAAACATGCCGCAGCTGCAAATGGCGCAGCTCCGTCCCCATGGCCGACGTATTGTTGGTCAGCGAGACGGCCCAGTAGGCCACGCTCCAGTCAGGATTGGTCGCGGCAATGCGAAAAAACTTTTCTTCTTCTTCCGCCGTGAGCACCTTGGGCGGCGTCCAGTTGGGCAGCGGCAGCGGACGGTAATGCTTTTCGATCAGGTCCCACAAATCCGCATGGCGCAGGATCTGCGAGAGGGTGTTGACCTCATGATTAATGCATGACGCGCCGGCCGTGAGCAGGCGCAGACGCTGATATTCCAGAATCTGCCCAATATGCATCTGCGCCAGCAGCACGCCCTGGAAGAACGTCCCCAGATTGCGCAGATACCAGCGGTACATCTCCATGGTCCGCGGCTTGCGCACCTGTATTTTTTTGATCTGCAGCCACTGCTCGGCCGCCTGTTCGAAGGTAAGAGTACGGAACTGCTGAGGTGTGATCTTCATTGGGTATCCGCTCCACAAAAGCAGAGTTTCCCTGCATCGGAAGCCCCTGCCTGAGTAAGCCGAATTCTAGCGTTTTCGCTTTTTATTCTCTACAACAAGATGTGGGGTGAACCGGCCCGGCCCGGCCACCAGATATGGGGTGCGTCAAAATGGGAAAATCGCCTGGCCGTGCGCGCGCCCGCGTGTTTACACGCGTTTGGCGGCCTGGGATTCAAGAGTGGCGATCATGGTTTTCAGTTGTTTGGGGCCGTCGGGCTGTGGAAATCCGGTAAACTCCACGCCCATGCCCACGCCCGGATGGCAGGTAACCGCATTGCCGCTCACCGCCAGCACCGCGTCCCCCGCCCGGATCTGCAGCAGAACCGCCGTGCCAATGGGCAGCGGCGAAAATGTGTAAACGTAACAGCCGCTCAGTGAGATGTCCGCCAGGGTACCCCAATAACCGCCACCCGAGCCCTTTTGCTCGCGTACCTGCACACCCACGTCGCACGAATACCGCGGATGCCTTCTGCGCTCGTTTTGTCCATTCGCCATCGCTTAATCAGCTTAAATCTTGCTTGATTCGTGGCGAAAAAACAAGGGAATTGGGTCGTGGTGCAGTTTAAAAATAATAGGAGTTGGACGCCAGCAGCAACAGCGGTAGACTTAGCGCATGACGGAAAAACGCAAGGTTTGCCCGGAGTGTGGTCATGAATTCCAAGGCAACGGCTGGGATGGAATCGACGCCCACTGGCGCGCGAAACACGCCCGCATCATGAAATACGAGGATGCGTGGCCATTGATCCAAGCTGGGGAATATAAGCCCAAAAATAAAAGCCGCGAGGATTTCAGCGAGGCCGCTGTGCGGATCGTCAGGTAGGCGACCATGGAGTAAAAGCGGTATCAAGCTGCTTTTTCCTCAAGATCAGACGGAGTAATCATTTCTTCGTTTACGCCCTTTAGCAATACATACGGCTCCATCAATGGATCAACAAAGCGAAACCTAAAATGCCGCCTCTGCCCCGTTTTTCTCAGAATTGGCCCACGGTCAGGCTTTGATAAGGCGTTTAGGTGGCGCATATATCGATCAATTCGATATTGTTTTTTGGTGATTCTATGCAATGGCTCCCGTAAATCCCCTGCCGCGAAAGAACATAGATCATCATTGTTTGACAGAGCCGCCGCCAACAAAACTTCAGCATAAAGATTCTTGTGGGGGCTGTTAGTGGCTCGGTGATAGGCACTCACTATACTCTGTTGAGCATTTTCTATAGCAGATTTGATTGCTTCCTCGACGTCCGGTGGATCGACATTCATCCGTCCGGATCGTAACGCGGCATACGCGGCAAATCTCGTCAAAGAGTGCATGTAATGGGGAAGGCCCTGTGAAAGCTTGGCTAGTTCATTCTTTGCTGTTTGGTCGATGCCCATCCCGACTCGGTTCAATCCTTTCTCCGCAATTTCGTACAGCTCCACCGGCGACATTCTCGGCATTGGAATCTGAACCAAGGCGCGTTCAATAGATTTATGTTCGGCAATAAGATCATCGATTGAGTCCGCCACGCCAATGACAATTATTGTGGCGTCCACAGAATGATCCGACAGGCTCTTGATCGTGTCAGCTAATAATCCAGTGGCCTTCCTGTCCGCGATCCGATCAAATTCATCGATGACGATAATGGCCCGTCTGCCAAATCTCTGCAATGCATACCGGACATCCTCAGAGGATACGTGCTGTGGAAGCAGTTGGTTTAACGGAATCGATTCCTGCGTTGAATCTGCGCCAAACCCCGCCTTCCCAACGCTGGTCGCAAATGACAGCTCTCTAAAAATTCCATGCCAAATCGAATCAAATGTCGAATCAGCAGCACAATTGTATCTAACGGCTTGAAATTGGAATTTAAACTCTGAACTACTAGTTACTGCCAGTATCAGGTCAGAAATTATATTGGCCAGGGAAGTCTTTCCGACTCCCCTATCCCCATAAATAACTGCGTGTTGTCCTCTTTGAAGAATGGCGTTTAGGAGCGCTTGAACCTGCTTATTTCTCCCAGCAAATAAGTCTTTACTATCAATCGGAGAGCTTGGTGTAAAGACCATGGATAACTGAGCTTGAATCTTGTATATGTCGGGCTTATTGGTCGATTCTTGTTCCATAATGTTATTATTATGCCACAATAAAGCCATCAAATCAACAGGTAACCAGTTAATTGTTACCAATTAAAGGTTGACTGTTATACTTTACTGTATTATTGTTAGCAAATGAACTGTTTGTCCATGAACAAACGCACCCAAGCAATCGCAGCCTTGGCGGAAGGTGTTTCCATCAACGCCACTTGCCGCATGACCGGAGTTGCGAAACATACCGTTCTAAAGCTGCTGAAAGACTTGGGTTGCGTCTGCGCTGAATATCACAATCAGGTCATGCGGAATCTGAAGGTGCGCCGCGTCCAGTGCGATGAAATTTGGGCCTTCGTTTATGCCAAACAAAAGAACGTCACCAAAGAGCAGATGGATAAGGGCGCTGGTGACTACTGGACATGGACGGCAATGCCGATTCAAAGCTCATCATCTCGTATGCCCTTGGTGATCAAGGAGCCGGCACGGCTCACATTGTCCATGCAGGACCTGGCAAGCCGCATATCTTTTAAAGTCCAGCTCACAACGGAACGGTCACAGAGTTTATGCCGAAGTGGAAGACCCCTTTGGCGGCGATATCGACTATGCAATGCTGGCAAGATATATGGCGCGGCTTCAGATTCGCCAGAGAGCCGCTACAGCCAGGCAACGTGCATTGGGTGCCATATGGGAGTCCTGAGCTGCGATCCTGATCCAAATCACATCAGCACATCGTATGTTGAGCGCCAGAACCTGAGCATAAGAATGGGGATGCGCCGCTTTACTCGCCTCACCAACGGATTCAGCAAAAAACTTGAGAATCACAGTCATGCAGTGGCGTTGTACTTTATGCACTACAACTTTTGCCGGGTTCACAAGACCCTGAGAGTCACGCCAGCAATGGAAGCGGGCCTTGCAAATCACGTCTGGACTCTTGAGGAACTGTGCAACAATGGCACCCAAGAAGCAGGCCTCAGGAGTTAACCCCATTCGAGAAGAATATGCTCTTGAAAAGCTTTGGGCAAACCATAATAATGCAGGTGGAGCATGGACCTAACTTTTAAAGATAAACTTGCGGCGGCAATGAAATCCGCTCAAACTCCTGCGTCGAAAGTAGACCAGGATAAATCCAAGCAGCATATATTTATGGATGAAAGTGGAAGCATTGGTTTTACTCCAGGTGGAACTAATTATTTCGTATTGGCGTTCATTGCTCCCAAAATTGGGAAAACTTTGAGCAAATGCATTAAAAACATCAATGCTCACTTGATCAGGAGCGGATGGAATAAAGACGTCGAAATAAAAGCCAGTAACATTTGGCACTCTCCAAAGAACAAAGATATTCCAGATTCATACAAATACAAAAATGATCCAAGCGTACCAATGGAATACATCCTTAAAGAAATAGCTAGGATAGATGGATATATTGAATATGCGATAGTGAAGCTTGACACAGTATCCTCCGGGCTTCGTACAGCTCCTAATGCCATTTTATACAACTATTTCTCTTGGCAGTTATTGAAGGGGGCACTCTGTTATTTTAAGAATGTCGATCTTTTCGCGGACAGGCGCAACTGTGAATATCACAACCTGATGAAGTTTGACGGCTATATAGAAGGCAAGGCTGGAATAGAGCGTGCGGAGAAGGGCCTTCCACCGATCAATCTAGCCATCTGTCACTATCACTCTGGTTCTCCGACCGAGTGTAAAGCCGAAGAAAGGGCCATTGTAGATTTCGGAGTAAGAGGAATACAGGCGGCAGATTTTGTTTGCTGGGCTATTAAATGGAAATTTGAGAACGGAAACGACAAATGGTATTCATTGATCGAAAAGAGGATAAAGTGGAAGCAGCATCTATATTTCGATGAGAAAACGCTGGCACCAAAAAAATAAGCAGTTAGCACCTACGACCGACTGGGGTAAAACCCAGCTTACGCTTACGCGCGGCACCCGTAGGACTTACGCTTAACTGCCGATTCATATGATGCACTATTGTAATATTGGTTGTCAAGATCTTGCTTGTATAATTTCTTCTTTATTTTCAACAACATACACGGTATGTTTGTACTTACGTACCGCCGTATGCCGTAAAAATTATGCGACTTTTGCCACCGTTAACTCATCTAACCGCCAAAACGCTAAACCGTTAATCAAATTATAAATAATGCCCCGTTAGCGTCAGAGTTCAATCCTTGAATTCTTGTGCCATTTATCACTTTGATAAATCTCAACTATGGAAATCAAATTGCACCACTACCAACTCTCCCGCGGCCTTGCTGCTGTGGATCGTGGCCGCGGCGAGAGTTTATAAACCGGCAGGAACCGAAAGCCTACTTAAGCGAAAGCGCCATCCCCATAAAGACCGGTGTGGTGCCTACCCCAGCCGAAGTGGTGATGGTGTTCGTAGAAATCGCGATGGTCGAAATCGTGTTGGAGACGGTGTTGGCCACGAGTATGCTGTTGCCGTCCGGCGTTACCGCGACTCCCTCGGGACCGTCGAAACCGGATATGGTCGCGACCACGCTGTTGTTCGCCGTATTAATGACGGAAACCGTACTATCGGCGCCATTCGCCACATACAGCAGTGTGCCATCCAGGGTAACGCCCACTCCCAGGGGAATCTGCCCCACGGGAATGCTCGCCGTCACGGTGTTGGTGGCGGTCGAGATGGCGGCCACATCGTTCCCAATCAAATTGGAAACATAAACCGTACTGCCGTTCGGCGTGATTGCAACCAGGCCCGCGCCATTCAGCGCCGGGTCGTTGATGGTGGCTGTTATGCTGGCGGTGCTCGCATTGATCACGATCACCGAACCCGGATAGCTGGCCACGTAAGCCTGGGTGCTGTCCGGAGTTACGGCCACTCCCAGCGGACTTCCGCCGATCAGCACGGTTGCCGTCACCGTATCCGTAGCCGTGCTGATGATGGATACAGTGCCGACATCCTGGTTGGTGACATAGAGAGTTTTACCGTCCGGACTCACCACGGCCCCGGTTGGGTTGCTGCCCACGGTAATGGTTTTAGTGATTTGGTTTGTGGCGGTACTGATCACGGAGACCGTTCCCGGCACCGGGCAGCCATTCGTCACATACACTTTGCTGCCATCCGGAGTTGCGGCGGCCCCAATCGGGCAGCTCAATCCGGGAATGGTGGCAACAAGACTTCCATTGCTCTGAGAAACCACGGAAACCGTGTTGCCCTCGTTATTGGCGACATAAACATTGGCGGTCGCCGTTTGCACGGTTACCGGAGGGCTGTTCAGGGTAAGAAATTCCATATGCTTCAAAGTCAGCGTCCCCTGGCTGGAGTTGAAAGCATAAAAATCAAATTGAATGGTGGCCGAATCCGTTCCTGAAAAAGAACCGGTATTGGCGACAAACAGCGCCAGATGCTCTGTAACATTGCCGTTCAGAACTCCCGGAGGCGTAATCAAATTTATCTCCGAGGCCTGCGTCGTCGGGACGGTGGTGTAATTCGCGGCATTCGTGCAATCCAGCGTCGACGGGCAACTGCGGACTCCGAGGACCGAGGGATGGGCGAAGTTGCTGGAGAGAAAAATCCTTCCCACGGCCCGATTTCCTCCGCCGGCGCCCGAAATCGAAACGACATACGGCGTGGTGTAGAGCACTCCTCCGCTGGTCTGGAGCACGGTAAGCCCCTGATTTGGCGTGCCAAGCCCAAGGCCGTTCACGGTTCCAAATCCGGTAACGAAGTTGGGGCGTGAACCGGAAATCGGGATGCCACCTGTAGCGGTACTTAAGGTCCCATCCTGACCGTTGGCCAGAACAGCCAGGCCCAAGCAAAAAATCAGCAGCACCAGTGGCCGAATCGCGCTTAAGCCTGTTTGCGCGTTGCCGGAAGTTTCCGGGTTCCAACGAACGGTTGTAAAAATTCGCTTACTCATGTCCATCACCACCTTTTGCAACGTGCCTGGGATCGTCTAACTACGAGTTGGGGGCAACTCGCTCTTGATTAAAGTTAATTTATGTTTGAATGCATTTGTACGCAACGGTACGTAGGTAATTACCTTGGACCATGTCCTCGCAAGTTGGTCCTTTAGCTGTATTCCCGTGATTCTCAGTTGTATTTCTTTGATTCTAAAGACAAATAGCCGGCGAGGCCGCAGGGGAACGGCTTTCTCCCTGCGCCTCGCCGGCACATGATTCATTCGGGATTCATTCGTGATGGATTCATTCCGTTTGGGCCAGCGGCGCCGCCGACGGCATGAGTTTCAGCACGCTCTCCGGAGTAATCTCCTGCCCTGACGCATCGTGCGCCGCCTTGATGGCGAGCTGCGCCAGATTCGTAAACAGCAGTGTGAGCTGCTGCGCCTGCCCGCCGTTAAAGCTGCCGCCCGAAGCCGCGCCGATCAACCCTTCAATACTCGTCGCCACCGTGGTCACGGTCGAGAGTATCTGAGCGGCCCTCGACGGAGTGGTATTCAGCGAAACTGCGGCTTCAGTTGCCATGGGTCACCTCCAGCGCAGGGCGCAGGATCCGCATGCAGCCGGAAATCGAGACGGCGCAGAATTCCGCGCTTGCGGCAGCGTTTTTAGGCGCTTCCGGCTGCCCCTGTCGCAACGCGGCCGGCTTTGCGGAAGGCGCAACAAACAAGGCGCGAATCGAGCCGATCAGCGGCGCCAGCTGCGTGAGTTGTGAGATCACCGCCGACTCCTTCTCCGCCAGTGACACCTTCGGATCATGCGCGACCTTCGCCACCGCATAAACTTCAAAGGCCCGGACAGCCGCCGTCTGCACCTGCCGCGCCTCTTCAATTGCCTGCTGCGCCTCGCGCGTGCGCTGAAGGTGAAACGTCGCCGGGTTGAAGTTCGCATCATGCGGATCAGGCGAACAATAAGACAGAATGTCGGGATCAGAGCCGTTATATCCGGCAATGGCGCAGTCAATCACCGACTTGCTGGCCGCGAGCGTGGCATAGGTGGTCTGCTCCCACGAACTCACGCAGCCCGTGGAGGCCAGCATGAGCGGCAGCAAGAGCAGCAGCGCAAAGCAGGAAATGAGTCCGCTGAGCTGCGATCGCGCGGCGGGCGGTTGCGGAGCGCTGCCCGAATCGCTGCCACTGTCAAAGCGCAGCGGCGATTTCTGCAGATAGAGCAGCACGGCTTTGCTGGCGATCACCAGAACAAGAACGCCGAGTTTGCTAAAGCCTTCGCGCGAGAAGTTAAAAGTAGTGGGACTCAGGTTGGTGGCCAGCAGCGCCGTAACCACGGAGCTGAACACAAACACACAAAGGCCCTTGAGCCAGGCTTTCAGGTTCATGAGTTTTACCTTTCTTTTGTGGAATGAAGAATTTGTTGCATCGAAAGTGAGGGCCAGCTCGGGCGAATGAGGAAACCCGCCCTGGCCTTCGCAAGATGGCCCTGGGAAGTTGTCTTCAGAGTTGTCTTCGAAAGATTGTCTTCGGGAAGATGTCTTCGGGAAGCTTGCTTCAGGAATCTTGTCCGGCGAAGCCTGCTTTACGCCGCGGCCCGCTTCAGCCATCCGGCCAGGTTGACCGCCTGCGCCGGATTGTTCGCGGCTACGTGGCGATAAAACTCCGCGCTGAGCTGGCAAAGCATCTCGTGAAGATGCTTCGGATCGGCGGAGTTGAGGGCGGCAATCGTCGCGCTGCCGATCACGCCATCTTCCTCGAGATGCGGCAGACCGGCACTCTGCAGCAGCGCGTTGGCCGCGCGCTGCGCCAGATGCCCTGCCTGATGAATGCCCATGTTCACGCCCATATCGAAAAGCTTGCTGGCCACACTCTGGCTCGCAATCTCGCCCAGACGCATGGGACGCCAGTAGTCGCGCTCTTCCATCTCTTCGGCCAGCGCCAGCGCGTCTTCGAGGTTGCCGGTGAAGAAACTCTCCGCCAGATCAGGATGAAATTTTTGCGCGATGCCAAAGCGCGTGCGTCCGCCGGCGTCCGTGGTTACCACGCCGGAAAGATGCGGGTCCTCGTGCTGCATGGTGCAATGGAATGCTTCTTTAAAACTGGCGAAATTGGCTAAATCAGGAAAACTGGCGAAATCGGCCATAGGCCTCCTTTTGAATCTAAAAAAGTTGTCTGCTTACGCAACGTGAAGCACCTTGCTCATGCTTCGGCTTCACGAATATGGGTGATGATTTACCGATTGCGGCCTAAAATCACTGGACTATAATTTTTAGCCAATGGACGCTATCGAATTTCACTCCCGGCAGGCTGGATCCTGGGAAAACGGCTACAAAACCCAGACGTTCGGCTCACGCCTCGAGGTTTTGAACGCTCTCATTCCTGCCAGCATCAGCGGGCAATTTTGGCTGGATGCAGGGTGTGGAACAGGAACAATCGCCCGCTGGCTGGCAGATAACCGCGGCGTCACGGTTACCGCGCTGGATGCATCCAAACCAATGATCGACAATGCCACGCCGCATCCTTCAGTAAGGTTCAAGGTTGGCAATGTCGAAAATCTTCCGCTCGCCGATTCCGCGTGTGATGGGATTGTTTGTTCGAGCGTGCTCGAGTACTTCTCCAATACACGACCGGTGCTTTCTGAATTTCTGCGAGTGCTGAAGCCCGGCGGCCTTCTTTGCCTTTCTGTGCCAAACGCCAATCCGCTGGCAAGAATTCCTCTGCGGCTTATTTACTGGATGACCATGCCGCTGGGAAAACGCCGCATGTTCACGTACCTGGACCATTCGAAGCAAACCTACACCACTAAAAGCCTGAAGGCTCTTTTAGTGAACTCGGGGTTTTCTCCCGGGACAGTTGCCGCATTTGGCACAATCACGTTTTATGACCGTCCAGTCAGCCCTGCGCCATCGTTGTTAATGGCTCTCGCCGAAAAGCCTGCCAGCTAACTATAGGCAGAATCGTAATGATTAGACTGGATTAATTAATCCAGTGCACTCCGAAGTTGTTCAACATTCCACGCAAAAAGTTTCGGGAATCAGGTACCATAATGCGCAGCTTCATGCCGGCGGCGTCCCATCTCGCTCAGCAGCACTGGAACCAGACGCCGCTTTTTCTTTCCGAAGACGAGCGCTACCGCATTTATCCCTGGCTGTATGAAGCCGCCGAGTTTCGCCGGCATGCCGGGCACAAAGTTCTGGAAGTGGGCTGCGGCACCGGCTGTGACCTGCTCCAGTTTGCTCTGCATGGCGCACGTGCGTTCGGCATCGACATCACGGAAGAGCATCTGCGCCTGGCGCGCGAACGCATCGCGGGCCGGGCTGGAGTACAGGCCGGGTTATGGTATGAAGTCCGCTACGGCGATGGCCGGGAGATTCCCTTCGCCGACGGCGCGTTCGACTACGTTTATTCACATGGCGTGATGCACCACTCCGACGAGCCGGAAAAATTTGCCGCGGAGATTTTGCGCGTGCTGAAGCCGGGCGGCGCATTCAACGTGCACGTCTATGCCAAATACTCGGCCTTTGCCCTCAAAAAATTCCTGTGGCACGGCAAAAACATGGCGCTGCACATTGAGAACAGCCTCGAGCCAGTCCACATTGAGCTTTACTCGGCGGGCATGCTGCAGAAGATCTTCGGCGTGCCGCTGATAATCGAGAAATACGAGTGCCGGCCCTTTCCCAAAGCATGGCCGAGGTTTGAATTCATGCCCTCTATGCTGGGCTGGTATCTGGTGGCCAAAGGCCGCAAGCTGTAACAGAAGTGGTAGTGCCTGGAACCCATTCTGCAAATGCCAATCGGTTTTAGGATTTAACAGAAGAGACTCAGCGTTAAAATTTTACAATCTAATGACAGATTGTAGTCCCATATTGGGCCATAATACTTCCAGTCAATCAATTGACAGGCTGGATTAAACGAGTTTGCTTGTTGTCAGACCTGTCCGTGTTGACACCGAGTTCCGGCTGGCTTTGCTTTGAGAGCAGTTACAAAGCGGTCCCGACAGGTTTCTTCGAGAGTTTCCTCCAGGCACGCCTTGTTCCGTCGCCTGTTTTCAAAGTCATGTCGGCCGGAACCAATTTCCTGCACTATGTGGGCGCCGAGATCTTTGAAGGACTTTCATTGCTCTGTGAATCGCCAGAGTAATGTTCCTGGACGAAGTGTTACCCTGGGGGACAGCGGCGCACCAACAGGAATTTAAACCGTCCCCACCGGCTTGCCATTCACCCGCAGGCTGATTCCCTTGCGCACGGCAAAGTCTTCCCACATCAGCTTGTGCTGGTACACCATGATGGACATTTTGCGGTAGATGCCAAGCGCCACCAGAAACGTCGCGCCGCTGAATAAGTCGTGCCACTGCAAGTGGTCCATGGGAACCCTCCTGGGGAATGCGTTTTTGCCGGTGAATCGGAGTAAAATGGCGGGGCCTTTATGCAATTTCTCAAGACCCTTTTTGCCGAAGAAATCAAACTGCCCCGAGGCACGCTGTATCTGATCATGGTCTGGGCCTTTTTGTGCGGCAGCCAGGCGCACTGGGCGGAAGCGCGCTGGTGGACCCGCTCCGTCACGCTCTACTTCGCCTTCCTGGCGGTGTGGACCATGCTTCAGCTTCGTCGCTCGAATCGAGGCCAGAGCACATCATGAGCACGGCATCCGAACTGGCCCAGACCCACTGGAACCAAACCCCGCTCTTCTTTTCCGAAGAGGAGCGCTACCGCATCTATCCCTGGCTGTATGAAGCGGCGGAGTTTCGTTACCACGGCGGCCACAAAGTGCTGGAAATCGGATGCGGCACCGGCTGCGATCTGCTGCAGTTCACCAAACACGGGGCCGAAGCACATGGAATCGACATCACGGAAGAGCATCTGCGCCTGGCCAAAGAGCGGGTCGGAGATAAGGCCGATGTCCGCTTCGGCGATGCCCGCGCCATTCCCTTCCCTGACGCCACATTCGATTACGTGTACTCGCACGGCGTGCTCATGCACTCGAGCGAGCCGGAGAAAATAGCCGCGGAAATCTTTCGCGTCTTAAAGCCCGGCGGACGATTCATGATTCACGTGTACGCCCGCTGGTCATACATCACCCTTCGCCTGTGGACACTGCACGGCCGCCAGTGGCGGCGCGGAACCGAAGGGCCGGAGCTTTCGAGCGTCCACGTGGATCTCTACACCGCCCGCCGCCTGCGAGAGTTGTTCTCTCAGTTTTTTGTGGTTTGCAGCAAAGAGGAACTGGTGATTGCCGGTCACAGAATTCCCGCCTGGACCTGTTTGCCCAACCTGCTGGGCTGGTTTCTGGTGGCCGAAGGATGGAAGCCGGTAATTACCGGCTCTTCTATTTAATATTATGGCGCTTAATCACTTAGCTTACACAGCATGGTAGACTAAACACATGTTTGACATCCTGGTTTTTGTTGTGCTTGCGGTGGTTTTACCCGTGTTGATCAACAAAACCACTGAAGAACACTTTCATTGGATAAAGCAATATCTGCGCCAAGCATGGACTATCATCATTGCATTCGGAATTGCGAATATACTATGGAAACCAGCGATACAGGAGGCAATCGTGAAATTGCATTTTAGATTTCATGGGTTGGCCGGGTATGTTATAGCTGGGGGAGTCGGGTGTTTTGTCTCGTGTTTAGTATGGTGGGCCAGCGGCAAGACACTCACTACCGTGAATACCCGCATAATACCACACGAGTCGGCAGCCAAACCAAACGACAAGAATGAGGTCGTTACACATCAATCGCTGCCGGCGCCTACACCTTTGCCACAAGCATCTTCACACGACAAGGTCTACGATCATTCCGAGATTGAAATAAAGCGTCGTCAGATTATTCTTTCTAGGCTAAGAAATGAATACATCATCAGCCACGACGGATTAAGTCCTGCGCTGCTTGCTGGCACAGAGAAACCACCTACCGATTGGATTAACAAAAGATTAAGAGAACTTGGAGAAACGTGGCGCCTGGCGGATGACACACCAACACCGCCGCAGCTGGTATTCCTGTATAAAGATCATCGTATCGAAATTAACAATACCGGCAAGACTGAGTTAGAGATATGGGGCACAAAGCTAGGCATTAGTTCCGCAGCCATGGAACGCACACCAACAATACTCCCAATACTACCTTTTAACTACCACATAAATGCTGATAAATTTGAACAAGAATTATTAACTAAGTTCGGACCTTCTAGAGATCTTAGAACCCCCTTTCTTATATTCTTGAAATCTGATCGAACAGAGTGGACAGTAACGTGTGAGTTGTGGACAGTTCTCAAGGACAACCAAATCATCAATATTGAGGCGCGCAATTTAGGAGCCAAACAAGGATGGAACACACAATGAATGCAGTGAATAATAAAGCATCATCATAGCCAATGTGCATTGGATATAATTTTATACTGACCAAAATCCATTTCCGGACAAGATTTCTATTGGATACTATTAACATGAACCCCAAATTAATGGCACTATTACGATGGGCTCTCACAGTTCCAGTCGTCTTGGCGACGCTGCTTCTTGCGTCGTCTGTTCGTATTGGGATTCCATCTCCCTTAGTTGCACTCTTATACATTATTTCGTCTGCCTTGGTATTCACACTATGGGTAAGACACCTTCGCAGTCGCCGTCAATAAAAACAAGAATGTTAGATTCATCGAGATTGTCATTGACCAATACATCTAAAACTAATTTCGTATGAGTTACCTGCAACCAGCAAAGCCCCGTTATTGTCCCATAGAAAAGCTGGCGCTGTAATTGAATAATTGGTTTGTTGAAATACAGCCTTAAAGTCCCAGGGAGCATTTGTCCGTAAAGCACGTAGATCACAAATTGCGACATTAGATCCAAGAGTTGAACTCAACATTAACGTTAATGTTCCATTCTGTGATGTACCTGCTCCATTAGCTGTTATCCGTATTACCCCCTGTAAATCCGTCCCACCCAGAATAAAACCACAGCTGGCGCTTGCTCCAGCTCCAGTAACAGAACACGAGGTCGGCTGGTTCCCACCTGTGACAATTCTTTGAACAGTTACGCCCGTAAAATTATTCGAAACACCTAAAAACCTAAATTCAGAACCCGACGCTCCACTTATATCAATCCGCGTTTTGCCAGCAATGGCACCAAGTGTTGGGCCGCTACTTCCTCCCCCGCTCAAATCGAGCGATGCCCCGGTGGCCGCGCCGATGTTGGGGGTGGTCAGTGCCGGGCTGGTGGCCAGCACGACCGGGCTTCCCGGGGTTCCGGTGGTTCCGTTGCTTAAATCGGCGGCGGAGACCACGCGTCCGCGGACGGTGAAATAATTCGTGCCATCGGAGACGATGACGACTCCGCCGAACTGGCGCAGCGTGAGGGAGGCCGCGCCGTCGATGGTGCTGGTCGTGGGCGTGATGGTCACGACTCCGGCGCCCAGGTTTTCCACTCGGGTGTACCAGCCAGCCACAAACTGGGAACCCGCGCCGGCCTGGGGCAGGGCCACGGAGACGGCGGACGCGTTATTCAGCGTGACCAGTTTGCCGCGATCGGAGTCGAGCATGGCATAGCTGCTCCCGCTCTGGGCGTTGAGCGCGGTCGCGTTCTGGTTCGCGCCGATGGTCCCGCTTAGATTGGAGAAACCAAGTACCGAGCCGGTGAACGATCCGGTCACGTTCAGATTGCCATTCACGGTGAGATTGCCCGGCGTGGCCGTGCCCGTGGGCGGCGTAAACGAGCCGATGCTGACCGGGGCATAGGCATCGAAGTTGAAAGCTCCGCCACTGAAGGTGACCTGGGTGTAGCGCAGCACCTCCTGCCCGGTGCTCGAATCTTTCACCGTTACGCGGTAAAAGACGCCCGCCGGCGTGGTGTTCACCGGATTGGGAACGGTGAACGCCGTAACCGCGCCCGCGGCCACCTGCGCGCAGAAGGCGCGCCGGAGCACCTGTCCGCCGCCGCCCACGCTGAAGCTGATGGGATTGTCATTCTGGTCGGTGCCGAGAAAGCAGAGCTGCCCGGCGGCGAGCTTGTTCTGGTTGAGGTCAGTGATGTTGGCGGCGGAGACCGTGGTCCAGTTCTGGGCGGAGCACACGGCGCAGAACCACGCAATAAGGGAGAGTTTTACGATGGTCTTCATGATTCCTCTTTTTGGGGAGCAGTCAGCAATCAGCAGTCAGCAATCAGCCAGCACGGCATGGTGATAGTCGTCACCACTTCCTGCATCTATGCTGCGAACAGGCACAGGCAGGAGTGCCTGTGCCACACAAGCAAAGCTGGGCACTGCTTATTGATTGATTGATTGATTGATTGATTGATTGATTGAAAAATCGATTTCGAAAAGTTTCGCTAACGCCAAAAGCTGTTCCTCGACTGATTGCTAAGTGCTAAGTGCTGACTACTGCTTACAGCACGTTTCTGAATCTGATTTCCGGGTGGATGGCCGAGGCTTTGCGCGCGAGATCGATCACCGTGTCGGTTCCGGCTGCGCCCAGCGTGGCGTGGTTCTTGAGCGCATCCAGATGGTGCTCGAGAAACTTATAGGACGCGGAGCCGACGTGGTCTTTGAGCATCTTGTTTCCGTCCACGGTGGGATTGGGCAGAATCGCCACCTCCGGATGCGCGTGAAACATATCTTCATATCGCTCATTGTGGGCAAAGCTGGTGCACATCAGCACCATGCCGCCGGGCAGGTCAATGTAATGCCAGCCGATGAGCGGATGAAACAGGCGGTGCGTCTCAATGGTGATGGGCGTTCCCGCCGGAATGGCGGCGGGCAATTCGCCATGGCCGGCGGAGGGCGCGGGCGCGTCCGATCCCTGCACGCCGATCTGGATTTGCCCGAGGCAGACGGATTTGGGCAGTACGTAAAGTCTTCGCATCTTCTAACTCTCGATTAACTCTCGAGCACCTGAAAGTTGTGCTGCAGAATTGCCGGCTCGTTCATGCCGGCGTAGAAGGTATGGGCCGCGCTGCGGATGGTCACGCGGACTTTGGCGGCGTCATACCTGTGCACCGCAACGCTGCCGGGGAAGGTGATGCCGGTGACGCACGGGACCGCGTCTTCCAGGGCGATTTGGGCGGCGCGCTTCATGAGCGGCGCGCCCGCGTCATCCTCCAGCGTGAACGGATGCCCCGGCGTGGTGGCCAGCCACTCTCCGTTGCCGAAATGAATGTGCACCCATTCCTGGTTACGGAAATTTTTGTCGAGGTCGATCACCTCGGCCCAGCCCTCGGGCGTATCGGCGGCGATGGGGCAGTGCACGAAGTCACCGATCTGCAAGTCGTCCACGGCGATCACGCCCCGGCTTTTTTCGCGCACGCGGACATCATGGCGCAGGCACGAGCCGCCGATTCCTCCGCCGCCACCGCCTCCGCTGCCTGACGTGGTGGTGGCCGCGGCCATGGGCGCGGAGCTCAGCGGCCAGTGGTCACTGCGGGCCTGCTCCTGCGTCCAGGCGATATTTGTTCCGCTGTGCGCCCACGAGGGCGAGCCCGTTCCGCCGGTGGCCACCATGCTCACCACGCTGTTGACCTCGTCAATGAACGGATAAAAGTTGTAACTGCTGCCCGAGGCCAGGCCCGTGATGTTTTGCGAGCCGCTGTAATTATTGATGCTCATGGGCAGGTCGGTGCGGCTGGCATTGATGTTCCAGCTCCAGGTGATGGAACTGGTGGTGCTCGTGTAAGTGAGGCCGCCGGTATAGGTGACCGATAAAGACCCGGTTTTGGCGATCTCATCGCCCGACGGCGACCACTGCGGGAAGAGAAACATATCATCGAAGCCAACCTCGATGTTGCCGCCAGTGCTGAAGACCCCGCCTGACAGATTGTCCAGTTCGACATAACAGGCCAGGGCCACAAAGGCCGGCTTTTTTCCGTTGGCCGCTGCGGGCACCGTGAAGTAGGCGCTGATTCTTTGCCATCCGGCAGCCGGAGTGGAGCGGAAAAATCCCGCCGATCCCGTAGATGAAAAAGAGCCATCCACGTTATTGCCAATATAGGTCCCGCCGGCATCAAAAAGACAGACCAGGACAAAGGCGGTAACAAACAAACCGCTGTTCACGCCGGAAACGCTGAACGTGTCCAGCCGTGCATAGCCTCCAAACGAGTACGACTCACCAGGACTGACTGGCACCCTGTCACTAATAACGGATGAACTAAATTCAGCCCCATTGGCCATGCCGTTCGGAAACATTGAGAAAAGCATGAAGCGTGAGCCCGACCGCGGCGTGACGCCTCCCGTACTGGTGCCATCGGTGTAATAAACGGCAATGATGCCGCCATTGGCTCCGAACAGCTGGTTGGCCGTCCAGGAGTCGCTGGCGCGTTGTACGGAAGTAAACAAAGAATTGAGGGGCGTAAGCACCTGGTTCGACTCAAAGCCAGGATTGGCCAGCAGGTTCTTGCTCACCGTCTCCATCTGGCAAAACTTTCCCGTCACAATGAACTGGTAGGCCGTGGCGCTGGCGATCGACTGCTCGACCATGCCGTTGGTGTTGAAGCTGGTGAACTTGAGGTAAATCGTTTTGCCGATAAAGGCCGTGTCATAGACGTAGGTGAATATGGCGTCGTCCAGCCGGGCCACGGACGAGCCAATGTTATGCGCGGTGATGTTGCTGCCGAACAGTCCGCGACGCAGGTAACCCTGCGGGTTGTAAACATTGGCCGAAACCAGCGCCATGTCGCGATAGGAGATGAATTCGCCATCGAGATAGACGAGTGTCCGGTACGAATCAGCGTCGGCCTGGGTGCCGGCAATCAGGACGCCCTTGCTTTGCGTCAAATCAAACGTCTGACCAACTACGCCGGAATAGGGATCGCCGGTGATGCCAAATGTTCCCGATCCGCCGAGCACGCCCATGCGCGCCGGCGCGTTGATGCGCCCGACCTGGTGATACTCAGTGTTGTCCTGACTCACCCACACCGAGCAGCCGCCCCAGTTGGGGCCAGCGCCGGAGACGGCCATCCAGATTTCGTGCTGGCCGCTCTTCGACAAATTCGGCGGCGCTTCAAAGACAATCGGCGCGTTCACGCTGCCGGGGTCGGCGGCGATGTTGGGCACAAAGCCGGACGGCGTCTGCTGCGCGTAAAGCGTGGGCGTGGCCGTTCCCCAGGGAAAATCTTCCGCGTCAATCTCAAGCTGGCCGGTGTCGTCTTCACGAATGGCGGTGATGCGCACCGGCTTCTTCGCATATCCCAGTTCGGGAACGGTGATGGTGACCAGGTCCATGGGCTCGAGCAGATTGAACTGCCAGCCGAGCTTGAGCGTGTAGGTGGCGCGGATCTCGATCTCGCGCTTGCGCAGCAGGTTGGCCACGAAGCGGGCCACGGACGATGTGGTGATATGGTGCGACTGTTTGGGCTGCGCCTTGCGCAGGCCGTAAAGGGCGATGGAAGCTTCGTCTTTATCTTCGGCTACCTCCACGTTGTAATCGTTGGCGCGGTTGACGAACTCGACCGAGACGGAGTTCATCACGTCGGCCACCGACGGCCGCTTTACTTTGACCACGTCGAGAAAGTCGTTGCTGCTCAGATCGTAGATGGGCGTGGTGTTCGGCGTGAAGACGGCGCCGTTGCCGACCGCCGTGGTGTCACCATAAGAAATGATCTTGAGCACGCCCTCGCTCCACACCGCGGCGGCGTTGGTGATGTCGAGGATCTCCTGTATCCACTGGGCCGCGCTCTTTTGCGCGTCGAGCACCGGCGAAATGAAGATGCCGTTGGCCAGGCAGAAGTTTTTAAACGAAGCCAGCGTGACAGGGTCAATCGTAATTACGCCATTGAGACCGTAAACAGCATTGCCGACCAGGTCGCTGATGATGGCCGAAGGCTCGGCATCGGTGATGCCGCCGCCAAAGGGCAGCAGCCCGAGAATTTCATACGAGAGATTCGGCAGCGCGCCCGAGCTGCCCAGATCGAGCGCCGAAGAGGCCAGGTACGCGATGCTGTTGTAACCGAGGTCCTGCCCCGGATGGGCCGAGGTCAGATAGCTCCACGGCGTCTGCGGCTTTTGCCCGAGAAACAGCGTGAGATTGAGTTTGGTCTGCGGCTGACCGTTGGAGCTGGAGTCCGGCACCGAGTAGGCAAACATGATGGTCATGACTTTGCCGGCATCGGCGGAAGAAAACGTATGCTGCCCGGTGGACGAATTGAGCATGTACTGCCCCGCGCCGGGCGAGCTGCCGACCAGGACCATGGGGCGATTCTGATTGCCGCTCAGAGTGATGGAGCCATCGGAGCCGAAATCATTCGCGCCAACGCTGAAAGCATCGAGCCGGCTCACGCCGCGTCCGGAGTGCCACACGCCGCCGCCGGGGATGGGAGGCGTAAATGATCCGCCACCGCTGGGCACGGTGAATGCAACGGACGTGCTCAGCAGCGTGAGCTTGCCCTTGGTGTCCCACACGCTGCCCATGTTCTGGATTGGCCCCATGCACAGCGCAATGGCCACCGCCGTCTGATAGGTGTAGCTGGTCTGCGAGACATTTCCGCCACCCGAGCCCAGTCCCTTGCCGCCGACCTTCTGCGTGGAGGTGTGCGCGATGGCCTGAAAGTCGCCGCTCCAGAGCAGGCGTCCGGAGATGCGGTTCTGCCCGTAGAGAATGGGAATGACCTGTCCGTAAGAGCTGGTCTGCACGCGCAGCGCGTTGAGCAGATTCGGTTTTGCCGCGAGGGCATTTTTGCCGCCGCCTTTGCCGCCTGTAAGACCCATAAATTCAGCCTTTCGCCAGAACAAAACCCTCAACCACAAAGGACACGAAGGGACACAAAGGAAAAGCAAAATCAGAAGTTTTCCTTCGTGTTACTTCGTGTCCTTTGTGGTTAATCGCTATTGCCTTCTCAATCCGCGATTATCCGCGTTCATCCGCGGTAGAAATTTTGTAAATCTTGTATTCGCGTCCGATGAGCTGGCCGTCAGTGAGTGCGTCTGCCAGCGTGACGCCGTGCGGAATGTAAGCATGAATGATCAGCGGCCACTCGACCACGATGGCGCCGTGGGAGAACGTTCGTCCGAATTGGAAAACGATGAAGTCCGCCGGTTGTGGAAGCTCTTTGATCTCCACCGCAAAGCGACTGATCTCTTTCAGATACAGTTCGTCCGAACGGTGCAGATGCCACTGCGTGGAGTATTCGGGCGGATGGTAATCAGCCGGGATGATGCCGCACTCTTTGAAGACCGCGACGGGAAACATGGCGCAATCCGCGCCGGCTTTCTTCACTGCCGCTTTGTGATGATAGGGCGTACCGATCCAGTCTTTGGCCGCGCGAACGATGGATTCACGCTGTTCACGAGTCAAATGCATAAAAACCTTTTCACCACAGAGGACACAGAGATCCACAGAGACAACCCTGAACCACAAAGGACACGAAGGAGCACAAAGGAAAATCAAGGCGGGACTGGAACCGGCCACAGATCGCGTTATCTCTTGCCAGATTTTCTCTGTGCGACTCTGCGTCCTCTCCAATGACGTTGCCGCGCTGTTTGCACGTTAAGAGCAACATTTCAACCACAGAGGAACACAGAGACATACATAAACCACCAAAGTACGCGAAGAACCTCAGGGAAAATCAAGGCGGGACTGGACCGGCCACAGCTAGCGTTCTCTCTGGCCAGATTTTTCTCTGTGTTCCTTCGTGTCCTCTGTGGTTGAGGGTTTTCCCTAAATCGCCGTCTCTGGCGCCGGGACGTAGGGGAAGCCGCCGAAGTTGGGCAGGTTGTTGAATTTGTTCGCGCAGGTGGCCTGTGTTTTGTCGTCGCCCGGATATGCGGTGAAGGCGTCACCAGCATTGGGCGGAAACGGCAGCGGCGAGTTGAAGAAGAAATTTTTCGCGAAGTACTGTTTCACCGCTTTGGTCAGACCGGTGTTGGGTCCGGAGGTGAAGACGATCTGGCCGTTGTCGTAATAGCCATCGGCTTTGGCGGAAAGCGAGATCAGCTTGTTGACGGTGCTGCCGCCCTGAACCGTGTTGGCTTCCGCGAAGCTGGCTTTGACCAGGCCGCAGCCCGCGTCAAAGAGCGTGTGCACGCAGTTCGGCTGCATGATGATGGGCGGAAGCTGCATGGTGAGAAACTGCGTGCCGGAGTTGACGGTAAATTTCACGTAGCTGCGCGTGAGCTCATCGACCGGGCCGACCACGCCGGAAAAGCGAATCACCATGCCGATCTGGTTGCCGTTTGAATCCATGAAAAGGCGGTCGATGCGAAAGGCCGCGCCGTCCCACAGACCGAGACCGATGGCCTGCAGAATGGGCGTGCCGTTGACCACGTCGGACAGGCTGGCCTCGATGGTGATTTCGATGGTCGAGACGTCCATGCCGAGCTTTTCCTCGATGCTGGTGCGCTCGATGTTCGGCGAACCGGTGAGAAAGGTGTTGCCCAGCACCACCAGATTCCTGTCCCACGTGGTGTAGCGCAGAACAGTTCCGCTCAGGAGGGTGATGGTGTAAAGATCGGCCATGCGGAATTCCGTGTTGTTCTGGAGAAAGTGCACCAGATCGTTACCGTTGATGTTGGTTGGGGATTTCATGAAGGAAAGGCTCCTGGCTTTTGGCTTTGGCTCTTAGTTTTTGGCCTTTAGCTCTTAGCCTTTAGCCAAAAGCAAAATCTCACCACAGAGGGCACAGAGGTACACAGAGGCAGGAATTAGAAGCTGAATTGTTATTTCGCGTCTTTCCTCTCCGTGATCCTCCGTGTCCTCTGTGGTGAGAGGTTTTGACTTTGGCTCAAGGCTAACGGCCATGTGCTAATGGCTCGGCGCTATTTGCGCACCGATATCAGCTGCACTTCTTTGCACTCGTACAGGTTGTAATAGAAATTCGAAAGCTCGATTCCCTCTTTGCCGCTGCGCGAGGCGCCGGTATGGAAGCGCACGCGATGCAGCATGATGAAATCAGCGGTGATGGCCGCGCCCACCGCCGGCGCTGAGACGAACGTAACCAGGCCATTCGCGATGGTGAAATCAGTTCCCTGTACTTTGGCCGCGCCATTCACATAGACGGTGGCCGCCTGGTTCATTGGGTTCTGCACCGCTTCCGGAAATCCGCCGAAGTTACGCACGAGCTGGAATGATTTGCTGCTGCCGTCACCCGTGCCGATGGGCTGGCCGGAGTATATGGAGTCTTCAAGGCGTCCGGTGAGGTCGGTGAGGTTGAGCAGAAAATCGTCAAACTGCCCGCCGCGCGCCAGAAAGAAGCCGACAAGGGTTTCGAGCGGCGTCTGTTCGGTTTCGTCGCGCGACCGGGGATCGTTGAGCAGATACTCATAGTGAAGCGTGAACTCCCAGATGGGATTCTGAAAATTCTGTATGCGGACCTCGCGCCCGGCGAGCGATTCCTGTATCTCGGTAGAGAACGTGGGATTAATCACCACTTCCCAGGCAAGGCCCTTGATTTTGGGGAAGAGAAGATTGCTCATGATTCGCCTTTCGCTGAAAGCAAAAACCTGTAACCACAAAGGACACGAAGGAACACAAAGGATTTTTCACCACAGAGGACGCGGAGGAACACAGAGAGAATTGATTGCGGCTGCCTTTGTATTTTTTGATTGATCTGTTTTGAGCGCGCTGGAACGGCTTTATTTTGCCTGTGAGCCGGCGCAAAGAATTCTCAAGACTTACCCTTTGTGTTCCTTTGTGCCCTCTGTGGTTCAAGGTTTTACTTTCCGCCAAATCCTCTTTGCTTCAGCACGCGCACTACTTCATTGCCGATGAGGTTGCCGTGCTTCTTGATCGTGGTTTGAAACGATGCGGCGTCAATGGCGTTCACGGAATGGTTCACGACCACGGTGACGCCGCCGCCCTGACCGAGAGCTCCGGCGAAGTCGCCTTTGCCGCTCAGATTCGCTGGTATGACGGTCTCGCCGCGATGCAGTTTGGCGATGCCATCGGCGGGGACAATGCCGCCGAGGGCGAAGCCTGCGATACCGGCAAAGCCCTGCGCGACGCTGAAATTCTCTGAAGCAATCTCAGGCGCGGTGAACGGATCGATGAGGGAAGCCACCGCCAGAGTGTTGGCCCCGGCCAGTCCAGCCGCGGACTCGGCCTCGGCAGCGTTGGCGCCCACATTTTCCGCCAGCTGTGCGGCGCGATCGTCATCGCTCTGCTGAGTAAAGAGGTGGTCGGCCAGAAATACTTTGGCTTTATTTTCGATCCACTGTTCGACAAAGCCAATCAAGCCCTGCAGGACGCTCTGGAACAATTTTGTAAAGGCCTGGCTGGCGGTTTCCGTACCCTGAATCCAGCCGTTGATCGCGGTATTGAATTGCGAGCTGATCTGTTTGAAATGCTGGTCGAACTGCTGGCGCTGGCGAAGCAGGGATTGCTGCTCCAGCTTTTGCACGTCGGCCTGAAGCTTGTCTTCCAGCTTGCGCTGGTCCTCTTTGGCCTTTTCAAATTCCTTCGTGCCCTCCTGGTAGCGGTGGAGTTCAATATCCTTTTGTTTTTTTTGTGCCTGGAAGGTCGCCTCAATCTGCTTCAACAGCCTTTGTTCGTATTCACTTTCACTAATCTGGCCGGTCTGGCGCTCGAAATCGAGCCGCGACTTTTCGAGTGCCAGAAGGGCCTCTGCATGCTGTTCGTCGCTTCGTTTGGCTTCTTCCCGCAGCGCATCCTGCGCCGCAGCCCGCTCCTTTTCGGCCTGGATCTTCTCTCGAACCAGCCGTTTGTACTCTTCAGTGTCCGTTTTGTTCTCGCTGGCCAGTTTCGTAATTTCGGCTTCGAGAATTCGGACTCTTTCGAGCGACCCGGCCCGGCTCGCCTCGACTTTTTCCCGCACCTGCTCGACTTCGTTGCGAAAGGTCTGGCTGGAAAACTCACGGTCTGCCTGGCCTTTTTCCTTTACCAGCCGTTTGTACTCTTCGGTTTCGTCCTTGTGTTCCGTCTTCAGCTTTTCAATTTCCTGGGCCAGAATGCGGACGCGCTGTTCGGAACCGGCCCTGGCGGCAGCCACTTCATCCTGTGTTTTCTCGAATTCGTCCTTAAGTTCCTGCCTGTCCGCCTCTTTCTTCGCCTCCGAGCGCAGACGCTGAACTTCTTTGAGGTTTCCACCTTTGACCTTGTTCGTGGCAATGATGTCGTCCCAGTATTTGACCTCGGCTTGTTTGGACAGAGCGTGAAAGGCGTCCTGCGCGTCCTTTTGATCCTGCAAGCCCTGCTTCAGACTCTGAAGCTGCTTTTGCTGGGCCTCGCGAAACTCTTCGGCCTGCTGTTGCTGCTGTTGCTTATTTTTGTTGGCAGTATTCTCATTCTTTTCTTCCTGAAGCTGCCGGGACTGATTTAGGACATCCCGAAGTGCCTTATTCTCTCCCTCGGCCCTTTCCACGGCCGCGCCAAAAAAACTGGTAATGGACTTGCCCAGATCGCCAAAGAGCGGCGCGAATTTGAAGGATTCCAGAAAACGTTCGTTGAGTTTCTTTACGTTCTCGTCCGAACGCTTGATGGCGGCCTCAACATCGCTGATCTTTTGCGGAAGTTCCCCAAACGTGATGTGCTGGAGACCTTCAAAATCCTTCTTGAGACCTTCGGACAGATTTTTGGCATTTTTCCCCGCGAGGACCTGTTCAATGTCTTTGCCCAGGGGGACCAGTTCCTGGTCAGCCAGCTTAATAGCGGCGGCGCTGGCCGCAGCCTGCCCCTGCGTGAGCCGAATGTGCTCAACCACGTCCCGGCGCAGCTTTGCCAGAATTGAATCCTCGGCGCCGGCCAGCCGCTGGTCGATCTCGGCCCACTCTTCCTTTGCGCCTTTGAGAGCGATTACCTGATCGTAAAGTCCCTTAAGAGCGATCCCCGCCTGAAGCAAAACCCCTACAAACGCGCCAATGCCTCCGCCGCTGAAGACGGCGCCAATGCCGCTGATCAGCTTTGGCACCTGGTCGAGCACGCCCTGCAACTCATCGGAGATATTCAACCCGGAGAGCTTCGCGGCCTTACTGAGATCATCCAAAGCGATCTTCGACGTCCGGGCAAGTTCCGCAAACTCTTTCGCCATGTTCCCGGCGTGCTCGTGGACCGCCGAGGAGCTTTGTTCCATGGCGGTCTGAAGTTCCGTGGGATCAGCTTTAATTCCGACCTGTATAAGATTGTCCGGCATCCGTTGAAACTCCTGTTGGGATTTGCGGATAAATGAAGAAAGACGCACCAGGGCAAGCCGGGAGCGTTCATGCTGATGATTGTTTGTGGAGCACTAAATAGTGATGAGGGGGGGGCGGCGGCCAGCCGCCAGGCATCTTCCACCAGGCGGCCAGCGCAATGTGGTGACAAGCAGTTTAACGCGGCTGAACGACGGTCCGGGAAATTACGCGCCCATGGGGCTTATTTGAGTGCGATAACTTTCGGATTACTCCGGAATCGATACGCCTGTTCATTCAGGCCACAACTTTTAAATCAGAGCCTGCAATACTGCTGATCTTTATCCACCAGTTCTTTTAGATTGCTCATTTTGAACGTCTCGACAACCGGCACGCCTCCGATGGGGGTAAATTCCAGTTTGACCGTTTGCGCCTTCATAAGCCGCCGCAATGTTTCTTTCGAAGCTGCGTAAGACATCGGCCCCAGCGTTCGCCTGTCAGCGAGCCATTTCTCGTGAGTGGGCGCAGCATCGTCGAGCTTCATTCGCACTCCGTCCTGCGCCGCTCCGGTGGCCAGATAGACTGAGACATCGTGGTTGCACGAAACGTTCAAACCCTGAGGGGTATCCGGGTCTATCTTTGCGTCGATTGCCAATGCCACAAAAAGAACTGATTTGTGGCCGTCCATTTTATCGGTGCTTTCGGTACGTATCCACCGCTCGCCTCGTCCCCATGCCTGCAGCTCTTTGTCCTCCTGGGCCTTTTGGTCCTGCTGGGGCGATGACGCAGTTCCCGCCTGTGCCTTATTTCCTGCCGAACAGCCTGCCAGCAGAATGCAACTGGCCATCACTGTCCAAATCCAACTCGCAAAATTTCGCATTTCGTTCTCCCCTTTCCAGTACAGCATCGTATTCGCGGCGAGAAAGCGGAGTCAAGCAAAAATTAAGCGCGATTCCCCAATGTCCACGATGGCCACATCCGCCGCCAACCGCGGCGGTATGCCATGATGATTGCCCTCCGCTTTGAGAATACCGGCGAGAGATTAGCCGAACAATATGGCCTTTAGCAAGTTGTCTTCATGGCGCCGTGACGCGTTCACTCCGCCGATACAATTCCGGCAGTTTCCCTTTTACCGCGCCGCCGGCGAGATTGACCGCTGAGGTAAGTTCACTGAAGCCGGGCAGCGACGGACTGCGACCGGACTTGCCCGAGCCGCGCTGTTTTTTGCTTCCGCCGAGCAAATAAGCCGCCACCAGCACGTGCGTGGGCGGGGATTCCTGCCAGTACTCGAACAGGTCGTTTACGTCCCACAATGTGAGCGCGTCAATTTCGCGAAACGTCCACCCGGTGGCAGTGGCGATGTGGCCGTAAAGAAACGGCCACTCCGCTATACCGCGACCGGCGTGTGCTCCCCCGCGACCGCCTTCTTCAGGCCGGAAACTTCCAGCACCGCGCTGAAGAGCGCGCTGAAATCTTCGAGGGTAAGCCCGTTCTCGATCTGCTCCGGCGAAAGGTCCTGATGCACCTTGCGCAGCGAGCTGATGATTACGGGAAGATAACGAAACAGCGACGCGAGGCCGGTTGCCGCAGCGCTTTCCGCATTGGCAAAAAGAGAGTCCAGCTGGCGCAGCTCGCCCAGCGTGAGTGATGAAACAGTGAGTTCGCCCAGGGCAGTGGAAACAGATTGAGTTTTCAGCATGATGTTTTTCTCCAAAATTGGCATTCAGTAATCAGCACTCAGCAATCAGGTCTACTTCAGCGTTCTTTATGACTGAACACTGAGTGCTGACTGCTGAGTGCTTTTTTACTCAGAATTGTTTGTTTACTCGGCGCTGTAAATGTCGATCACCTGGCCGGAGGGGTTGGCGAAGGCTTCAAAGTCGAGTTCGGGAATCAGGAAGTCCTCCTGCTTGGTGGCGAGAGTGAGTTTGGAGGCGATCACCGAATAGAGCAGCACCGAGAACTGGTTGTTGTTGTATTGGGTTTGCAAAAGCATCTGCAGAGTCGGCGCGAAGCCCATCAACTGGTTGGTGATGTTGAGCTGCGTGCCGGTGGCCGCCGAGGTGTAGCTGTAGGAAATGATGACGGCAGCGCCGGTATCCGCCGCCGCGAAGGTGTACACGCCGGTGGCGGTGTTTACGCTGTACTGGCCTACGGCGGGCGAGGCCGCTACGCGGGTGAAGGGAATGCCGGTGGAGACGTAGCGCACGCCCCAATCCTGTTTGAAGGTGGCGGCCTGCACGACGGTCACCTGAAAAGGAGTGGCCGGGACGGAGGCGGCTTCATCGAGTGAAATTTTGATGGTGCCGGCGCCGAGCGGCTGACCGAAGAAGAGATCGTTGTACATTTTGCCGTTGATCCACGCGGACTTGGCTTTGCCCGTGATCTTGGACTTGCCGCGGGCGACCGCCTCGGGAAATTGTTTTTGTCCGTAAAGCTGCTTGACGTCGCCGGAAATATCGAGCGAGACATCCTGCAGCGTGCCGAATTTTGTGGGCGTGGGGTTGGCCGCCGTGTTGCCGCCAGAGGGAAATCCCCACAGGGTTCCTGAGCCAAACTCGAACATGTTGTTCTCCTTGAATGAAAGCAGTCAGCAATCAGCATTCAGCCCGGGGACCTTTGCAACACAGAGGAAAGGGGTAAACAGAGGCTTTTGATCGGCAGACTTGTTTCTGCTTTTTTCTGTTTAGCTGGCTTTAAAAGCTATTCCCGATTGCAGGTTGGTTGCACGGGCTGAATGCTGAGTGCTGATTGCTGGTCTTAAGCTGTAAGCAATATCTCTACCGGGATCACAGCGAGCGCCATGGCGCCCTGGACGTTTTCAACGATCTCAATCTTGCCCTCGATGCGGCAGTGCGAAACTTTTCCGCCGAGAGACTGCGCAAGGCCGGGAGCCGCCGATTTAATCGCCGCTTCCACGGCATCGAGCAGCGCATTCAGTTCGGTGGAAGGGATGGTGGCGGGCGATGTGTCTCCGGTGGTGTAGAGCACGAGATCTACAGTCGCGCGCCAGGTGATGGGGATGGAGTTGATGTTGCTCGTCTTTGCCAGTTCGTCTTTCTGTACCTGATACAGCGCTGGACGGTCGGCGGGTGAGAGCTGCGATGGATCCTGCCAGCGGCGGCCTACGGTTTTGAACGGCCCCGCCGGAGACAGAAGCGCCGACTGCAGCACAGTGAGCAAAGCGGAATAGATTTGTTCGCGTGGAGTGGTCATGGGATTAAGAAGCACTCAATGAATGGGTAAGCTTTTGGCTTTTGGTGATGCTGATTACATCGGTAAACAAGGCTAACGGCTAAGAGCTAAAAATCAGAAGCTAAAGGCCAAGAGCTAATAGCTAAGAGCCAAGAGCCTTTTCCACCGCTTCCTGCACGATGTCGGGCAATGCGGCCTGCATTTCATCGAATGCCGGCTGCAAATAGGGGCGCGGCGGCAAAAAGGGGCGGTGGCCGTTGGGCTTTTTGAAGGTGGCGCGGCCGGCAACGCCTCCGTATTCCTGTATGCGCGCATAGGGCAGAGCGGAACCAAGCTGCAGCGAGATGACTGTTGTGCTGTCACCGGGCGAGGGTGGATCGATGCCGGTTTCGGCGGCATCGGTAATAGATTGCAGCAACGCGCCGCTGCGCGAGGTGAGCAGGCTGGTGGTTGCCCCGCCTCTGGGACCAGAGCCAGCGAAGTATTTCTGCACGCCGGTGGTCGCCGTGCGCAGCAACAAGTCTTTGAGCGCGCGATGCACCTCCAAGGTAACGCGAGGGCCCAGCGTGGAGAGATATTGCTCGAGCTGGCGCTGGCTGGCTTCGTCGATGGAGAAAGAAATCATGTGTACTTTATCTCGCTGACTTATCTATCTTGCTACTCTATCTAGCTACCCTGCGGTACTGATTGAAGACGCTCAGGGCACGCGCAGGAATGTCTGCGAGATCGTACGCGAGCGTTACCTGTCCACCCAGGCTGCTGGATTTTTCACCGATGTGGGCGCGCTGGCGGTAGGCCAAAGCAAAAGTCTCGATTGCCGCCTGCTTCAGGTCCAGCGGGACGCTGGCATAGCCGGCGGTGTATGTGACCTGCACATTTTGCACGCCGCGAGTGAAGGCAAAGCCGCGCAGCAGAATGCGGCGCGCGTCAAAGAGAAATCCGGATGCCACCGGGGTGGTGGCCTGCGGCACCGTTACGCCGTCAATCATCACGCTGCTCACACTCAGGATGGGAAAGTTGCGTGGCAAAAGGCGGTCGGAATCGTTGCCGTCATACGTTTCATTCAGTGAGCCCAACACGGAAGCCAGAAGATGCGGACGGTCTATGTAGCTCAGGACCTGAAGACTGCCGTTGGTGATGAGCGACTGAAGTGTGGCATCGTCATTGTTTCCCTGGTTGGGCAGCCAGGCTTTGAGATCGGCGATGCTGCAAAGATCATCGGGGGCTGCGGACATGCATGACTCCTGGTAAGAGCAATTTAAAAAGAAAGGCGGCCCGCGGGGGCGGACTCGCCTTCCCGGTGTTCCCTCACCTGCCCGCGGAGAGCAGGCAGGTGAGGTTGATCAGCAGCGGCCCCGGGCGGACCAGCCACTGACGACTTTCTGAATCCCAGGCAAAGGTGGGATGCCGGGAGTACAGAAAAATCTGGGTTGTGGTTTGTCGTTATCCGTTGCCGACTATCCGTTGCCGACGTTGGAGATCACGCCGAGCGAGAACGGAGCGCGGCAGACCAGGACCTCGTCGGCATAAACGCCATAGACGTACTGGCGTGAAACCACGGGCCATTCGATCTGGTAGTAATCGCGGCGGCAGCGGATGAAGGTGACCTTGTCCACGCCGGAGAGGGGATAGGGAATCTCCTGCGTGTTGAAGAAGATGCTGCCGGCCACGATGTTGGGGTGAATCAGCACGTCGAGGAACTGCTGGGTGAACTTGTTCCAGTACTTGGCCACGCTGGTGCCGCCCATGATCGCAGGAGCGTCATTGCCGGTGCCGGGCGAGGTGAAGCGGAAGAGCGGCGTGCCGCCGCCGGCCACGACCTTCTTGTTGATGTTGCGGGCTTCCTGCGAGTTGATCCAGATTTCAGTGGGGCTGAGGCGCTTGTTGTCCCAGAAATACTGGAGGGCCGCGTCAATTTCAACGATGCCGTTCGCGCCGTCGGAGTTCATGAACGCGCCATCGAGCGAAGCGAAATAGCCAGCGTTGCTTTTGAGCGCCTGGGTGAGGAAGCCATCGAAGACCAGGCTGTTGGTGGAGTTATCGGCGGTGATGAGGTTTGCGGTTTGCGTACCCGTGCCGAGGGCGGAGATGGTCGCGGTGTTTACGGTGGTGATGGCGGTGAGAATGGCGTTCGAGGCCGAGGTCCCGATAAACCAGGCATAGGCCGCCGCGCCCTTCACGGCCGCCACTTTCACGGTAAAAGTCTGATTGCCAGACGTGGTGTTGATGGCGTTCGAAGCCGCGCTCACGTTGCTGGAGCCACCGCCGAACTGCGTGGTGGAGCCATCAATGTTCGTGCGCGTGATGAGCAGAGGAACGCCATTGGCGATGGTGGCATTGGCGAAGCCGCGCGGGGTGAGCGCCACCACATACGCCTGAACGCCGGTGGTGACGGGATAACTGCCGCCCGCCGAAGGCCCGGTAATCACCGGCGCCGAGGGCGTGCCCAGAGGCATGGAGGCGTTGCCGTTGAGGATGATGTTCTCTTCACCGATCATGACGGCGCGCAGGAGGTTTTCCACCGCGACTGCTTTGTTGTCAAACTCCTTGCCGCCCGACCACACGGCTTCCCAGTCGACGGAAGATTCAAGACCAATGCCGGCGTAGGAAGCAACGTAGTCCTGTTCGGTGATCTGGATTTCCGCCGAGCGCCGGCCCGGAGAGACACCCAGTTCGAGATTGGTGGTGTTGACGCCGGTGACGGCCTTCCAGCGGGTGGCCAGGTCGCCGCGGTCGCTCACTTCACGCGCCAAACGATTGCGCAGCGGCGTGAGCAGAGGATAAAGCTGCAGGGCCGGCCCGCGCAGATCAAATGCATTCAGGCCCGTGCCCTGGCTGATGGTGGTTTTGCTCAGTGCGGAAATATCCGCCTTATTCAGCAGATCCAAAGTCTGCTGGCTCAAATCTGCAAACATGATTTTTATTCCGTTTCTCCGCCCGGAGGGAAGTGTGAGGATGGATTGATGGATGGTTGAGGACTGATTGTTGAAATGCCGGTTGCCGTTTCTACCGCGTATAGTCGCTGGCGCGCTGTGGGTTCTGCAGAGCCTGCTTTACCAGATCGTGGACGCTCTTTTCGCCTTTCTCCGCTTTCGTGCCGCCATCGTCTTCTTTGCGGACAGTGATGGCGGGCATGGTGGTGCGGGCTACTCTGGCCGCTTCAGGACGAGGATCGACCAGCTTTTCGATGAGCGCGAGGAGATTGTGCAACGACTTCTGGACCTCGGAGTTGTTGGTTTCCATTTCATGGCGCAGGCGGACCACGCTTTGCTCGACTTCGGCGACTTTCAAAAGCGCGGAAGCGGCACGGGCCTTGCGCATTTTTTGCCGCGCGATTTTGTCTGCGCTTTGCTCACTGCCGTCGTCCTGATAGCCGTCGTCATAATCGTCATCGCCGAGCAGCGCGCTCAGGTGCTGCGAGGCCGCTGATTGATTGTCACTGGCGGCATCGAGATGGTTCTGGATGGCCTGCAGATGGTCGAGGGTTTCCTTTGAGTGTTGAGCGCCGATTTTGCTGATGTCCATTTTCATTTCGGGTTGAGTCCTTTTTTTGAATTTCCGCAATTCGCGGGTGCCGTCCGCTTTCACGGCGGTGAAGTGGGCCGTGGGAACGCAGGGATTGTCCACCACGCTGACTTCGGAAGGGCTGGCGGTGAAGCGGACAAACTCGCCTTCTTCCCAGGCTTTGACGTAAGCGCCGCCGATGCTGAAACCGGTGTAGACGCCCTGCGCGCACTTTTGCCACGCGTCGTCGTCCACGATTTTGGCGCCGATGTTGATCTGCTTCAGCTCATCGTCAAACTCAATGGAGACGAGTTTGCCCACGGCGTGCGGGGCGTGCATCTCACGCACGTTGCCCAGGCTTTTGCCGCCGCTGGCTTTGGCGATTTCAGCGCTCCATCTTTCGAAGTACGGTTTGGAGGTGAGGTAGTCGAAGATCTCGCCTTCTTTGTCCACGACTTCGGCGGTGGCGACGCCCCAGACTTCGTGGCGGGATTCATCGATTTTGGCGAGTTGGGCGAAGAGGTGAAGGGATTTGGTCATGGTTGCTCCAAGGGAATTCTTTACCGCGGATTTGCGCGGATGAACGCGGATATAGAAAGGGACTTAAAGCCGCTTTATACCAGCGCGCGTGCTTTTAGCCACAGGCGGCACGGTGTTGGCATTGTTGAGAGAACTCCCTGAGGCTGCATTTATGCTGCGGGCATTCTCGGGATCCTTCGACTTCGCGCCTGGCAGTGTCTTGCTTGACGCGCTATTTAGGCGCTTCGCTCAGGATGACACGCTGCTGGCAGTTTGGCCGAGCGTTAAGTGAATCGGCTGACTTAGGCTTTCCTGCTGTGTTGCGCGGATGGTCACGATTGCTCTGCATTCGCACCCGCTCTCGGCGTCTCTTCGACTGTGACCATGCCGGTGGTGGTGATGATGGCGTTTTTTGCGCCGATGGGGTGTCGGCCCAGGTCTTCGCGAATTTCATCGATGGAGAGTACGCCGTTGCGGACGTAGATGTCATCGATTTTTGCCTGGTCGATGGCGTTCTGGTTGCGCTCCTGCTCCCATACGAACTCGATGTCCTGATAGCCGAAATAGCGGGTAACGATCACGCCAATGGTGTCGGCAATGTAATAAAGGGTGGGCACGAGCCCTTCGGCCACGGCCTGCTCCACGCTGGTTTCGGCGGTGGAGCGATTCAGCTGGCTGACGAATTGCTGCGGCGAGAGGCCGAAGGCGTAGCAGACGATGCGGGTGAT